>Ga0209573_1001353_pt1 | contig 38835 bp, 42 predicted proteins | sample TNRBio252014_DNA_FD_185870 | JGI IMG/M metagenome (GOLD analysis project Ga0209573, IMG submission 185870) | Wastewater treatment Type I Accumulibacter community from EBPR Bioreactor in Madison, WI, USA - TNR Reactor_6/25/2014_ DNA (SPAdes)... | ecosystem: Engineered > Bioreactor > EBPR >...
CCGCGTTCACCGCCTTCGGCATCGAGAACCTGCGCGAGCTACTGCAGATCCACCGGGAAAACGCCGAACATGAAGGCTCGGGGCTGGCATCGGAGCCGAGTGGGCCCTGATCGGCCGGTTACCCCAGGTCCCAGACGTACGTATCGCTGCCGGCTCCGCCGCTGAGCACGTCCGCGCCAAGCCTCCCTGCGAGCGAGGTGTCCATCCGCGGCACCAACGCTGCAACTGAAAAGGAATGGATGCGTGAAGCTGTTACCCGCAGCGACTGCCAGTTCCGTGGAGCCATTGCTTCCCGGTCACGATCCGTTGAAGACGTCCGCAACGATGCGGTCGCCGTCCCCGCCGTCGCTCAGACGGTCGCTGAAAGCTCAATCCTGTTGTCGGCGCTCTTCAGTCGCCGCTGGCGTCGGCTTAACATGCGCGGCCGGCGGTGCTCGGCACGAAGCGTTGCCTTCTCGACGTGCCGGTTTCCGGGTTGTGCTGGGTTAGACCGGCACTGCCGTCAAGCGGGTGAGAACCGGCTCGGTCGTCCGACGCGTATAGCTTGCGGCAATTCGGACGGCGGAGTCGACCGACTCGGCAGCTGCCCTGTCGCACTCCGCAGAGGTGCGCCAGTCGAACAGCGGCGTCGTATCACCCGCCCACAGATTGGTCCAAACGTCCGGATTGACGTGATCGATCTGACGGGCGGCCAGCAGAGCTCGGTAGAGATGAGCTTGCGCGACGAGAATTCGCCACAACACCGGTCGCGTGCGCGGATGAAACTCCGCGAACAAATAACTGATGCGCGCGAAGCACTTGCCGACCGGTGACGCCGCATCCTGCATGCGTTCCTCGAACTCGCGGAACTCGAGGACCTGCAGCGTGCCGTCGGTATCCCGCTGCAACAGCGAATCGATCGCGTTGTCGAGGATGCCGCGAGGAATACCCTGTTGCCAGTATTTCGCGGGATCGTCGCGGCGCAGGGTTTCGGCCTCGGCGTTGTGCGGGTCGTAATCCAGCCGTTCCTTCCCGTCGATCGGCAGATCGCTGGTGGCTTTTCCAGCCAGGTCAAAATCGTCGGTAAAGCTGTCGGCGATCTGCTTGACGAGCGCGTATTGCCAATGGATGACCGGCTCAAGCGACAGGTCGAGGTGGGTGAGGCGCTTCTGCAGCAGCCTGCCGACCGCCAGTGGGGCGAGGAGCCGATAGTACGTGGACCGCGAGTAGTAGCCCCGACGCAGCCACGAAGGACCCGGGTCGAGTTTGCCTTCCGCTGCTGTCCGCGCCAGGCCGGTGATCCGACCGAGGGCGCGTTCAGCGAACTCCGACAGTTGGAACAACAGCGGTCCGCATTCGTGATAGAGGCGCTTGCGGGCCTCGAATTCGTAGGCGAGCTTGGCGTTGCGCGCCGCTGTCCGCTCGGCGAGCTCGGCCTTCAGCCGTTCGAGCTCCCTGCCGGTCCGCCGGGCCGCAACGAGTCCGGCGGCGGCGACGAGGAGGGAGGCGATGGCGGTGGCGATTGCCGCCAGGACCTGCGCATTCATCGCTGTTTGCTCCCCTGGAGCGCGCCCGCGGCGCTTGCTGGGCGCGGCTGCGGCTTCGGCACCCCCAACTCGACGGCTTCCGCCGATCGCGACGGTCAGAGTGACCGCGATGGCGTCGACCGTCCCCCGGTCGATTGCCTCGGACGGACGCTTGCTACTCACTATAAGCAATCGGGCGTGGATCCTGAAGGATTCGGCCTCGATGAGACCTCCACGCTGGGCACTCGGTGCCTGGATATGCCTCCGCGACTACCGTGTCGTCGTCTTCTGAGCGGCGGTGGGCCTGGCACGTTCTCGGTCGACCGAGTCCTTCGCGGGTGCAAGCCGAAGCTCACGCCCGGCCGAGCATGCGCAGCAACCAGGCAGCCGTCAGCCCCCAGACGGCGTTGGCGGCGAGCACGACGACCGGTGTCGCCATTCCGAGCCCGAGCCCGAGCATGCCGGCGCGGGTTTCGTGCGGGAACACCCAGAGCAACTGAACCGCCGACGGCGCGAGGGACAGGATGATCCCGCGTACCCACCAACGGCCGCGGGCGATCGGCAGCATGAACAGGAACCCCCACAGGCCGCCCCAGACGATGCGCGAGTAGAGCCAGGCCGGGGTGAGGCTGGGAGCGAACGAGACGCCGAGGTGGCCGGTGAGGTGCCAGGCGCCCGCCGCCCAGAGCGCCACCGCCGTCGCGAAGCCACCCAGCGCGCCGGCGGCCCAGCTCACCGCCGCACGATCGAGAAGCTGTCGCATACTCCGGACCTCCGGTGCCAATTCGGGCTCCGAGGCACTCTACCCGGAAGCGGCGCCCGTCGCATGGCGTCCGCCGACGTGCGATGATCTTCGCCCTGTCCGTCGCTCAGCCTGCCGTCCAGGCGGCGTTCACGTCGTCGAGGGTGTTCACCGTTCCGGTGGCGATCGCGGCCTTGAGGACGAAGCTGCGGGTGTAGACGGCGTCGATCCCCTGGTCGACGGCCGCGGCCATCGCCATGAACTGCGACGAGGTCAGGGTGACGAGCTCGCCGTCGCCCATCAGCCAGGTGCTGTCGGTGGTGCGAATGCCGGCGGCGTACGCCGCGGCACGGCCGATCAGCAGGAGGAGCGGCTCGCCGCGGGTCGGGACCGGTTTGCCGTTCCATTCGACCGCGGCCAGCGCCGCGTCGCGGAGCTGGTCGACCCGCGCGAGCAGGACCTCGGGCGGATAGACCGGGGGCGGCGGCGGCGAGAACGTGGTGCCGTCGCAGAGCCATCCCGCCTGCACGTCGTCGGGTGCCTGGTGGACAGAGGTCATCAGCGAGGGATGCAGCACCGGTCCCTCGGGCCAGGTCTCGACGACCTCGCCCTGCTGCACGCGCACCCAGATCGTCATCACGAGAACTCCCAGAGCATGACCATGCCATGGGCGCCGTTGCCGCCGCGGTACGTCGGCGCAGCGCCCTCGGCGCAAGCGCCGCCGCCGCCCGGCTGGACACCGTCGCCGCCACTGATGGCGCTGCCGGTCCAGATGCGGAACACGCCGCCGGCGCCTCCCCACGGGGCCGAGCCGCCGATCTGCATGACGTTTCCGTAGGCCCAGGTCAGGTAGCCGGGCTGGCCGGCGATGTTCAGATCGCCACCCGAGCCGACGCCGCCGAGGCCGCTGTTCCCCGTGCCGCCGGCAAGATAGCTGCCGCCGCCACCGCCGGTAGCCGACATGATCGCGCCGAACGACGAAGTGCCGCCGGCGCCGCCGTTGGCACCGGCGGTCGTGGCCCCGGCGCCACCGGCACCCACGGTCACCGTCTCGGTGGCGCCCAGCGCCGCGGCGTCGATCCGCTTCAGGGCGAAGCCGCCGGCACCGCCGGCGCCGTTGCCGTAGGTGCCGACAGCGGCACCGCCGCCGCCGGCCCCCCAGACGAACGCCACGACCAGGCGCAGGCCGGCCGGCCTGGTCCAGGTCACGCTGCCGGGGCTGGCGAAGGTGCGGATCGCGGTGAACGAGCCGATGCCGGTGAGGTTCTCGCCGCTCAGCGCCGGCAGCTTGCCGCCGGCCAGCACCTCGACGAGGTTGCCCGTGGCGGTGCCGACGGCGCGCAGCTCGAACCACCGGGCGGCGCCGGTGCTGGCGTCGGCGCAGGACCAGAGGCGTCCGGCGGCGACATTGATCCAGTGCGAGCCCGCAACGTAGCCGTGCGCGGCGTCGTCGTCCCCGCCGGGATCGCGGGTGGCACCGTAGTTGCGCTCGATCGTCCAGGCGCTGTTGGCGGCATCCCGGCGCCAGAGGAGCCTGGCGGCGTCGTTGCGCCAGAGCATGAACGGGTAGCTGGGCGACGGCGGCGATGGGCCTTCGGAGTCCGTCGCCAGCGCCTGCAAGCCGGTGTTGAAGGCGGTGCGGACCAGCAGGCCGGACTGGCCGCCGGCGACGGCACCCAGGTCAGTCGATTGCGTCATCCCGAGACCTCGTCGGCAGAGAGTGCGAGCTCGCGGATCCGCGGCGTGAATCCGGGATCGCTGGTGGAGAGCCGGCACTCGATGCGGCCGATGGCCCGCGCGGTGATCTCGGCGGCATCGATGCGCATCGGCGAGCCCCAGATGGGCGTGCCGGCGGGATCGTCGTCGGTGAGCTGCCCCCACAGCTCGGCATCGACGACGGCACCGGCGGTGCCGTCCCAGTCGGCCCAGTCGTCCACAGTGCCCGGACGGTCGTCGAAGCGGTCGCTCAGGGAGAGCGGCTCCAGCAGGATGTGGCTGGTCAGCCGGATCGGCCGCACCGAGCCGAAGTCGAGGCCGGCGTCGAAGCGATAGACGCCGGTGGTGGACACCAGCGGCCCGGCGAGGTCCCAGCTGGCGAGCGCGTCGACGTCCGCCACCGCATCGAAGTCGGCGGTGGAGAGCTGCAGCGTGCCGTCCACGCTCTCGCAATCGGTCCCCGTGCCGGCGAACTCGGGATGCTCGATCAGCGCGTCGACGGCGACGAACGCGAGCGCGCTCGCCTGCCGGGTCGCCAGCATCGCCGTCTCCAGGCTCTCGCGGCCGTCGGCAACGCAGACGCGGGCCATGTAGGTGCCGGGCTTCAGCGGCAGCCAGATGCTGGTCTGATCGCCGCCGATGGCACGGCCGATGGAGGTGGACTCCGGCCAGGTGGCGCCGGTCATCCGCGGCGAGTGGCGGAAGACGATCCAGCCGCCGATCTGCACGTCCAGGTCGGCCGGCAGGTCCCAGCGCAACAGCGCCTGGCCGCCGGCGGCGGCGAGCGAGAGGTTCTGCAGGCCCAGCGGCGGCGCTTCCCGGCCGACGATGGGGTAGGCGTTGAGCTCGGTGACCGGCGAGGAGACGAAGTCGGGATGGGTGCGCTGCAGCCGGAAGTCCCAGCTCTCGCCGCTGCGCACGCCGAGGATGGCGACCGAGGTCGGGGTCTGCTCGTGGATCGCCGCCGTCTGCCAGGCGCTGTCGGTGCCGGTGGGACGCATCAGCACGTGGACGGTGGTGCCCTCGACGCCGATGGGTGCGAGGCCGAACAGTACCCGGTCGACGAAGGACCGCGACGACGTGCGCAGCGCCACGCTCGCGTCCGAGCGCACCTGGGTGATCAGCGGTGCCGGCAGTCGCCAGGAGCGGCCGACGCCGGCGTCGTACGCCGGCAGCGGCCCGCTCTCCGCCGCATGCACCTCCGGGGCTTCGGCGATCAGGGTGAGCACGGCCGAGAGATCGGCGCGGGGCTCGATGTCGCGCACCAGCAGCCGCAGCGTCTCGCGGCCCAGCTCGCCGCAGGCGACCAGGTCGCCCGCGGCAGGAGCATCGGCCAGCAGCGGCGGCTCGGCGAAGGACAGCTGGGCCGCCTCGCCGGCGAGCGGCGCCAGCGCATAGAGGTCGGTGCGCTGGGCGCCGCCCGCGACGCGGCGCGCGCGCAGGCCGTAGGCGACCCCGGCCTCGAACACCAGGGCGGTATCCAGGGTGACGCCGAGGACGTGGGTTCCGGCACCGTTGAGTGTCAGCGCCTTCACCCGTGCCGACCCGAGGCCCACGGCGATGACGTCGTGCTGCAGGGCGACCAGGTCGCCACGCTCGCAACAGAGATGCTCGAAGTCGCAGCTGATGCGGTGGATCTCCCGGCGCAGCCGCTGCTGCGCCAGGTGGAAGCGGCCCTCCCGCCACGCCTGCTCGCGGTCGGTGATGCCGACCCATTCGATGCGGTCGATGCGGGTGGCGGTGCTGGCATCGTAGCCGTCGTCGTAGACCACCAGCTCGTCGTCCATCTTCCAATCGCGGCCTGCGTTGACGAAGCCGATGCGATAGGCGTGCGGCGCCCGGCCGTGGTCCATCTCGCCCTCGTAGTCCCAGCTGTTGCGCGGCGAGAACAGCCGCACCGGGGCGGTCTTCGGCTCGTCGATGATCACCGAGAAGGTGAGATCACGCAGGCTGGGCACGGCCCGGCCGACCAGTGCCACCTTGGTCAGCGCCTCCCACAGCGAGGTCTTGGCCTCGATGACGCCGTTGAAGGTGCGCCGGCTGGGCCGGGTCAGCCCGTCCGTCTGGCCGATGCGCATCTCCTCGACGGCGATCGGTCCGTGCGAGAGCGCGAACAGCGCCCGCCAGTAGATCTCGCCGCCGACCTGCTCCCGGTAGGGCAGCGCGGCGTAGGGCGGCGTCAGCTTGAAGCGGCCGTGCAGGAAGGGAAGCTTGCCCCACGGGTCGGCGCGGTTGCGCGCCCCGGTGATCGCATAGGTGGGCTGCTGGTGCCGTAGTCCTGGGACATCTGCGGCTTCGGCGGCGGCAGCAGCGTGTTGAGCAGCAGCGCGCCGCCCACGGACACCGCCGCCCCCGCCATGCCGCCGGCGACGCCGGCCAGCGTCGCTCCCCACACCGGCCCCAGGGCGCCCGCGGTCAGCGCCGTCGTCACCACCGCGAGGACGGCGATGCCGATCATCGCTGCGATCCTGGCACCGCCGCCACCACCCGGCAGCAGCCGCAGGGTCAGCAGGGCTCCCGGCTTTGGGCGCACCCGGTGCCAGTGCTGGCGGGGGACCGGGTGCTCACCCAGCAGCGCAATCCCTTGCGCCCGCAGCAGCGGGTCGGGCTGGATCAGCTCGACGATATCGGCGATCGTGAGCCCCGCCGGCACCACCCGGTCCACCCGCCGGCCGTCGAAGGGGTGCGGGAAGCAGGAGACCGGGACCAGGGCGTGCCGCTGTGTCGGCAGCTCAGGCGGCATCGTCCAGCTCCCCGTGCCGCCAGAAGGCGGCGATGCGGTTGCGCACCGGCCGCTCGCGGCGGTAGTCCACCAGCAGGCTGGCGGTGGCGCGCTCGACGTGCAGCAGCCAGCCGGCGGTGACGGCCACGCCCACGTGGATCGCGAGGAACTGCCAGCCGTGTGCTCCGCATACCGGCTGCATCAGCTCGACGACGTCGAAGGCGCGCTCGTCCCCCGACTGGACCCGTTGCCACGGGCCGGCGACCTTCTGCGCCTGCGTCAGCTGCAGCACGCCGGCGTGGTCGGCCTCGCTGCGGTAGCCGGTCGCCCAGCATGGCAGGGCAATCCCCGCCTGCTCCGCCAGCACCAGCCGGACCAGCCCCCAGCAGTCGCACCCGACGCGCGTCCGCCCGCGGTCGGCGAACGGAATGCCGACGTATTCGCCGGCCCAGGCGGGGATCACGGCCATAGGCCGCGGAAGCGGCCGTCGAAGGTGACGAACGGGAACTCCTCGCGCGCCAGGTCGTCGACGCCGAGCGTGCCGGTGATCGCACCCATGTCGTAGCGGGAGGAGCGCCATTCGAGGCCCAGCCACTCCCGCTCGATCACATCCGGATCGCTGGCGCGGACGATGCGGATGGCAAGCGCCGGCGGGCTGGTCAGCCCGCGCAGGAGCGCCACGATCTCCAGGCTGGTGTTGTCGATGCGCAGGCTCGCCTGCGGCGCCCGACCCTCCACGTCGTCGGGCAGGGTGACCTCGAACGGCATCGGCTGATACGTCTCGCCACCGCAGACGGTGGCAACGCCATCGGAGGTGAAGCGCAAGGGCTCGTCCAGGTCCGGATGCGAGAGGGTGAGCAGCACCAGCCAGGGCGTGGCGCATTCCTGCGCCGACACCTCTTCGATGCCGGCGGCACTCATGGTCATGGCAGCACCTCGAGGCTGAGCGCCGCCTGCCAGGCGACGCCGCCCGCGATCGGCGTGAACGCGGGCGGGGCGATGATCCGGCAGCTGATCGGCGCGTCGGTCACCGGGTGGGTCCAGTCGAAGCGCAGCACGCCGCCCTTGAGCGTCGTCTGCCAGAAGGCGAGCAGGCTCGCGCGCTGGGTGGGCGTCAGCCGGAAGCGGCATTCCAGTTTGGTGACGCCGGCGGTGGCGCGCCGGCGCACCTTTGCCGGCCCCACCTCCATCGGGCTGCGCACGGCGAGCTCGGCCGGCGTCTCCGCAAAGCCGTCCACGAGCGGTCGCGGCGGCAGTTCGGCCGGCCAGGTGGTCATCAGGGTTCTCCGGTTCAGCGGGCGCGGATCGGGTTGGCGGCGGTGGCGAGAGCGCGGTTGAGCCGCGTGCCCGGGCGTGCGGCGCGGCTCGCCATCGCCGTCTCGACGGCATCGATCAGCACATCGATGCTTAGCCCGCCTGCGTCCTCGCGCCGCTCGGTGCTCACCTGCGCGCCGGCGTTGTTGATGATGTTGATCGTCACGTTGGGGACGGCTGCCTTCCGCCCGCCCAGGGCCGCCATCTGGGCAGCGGTGAACACGCCCTCGCCGCGCTTCAGGATCGCCGGCACCTCGTCGCCCGCCAGCCCGCCCGCGTGGTAGCGCGGTGCCGAGGCCAGCAGGTCGAGCGGTGCCTGGCGGAGCGGCGTTGGATCGGTGCCGACGATGCCGCCGGCGTGCAGGATCGTCCACGGCCCGCTGGCGGACATCTCGTAGGCCGGGGCTGCCGTCTCGCCGCCGGACGAGGAGAACAGCGAGCCGGCCCAGCTGCCGGCGCCGCCGAGCGCCTGGGCGATCGGGCCCAGCACCGCCATGCGGATCGACAGCCGCGTCAGGTCGGCCAGCATGGCGTCGACGAGGGAAGCGAAATCCAGCTTGCCGGTCTGCACAAACGTAACCAGCGTGTCCTCCATGCCGGCGAACGCCTGGGTGGTGACCTGTTCGACCGCCCCCGCTGCGTCGGTGGCACTCCCGGCGTAGTCGCGCAGTGCCCGCTGCGCCCCGTCCTGCCAGTCGCGGCTGAGGGCGAGCATCCGTTCGGCCGAACGGTCCGCTTCCGCGTAGGCCTCGGCGATGGCGCGGCCGTGCGTCCCGGCGTCAATGCGCTCGCCTGCATCAGCCGGTCCAGCTCGGCCAGCGTTGCTGCGAGCTCTTCTGCCGGCGTGCGCATCTGTTCGGTCAGCCGCGCCCCCTGCTGGCGTAGCTGCTGCTCGGTGCGCATCGTCTCCGCCAGTTGCTCGCGGGCGAGCTTCTCGTCGTAGAGCGCGGCCGCCAGCCGTTCCACGTGGGCCCACTGCCCGTCGGTGGCACTGTCGGTGAGCCGCGACAGCGCCTGATCGACGAACTGCCGGCGCTCGTCGCCCAGCAACGCCAGCTGCTTCGCCAGGTCGTCGATGACCCGCTCGTTGGCGGCATACGCGCGCTCGACAGCCGCCTGCTCGGCCGCACTCTGCCGGTCGAGGGTCTCCCGGGTGCGCTTCGCTGCCTCTTCGATCGGAGCATTGATCGCCGCGATCTTGCGCCGGGCGATCTCCTCGGCATCCCGCAGGGCTGCATCGACGTCGCTGGCGTTCGCACCGTCGGGTGCCCGGAGTGCCAGCAGGCGCTGCCGACTCTCGTCCAGCGCGCGGTTGACCTGGGCGATCCGCTCCGCCGGATCGTTCGCCAGCTGCTCCAGTGCCTTCGCCAGCTGCGTGCGCTGGCTGGCGAGCGCATCGGCGCGGCGTTCCGCTTCCGCCGCAACCTGTCCGGCTTGCGCCCGCCGCTGCTCCCGGGCGGCCAGTTCGGCCTCGGCGTCGCCGATGCGCGTCGGCGTCGCCAGTTCCTGCTCCAGGGAAGCGACGCGCTGGCGCTGCTCGTCGAGTGCGAACCGCTGCCCCAGCATTGGCGCACCGGCACCGCCGGCCTGCAGCTGCTCCAGCTGCTGCCGCGCCCGGCCGAGCTCCGCTGCTGCCGCATCGATGCGGGCAGCCATCGGATCGTCCTCGACGGCAGTCGTGATCTCCTCGACCGCACCCGACAGCAGGTCGAGCGCGCCGTGGGCCAGCGATGCCACGACCGGTGTGCGGCCGATCGCCTCCAGCAGGTTGCCCCAGGCATCCTGCAGCCGGTTGGTGGCCCCAGTCAGCCCTCCGGCTTCCGCCGCACCGGCACCGCGCACCTGTTGCTCCAGCGCATCCAGGATCAGCCGCTGCGCGTCCGCCGTCCGGCCGGTCTCGACCAGCGAGGCGATCAGCTGCTTCTGTGCGTCGGTGAACGAGATGCCGACCCGGCGCAGCGCCGTGAGCCCGGCGACCGGGTCCTCCAGCGCCTTGCCCAGCTGCGTCGCCGCGCCGGACAGGTCGCCGCCGAACACGGTGCTCAGGTCCTGCGCCAGGGCGAGTGCGCGGGTGAACGTCTCGCCGGCGACGGAGCGGAAGGTGGCGAGGATTGAGGCCGCATCCTGCACGCCTTCTGCCGTCGCCAGCGTCGAGCGCTCGATGCCGTCGGCGAACGTCGCGATCTGGCGTGCCGTCAGTCCCGAGGCGTATCCGGTCGCCTGCAGCACCGCCTCCAGGCGGCGGTACGACTGGTCGGCCTTTGCCGCTTCCTCCAGGCCACGGCCAACAGCCAGCCCGAGGCCGGCGAGTGCCGCCCCGGCGGCAAGGCCGGCCGGGCCCAGCCGGGCGAGGCCGGAGCCCACCGCGCCCAGGCTGCCGGTCATCTCCTCCAGGCCGGAGCGCAGCTCCCCCGCCACGCCGTCGATGACCTGCAGCGCCTTTGAGGCCGGGCGCGCTGCCTCCTCGATCCGCTGCAGCGAGCGGCTGCCGGTCTCGCCCACCTCGCGCAGTTCTGCCTTCACCTTGCCGCCGTCGATCACGGCAAGGCGGATGGCGAGGTTGCGGTCGGCCATGGGTCAGTCCTTGGGGATCTGCAGTCGTTGGTTCAGTGCGGTCACCAGCCCGGTCTCGCCGGCGGGCAGCAGCTCGGCCAGTGCCTGGGTGTCGTAGGCGAGCGCGGCACCCAGGCTGAAGGCGGCGGTCAGATCGAGGCCGAGGACGGCGCCGCCGCCCGGCGCCAGGCGCAGCTGGCCCGCACAGCGCGTCAGCACGTCCCAGGCCTGCCAGCCGGCCTCGGTCAGCGGCTCATGTTCGAGGTAGGGGCAGCGGTGTCCGTCGCCGCCCCGCTCACCGCGGGCACAGGGCCGCTGCTGGCGGGCGCAGCCGGCGCAGTACTCGGGCCCGCCGCCGAAGTGCCACTCGGCGCGGGCCCGCAGGCGTTTTTTTCTGCATCGAGCAGCAGCGCTGGCGCGAGGTAGAGGCGCTCGAACGCGTCGGCCATCGGCCACAGGTCGAGCAATGCTGCGATGCCCTCGGGCGTGACCGGCAGCGGGGTGCCGTCGGTGTCGCCGACACCCTCCCAGGCCAGGATCGCGAGGCGGGCGAGCGTCTTCAGCAGGGTGGCGGAGCGCTGGCCGGCGGCTTCGGCGTCGGTCGCGGCTGAGGCGGGCAGGTGCTGGGCTTCGGCGCGGGCGGCCATCATCAGCGCCGTGCTGCACGGCCGGACTTCCACGCGCACGCCGTGGCCGAGCGCGAGCCAGTGCGGCTCGCGGTGAAGAGCGAGGTAGATCATTGGGGTTCCTTAATCTTTCTTCTGAACGGGAACGTAACTAAGGTTCCGCTAAACGCGCACAGCGTTTGATGGGCCACGCTTCATTTACAAGAACCCGACATTGAAGACCTGATCGTTATTTCATCACCTGATCAAGCTTCGACATCTGGCGCATCTTCGTCGACCCACACAGTCAATTTCTCTCGCGACCATCTGCGACAATGTTCAATTCTGTTGTTGCGGCTGAAAAACGACTATTGGGCATGACAATACGTAAAATATTATAGAGCTCCTTTAATTTCAGAGCATAACTTAACGTGACAAACATAGAAGAACCAAACAGAAATGTGATAATTAATGAACAAATTGCCGATGCGTTTAGAACATTTATGATCATTTGTGCCGTTAATAGCGTCACGAGACTAATGCATAGGGTTGGAAGTATATCATGTGCTTGTGCAACGGGCCCATAATCAATATATAGACGGCTATAATGAGCTGTAAGCACGAAGCAGAAAAAGTAGAATAACGATAAACTCCATGCAACTCCATCCACACCATATATCAATGAAGCAGAAATAAGTAACACGCATCCAAACAATTTGTTGACAGAGTCTAACAAAAAACAAAGTTTAGAACGTCCTTGTGCAACTAGGGCGCTCAAATTAATAACATGAAGGGGCCACAGTGTTGATCCTATGCAAAGCGCTTGGAATATAGGTGCTACAGATAACCATTTTTCCCCTAACAACACTAACACTAAAGGCTCCGAAACGAGCGCAAGACCAAGCATTACCGGGACATTAATAAACATCATGGTGCGCGTGGCAAAGCGCAAGCCGTAGCGCAACGTCGGTTTGTCCTTAGACGCAATCGAAAAGATTGGAAAAGCTACGCTAGACAATATGTGTGATAATAAGCTGACCGGCATCTGCCTAGAATTATTCGCGCGCTCATAGACCCCCAAAATTCGCATTCCGTATATTTTGCCTATCAACAAATAGTAAGCATGTGCATAAGCAACGTCTATCAAGCCAGAGGCCATGAAATATCCGCCAAATGCAAAAAGTTCTCGAGCAGAATGCAAGCTGAATTGGAAAGCAGGACGCCATGGGTTAAAATACCAAAATAAGCAAGTAGTTATTCCACTGGATAATAGTGCCTGTGCTGCTAAAGCCCAGATCCCGAAGCCTCCTATTGCCATAAGCAAGGCAAACAGGCCGGATACAGCCGTGGCAACGAGGCCAATGATCATCTGCAGTTTGAAGTTCAACTGTTTTGTCAATAGTGCACAATGGATAGAACCTAAAGATGCGAACAAAATATTTAGGGCCAAGACCCAAGTAAGAGGGATCAAAACGCCGATGTCAAAAAACTGAAGAAAATACGGTCCGAGCAGCCACACTAGCATAGCGATGGTTATGCCCATGCCCAGATTGAACCAAAACACGGTTGACTCATCTGTATGATTAGTATCCTGTCGTTGTATGAGAGCGGAACTAAAACCGCCGTCGACAAACGTACTAGCTATGCCAAAAAAGAGATAAAGTATGGCAATTGCACCAAAATGCTCTGGATCAAGCAACCGTGCTAGTAGCAATGAAAAACAGAATAAAAAAAACTGGCGCACGAATACATCAACACCGCACCAAAACGTAGCTGATGATGATCTTTTTATTAATGACATTTGTCACTCAAATGATGGAACATTGAATCTGACTTTTCTGCAGAGTGAAATGGGCAAATAGCAGCGACATGGCCAATATGAACTGTGAAGCATTTGCGCGCGGTCTTGACCTAAATTCGTACGTTCGGAGCCGACGGTGATACCAACTCGAAGTTGACGTCCCATTTGAACATCCGGTTCGAAGAGCACTGCGAACGGATCCAGCCCTGGTAATGTGATAGCCAGTTCAGGACCGCCAAGATTATGGTCATGCGGCCAAGTGCGCGTAGGTTGGACGCCCTAGCCATCCTGTATTCTGAGAAGCACTGAAGGAGCACTCCTTTGTCGAGGAACGCCAAGTCGTCAACCGGAGCGCTCTTAATCATCGCTTCGAGGTAGTCAGCGTGCCGGGAAAGGCCGATGAAGTAGGCCTCGTTGAAGTTGCCCTTGCGGCGGCGCTTGCGGATGGAGTCCGGCAGGACCCCGCGCATCGCGTCGGCCAAAAGTGGCTTTTGGCGATCCGGGCGAAACGGGATGCGCGTGCGTGCAGCGAGACCGTAGCGGATTACGCGCGGGTCGAGGAACGGATTGCCCGTATGGATGCCCCGCGGCGCGCCAAGGTACCAGCGAATCATGTCCCCGTTCCGCGAGACAATCATGTGGAGCGACTCAGACACCTGGAGCGAGGGGTCGAAGCTGCCGGCCCGGCGCAAGTTGCAAAGCACTCGGTCGTATAGGTCGTACTTGCGAATGAACTCCTTCCGTACCCATGGCGGGATCCAGCAGTCGTCGAGGTCGCTCCACTGGGCCCGCCCGCGCCGAAGGAAGTTGCCCAGACCGCCGCGCAGAAGCGGCGGTATTATGGGTAAGAGACCGTAAGGTCCGAACACGTTCCAAACGTTCCGGTCTTGCCCGACGGCCCACCGAGTTGCTACACGCCAAGCGGACCAGGGTCGACCCTTCCGCAGGTGATCGGCTACGTCGAAAGGAAGAGGGTCTGCGACTTCGTCCCCGCCCGCGCCGGTTAACATGCTTCCAGCCCCTACCGAGACGGCGGCGTCATACATCGCTGCTTCAGTCGCTACCCGGTACAGCCCCGGCCACGGTTCGTCAGTCGGGGGCGGGGTGCGAAATGGGTCGAAGTCGTGGATATCGTCCGCCAGTAACAAGTGAGGTGCTAGTGCGGGGCACCCCTCCAGCGCCTCTTGAATTAACGGCGTTTCGCGCGCCAGCGCGCTCCACCTTTTATAGACCAGGGAAACCGCATGCACTGGCCTGCGGCTTTTGAGGGTCTCGGCTGCCAAGAGGGCGACAGCGGTCGAGTCCATCCCCCCGCTCAACTGTGCGGCGGTTGTCTCCGTGCAACGCTCCCGCACCGCGTCCCGGAGCACGCCTGCAAATTGCTCGTCGATCGCTCCCGGGCGATTTCCTGGGACATCAACGGCGCGCGCAGCGCCCGCCCAGTCCCAATAGGTGCTCCGTTCCACCCGGCCGCTGCCTGACTGAAGATGGACTACTTGCCCGATGCGTACCCGCCCGACGCCGGCGAATATAGAAGCATCACCGTCCGGCTGTTGAAATCCGAACGTCCGCAGGACCACGTAGTCCGCCAGCCCGTCGCCGCTGACTACCGCTTCCGGCAACAACCGGACAAGCGGCCCCAGACACGTGCCGACGGCAACCGCCCCTGAGCTCGACGTGTAGTAGAGAGGATATCCTCCGAGGGTGTCGCGAAGGCCAAGAAGACAACGGTTCCGCGTGTCGTAGATCGCGAGGGCAAAATCGCCCTCTAGGCGGGCGAACGCATTACAACCCCACCGCTCGTAAGCAGCCATCACTAAGGCGGCGTCGTTAAAGTCGTCCGATAGACCCTCATCCTGCGGCAAGCCGAGCCGAACTTCGGCCAAAGACGCGCTGTCAAGTCGATCCAGAAGGTCGCGCCGATAGAACAAGCGTCCCAAAAAGACGACTACTCCAGCTGACGATCGGCAATAGGACGTGAATCGCGGAACGCCAATCCGCTCTCGACCGTATAACTCAAGTGTCAGGCTGCCTTTAGTTTGGAGGAGCGTGAAGCCGGGCCTATGCATGCTTAAGCCCTAGCGGAAGGGAACGGGTCTGTATTCCTTTGGACGGCTCGCGTATTCTCCGGGCGAACGACTTTATCGACGAATCCGCCTTGCGGGGGTGGGTCATGAACAGCGCCAAACTTGCCTAAACTGTGCGCACCGTTCGGCGTCGTCAGAGTAGACGGCGTTCTCATAAGTACACCAGCAATGGCCTTGGAGTGGAAAGGCTTGAACCCCGACAACCAATTCTACCGGCACACCGGCTGTCCGGCCCAGCGCCCAAGTCGTCAAGGCCCGTTCCTTGCAAGCTACCGGCAGCAGGTGGGAGGCCGCTACTGAGCGTGTCGTGGTGTCGATGGCTCGCATGACGGCGTCCGGGTCAGGCGGCAATGCTAAAGGCTGCGGACACGCTCTTCGCCATGCGGCCACAGTGGGCGCCCATCCCAACAAGCGGCAGTTCAACAACGCCAAGGCCAGAAGCAGCGAAATTTTCGCGCGCTGTCCTCGGATTAGGCGGATCCACCAAAGCATCGGCGTAACAGCCGCCCAGGAGAGGGACCTTCCCACTCGGTCAGAGATACCGCGGTCCTTCGTTTGGCGAATTATTCGTTTGAGTTCGAGGTCGGTGAGGAATGCCGCAAGGTCGTTACGGATGCGTTCGGGAGGTGCCCCGTACTCTTCTGCAAGCCGTTCTACTGCGGCATCGGGACCGAGCTGAAGCGTCGTCTGCAGCATCCGCGTCGCGACAACGGATAATCCATAAAAGTGGTCTTCCAAATTCATTAGCCGCGAAGTGCCATCCTCGACTTCAAGGTAAAGAACACCCTCGCGAAGGGTAAATGTGGCGCAAGAGTTGAAGGGAGGCCCGTTCATTCATGAACCACATCGGCATAGGCGATGGGGAAATATCGTACATCCTGGAAATTGGCACGGATTCAGTGCTGACGGCCAATGGCCGCCAGCACGTATCCGACTCGCAAGCAGTCGAATCTAGAAGCCGTATGTTTGGCTAAAATTATCGGTGCCGACCCGACTGCCTCCCTGAAGCAACTGACTAGCCTTGCCCAGATCGATGACCTCGGGGCTGCAATAGCCTTTCCCGCTGAGTGCGCTTGCCGCGGGCGCCGCGCCCTGCGGGGTCACGATATCACTCGTATAAGTTGCCGTGTCTGACATGCTTCTCTCCCCCGGATTGAAGGTAGATCAATGATCTACATAACGGAGTCAGTTTTCAAGCGTGTATTTCGGCACAAGGACACTCAGCGTGATCGTTCCAAGATCAACAACATCCGCCAATCACTTATTCGTAGCCCCCCACATCGTTGAGCAGCCGCACCCGCAGCATCGTTGCGCTCGCCTCGTCGTACGCCGCCCGCCAGTCGAAGCTGGCTTCGACGCCGCCCGGCCCGGAGATGGCGTACTTCGGCTTCGGCAGGAACACGCGGGCCAGCTCGAAGCTGAGCGACCAGCCCTCCGACATGGTGAAGCCGTACTCGAGGGCCACCGGCTCGCCGTTGGCGGCCTCTGCGAGCAGCGTGCTCCCGTCGAAGCGCAGCGAGATGCCGCCGGTGCAGGTGGCGATGGTGGGCTCGGCAGCCTCGATGCGACCGTCGTCGCGGATGGTCCTCACCCGCTCCAGGGTGTTGGAGAAGCTGAGGCTGCCGCCGGTGACGCCGGCGAGCGGCGTGCCGCCGCGGCGGATGGAGCCCCTTCCCTGGCTGAAGCGCTTGAGCGCGAACGGCTGCGGGCTGGCATCGATGGTGGTTGCCGCCTGCGCCTCGCCTTGCGCCACCAACTGCAGGGTGGCGTTGGCTGGACCCTCCTTGCCCATCTCGAAGGCGAGGCTCTCGATCACGGTGCCGGTGTGCCGGAAGAACACCGGCGTGAGCAGCTGTGGATGACCGATCTCGACGGTGAAGCTGGGCAGCGACGGCGCTCCCGACAGCCACTCGTGCAGCCAGCCGCCACCGGTCAGCGAGGCGGCTGCGACGGTGCCACCGGAGTTGGACGAGGCCGCAAGCGTGAACCCGTTCCCGGATGGCCCGGCGGTGTCGAACTCGATCTCCAGCCGGTCGTCGCCGGTATTGGCCGTATAGGTGCACGTCGCGATCTGCGGGTCGACCGAGGCGTTCAGGTCCGCTGTCAGCGCCGTCAGTGTCGCGTCCAGGTCGGCGCCGATCTGCGTTTGGTTGGCCGTGGGAGACCCGCTGACGAACGTCCAGGTGACGTTGCCCAGCGTGATCGTGCTGTCCGGCGCCGGCTGCCCCGAGAAGGCGATGCTCCCTGACGCCTTGGTCTGCGTCGTCGTCGCATTGCCGAACAGGCCGGTGAGCCAGAAGCCGATTGCCCGCAGGTCGAGCGGGATCTCGATCCTGCCCTCGTCGGTGACCAGGCCGCGGTAGGGGTCCTGGGCGTTGCGGCCACGGCCCAGCAGCGGATCGTCGCCCAGCGGCTGCTCGGAAGAGAGATCGCAGGACTTGAAGTCGAGCGAGCGGTAGCCGGTCACGGGCGCGATCCCGTAGGCGGTCTCGCGGCACGCCTTCAGCGTCGCATCGGCGCCGTAGGCGCGGAGCTTGGGCATCAGTTCAACTCCTTCGGCGATCAGGCGGTGAGCGGATCGCTCACCAGGTACTCGATGGTGACGGTGAGGCGGGCGGCGAGGATGGGCGCCGCCCCCTCGATGGCGAGGACCGAGACCTCCGGCGCGCTGCAGCGCAGGGCCTCGGCCAGCCCGCCGAGGCTGGTGTCTGTCGCCAGCGCGGCGCCGATCCTGCCCAGCAGCGCGTCAAGCATGCCCTCGCCGCCGCCGCCGACCGGCTGGGTGACGAACACCTCGAGCTCGGCCCGGTGGCTGTAGAACTCGCTGCGCGGGTTGAGCGTCACGTCCGGCTCGCCGGGATCGCCGTCACGCAGGATGACGAGGCCGTCGGTGGGCACGCTCGATGGCAGCGCCTCGTTGCGCTTCACGCTGACATCCGCGAGCGTCCGCAGCCGGGCCAACAGCGCGGAGAGGATCTGCTCCCGCCGGCTGCTCATCGCGAGACCTCCCGCCAGTTCCGCAGCACCAGCCGCGGCAGCGCCGCGATCCACTTACCCGCTGCGCCGTCGACGTCGAGGCGTTTGCGCACGCGGACCTGCGGGACGAGCAGGAACAGCGGCACGGTGGTCCGGCCGGCGAGCCGAGTGAATGCCGCACCGCGGCTGCGGCCGAGATTGGCGGCGGCACGGCCATGGCGGGTGATCCGGGCGTGGTCGGCGACCAGCAGCGAGGGGCCGTTCCGCCGGTAGACGAAGCGCAGCCGCTGGCCGTGGATGCGCTCCCAGGCGCCCGGCGTGATCCGCTGCCGGCCGTCGCCATGGCGGCCGGCCGCCGGAGTCGGGATGGCGAGGAACAGCCCCGCCTGCGAGCGGATCACCGCCCCCTCGTTGTAGAGCCGCACCAGCCGGGGCGCCTTGCTCCAGACGTAGCCGGCCGCGGCGATGCTGGGCTGGCTCGGCGGATAGACCTGGCCGCGCCAAGTGTTCGCCAACCGCGAGCCGAGCCCGGCGCCGGTGACCTGCCGCCGCAGCTCGGTCTTCAGGCCATCGGTCGCCTCGCGGATGCCGGCGGTGACGGCGCGTTCCGCCGCCTGCAGTTCGCGCCTCAGCAGCGCCTGCAGATCGCCCTGGATCGCCGCCTGCAGCCTCATGCCGGGCGCGCCTCGATCGTCCAGACCAGCCGCTCGGCATCCCGGATCGGCTCGCCCTGGACCGCGTAGCCGATGCCGCCCACAGAGAGCGTGTCGCCCTCCGCCGGTGATGGGACCTCGGACGTCCGCAGCTCGAACACGGTCGTCTCGCTCCGCAGGCGGGTGACGCCGAACTCGCCGATGCGGTCCGGCTGGCGCCGGATCACCCGCACGGGAAGGTCGAGCGCGGTGCCGCCGGCGCGGTAGAGCCCGGCCACCGCCAGGTTCGGATCGTCGAACAGCGCGTCGATGGCAGCTTCAAAGACGCTCATCAGTTGCTCGAGGTAAGCTTCACCGCCAGGCGGGGTCGCTTGTTGACCGGCAGGATCGAGGCTTCCGTCTTCACCTCGATGGCGCTGCCGTCGGGACGCGCCAGCTGGCGGGCGTACATCGGCAGGCCCAGGGTGTTGACCGTCTCGATCAGGTTGGCGGGAGCGCCATAGGTGACGAAGGTATCCATCGTGCCGAGCGGGAACGCGATCCCCTCGCCGGCCGGTACCAGCGCCTGGGTGGTGCCCGACGCCAGCGTCACCGTGGCGTTGTACTCCTCGAAGATCAGGCCTGCGAACGGGAAGCGCCGCCGCGTATCCTCGCGCAGCGGCTGGGCGCCGGTGGACGAGAAGTAGCGGTAGGCGTCCTCGACGGATGCATGGCCGATCAGCTTGTCGAAGAACTCCGGGCTGACCAGGGCCAGGACCCCCGACATCGTCTCGCCCTTGAGCTCGGTCTCGATCCGGCGCAGCACCTCGCGCACCTTCGCCTGCACATTGGTGGTGGCGGTACCGAGGACGAAGTCCACCGACTGCTGGCTGAGCCCGAACTCGCTGAAGTAGTCGTAGAGGGTGGCGCCGGAGCCGTCCCTGACCACGCCCTTCAGCGCGTTGATCTCCATGTACTCGCGGGTCTGGGCGTGCTTCAGGCGCATGCGGGTGAGCTTGCGCTCCATCACCGTGGCCAGCGGATCGGCGGCATCGCTCATCCCGAAGCCCCTGACCCCCTGGATATCCTGCGGGGTGATCGCGTCGTCGTGCGGGATCCACGGGATGGTGAACGAGCGCATCGAGCGCAGATCCCGGTTGGCGACGGTGGCGGGGCCACCGAGCGGCACCGTCGGCAGCAGGTTGAGCACTCCTTCCGCCTGCTCGATGATGACGCTCCTTTGCGTCACGCCCTCGAAGCGGAACAGGCGCATCTGCCCGAGCCGGGTGTAGACGTTGGGCAGGATGTTGATCGCTTCCGTCATCTCGGCCAGCGCGTAGCCGCCCGCGTCGAACGGGTTGATCATTGTAACCATGGTGTGGGATTCCCTTTGATCAGGCGGTCTCGCGGACGACGAGGCCCGCTGCCGCCAGCTGGTCGTGCTTGGCGGCCGTCTTCGCCGCGTCATCGACACTGGCGTCGAAGGCGAGTGCCGCCTTCGACAGGATGACGGGTCCGCGGGCGGCGATCAGTCCGGTCCGGTCGGCAAGCGTGGCATCGACCGGCTGCAGCAGCACCGCGACCGCGGTCTCGGCGCCCTCGTCGCCGGTCACTTCCGCCGCCGCCGCCAGGCGGTACTTGCCGGACGCGGTGATCCGCCCCAGCACCGCGCCCAGCGGGTAGGCGGCACCGGCCTTCAGGGTCACCGTCTCGCGGCTGTAGCTGGCGTTGAGCTCGAACTTCAGCAGGTCGCCCAGGGTGGGCGACTGGGTAAGCACAGGCATGGAGCGTCTCTCCCCTTCAGCGGCTGGCGGCGGCGCGCTCGCGGGCGCGGCGGACGATCGGACTGTCGCCGGTGGCGGCGGGTGGCGGGGCGGCGGCAACGATGTCGGCGGCCTCCGAGCGGGCGGCCAGCTGGTCGAGGATCGACTGGCGCAGCGCGTCCGGCCTCAGGCCCTTGCGCATCGCGTCCGCGGCATCGATGTCGATGCCGAGGCGGCCGGCCTGCGCCGCGACGGTGGCGATCTCGGCGAACTCGGCGCGCAGCCGGGCGGCAACGGCGGCCTCGTCGACGGCGGACCGCAGCGGGGTGGCGGACACGGCTGCGGTTGCGGCAGCGATCAGCTCACAGCCGTCCGGTTCCTCGGCGTCTGGGACAGGGGTGGTCATCAGGGCAGCTCCCTTGGCTTGCAGGCTGGCAGTGGGACGGTGCGGACGGATCGGCCTGGCGCCCAGGCTCGCGAGGCCGGCCAAAGCCTCGGCGACGGTGCCGATGCCGTCGGCGAAGCCGGTCTCGACGGCGCTGGCGCCGCGGAAGATCCCGGCCTCGCTGGCACGGACGCTGTCCGGGCTCATCCCGCGGTTGCGGGCGACCATGGCCACAAGCTCGGTGTAGAGACTGTCGACGTCGGCCTGGATGTCGGCGGCGGCCTGTGGCGACAGCGGCGCGTGCGGGTTGCCGTCGGTCTTGCGCGCACCGCCGTGGATCAGCGTCCAGGCGAGCCCGGCCATCGCATCGGCGGCACTGACGTCGACGTGCACGGCGACGACGCCGACCGAGCCCACCTCGGCGGTGCGGGTGACGAGGATGCGGTCGGCGGCAGACGCAATCGCGTATGCCGCCGACAGCGCACCTTCGGAAGCGACCGCCCACAGCGGCTTGCCGGACTGCGCCCGGATCGAGCGCAGCGTCTCGACCAGGTCGAACAGCCCGCCCACCTCGCCGCCCGGCGAGTCAACCTCCAGCAGCACGCCACGCACCGCCGGGTCGTCGGCCGCCTCAGCCAGTGCGCCGGCAACGGCCGCGTACTCCGTCGCTCCCAGCAGTGCCGTCAGCCAGTCGCCGCGGGCGACCAGCGGGCCAAGCACCGGCACCACGGCGATGCCGGCCTCGGTCACGGTGTAGCTCTGGCGGCTCGTCAGGTCGGACAGCCAGGCGGGCGGCGCGGCATCCATGCTGAGCGCGCCGATGCCGCCGAGCAGGCCGTCCAGGCGCGCGGGCGCGATCGCCCACGGCCGGCCGGCAAGCCGGCTGGCGACGGCACGGCGGCCCGGCGGATAAACCGCCTTGACCGGATCGGACGCGTCGCGCATGGTTTGGACAGACCTTCTGGCTAGATTGGAACGGAGATGGCGGAGTCGACCTGGTCGCTGCAGGACGCCAAGAACCACTTCAGCGCCGTCGTCGAGGCGGCCCGGCGCGAGCCACAGACGGTGACCAAGCATGGCCGGCCGGCGGTGGTCGTGGTCGATGTCGCCGAGTACCAGCGGCTGCGCCAGTTCGAGCAGGCACAGGCGCCGTCGTTCGGCGAGATGCTGCTGGCCATACCCCAGGACGACGGCACCTTCCCCGGCGCCCCCGTACGGCCGCGCGATGCCGGGCTCTGATGTACCTTCTCGATACGATGGTGCTCTCGGAACTGCGCAAGCGGCAGCGGGATGCGGGCGTCGTCGCCTGGATCGAACGGCAACGGTCGGCGGACCTGTTCGTCAGCGTCGTCAGCATCGGCGAGATCGAGCGCGGCATCGCCCTGCAGCAGCCGAAGGATATCGAGTTCTCCCGGGCGCTGGCGGTGTGGCTCGATCGGCTGCTCGCGCTTTACGGCGACCGCATCCTGCCGTTCGACTTGATCGCAGCGCGGCGCTGGGGCCAACTGAGTGCGGCCATCGGCAACGACAGCGCCGACCTGATGATTGCGGCGACCGCGCTCGAACATGGTCTTGCTGTGGTCACCCGCAACGTCGCCGACTTCACTCCCTGCGCCGTGCCGACGCTCAATCCGTTTGCTCCGCAGCCGTAGCCTCACCGAGCGCCGGACCGGCGCTGGCACCGCCGCCGAAGCCGAGCCCCAGCGTCCGCTCGCGCGCCCGGTCGGCGGCGATCTCGGCGTCCACCTGTTCGGCGTCGTAGCCGCGCTCGGCGAGCGCCTGGCTGCGGCTCTTCAGGCCGAAGGATATCTGCTCGATCTCCGCCTTGGCGTCCTTCAGCGGATCGACCCAGTCCCACTTCGGCGGCAGCCACGAGCACGCCAGGTACGCCCGCCGGTTGGCCTCGTAGCCGGGCAGGTCGAGGGATCCCGCGAGCACCGCGGTATCCATCCAGCGCGCCCAGACGCGCCGGCACAGTTGCCAGACGATCACCGCGTGCTGATAGGCCTCGGTGCGCCTGCGGAACTCCAGCAGCGCCAGGCGCGCATTCGAGTAGTTGGCGCGGATCATGTCGTTGGACAGGTACGCGTACGGGATGCCGAGCGCGGCCGAGACCTGCAGCAGGGTGCGGTACTGGAACGGCTCGTAGGTGGTCCCGGAGTCGGCGGGATCGGAGGTCTGCACCTGCTCGCCCGGCTCCAGCATGACGATCTGTCCCGGCTGCAGGTCGAGCGATCGCTCGCCGTCGCCGCTCGTGGCTTCCGCGTCGTCGAACGGCTCGGCGGGCGCCGGCGTGGTGATGAACAGCGCGTGCATCGCCGCCACCTTCTTCCGATCCAGCTCGGCGTCGTCGTACTGGTCGAGCAGGAACAGCTTGACGATCGCGGGCGCGAACTTCGACACACCGCGCAGCTGGCCCGCGTCCACCGGATCGATGACGTGGATGATCTCGCTGGCCGGGATGCGCACCGTCTCGCCCACCAGACCGGGATCGGTGACGTCGCCCGGATGCCGGCGCAGAAAGTGGTAGGCAATACGTCTCCCGATGCGATCGAACTCGATGCCCTGGCGGATGATCGAGCCAGTCGCGAGCGTCTCGTTGCGGCTGAGCGGCAGCATCTCGGCGGGCAGCATCTGCAGCTGCAGCGGCACCACGAGCCCATCCTGCGGCCGGCGGGGACGAAGGCGGAAGAACACCTCGCCGGCGATGAACACCTCGCGCGCGGCGCGCCGCTGCAGGCCGTAGAAGTCGGTGAGCTGGTCGGCGTCCGCCTCGTCGGTCCAATCCAGCCACAGCGTCTGCACCTGGGCCTTGAGCTTTGCATCGGTGATCAGCGACGACGGCTTGATCCCGGATCCTGCCACGTTGCCGGCCCAGCTCTCGATGGCGTTCGCCGCGTAGCCGTTGTTGCGGATCAGCCAGCGCGCCCGCGCCGTGATGTCCGCACCGCTGGCAGCGATCAGCGTGTTCAGGTGCGCCCGGCTGGGCTGGAAGCCCTTCAGCCGGCGATTGGCGAGCCCGGCCTCGAAGCCGCCGATCAGCGCCCCCACCTGCCGGCGCCAGCGGCTGAGCATCCCGGAGCTCGGCTGCCTGGACATCAGAGTCCCTTGCTGACCGATGTGAGGATGCGCCGGCGCGCCGTGCCGCCCTCGGCGCGGGCAATCCGCTTCTCAACGTCGGCGAGTGCGGCCGCCATCTCGGCGTCGCTGGCGTAGGTGATGCGCCGGCCGTCGTACTCGACGGTGCGCACCGCCCGCAGGCGCGCCGCCAGCAGCGCCGCCCGCTGCGCAGTCAGTTCGTCCAGGGTCATGGCTCAGCTCAGGTAGCTCGATCGGAAGACGCGCCGGCCGCGCCGCGGCGGCGGACGCAGGTGCCCCGCAGACGCGGGCGCCGCGACCGGAGCCGGTGCGACCGGCGCCGTTGCGACCGGCGCGGGGATGCTGCCGGGCTCGACGGATGTGGACATCGACCGACTGCCACTCTCCACCGCAACCAGTTGCTCCTCCAGCTCGCGCCACTTGCGCTCCGGCCAGCGGTCGGCGCCGGCGATCCAGGCGGCGGCGCGGGCGTAGACGCGGCAATCCAGCGCCTCGTTGCGCTCGCGCAGCTTCTGCCACTCCAGCTTGCTGAAGCCGCGCCGGGTCTTCACCGTCACCAGCTGCTCGGCCACCAGCTGGCGGATCCACTCCAGGTCGACCCCGCGCGGCAGGTGGATGTAGCCGGCCGCGGGCTGAGGTTCGGGACTCTCGTCCGTCGGCGCTGCCGACCGCAGGAAGCGGTAGGTCTCGCTTTTGAAGGTGGCGACGGCGATGGTCCACAGCCGCGCACCGCGGCGCACCTTCACCCCGCCCTCGGTGGCATCGACGTGCGTCGGGCCTGCCACCGGGGCGATGCGGTTGAACCCCTCGACCCCCTTGACCGGCAGCACCTGGGCGAAGCCCTGGCGGCGCGCCCAGGCGTAGACGGCGGCCGCCTCGTAGCCGCTGTCGATCGCCAGCCGCGCCAGGCCGAGCCGGGCGCCGGACGCGTGCGGCCAGGTCTCGCCGAGCAGTGTCGCCAGCTGCGCCCAGCAGGCGGGATCGCCGGGACCGCCGTCGAAGACGCGGTGATCGACCAGCCAGCTCTCCAGCCCGCGGCCCCAGGCCCAGATCGACGCCTCGATCCGGTCCTTCTGCACGTCGCAGCCTGCGGTGAGGAACAGCCCGCCCCGGGGTACGGTGCCCCAGGCGAAGTCCTCGCGCCGCTCGTAGAGCCGCTGCCAGTCGGGCGCCTCGCCGGTCTCGACCCAGGTCTCGCCGAGGACCGTGTTGACGAAGCTGCGCTTCCCCTCCTCCGAGGCCTGCGCCGCCTCCCAGTCGCGGGCGATCCGCTCCCAGGTGAGCCAGCCGATGGGGCTGTACAGGCTGGAGAGATGGAAGCCGATCGTCAGCGGATCGGCGCTGCTCGCGGTCGGCCGCCAGGCGCCGCGCGCCAGCATCTGCGTCTTGTGGTGCTCGGCGATCGGCTGCTCGCAGCCCGCGCAGACGTAGGCCGCCGTCTCCGGCCGGCCCGGCTGCCAGCGCAGCCGCTCGAAGAGCAGGTGCTGCTCGTGCCCACAGAGCGGACACGGCACGAAGAACCGCCGCTGGTCGGAGGCCTCGAACTCGCGCTCGATCCGCGACAGCCCCCGGATGGTCGGCGTCGAGGCGAGGAACACCTTGCGCCGCCAGGAGAAGGTCCGCGTGCGGGCTTCCGCGAGAGCGACCGGATCGCCCTCGTCGTCGGCGGACGGCGGGTAGGCGTCGACCTCGTCGAGGAACAGGTAGCGCACCGGCATCGAGCGCAGCCCGACGGCGGAGTTGGCGCCGGTCAGCACCAGCAGGCCGCCCGGGAACTCCTTCGACAGCTGGCTGTTGCCGGCATCGCGCGAGCGCGCCGGCGCCACCTTCTGCCGCAGCACCGGGCTGGCGTCGATCAGCGGATCAATGCGCTGCTGCGAGAACCGCTTCGCCAGCTCCAGGGTCGGCTGCACCGCCAGCATCGGCCCCGGCGCGTGGTGGATGACGTAGCCGATCCAGTTGCAGCCGCTCTCCGACGCGCCCAGCTGCGAGCCCTTCATGAACACCACCCGCTGCGCCGGATGCCGGGGGCTGAGTGCGTCCAGCAGTTCCTGCAGATACGGCGTGCGGCTGGTCCGCCACGGCCCCGCCTCGTTGGCTCCCCTCGGGCTCAGTACCCGGTAGCGGTCCGACCACGCCGCGACGCTCAGGTCCGGGTCGGGACCGAGTCCGTCGGTCCAGCCGCGCCGCAGCGTCTCGACGCCGTCGTCGCCGGCCGCCTCGAGGAGGGACATCGGTTCAGCGGAAGTCGGCGGCGATCTCGCAGAGCTCGTGCAGATGCGCGCGGACGTGCTCGGAGAGCGAAGCCTGCAGCTCGTGCGCACCGACGCCGAGCTCGGCCGCCATGGTGGCGGCGATGCGCGCCGGCCAGCCGAGCCAGGCGTCGCGCTCCTGGCGGGCGAGGCGGAACACCAGCGCCGCCGCCTTGGCCCGGTCGACCACCTCGCCCTTCAGCTTCTGCAGCCGCAGCCGGCGCTCCTGCGCCTTCAGCACCTCGTTGGCGGTGCGCGCCTGCAGGTACGTCAGCGCACCCGCCGACGGCGCCGGCAGGCCGTGCTCCTTCAGCGTCTCGCTCACCGCGCCGACCGCCGCCTCGGGCACCGGCTTCATGGTCGCTACAGGCTCGGCTGCCAGCGCGGAAGCCTGCGGCCCACGCTGGCGGGCCGGATCGGCGGTGCGCGCCCGCAGCGCGTCCGAGGCTGCGGCGTCGATCGAGCCGTCGGCGTGGAAGACGAGGCGGCCGGCGGCGCGGGCGTTGCGGATCGCACCCCGCGAGATGCGGGCATGCCGGGCATAGTCCCGTTCACTCATGCCGGTGCGGACCACGGGCATCGGGCGTCTCCTGAAGTGTGTGGGGTGCTCGGGGTCAGGCCAGGGTGTAGATGCGCAGCACTTCGATCATCAGCTGCGGCACAGCCGGCGGCTGCGTTCCGCGGCGATGCCGGCGACGGCGAAGGGGTCATCGGATGATCCACCTGCACTGAACAAAGCCATGATGTTGCTTGCTTTCTGACTGGATGTCCGGGCCCGCTTGTGGCTTGATGGCGATACAAAGCAGGAACGAAAGGCGCCGACGATGACCACCGCGATCCTTCCCACCCGCAACCCGGCCTGGGGGTTCTGGGGCAGCATCGGCGGTCACGCCGACCAAAGCGAAGCCTGGACGCTGGCGACGGCCGCCATCGCCAGGTCGACCGACTGCGCGCCGGAAGCGGTGCGCGACTTCCTCGACAGTTGAAGACCGGCCCCCGGGGCCGACCCGCCCTGAATGTAACTGTGAGGAGTACCGGACGGCGTATAGCGTGATGCGGCTTTTGGCAAAGAGGTCGATGACTGCATGGTGCTGATGAGCCCGATCGACAGTTGGACACGGGGTGCCTCGATGACCCCCACTGGCGCCAGGGAGCAGCAATGCTTCCGGAGCACGTTTCCTAGAATTCTTTGCCTGGTGAGGCTCCCACGCCGACAGCATCAGTCTCAGTTGCTGAAGCGAGGGAATGATGGAGGCGGTTCATCTGCGTTGCACTGGCCTTGACGTCCATAAGGAGATGGTCGTGGCGTGCGTCCGTCTGGTCGAGGGCGGCAAGATCACGCGCGAAGTGCGGACGTTCTCCACGTCGACGTCTGGTCTATTGGCGTTGCTGGCGTGGTTGCTGGCCACCGGATGCACCCATGTGGCGATGGAAGCGACCGGTGTTTATTGGAAGCCGGTGTGGAATATTCTCAGTGACGGCCCATTCGAGATGATTCTGGCGAATGCCGCGCACATCAAGAACGTTCCTGGCCGCAAGACGGATGTCAATGATGCGACGTGGATTGCCGATCTTCTGGCGCACGGCCTGATCCGGGCCAGCTTCATTCCGGAGCGGGACATCCAGGAACTCCGTTCCCTACTGCGTGCCCGTAAGCAAATGACCCGCGAGCAAAGCAGTCACGTTCAACGGCTGCAAAAGACGCTCGAAGAGGCCAACATCAAGCTGGATACGGTCATCACCGACATCATGGGGGCGACCGGCCGGCGCATGATCGAGGCCATGATTGCCGGCGAAACAAACCCTATCAAGCTGGCGCAATTGGCCGATTGCCGGATCAAGTCACCGCGCGACCGATTGACGGAAGCGCTGCGAGGGCGACTGACCGAGCATCATCGCTTCCTTCTGCAGTTGTACCTCGGGCAGTACGATTCCCTGACTGCGGCGATCATCACCATTGATCGGGAGGTCGCGTCCTTGATCGCCCGCATGGACGAGAAGGTGGAGTCCGGTCAGGCCACGATCGGCGCATTGATTGCGCTTCTGTGTACAATTCCCGGCATCGGTGTCTTGGCCGCGCAGACCATTCTCGCGGAGATTGGCCGCGATATGAGCCGCTTCCCGACGGCAGGCCACCTCCTCGCGTGGGCCGGTCTTTGTCCGGACCAGAATGAGAGTGCCGGCAAGCGCAAATCCTCTCGCCTGCGTAAAGGCGCTCCGTGGCTGAAGACGTTACTTGTTCAATGCGCCTGGTCCGCCAGCCGCAAAAAGGACTGCTATTTCAAGGCGCAATTCCAGCGCCTCAAGAGCCGACGCGGACCACAGAAAGCGATCTGTGCGGTTGCCGCGTCAATGCTCACAAGTGTTTATCACATGCTCAAGAACGGCACCCAGTTCCAGGATCTTGGCGCTGACTATTTTGACCGTCGCTGCACCGAGGCCAAAGCGAACCATCTCGTTCGACAACTCACCAAGCTCGGCTTCCACGTCCAACTCCAACCGCTCTCGGATGCAGCATGACGCCCTCGCGACAACAAGCAGACCCGTTGTTTCTTCCTAGCCGCCACGGCCGGCACTTCGCCGACGACGTGGCCAACGGACTGTTCGCCGGCCTGAGCCTGCATGCTGCGATCGACGCCGCGGTCCAGCGCTGGATGGGCTGGCGCATCGGCAGGCGGACCGAGCGCGAGCACGGCATCCCCCGCGACCTGCCCTACCTGAGCGGGTGGGTGATGAACGCCGCCCTCGAGGCGGAGATCACCGGCTGAGCCGCCTCCCCTCCCCTGCGCCCCGGGCCCGCTGCGGGCCTCGGGGCTCGCGGTGGTAGCAGGCGCCGCATCCCGCAGGCGCCCCGATGTGGAGCCCTACCGATGAGCGAACCCACCCACAGCCTCTCGCAGCTGGCGCAGATCCTGAGCGCGCTGGAGAACGCGCGACGTAATCCCAACAGCAAGCCGACGGCGATGAAGGCGATCGAGCGCGCGGCAGCAGCGCTGGGTCTGGCGACGGCCGACGTCTTCGCCGCCGCCGATGGCCTGCTCGGCGGCCGGCTCGGCGCCGAAGCATGGCGCGCGCAGCTGGCGGAGACGCCGGCGGTCGAGTCCCGCTGGCCGGTCGCCGACGTCGAGCCGGACGGTGCGACGGGCGCCACCAAGGAGGAGCCGGCCGTGAGCGTCGCCGCCCTCCCCGACGAAGCACCCCTGGCGGCCACGGCGGCGGTGGCGGCCACTCCGGCGGCGAGCGAACCCCCGGCCAGCGTGCGCCAGCAGCTGCTGGCGGCCTGCCGGGCGGCCGAGCACTGGCTGCTGGCGGAGCGCGAGCGGCCGGGAGAGACGCGGCCGGACGAGATCCTGACCGTGCTGCGCGCCGCCATCGAGCGTGCGGAACCCGCGCGGGCGCCGCGGCCGGTGCGCCCGGCGGGCGAGCCGCGCGCCCCGCGCGCCCCGCGCGAGAGCAGCAAGGAGGCGCAGCTGATCGGCATGCTGCGCCGGCCGGAAGGTGCCACCATCGCCCAGATCGTCGCCACCACCGGGTGGCAGGCGCACACGGTACGCGGCGCCTTCGCCGGCGCGCTGAAGAAGCGCCGTGGGCTGACCATCACCTCGGATAAGCCGCAGGGGGGCGAGCGGGTGTACCGCATCGCGGAGTGACGAGGCTGAGCCAAACCATTGATGCCGCCGGGTCGCCGCAGGCCCGGCGGTGACCGTTCTCAGGCCGCCTGCGGCAGCCGCTGGCCGGCGACCGCCTCGAAGGTGCGGCCGTCGCCGTCGAGGACCGCCGGCTTGCCTGCCAGCGTCTGCCACCGCTTCACCGCCACATCGACGTACTGCGGGCTGATCTCGATCGCGAACACCCGCCGCCCCATCGTCTCGCCGGCGATGATCTGCGAGCCGGAGCCGCTGAATGGCTCGTAGCACACCTCGCCTGGACGCGTGTGCTGGCGCATCGGAATGGCGAACACCTCGATCGGCTTCGAGGTCGGATGCTCGGTCCGCTCGCCCACCTTCACCGTCGGGATGCCCCACACCGTGCCGGGATAGTCGTCGCCGACCCGCGGCGGCTTCTTCCCCTTCAGCCAGCCGAAGAAGCACGGCTCATGCTGCCAGAGGTAGAACGAGCGGGTGAGGATGCCCCGATCCTTCGCCCAGACGATCTGCTGGTGGACGAAGGCACCGAACTTCTCCCACACGCCCTCGACCATCGCCTGCCGGCGGCTGGCGTGCCAGCAGTACCAGGCGGCGTTCGGCAGGATCGCGTGCTCGACCGCCTGGCGGATGAAGCCCTCGTACAGCTCCGGGCCCTGGCTGGCATCGTCCCAGGTGACCCCGTAGCTCTGCGACCAGTCCTTGTTCTTGTCCTTGGCCGTGCCCTGGCCCTTGCCGGTCTCGCCCCAGCCCTGCTTCGAGGGATGGTTGGTCCCGTCGTAGTCGACCAGGTACGGCGGATCGGTGGCGAACAGGATCGCCCGCTGCCCGTCCATCACCCGGATCACGTCCGAGGCCATGGTGCTGTCGCCGCACAGCAGCCGGTGCTCGCCCAGCAGCCACAGGTCGCCCGGCCGCGACACCGGCGTGACCGGCGGCTCCGGGATCACGTCCTCGCCGGCCACCGCCGCCGTGCCGTCGTCGTCGAGCGACGCCAGCAGCCGGTCGAGCTCTTCGCCCTCGAAGCCGGTGAGCGCCAGATTGAAGCCGTCCTCGCTCAGCGCCTGCAGCTCGGCCGCCAGCAGCTCCTCGTCCCAGCCGGAGAGCTCGGCCAGCCGGTTGTCGGCGATGCGGTAGGCCCGGACCTGCTCGTCCGTCAGATGCGACAGCCGGATCACCGGCACGTCATCCAGCCCCAGGTGCTGGGCCGCCAGCAGCCGGCCGTGGCCGGCGATGATCTCGCCCGCCTCGCTGACCAGCACCGGCGCCGTCCAGCCGTACTCGACCAGCGAGGCGGCGAGCTTCGCCACCTGGTCGTCGGAGTGCGTCCGGGCGTTGCGCGCATACGGGCTCAGGCGGGCGAGCGGCCAGCGCTCGATCTGCTCGGGGCAAAACCGCAGCATCGATGATCGTCCGGAAGTGGGAGGGGAAGAAGGCGACACCGGCGATGACCGCACCGTACGAAGCGCGGCGGGCGCACCGGTGGCCTACGAATATAATCCTTGTACAAGAGACCACCGTCCGCTGTCAAGCGGCTGCTGCGCCGCCGGTGCGATCGCCCCTGTGGCTGGGGTTCTTGTCCGCCGGCGACTGCTCGTCGCTGAGCCGCGGGGTACTACGTACCCCGCGGCCAACGCCATCGTTCAGATCCACTGCGTTCTGGTCCGCCTGGATCTGGCGGAGCCGCCGGCAACTGGTCCAGGACTGGATCTGCGGCCGGCCTGCCGAAGCGGTCGGGATCCAGATAACCAATTGCCAGGGAATACGTTTTTCGGTTCTGCCGTCGCCCGGGCGATGCGCGATCGGCGGCAGCCCTGGATCCCGAGCGCGGACTGGTTAACCAGATAAGTCTTTGAATGTCCAAAAGAACGGTGACGACGCGCGGGCGGCAGATCCGCCGCGGCGCGACCTTGAGGAAGGAGCTAAGCTGCTGGGAAGACAACAAAAAAGCCACCGGTTGGTGGCTCTGGCGGATCTGGATCTGTGATTTTTGCGGCTGTCGCTGGCGAGGTATCGGGCTGGGTCGTCCAGGATACCCCTTACCCGCCAGGAGGAACCAAGCCGCCTGCTGTCGTCCGGTCCGGCGCCGGGGGCCACCCTCTGATCAGGACTATATGCCTAATCGGCGGCCCCAGTCAAGCCTCAACTTTACCCTTCCTCTGACCGGGGCTGCCTGCTGAGCCTGCGGCGCCTGAACCGGTTATCCTCCGGGGTCGGGCTGCGCATCACCGAACCTGAAGGATGGCGATGTTGTAGCAGACGGGGAGAGTTGCGTCAAGGATTGTGATCCTATCAATTCCAGCAGGTGCATGCGTGCCCGGATGAGCGTCAAGGGTCACAGCGCCTTGGGCGCCGGCTCGTCGCTCGCCTCTGGCTCGATGACGTTCAGGCCCGCCGCCTGCGCGTGCCGGACCAGCCGGCGATCGAAGGTGTAGAAGGGTGCCGCCTCAGGGCATGCGGCGAGATGCAGTGCATCGGCGACATCCATGCCGCTTTGGGCCAGCTCGAGGGCGGCCGCCATCTGCTCCGCATCTTCGACCAGGACGTTCGGCAGCCCGGCGAAGCGGCGGAGAGCCTCGGCGACCTGGTCACGTGGAAACCCGTAGGCGCTCTGCAGAACCCAGGCGGTCTCCAGCAGCACCGTCCCGGCGACGAAGATCTCCGAGGCCTGCGCGAACAGCCGGGCGGCCCGCTGTCCCTGCACGGCATCGTCGGCGACGATGAGCCGCACCACCACGTTGGTGTCGACGGCGATCACTGGTCCGCAATGTCCTTGTGCTCACAAACGGCGGCGGCAATCGCCGCGTCCATGTCTTCGACACTCCTCGGGGATCCGTCGAACTGCAGGGAGCCCGCGACTTCGTCGAGGCGGGTTGCCGGAAACGGCTTGCGCGGCCGCAGCAGCACCCCACCTGCGACCTCTTCGAGCACGAACTCGTCACCGGTCCGCCACCGGTGCGCCTGTCGCAGCGAAGCCGGAAGCACCAGCTGACCTTTGCTCGAAAGCTTGATGACGTACATCGGATTGCATCGCCGGAAGAAAGTAAGACGCTATCTTACGTGACGGCCACCCAATGCGCAAGGCAGCGCACAAGCCAGCCAGCGCACATATAACGGCGGACGCTGACTGGGTTCACCGTCACGGCACGCGTCGGCGGCGGTGTGCGGGCCGGGGGTGTGAAGGTATGTGAGGCTGTCCCCCCTTATCGACGTCACGCGCGCGCATGCAGACACGCGATGGACGTCGATATGGGAAAGACCCTCACGCACCTTCACAGGCAGGGTTCGGCCGGCTCAAAACCGGCCGGTTCGACTGCCGGTCAGTACGGCACGCCATCGGCTCGGGCGCGGCGGAGCGCGTTCGCATACCATTCGAACTCGTCGAGGAATCGGCTGATCCGGCGCACATGCGCTGGATCGCGGGGCGTGCCGTCGTCCTCGAACTGATCCTGCACCTTCGGCATCGGATGGATCGAGGGGATGCTGGGCATGCCGAGTTCGGCGAGGGTCGCGCGCAGCTGCATCGCCGCCCGAACACCGCCGAAGGCGCCGGCTGAATAGCAGGCGATGGCCGAGGGCCGCCAGAACCATTCTTCCAGGAAATGGTCGAGCAGGTTCTTCAGCGCCGGTGGGATGCTGTGATTGTACTCGCCGCTGACGATCAGACAACCGTCGGCGGCTCGGATCAGCTCGGCAAGCTTCGGCAGCGGATCGGGTGCGGCGCCGGCCGGGTATTCCTTGTACATCCGATCCAGCAGCGGCAGCCGATAGTCCAGGGGATCCACAAAGCTGACCCCGTGTCCGCGGCTTGTCAGCTGCGTGGTCAAGAACCGTGCATACTTGATTCCCTGTCGCTCGCTGCGGACCGAGCCGTACAGAACCGCGAATTGCAGGCTCATGGCGCACCTTTCCGATTGCCTGTGCTGTCGCCTGAATTTTTGGCCGTCCAACCTGGCATCGGCAAGGCATTGCGGGCCCGCCAATGGGATCGATCGTCCGGAACTCTGATCGACCGATCGACTCTCAACCGCCGTAGCGCGGATCGTCGGTGTAGTCCGGGCGGCGCAAGCGAAGGCCGGTGAAGCCACCACGGCCGGTACCGGCTTCGCGCTTCGCCTCGTAGCCGCGGGCCTTGAGCGCCGAGCGGAACTTGGGCTCGCTGCCGGCGAGGAGGCCGGCGCGCTGCGCCCAGGCGCTCCACGACCCGTAGAGGTCTCGCGTCGTCTCGTGCGCTCTGAGATCGCGGCTGCAGCACTCGGCGAGCCAGGCACCGAAGCTGTCTTCGTCCTCGAAGTACTCCGAGGTGGCCTCGATCACCGACGGCGGCGGGCACAATCCCGTGGCCTGCCACTCCAGGCAGCCCCGGATTGCCCAGCCGAGGATGGCTGGCCACTCAGCACGTAGGGTCTCGGCCAGTAATGGATCGCGCTGCTCGGGTGGAATGCGCACGGTGAACGGGAGTAAGTGAAAGCGCCTTCGGATCGCCTCGTCGATGTTGCGCAGGCCCGGCTTGTGGTTGCCGGCGATCATCAGCTTGAACTGCGGTGTGAAGGTGAAGAAGTCCTGGCGCATGAACCGGGCGGTGATCGGATCGCCGCCGGTTAGCGCCTTGATCCGGCTTTCCGCCCAGCGCCGGCCCTCGTCGGTTTCCTGTGCCGCCACCAGGCGGGCGCCACGCAGCATCGCTAGGTCGGCCGGATGCCGGTCGCTGCTGGTCTCGGTGAACGTCTCCATGCTGGCGATGCGGGCGTAGTCGCCGAGGATGCCGGTGAGCGTGTTGAGGAACGTCCCCTTGCCGTTGGCACCGGTGCCGTAGAAGAAGAACAGCGCGTGCTCCCGCGTACTGCCGGTGAGGCCGTAGCCGGCGACACGGCAGAGAAACGCCTGCAGGCCGACGTCGCCTGCGGTGATCTCGTCGAGGAAGCGATGCCAGCGGGGACACGGTGCGTCGACGGGGGCGACGGCGGTGATCTTCGAGCACAGGGTGCTGCGGTCGTGTGCGTGCAGGCGGCCGCTGCGCAGGTCAACGAGGCCGGCGGGCGTGTTCAGGATCCAGGCATTCCGGTCCCAGTCCTCGGCCGCCGTGGCATGCCGGACGTCGGCACGCGCCAGGTTGACCACCGCCGCCACCGCACGCGCGCTGGCGACGACATTCGTAACCCGCGTGGCCGCTTTCTCGTCCTGCATCTGCTCCAACGCCGCGCTGGCACGGTCCCGGCACAATTGGCGGGCGCGGGTGAACACCCGACGCAGGGCATCCTCGCGCCAGCGACCGTCATTCCACTCGAACCAGCGGCCGAAGGCATCGCAGTAGCGCAGGTCCTCGGCGAAGCGGTCGGAGAACGCCAGCGTCAGCGCTTCGTCGCAGTACGGCAGCAGTTGCTGTTCGGAGATCCGGGAGGTCGGATCACCGGTCCCTGCGGGCTCCCACACCGATGCCGCAGCGCACAGTGCCCGCAGTTCATCCAGCGTGCCGCCCGCATCCAGCCAGTCAGAGACGTCCCCGCCAGGCGGCAGGCCGGGAAGCGGTACGATGCGGATGCTGCGTGCGGTGCCCTGCAGTGCGGCCGCGACGCGCTCGGCGTGGCTGCGGCCGGCATCGTCATTGTCCGGCAGGATGCAGACGTCGAGATCCCGGAAGTGCCTGGAGAGCTCAAGCGGCCACTTGTTGGCGCCGCCGGCGTTGCAGGTGGCGATCAGGCCCATGCCCGCCAGCCGGTCGACATCCTTCTCGCCCTCAACGATCAGGACCGTCTGATCGTGCGTGCGTGCCTGCAGCTCGAACAGCCGATAGGGCACCGGACGGATGCCACGCACTTTCCAGCTCCAGCCGCCGCGGCCGTCCGGACAGCGCTGCCGGAACGTCTTCGGCGCGTAGCGCACCACCTGCATCAGCAGGGTACCCGCCTCGTTGCGGTAGTCGTAGGTCGCAACGATCCGTCGTGTCGAAGCCCGCCGAGTCCGAGGGCTTGCCATGCCGAAGCTCTCGGCGAGCCAGGCGAGCGCACCGTCCCGGTCGAGATCCAGGCGATGCATCACCAGGTCGACGAGGTCGCCACCGCGCTTCGCTTCGTGATCGTACCACTGGCCGCGCTTCGCACCCTCGACCTCGACCGCAAGACTGCCGTGCCGGCCGAAGCGCAGCTGGGCGGCGCTCGACAACGAGCGGTTCGGCTCGCCCAGCAGACGACGCACGAGCTCCTCGACGCGCAGCTCGAGCTGCCGTTGCAGGTCGGGGTTCATCGCCGCCCCACGCTCGGCGGGACGTGACGGCAAAATGCCGGTGCTGATCGCTGTCGGGCCTCACCCACGCCCGCAACGTCTCGTCTGTCCATGCTCATCGACCGGGGGACGGATCCGCGGACCCCCGTTCCGCCGCCCGCATCAGGCGGGCACGACACGCCGGCCCCCCACAATGTTCGGCGCCGGATCGTCTTGCCCCCCAGCTTACAGGGGATTGTTGTTAAGACCATAGTCCTATATACAGCCCCTGTTGAATCCGGCTGGTCGCCGGTTCGTGGTGTGTTCCCTGTGATGGATGATCCGGATGCCGGACGAGCTTTCCTGTGCTGCACCCAACGCGCTCGATCCGGCCCGGATGAGCGCCGACGAGCGACTGGCGGAGGTGGGGGAGATCCTCGCCGTCGGCCTGCGGCGGCTGCGCATGCGTCGCGCGACCGCTGGCAACCAGGGAGAGAGTTCTCTGGACTTCCGTTCGCCACAGAGCGTCCATGGTCCGCGTGGTCGGGCTGGAGGACGGCGGTGAGCGAGGGTGTTCTGGCGCAGCTGGCGGCGCTGCCGGACAAGAGCACGGCGGAGCTGAAGCAGTTGTGGCGGGAGCTTTACGACCGCGATCCGCCGTCGCTGAACCGGGAGTTCCTGGTCAAGCGGCTCGCCTACCGGATCCAGGAACTGGCGTACGGTGGGCTCAGCGCCCGGGCCGAGGCGAAGCTGGATCGGCTGATCGCCGAGGAGGATCTCCGGGTCAAGGGCAAGCGGCCGGTGCGCAAGGGGGATCGGCCGATTGCCGGCACCCGTCTGGTCCGTGAGTGGCAGGGGGTCGAGCACACGGTCACCGTGCTGGTCGACGGCTACGAGTATCAGGGGCGTCCGTACAAGTCGCTGTCCGCGATTGCACGTGCAATCACCGGCACCCGCTGGTCCGGACCGCTGTTCTTCGGGCTGCGCAACCATCGGAGCGGCACATGAAAGTGCCTGCAGCGCTCCGCAAGCTGCGCTGTGCCGTCTACACCCGGGTGTCCACTGACGAGCGGCTCGACATGGAGTTCAACAGCCTCGATGCGCAGCGCGAGGCGGCGCAGGCCTACATCGAGAGCCAGAAGCACGAAGGCTGGACGCTGGTCGGCGATCGGTACGATGATGGCGGCTTCTCCGGCGGCAGCCTGGAGCGCCCGGCGCTGCAGCGGCTGCTGCGCGACGTCGAGGTCGGGCGGATCGACGTCATCGTCGTCTACAAGGTCGATCGTCTGTCACGCTCGCTCACCGACTTTGCCCGCATCGTCGAGATCTTCGAGCGCCACCAGGTCTCGTTCGTCTCGGTCACCCAGGCGTTCAACACCACGAGTTCGATGGGCCGGCTGACGCTCAACATCCTGCTCAGCTTCGCCCAGTTCGAACGCGAGGTCATCGGCGAGCGCATCCGCGACAAGTTCGCCGCCTCGCGCGCCCGGGGGATGTGGATGGGTGGCATTCCGCCGCTGGGCTACGACGTCCGCGAGCGCAAGCTGGTGGTCAACGAGGCCGAGGCCGAACTGGTACGCACCATCTTCGCGCGCTTTCTGAAGCTGGGCTCGGCGACCGAGCTGGCGCGCGAGCTGCGGCGGCAGGGCCGCACCACGAAGTCCTGGGTCACCCAGGATGGCAGGCAGCACATCGGCAAGCTGCTGGACAAGGGGGCGCTGTACAAGATCCTGCATAATCGGGTGTATCTCGGCGAGGCGGTGCACAAAGGGACCAGCTATGCCGGTGAGCATCAGGCGATCGTCGATGCTGCCACCTGGGAGAAGGTACGTGCCATCCTCGCGGGCAACGCGCGCCACCGCGGCAACATGACCCGGGCGCAGACGCCTGCCTTGCTCAAGGGCCTGATCTTTGCTCCCGGCGGCAGGGCGATGACGCCCTCGCATACCCGGAAGGCTGGCCGCCTCTATCGATACTACGTGTCGATGGATGCGATCCGCGGCAGCAGCGAGGACTGTCCGGTGCGCAGTGTGCCGGCAGCCGAGATCGAGGATGCGGTCATCGCCCAGGTGCGCCATCTGCTGCAGACGCCGGAGGTCATCGCGCGGGTTTGGGCGGCAGCCCGTCAAGACGAGCCCCGGCTGCCAGAGCGCGAGGTGATCAAGGCGGTCACTGCCTTCGCGCCGTTGTGGGACGAGCTGTTCCCCGTCGAACAGGCGCGGATCATCCGGCTGCTGGTCAAGCGCGTCGATGTTGCCCCCGACGGCATCCGGGTGCAGCTGCGCGTCGCGGGGCTGCACACGCTCGCCCAGCAGCTGATGGCCTCTGGCAAGGCGAGGGCGGCATGACGGGGGAGCGACTGGAAGGCAGATGCCGCTGGCATTTCGACGGGGAAGCAATCACCGTCCACATCCCGATGACCTTCGCTCATCGCAGTGGCCGCAAGCTGATCCTCGCCCCCGATGGCGGGGATGCCTGGGCGCCCACGCGACCCACTCCGGACGAGGCGCTGATCCGCGCGCTTGTCCGTGCCCATCGCTGGAAGCGGCTGCTCGATCACGGCCCTTATCGCTCGGCCGGCGAGCTCTCCGAGGCCGAGGGCCTCACCCGAAGCTTCGTCAACCGGCTGCTGCGCCTCACCCTGCTGGCGCCCGACATCGTCGAGGCGGTCCTCGATGGCCGGCAGCCGAAGGGGGTGCAGCTCGACTACCGTAACCGGCCGATCTGGGCCGCCTTCTTGTGCTGAGATGGTTCTGCGAAGATGCGTCGTTACGGACGTCGTTAACGACGTCGCTTGCGGGGCGGTCGGATGCGAGCGGAGGTTTGGGTCGGTCCCGA
>Ga0209573_1001354_pt1 | contig 38800 bp, 32 predicted proteins | sample TNRBio252014_DNA_FD_185870 | JGI IMG/M metagenome (GOLD analysis project Ga0209573, IMG submission 185870) | Wastewater treatment Type I Accumulibacter community from EBPR Bioreactor in Madison, WI, USA - TNR Reactor_6/25/2014_ DNA (SPAdes)... | ecosystem: Engineered > Bioreactor > EBPR >...
CGCCCCGGCCCCCAGGCAGCCGATCAGGAACCCGAAGCCGGCCGCCCCCAGGCCCAGCTGGCGCTGCGCGATCACCGGCAGCAGCGCCCACAGCGCCGAGCCGGCGGCGCTGTAAGCCACGGTGCGCACCAGCTGTGCAAGCACGGCCTCGGAGTGGCGCACGAAGCGCAGGCCGCTGAGCATGCCGCCCCACAGGCGCTCGGCCGGCAGCCTCGACGGCGGGTGCGGCCGCGGTGGGTGCAGGCGCACCGCGGCAATCAGCGCCAGCACGCCGAACACCGAGAGCACGAACACCCAGCCGCTGCCGGCATGCGCGAACACGAAGCCGGCCAGCGCCGGGCCGAGGGCGCGCGCCGCGTTGTACGAGATGCCGACCGCCGTGATGGCCTGGGGCAGTTCGTCGCGCGGCACCACGTCGACGATGGCCGAGTTCCACGAGGGCGAGATCAGCGCCGTGCAGCAGCCGGCGACGAAGGTCAGCACCAGCAAGGTGGCTGCACCGGCCCAGCCGAACAGCACCAGCAGCGCCAGCACGGCGAACAGCCCCGCCTGCACGGCCAGCGCCAGCAGGATCAGGCGCCGGCGGTCGGTGGTGTCGGCCAGCACACCGGCGGGCAGGGCCAGCAGGAACATCGGCAGGAACACCGCCGTCTGCACCAGGGCGGCCAGGAAGGACGAGCCCGTCAGCTCGATCATCGACCACGCGGCCGCCATCGCCTGCATGGCGTTGCCGACGAAGTACACCGACCCGCCGCCCAGCAGCGCCCGGAACGGCAGGTGCCGCAGCGTGGCACGGATCGACAGCGGCGGTGCAGCCGCTCGTTCGTGCCGGGGTGTGTCAGTCAAGGTCGGCCGCTCCGCCCGGCAGCACCAGCAACGCGCGGAAGTCGTTGACGTTGGTGTAGGTCGGCCCCGGGCTCACCAGGTCGCCCAGCGCCGAGAAGAAGGCATAGGCGTCGTGGGCCTCCAGCCGCTCGATCGCGACCAGGCCCTGGGCGCGCGCCCGTTCGAGCGTGGAGGGGTCGATCAGCGCCCCGGCGTTGTCCTCCACACCGTCGATGCCGTCGGTGTCGGCCGCGATGGCGTGGATGCCGGGCTCGCCCTGGAGCGCGATCGCGCAGCCGAGCAGGAACTCGGTGGCACGCCCGCCGCGGCCCCCACTGCGCCGTACCGTGACCGTGGTCTCGCCGCCGGACAGGATGACGCAGGGCGCCTTTAAGGGCTCGCCGTGCCGGGCGACCGCGCGCGCCAGGGCGGCGTGCACCTTGCCGACCTCGCGGCTCTCGCCCTCGATCTCGTCGCTGAGGATGTGGGCGGCCATGCCGGCGGCACGCGCGCGCTCGGCCGCCGCCTGCAGGCTTTGCCGCGGCGTCGCCAGGAGCCGCCAGGCATGACCGGCGAACACCGGGTCACCCGGCTTGGGGGTCTCGAAGGCGCCGCTGCGCAAGCCGGCCAGCGCCGCCGCCGGCAGCTCGATGCCGTAGCGGCGGCAGATCGCCAGCGCATCGGCGCAGCGGCTGGCGTCGGGCAGCGTGGGGCCGCTGGCGACCACCGCCGGGTCGTCGCCCGGCACATCGCTGATCAGCAGGGTCAGCACGCGGGCCGGCGCCGCCAGTGCGGCCAACCGGCCCCCCTTGAGGGCCGACAGGTGCTTGCGCACGCAGTTCATCTCGTCGATCGCCGCGCCGCTGGCCAGCAGCGCGCGGTTCACCGCCTGCTTGTCGGCCAGCGTCAGCCCCGGGGCCGGGGCCGCCAGCAGGGCCGAACCGCCACCCGACACCAGGGCCACGACCAGGTCGTCCGGTCCGGCCTCCCGGGCCAGCGCCGCAATGCGCTCGGCGGCCTGCAGCCCGGCCGCGTCGGGCACCGGATGCGCCGCCTCGACCACGTCGATGCGGCATCGACCTGCATGCCAGGCCGGCGGCACATGCCCGTAACGGGTGATGACCAGGCCCGACAGCGGGGCCTCGGCGGGCCAGGCGGCGTCGAACGCCGCCGCCATCGCGCCGCCCGCCTTGCCGGCCCCGACCACCAGGGTGCGCCCGCGCGGCGGCGACGGCAGGTGCGCGGCCAGCAGATGCTGCGGCAGCGCGCGCGCCACCGCCACGGTGTAGAGGTCCTGCAGGAAGTCTCGCGGCGAGTCGATGGGCGTCATCTTGGGCGTGCTTTGCACCTCGGTCGACTGCGGCTTCGGGGGACGCCAGGAAGGACGGGCAAGCCCTGGGCGGGGACTCAGAATCCGTTGGTCAGCGCATGCACCAGCCAGTCGGTGAGGCTGCCCAGCCGCTTGACCTCGCCGCCCAGCGACGGCACCAGGTAGTAGACCTGGCTGTCCTTCACCCCCAGGTAGGCACCGGTCTGCGGGTAGTGGCGGTAGGTGTAGCCGTCAGCCGAGCCCGATTGCCGACCCTGCGCCGGCACATGCTGAGGGTAGTGGTGCTCGAGGAAGTCGAAGATGCGGTCGGCGTCGGTGGCGGTCGCCTTCGACGGGTACTCGATGACTTCGGTGATCAGCACCGCCGCATCCCGCAGCGCGGCAAAGTCGCGGATCTCGGTCTTCGTGACCGGCATCTCGTTGAAGGCACCCCCGGCGTTGTAGCGCGCCAGCGCCGCGATGCGGTCGGCGACCCCCATGCCGTCGCTGCTGACCTGGGCGAAGACCGTGAAGCCCCCGTTCTGGGTGTCCAGGCTGGTGTTGTCCGAGAGGTTGACGAACCACTCGTTGGTGGCGCTGTTGGGGTTGCCACCGATCTTGGCCATGGCGACCGTGCCGCGCAGGTTGGAGCGCGTGGTAGAGAACTCGTTGGCAACCGGGTTGTTCTTCGTCACCGCCACCGGCGTCAGATCGGACTGCGTCCAGCGGTAGCCACCGCCCTGGATCACGAACGGCCCTTCGACGCCGCCGGCCGGCGTGCTGCGCGCGCTGCGGTGGAACATGTTGTCCTTGTAGCTGCCGGCGCGCAGGTAGGCGATGAAGTTGACCACCGTGCGCGGCACTGCTTCGTCGAGCAGGCGCAGGTCGAGGTTGCCCTGCGTGGTGGCGATGCGCACCACGGTGGACTGCGCCTGCAAGGCCGGCGCGGCGGCCAGCAGGACGGCCAGACCCAGAGCGACACGGGCGCGGGACAGGAGGACGGCAAGGGACATCATGGAATCGGGGCGGCTCGGGTTGGCAACGATGGGGCGGCGGGGCGATCCGGCCCTGCGGTGGGCAGGGCCTGCACCCCAGGGCCCGGCGGCGGGCGCCGGGTGGGTCAGCGATTGTCGCCGCAGCGGCGGCGTCGCGTGCTCGGCCTATACTGACCGTTCCGCCTTCACCTCCATTGCCCCCGTCCGCGGGGACCGCGCAGCCGATGAGCCTTGCCCATGACTCGCCGACTTCGCTGGGCCGCTACCAGCTGGTCCGGGTGCTCGGCGAAGGCGCGATGGGCGTGGTCTACGAGGCGACCGACCCTCGCCTGGGCCGCACGGTGGCGATCAAGACCGTGCAGCGCAGCCTGGTCGCCGACCCGACCACGGCGGGGGCGTACGCCAAGCGCTTCGAGCGCGAGGCGATGGCCGCCGGGCGCCTGAGCCACCCCAACATCGTCACCGTCTTCGACTTCGGCGAGCAGGGAGACTTCTCCTACATCGTGATGGAGTTCGTGCGCGGCCGCGAACTGCTGCAGGCCTTCGACTCCGGGCACACCTTCACACTCTCCGATGCCTGCCGCATCATGGGCGAGCTGCTGGACGCGCTGGCCTTCGCGCACGAGCATGGCGTGGTGCACCGCGACGTGAAGCCGGCCAACGTGATGCTGGACGCTGCCGGCCGCGTCAAGCTGACCGACTTCGGCGTCGCCCGCATGGAGAGCACGCCGCACGCACGCACCGTGCCGGGCACCCTGCTCGGCACGCCCAGCTACATGTCGCCCGAGCAGGTGCTGGGCAACCCGGTCGGGCCGCGGGCCGACCTCTTCGCCGCCGGCGTCATCCTCTACCAGTTCCTGACCGGGCAGCGGCCATTCACCGGCGGCGCCGCCGCCGTCCAGCACAAGATCGTGCATTCACCGGTGACACCACCGAGCGCGCTCAACCCTGCGCTGCCGGGGGCCTTCGACCGCATCATCGCCAAGGCACTGGCCAAGGAGCCCGAGGACCGCTACGACAGCGCCGTGGCCTTCGCCGCCGACCTGCGGCGGGCCATGGGTCTGGAGCCGGTGCTGGCCATGGACCTGGAACTGCCGGTCGACGACCACCCGGCCGGCGGCCACCTGCGCCTGCCACCGCAGGCGCCGCCGCCGGCCAAGCCGCCGCCAAGGTCGGAGGCCGACCGGCAGATGCCGGTGGTCGGCAAGGCCGCCCAGAAGGGGCCCGCGCCGGCCGCCGCCCCAAGGCCGGCTGCGCCCTCGGCCCGCTCGGCTCCTCCGGCCTCCGCTGCGCCCGCGCCGGCGGCGGTGCGGCCCGCTGCCGCCACCCCGCCCGCCAGCGGCCGTTCCGCCGCGCCTTCGCCCGCGTTGCCCGCAGCCGCGCCGGGGCCGGTGCCGATGCCTGCCTCGGCACCCTCCGCCGCGGCGCGCCGCCCGCCCGCAGTGGCACTGCGGCCGGAAGCGCCGGCCGCACCGGGCGCGGCCCGCCGGCCGGGTTTCGTGCCCTCGCGCATGCCCGAGATGCCCGCCGAGTGGGCGCCGCGCGCGCAGCCGCGCCCGGCCGCGGGCCGCCGGGGCTGGTGGCTGGCGCTGCTGGTCGCGGCGGTCGTTGCCGCCGGCGCCTGGTGGGCCGCCCGCTAGCCGGCCGCCGTTCAGCCCAGGGTCATCAGGCTGGCGTTGCCGCCCGCCGCTGCGGTGTTGATGCTCAGCGAGCGCTCGATCACCAGCCTCTCCAGCGGCAGGCGGCGCTCGCCAGGCTCGAGGGCGGTCAGGCCGACGATCGCCCCAGGGCGCGCCGCCAGCCGCTGCGCCAGCGCCAGACGAGAGTCGGCGCAGCCATGCTGCAGCACGGCGTCGATGCGCACCTGAGGCAGCGTCCAGTCCTGCGCCAGCGCGATGCGCGACCGCACCTCGGCCGGCAGTCGCTCGGCCAGCGGCCGCGCGTCGGCCGGCCACACCGCCTGCGCGCCGACGGCGAGCACCGCCGCCAGCTGGCACAGCCGGTCGGCTTCGGCCCCCGGGCCGTCGTCGACCAGCCCCAGCACATGGCCGCGCGGCGCCACCGCGTAGTGGTTGGCCTCGCCGGTCGGGCCGCGCAGCGCCAGCCAGGGACCGACCGGTGACTCCGCCGCCGCCTGGTCGCACTGCGCGGCCAGCTCGGCCAGCCCCTGCGCCTGCGCCCAGCGGCGCAGCGCGGCCAGCGGCTCGCCGGCCGCGTCGTCGGCCAGGCCGTCGTCTGGCCGCACCGCCAGGCCACGCACCGGCGGACGCTCGACCGCCCCGCTGCGCGCCAGCGCCAGCCGCGCCGCCTGCAGCGGCCGCTCGGCCAGCAGGCGCAGCAGGTACAGCGGGCCGCCAGCCTTGGGGCCGGTGCCCGACAGGCCTTCGCCGCCGAAGGGCTGCACGCCGACCACCGCCCCGACGATGTTGCGGTTGACGTAGACATTGCCCGCGCTGCTGGCTTGCAGCACCTGCGCCACCGTCTCGTCGATGCGCGTGTGTACGCCCTGCGTGAGCCCGTAGCCGGTGCCGTTGATGGCCTGCAGCAGCGCCGGCAGCTGCTCGCGGCGCCAGCGCAGCACATGCAGCACCGGGCCGAAGACCTCGCGCCCGAGGTCCGAGACCTGTTCGAGCTCGATCACCGTCGGTGGCACGAAGTGCCCGCGGGCCAGCGCGGCCGGGTCGAAGGCCGGGCCCGCGGCCTGCCGCAGCGGCCGCCCGCGGGCGCGCATCGCCTCGATGTGGGCAAGGATGCCGGCACGCGCCTCGGCGTCGATCACCGGCCCGACGTCGGTCGACAGCGCGCGCGGGTCACCGACGCGAAGCTCCGCCAGTGCGCCGTCCACCATCGTCAGCAGGCGGTCGGCGACATCGTCCTGCACGCACAGCAGCCTGAGCGCGCTGCAGCGCTGGCCGGCACTGTCGAAGGCCGAGCTCACGATGTCGGCCACGGCCTGCTCGGCCAGCGCCGAGCTGTCGACGACGAGCGCGTTCTGGCCCCCTGTCTCGGCGACCAGCGGCAGCGGTCGCCCGCGACCGGTCAGCCGGCCGGCCAGCGTGCGCTGCAGCAGGCGCGCGACCTCGGTCGAGCCGGTGAACAGCACGCCCTGGATGCGCGGGTCTGCGACCAGGGCGGCACCCACGGTGTCGCCGCGCCCGGGCAGCAACTGCAGGGCCACGCGCGGCACACCGGCTTCGTGCAGGATGCGCACCGCGGCCGCGGCCACCAGGGGCGTCTGCTCGGCCGGCTTGGCCAGCACCACGTTGCCTGCCGCCAGCGCCGCCGCCACCTGGCCGGTGAAGATGGCCAGCGGGAAGTTCCACGGGCTGATGCAGGCCACCGGGCCCAGGGGCACATGGGTCGTGTTGTCGAAGTCGCGCCGCACTTCGGCGGCGTAGTAGCGCAGGAAGTCCACCGCCTCGCGCACCTCGGCCACCGCGTTGGCGCAGGTCTTGCCGGCCTCGCGCACCAGCAGCGGCAGCAAGGTGGCCATCCCGGCCTGCAGCGCATCGGCGGCGGCGTCCAGCCGGCTGGCCCGCAACGCCGGCGACACAGCGGCCCACTCGCCCGCCGCCGCGGCAGCCGCCGCGACGGCGGCATGCACGTCGGCCACCATCGCTTCGCGCACCTGGCCGACGGTGTCGGCCGCATCGGCGGGGTTGGTCACGGGCTGCCAGGGGCTGCCGGCGGTGCCGACGGCCAGCAGGGGCTCGGCACGCCAGTGGCGCGCGGCATCGCCGGCAAAGGCGAGGCGCAAGCCGTCCAGCGTCGCCTCGTCGGCAAGGTCCAGCCCGCGCGCGCAAGGCCGCGTCGCGCCGAACAAGGCGGTCGGCGGCGGGATACGGGGGTGCGGCGAGCCCAGGGCTCCGGCGGTGCCCGTCGAAGCGTCGCCGGCGGCCAGCGCGCGCACCGTCTGCACCGGGTCTTCGACCAGCGCCTCGAGGGCGATGTTCTCGTCGGCAATGCGGTTCACGAACGAGGTGTTGGCCCCGTTCTCCAGCAAGCGCCGCACCAGGTAGGCGAGCAAGGTGTCGTGGGTGCCGACCGGCGCATAGATGCGGCAGGGCCGGCGCAAGCCCTGGTCGTCGGCCATGACGACCTGCTCGTACAGAGGCTCGCCCATGCCGTGCAGGCACTGGAACTCGTACTGTCCGGCTTGCCAGGCTGCCGGGTCGGCCAGCGTGTGGATGGCCGCCATCGTGTGCGCGTTGTGGGTCGCGAACTGCGGGAACACCGCGTCGGGCGCCGCCAGCAGCTTCCTCGCGCAGGCGATGTAGGCGACGTCGGTGTGCGGTTTTCGCGTATAGACCGGATAGTCCGGCTGCCCGTCGAGCTGCGCCCGCTTGATCTCGCTGTCCCAGTAGGCGCCCTTGACCAGGCGCACCATCAGGCGGCGGCCGCTGCGGCGGGCGAGGTCGACGATCCAGTCGACGAGCGCCGGGCAGCGCTTCTGGTAGGCCTGGATGACGAAGCCCAGGCCTTGCCAGCCGGCGAGCGCCGGCTCGAAGGCCAGGCGCTCCAGCAGCTCGAGCGACAGCTCGAGGCGGTCGGACTCCTCGGCGTCGATGTTGAGCCCGATGTCGTGGCCGCGCGCGTGCTCGGCCAGCTGCCGCAGCCTGGGGTAGAGCTCGTCGCGCACTCGGTCGAGCTGGGCGCGCGCATAACGCGGATGCAGCGCCGACAGCTTGATCGAGATGCCCGGCCCGGCGATCGGCCCGCGGCCACCGGCCGCTGCGCCTATGGCCTCTATGGCCTGCGCGTAGGCCTCGAGGTAGCGCCGCGCATCGGCGGCCGTCAGCGCCGCCTCGCCGAGCATGTCGTAGCTGTAGCGGAAGCCCGTCGCCTCGCGCGCGCGGGCGTTCACCAGCGCCTCGGCGATCGTCTCGCCGGTGACGAACTGCTCACCCATCATGCGCATGGCCATGTCGACGCCGCGCCGGATCAGCGGCTCGCCGCCGCGCGCGACGACGCGCCTGAGCGTCGCTGCCAGGCCGCGGTCGCTGTGCGTGGCCACCAGCCTGCCGGTGAGCAGCAGCCCCCAGGCGGCGGCATTGACGAAGATCGACGGGCTGTGCCCCAGGTGCTGCTGCCAGTCGCCGTCGCCGATCTTGTCGCGGATCAGCGCGTCGCGCGTCGCCGCATCGGGAATGCGCAGCAGCGCCTCGGCCAGGCACATCAATGCCACGCCCTCGGCCGAGCTGAGCGCAAACTCCTGCAGAAGGCCTTGCACCAGCCCGGCCCGCCCGCCGTCACGGGCGCGGTCGCGCACACCGCGGGCGATGCGCAAGGCCAGCGCGGTGGCCTGCGCCGCCTGTGCCGGCACCATGGCCGCCTGAGCCAGCAGGCCGGGCAGCAGTTCGGTCTCGGCTCGGCGCGTGGCCGCCGTGATGGCCTGCAGCAGGTCGCTGCGCCGCAATGGGGGGGTGAGGGCAGGGTCCATGGGCGGCAGTGTCGGTCAAGCGTTGCCGAGGGTTTCACCGGAATCGGCGGTCCGGTCGGCGACTTGTGCGGCAGCCCCGCGTTCCCGCGACGCCGGATTCACTGTGTGACCGCTGGTTGCAGGTCTGACAGACCGGAGCATGGGTCCCCCCCCATGTCAAAGGGGGTTGTGGGGATGTGCAGCCGCGGCCGCAGGCGACATAGTCACGCCTCCATTTCACTCGAGGAGTTCCTCACATGCCCCGTCGCCCCGTCTTCGCCCTGACCGCCCTTGCCCTTGCGGCCGCCCTTCCGCTCGGCGCGCAGGCCCAGGGCCGCCCCGACCTGGTCGCGCAATCGCTGGCGCAAGGCGCGAGCCATGTGCCTGGCGAACTGCTGGTCCAGTTCCGCGGCAATGCTTCCGCGGCCGCACGCACTGCCGCGATGGCCCGCGTCGACGGCAAGGCGCTGCAACTGTTGCGCGCCCGCGCCCAGCAGGAAGCCGGCCGCGGTGACCTGCTGCGCATCAGCTTCGGCTCCGGCCTGGCGCTGGCGGCGGCACTCGATGCGCTGCGCGGCGAAGAGGCGGTCGACTTCGCCGAGCCGAACTGGATCTACACCACGCAGGCAAGCTCGGACGACACCTACTACGTCAATGGCTCGCTGTGGGGCATGTACAGCGCCACTTCGTCACCGGCCAACCAGTACGGCAGCGGCGCGGCCGACGCCTGGGCGGCCGGCAAGACCTGCGACTCGAGCGTGGTCATCGGTGTCATCGACGAAGGCATGCACGTCGGCCACAAGGACCTGAAGGACAACGTCCTGTCCGTGCCCGGCGAGATCGCGGGCAATGGCATCGACGACGACGGCAACGGCTATGTCGACGACGTCAACGGCTGGGACTTCGACGGCAACAACAACTCGGTCTTCGACGGCCGCAACGACGACCATGGCACGCACGTGGCCGGCACCATCGGCGCCAAGGGCGGCAACGGCCAGGGCGTGGCCGGCGTGTGCTGGAGCCTGCGATTGGTCAACGCCAAGTTCCTGGGCACCAGTGGCGGCACCACCGCCAACGCGATCCTGGCCGTCGACTACATGACCGACCTGAAGACCCGGCACAGCCTGAACCTGCCGGCCACCAGCAACAGCTGGGGCGGTGGCGGCTTCTCGCAGGGCCTGAAGGACGCCATCACGCGCGCCGGCAATGCCGACATCCTGTTCGTCGCCGCCGCCGGCAACAGCGGGCAGAACGCGGACGTGACGCCGATGTACCCGGCCGCCTACGACAACACCAACATCATCTCGGTGGCCAACATCACTTCCACCGGCGCCCTGAACTCGGGCTCCAACTACGGCGCGGTGTCGGTCGACATCGGTGCACCGGGCACCGGCATCTGGTCGACCGTGCCCGGCATCGCCAAGTTCCAGTCCAAGTACGCCTCCTACACCGGCACCTCGATGGCCACGCCGCATGTCAGCGGCGCGGTGGCGCTGTACAAGTCGCTGAACCCGGGCGCGACCGCGGCCCAGATCAAGGCCGCGATCCTGAACTCGGCCACGCCGACGCCTTCGCTGGCCGGCAAGACGGTCACCGGCGGGCGCTTGAACGTCTCGGGCTTCTGACCCCCTGAAGCCACGCCTCGCGGGTCGGCTGCGGCCGATCCACGGGCGGGCCCGAGGACGCGGACCGGTCCGGCGCCTGCCACGGGCGTGCGGGCTGGTCTGCAGCCCCGCCCGGGCAGCTGCACCCAGGTCGACGTAGAGTCTCAAACCCCGACAGACCGACCTGGAGTCCGCGTCATGAACCTTGCAGAGTACGCGTCCTTCGACGCCTTGGGCCTTGCCGAGCTGGTGGCCCGGCGCGAGGTCACGCCCCGGGAGCTTGCCGCGCTCGCGGCACGGGCGGTCCAGGCACTGGACGGCGAGCTGAACGCGGTGGTCGAGACCTACCCGGACCGCATCGACGGGCTTGACGAGGCCAGCCTGGGCGCGGGGCCGTTCCGTGGTGTGCCCTTCCTGATGAAGGACGTCTTCGGCCATGAGAAGGGCCGCAGGATCGAGTTCGGTTCGAGGCTGTGCAAGGGCATGGTCGGCGAGGTCGACAGCCACCTGATGACGCAGTTCCGCGCCGCGGGGCTGAATTCGCTGGGCCGCTCGGCCGCACCCGAGTTCTCGATGTCGGGCACCACCGAGAGCACGATGTTCGGTCACACGTCCAGCCCGTGGCGCAAGGGCTTCTCGGCGGGTGGTTCGTCGGGCGGGGCCGCCGCTGCGGTCGGCGCCGGCATCGTGCCCATCGCGCATGGCTCGGACATCGGCGGCTCGATCCGCATCCCGGCGAGCTGGTGCGGCGGCGTGGGCTTCAAGCCCTCGCGCATGAGGGTGTCGGTGGGCCCGACGGTGGACGAAGGCGGCTTTGGCTTCTCGATGAACCATGTGCAGACCAGGACCGTGCGCGACAGTGCGGCGATGCTCGACTGCATTTCCAACCCGCAGCCCGGCGACCCCTTCGTGATCCCGAAGCCGGCCGAACCGTATTCCACCCTGGCCCGCAGGCCGCCCGGCCCGCTGCGGGTCGGCGTCGTGCTCAACGACCTGCTCGGCACGCGCGTGGACCCCGAAGTGGCCGATGCGGTGACCGCCGTCGGGCGGCTGCTCGACACCATGGGCCACAAGGTGGACCTGGCCAGCGCCGACATGGGTGGAATGGACACCATGGACGCGATCCAGAAGCTGTTCTTCTTCGGCTTCAAGGACCGCCTGGATGCCTACGCCGCCAAGACCCGGCTCACACCCGGCCCCGACACCCTGGAGCCGGTGATCCTGAGCATCTACGAGTGGTCGGCCTCATTGACCGCGGCCGACTTCATGGGCGCGTGGAGTCGCCTGAACATGGCGCGCCGCTCGTTGTCGCGCTGCTGGGCTGCGCACGACATCTGGCTGTCCCCGACCACGGCGCGGGTCTCGGAACCATGGGGCCGGTACAGCCTCACCCGGCCCGACGTCACCGCACAGAGCCTGAACAGCGCCTGCTGGGGCGACCCTGTCCAGTTCACGATTCCCCACAACATCATGGGCACCCCGGCGATCTCGCTGCCGCTGGCGCTGCACTCGAGCGGCATGCCCATCGGCGTGCAGATCGCGGCGGCACCCGCGCAGGACCACCTGGTCCTGCAACTGGCGCACGCGCTGGAGCAGGCCATGCCCTGGGGCCATCGCGTGCCGCTGCTGCACGTCTCGCGGGTGGGTTGAGTGCGCGCGGCCGGCGATCGGCACCTGGCGGCCGCGCCTGCGGGCGCGACCGGCGCGACCGGCGCGACCGGCGCGGCTGGCGCGGCTGGCCGTGAGGGCCAGGTGTGAGGCTGAGACCCTGGCGACCCCGACGCGCGCCTAGCGGCCCAGGTTGAGCAGCGGCGCCGGCCCGCCACCCAGCAGCACGGTGTTGCCGGGCTTGGCGGCGATGGCCAGCGCGGTGTCGCGCTGCAGTTCGGCCAGCTTGATCTCCTTGAGCGCCGGGGTCAGCGAGGCGCTGACGATCTGGTTGGCACGCGCCTGGCCTTCGGCCTCGACGATCAGCCGCTCGGCCTCGGCCTTGGCGAGCTCGACCTCCTTGCGCTTCTTCTCGATCGCCTGGTCGGTTTCGGCGCGCTGGCGGATCGCGGCCTCGATCGCCGGGTCGGTGAGCAGGTTGCGCACGTTGACCGCCGTCACCGTGAAGGCGCCCTTGTCGTTGGCGTCGAGCTCCTTCTGCAGGCCGCTGCGCACCAGCTCGGCCAGTTCGGTGCGCTTGGTGTGCATGGTCGTCGCCTCGAGCTGCGCGATCGACTTGTAGACCGCTTCTCGCGCCTCGCGCGAGACGCGGCTGAACGCCACCACCAGGTCGCTGGTGCCGTCCTTGACCACCTGGCGGTGCTGCACCATGTCGCCCTGGTACTTGGTGAACAGTCCGGGGATGGCGGCCGGCGTGACCTTGTAGTAGATGTCGATGTCGACGTCCTTCATCGTCAGGTTGTCCCGGCTCTTGGGCGTCAGGTTCTCGAGCGCGAAGCTGACCTCCTTGGCCGTGAACTCGTCGACCGTCTTGAACGCGGTGAAGTAGACGCCTGGCGGCAGCGCTTCGGTGCCGACCTTGCCGAACATTCGCTCGACACCGACGTTGCCGGTGTCGATCTGGGTGCAGGCGGCCAGCGCGGCGGCGGCGGCCAGGGAGCTCAGGGTACGGGCAAGCGGCATGGGTTCTCCTTCACAACAAGGGGATCGCTGGCAGGTAGTAGGCCAGCACGGACACGAACAGCAGGGCCAGCACGATGGCCAGCAGGCGGCGCAGGTGGCGCAGCCCTCGTCGGGCACGGGGATCGGCGGCCTGACCGCTTCCGGGGTCGGCCGGCGTGCCGGCATCGCCGGCAGCGGGCTGATCATCGCTGCCCAGGCGCGGCTGGCGATCGCTCCACCAGGCCCACAGGACGTAGCCGGTGACGGCGACTCCGAGCAACCAGACCAGATGCCTCATCCGGGGCTGTCCGGCGGCCCCTGCAGCGAAGGGCCTGGTCTCGATCGGGCGCCCAGCCGCGCCGCCCACCAGGCCCGCACGATCGGCACCGCCAGCGACGGCAGGTAGGTGGCCACGAACACCAGCAGGGTCCACTTGCCCAGGGACACCGTCGTCAAGGCACTGGCCAGTGCGCCCAGGATGCCGGAGGCCTCCATGTTCACCACCAGCAGCAGCAGCAGGTTCTCGACCACGTCCAGCGCCCCTGCGACCCAGGGGGCGAGCAGCGCGACGCGGTCGACTCTGGTCGCCGCGGCCAGGCCGCCGGCTCGCCGCGCGCGCACCGATGCGCGCAGCACCAGCCACAGCAGCCCCACGTATCCAGGGATGAACCCATAGTCGGCCAGCACGGCGCGGGTGACGTCCGCGGCCGTCACGCCCCCCGTCGCGTCGGCCTGCGCCAGCAGCGAGCGCAGGGCCAGCGCGCCGGCACGCCCGCCCGGCAGCTCGAGCGCAATGATGCCGCCCGGCGTGCTGGGGCTGACCGGCACACCGGCATGGCGGCCGAACCCGACCACCAGCGCCAGGGCCAGCACCCAGGGCAGCCAGGCGGGCAGCTTGTGCCAGCCTGACGGCGCCGGCGCGGACGGGCGCGCGGCATCGTTCATGGCGGGGCCCCTCGCAAGGCGTCCAGCGCCGTCGCCGCCGCCGCCGGCTCGACGCCGAAGCGTGCCGCCAGGGCGACCAGCTCGCGCCGCGCCGGCTCGTCGGCGACGGCCCGCCACATCAGATCGCGCGTGGCCTGCGTCATGAACCAGCTCATCACCGGCCGGGCCTTGCGGATCGGTTCGCTGGCCATGGAGACGAAGGCACTGCGAAGTCCCTCGGGGCGCGGCCCGGCTTCGCACAGGCCCAGCAGGTTCACCAGCGCGCGCCGCGCCGTGTCGGCGCGGCTGCTGCGGGCCTGGAACAGGCCGACCGGCGGGGTCAGCAGTTCCCCCAGCGCGACCGCCGACCCGGCGCCACCCGCCTGGGCCAAGCCTGCCGCGCCAGACCCGCACAACTGCTCGCCGTTCGTCAGGGCCTCGCCCGGATCATTGGCCAGGAACAGCACCACGAGGCGCTGGCGCTGCGCGGCCCAGCGCGCGGCATCGGGTGCGACAGCCCCGCAATGCAGCGCGCTGCGCTGCAGGTGGCAGGCGTCGAGTGAACGGACCAGCGCGGCCAGCGCCAGGGCGCCGGAATTCTCGACATAGCCGCCGTCGACCAGCGTGTCCTGCAGCCGGCCGTCCAGCGTCGTCACGTCGCCGCCCGGGCTGACGTAGGGGAACCGCGCGCTGTTGTGCACGGCACCGGCAAGGCTCAGGCCGGCACTGCGCAGCCCGGGTGCGAACAGGTCGTCGACTTCGGGGTCGTGCAGCTGCAGCGGGCTCTGCAGCACCGGCCGCCCGCGCAGGGCCGAGGCCGAGTTGAGCAGCAGCACGGGCCGGTCGACACGCAAGCCTTGCTCGGGCGCCGGGCGTCGGTACAGGTCCATCAGAGGTCGCCCGAATTCGTCGCGGGCGAACAGCACGCGCCAGTCCTGGGCCCAGCTGTCCTCGAGGCCGCGCGAACGGTCCCAGGCCGGTACCGGCCAGGGCCAGACGCGCTGCAGCAGGTCCACGCCCAGCAGGTAGCCGAGCACCGGTGCAATGAAGTCGCGCCCCAGGAAACAGGCCTGCCGCACCAGGGCGGGCTGCTCGCGGACCCGTGGCGGCTCGCAGGCCGCGGGCGGCGGCGGCCCCGCTGGCGCGGCCGTGCCCGGTGTGGCCGGCCCGTCGGCGGAACGGGGCGCGCCTGGCGGCCCCGCCGCGGGCCGGCGCGCCGCCACCCACGTGGCCACGCCGAGGCTGCCGCCCGAGATGCCGCTGGCCGCGAACACGCGGTCGCCGAAGCGACCGTCGCTCAACTGGTCCAGCACGCCCAGCACATGCGCGCTCCACAGCGCGCTGCGCGATGCACCGCCCTCGGCGGCCACCAGCACGATGGGCGCAGCGTCCACGCACGGCGTGCCGGCGCAGGTGGCCGGCGGCGTGGCGCGCTCGTCGGCGGCCCGAAGCCAGCGGTCGAAGTGTTCGGCCGCCGTCGGCCGCACGGCGCGGGCCGTCGCCTCGGCGTCGACCAGGCGCGCGGCGATGCCATGGTTGGCCGTCCACCCCGCCAGGCCGAAGCCCAGGGCCGCCACCAGCACCAGGCCCAGCAGCGCGGGGAAACCGTGGCGCCGCGGCCAGAACACCAGCACCATGCTCACGAATAGCGCGATCGCGGCCAGCGACAGCAGCAGCACGGTCGCGCCGCCCAGCCAGCGTGACACGCCCAGGTTGGACAAGGCCAGCGACCAGAAGACGACCACCGCCAGGGCGGCGGCCAGCCACAGCATCAGTTCCTCGCCTTCGGGGATCAGGTCGGTCCGGCCCGGCGGCTGCATGGGCACCGTCGACCACTGGCCCATGCGGCCGAATCGCCGGCCCGCCATGCGCATCAGGGCACGGCGCTTGACCACGAACAGGAACAGCTGCGACGCCAGCGCGGCCACGATCGCCGCCAGCCAGCGCTCGCCCATGCCGAACAGCAGCGCCGCCAGCGGCAGGCCGGTGGCCAGCGTCAGCGCGCGCGGGAACCAGGTGCGCCACAGCGCCTCCAGTCGCGGCCCGGTGCCGGCGGGCACGACCAGCGCATGCTGCATCAGGATGCGCGTCGAATACCAGCAGGCCAGCGACCACAGCGCAAGCGCGCCCAGGAAGGCCAGCACGCGGGTGAAGTCGTCGGGGCTGTGCAGCGGCGACAGCAGGCTCGCATCGTCGATCGTGCGCAGCACCTCGCGCCCCTGCGGCACCGCCCCCAGCACCAGCACGCCGGCCAGCACCGACGCCACCGGCAGTGCGCACAGGCGCAGGCTGTGGACGATGTAGCTGCTGTTCGCGCCGCGGGCCATGCGCGAATCTACCGCGCCGCAGTTGTAGCCGGGCGTTGCCGCATCCGCTCGGCAGGGGATTACACCTGGTCACGCCCGCGCCCACCACGGCGGCGGCCACGGGCGCACAGTGCGGGGCCAGCGCTGTCATCGCCCCGACCCATGAACTCCACGCGCCCCGCGTCCAGGACCGCCATGCCCCCCCTGCCCACCATGCCCCCCATGACCACCCTGCTTGCGCTGCTGCGCGTCGCGGCCCGCGCCGTTGCAGCCCCGGCCGTGGTGACCGGCGCCGCGCTGCTCGCCCCGGGCCCGGCCATGGCCGGCGCCGCGCTGTGCCCGGCCTCGCCACCGGCACAGGGGGCGCCGGTTCGTGGCGCGCAGCCCCTGCTGCCGGCCGACAACTGGTGGAACCTGGACATCCGCAATGCGCCGGTGGACGCCAACTCCGCCGCCTACATCGCCTTCATCCACAACGGCGGCACACGCCGCCTGCACCCGGACTTCGGCGGCACCGAATCACCCGGCAGCGTCGCCATCTACGGCATGCCCTATGCGGTGGTCGACGCGACGCAGGCCAGGTCGGTGGTCGACTTCTTCTACGCCGGCGAAAGCGACGGCGTCGGCCAGGCCTTCTACCCCATCCCGCAGCAGGCGATCACGCAGCCGCACTGGGTCGAGGGCGGTGCGCCGGCCAACGTCGACCAGCGCGCGGGCAACGACCGCCACCTGCTCATGATCGACTGCAGCCAGAACCACCTCTACGAGCTCTACAACGTCTGGTTCGATCCCGTGGCCCTGCGCTGGCATGCCGGTTCGGGCGCCTTCTTCGACCTCGGCACCAACCAGCGCCGGCCCGAAGGCTGGACCTCGGCCGACGCCGCCGGGCTGGCGATCTTTCCGGGCCTGGTGCGCTGGGACGAGGTCTACGACGACGCCGTGACCGACATCGGCCACGCCTTTCGCGTCACCGTGCGCGCGACCAACGGCTACGTGTGGCCGGCCTCGCACCGCGCGGGCTCGACCGCCGGGGCGCTGCCGATGGGAGCGCGGCTGCGGCTCAAGGCCCTGGTCGACGGCCAGGACCCGGTGCTGCGGACCGCGGACCCGTACATGCGCAAGATCTTCCGCACCCTGCAGAAGCATGGCCTGATCGTGGCCGACAACGGCAGCGACCTCTACATCACCGGCACCTTCGACACGCGCTGGAACAACGACATCCTCAATCCGGCCTTCCGCCTGCTGACGGCCAGCGACTTCGAGGTCGTGCAACTGGGCTGGAACCCGGTCGGCGCGCCGCCGACCCTGGCCGGCCTGACGGCGCCGGCGCGGCTCGTCGGCGGCCAGTCGGCGTCCGCGCGGGTCACGCTCAGCGCCGCCGCCGGCCCCGGTGGCGCCGTCGTCGCCCTGAGCTCGTCCAGCCCCGGCGTGCTGCAGGTGCCCGCCAGCGTGAGCGTGGCCGAGGGTCAGACCGGCACCGACTTCACGATCACCAGCGCGCGCCCGACAAGGGCGCGCACGGTGACGCTCGGCGCCTCCTGGCAAGGCAAGACGGTGAGTGCGGCGGTCCAGGTCACACGGCGCTGAGCGCCGGCCGGCCGGCCCCCCGGGCCCTCACGGATAGCCCAGGGCCGGCTGCCCGAAGCCCTCCGCGGCCCGCCAGCCCGGTGGCTTGAGCAGCAGGTTGGTCAGCATGCCGCCCGGGTCGTAGCCGGGAAAGCGGCGACCCGGGTGGCGGGCCTCCCAGCGGGCCCGGATCTCGGCTCCGCTCAGGTAGTGCGGCACCTTGTTCAGGTAGGCCGCCAGCGAGGCGGCCCGCCAGCCCCTCGCCGCGACGTCCGGCCACAGGCGATCGGCATGGTCGATGTTCCACGCCGGGTCCAGTTCCCAGGCGGTCTGGCCGATCACGTCGCCGAAGATGAACAACCGCCCCTCACGCACGACCCAGGCCGTGGGGTCGCTGCCGAGCTTGACGGCGAAGGCCGCGCCGCTGGCGCAGAAGCCGCCGTACTGGGGTTCATAACGAGAGGGTTCGGCGAGGAACATCGCCCGGTGCTTCTCGTCGGCGAAGTAGTAGCTGCGCTCGGGCAGGTCCACGCGCAGCGTCGGCAACCCGCGCGCCGGGCGCGCCTGGGTGAAGTAGGCCACCGGGTCGTGGCCCAGCAGCATCACCGGGCGGCCGTCGGCACCCTGCACGGTGGCGTAGGGCGTGCCGCAGGCCGCAAGCCAGGGCAGCAGGGCAAGGACGATCCACAAGCACTTTCGCATGGCAGCACCATCGTTGGCAGTGCGGGCGCGGCCGCCGCCTCGGTCGCGCCGGCGCCGTCCGCAGTGTAGGCCGCAAGGCGGTGTGGCGTCGCCCCTGCTCGCGCGCGGCGGTGACGCGCCCCTACACTGCCGGCATGCGGCCCGCGCGTACACCGGAGTACCTTCGCCCCCAAGGGGCTCCGGTACGAGCGCTTGGGGGCGGCCCGGCGCGTTCACTGGAGTACCTTCGCCCCCAAGGGGCTCCGGTACGAGCGCTTGGGGGCGGCCCGGCGCGCTCACTGGAGTACCTTCGCCCCCAAGGGGCTCCGGTACGAGCGCTTGGGGGCGGCCCGGCGCGCTCATGGTCCCTTGCCATCGCCATCCTGCTGGGGTTGTTGCTGGCGGCTGGCGGCAGCGGCCGGGCCAGGGCGGACATGTTCTGGCTCTTCGCGGACCGACCGACCCCGCGCGCGCTGGGCGATCTGGCGCGCATCGAGCTGCCCCGGCGCGCCGGCGACGACGTGCACGGCGCGCGCCGCATCGACGGGCCGCAGCGCATCGTCTTCGTCTTCGGCGACGCCGACGACTGGGGCTCGTTCGGCGGCGTGGTCTACGAGAACCTGCTGTACATCAGCCTGCTCGCGGCCGACGCGCCGGCGGCAGCCTACGACGAACTGCCGCGCGAGCATGCCGAGACCATCGGCGCGCACTACCGACAGCCGCGCACGGTGCTCGACCGCCGCCTGGCGAACGCCCGCGTGCATGTGATCCAGGCGCACTACGGGCGCAGCGGCCAGGGCCGTCGCAGCCACACCGTCGTTCTGGCCGACCCGCTGCGGCGGCTGCAGATCGCCTGGCACTGCGTCGAGGAGGCGGTCAGCGCCGAGCGCGCTGTCGAGCTGGTGCTCAGGATGGCCGCCTCTTTCCAGCTCACGGGAACACCCGAAGCGGTGTTCGCCGAACGACGCGACCAGCCGCGCCGCCGGGCCGCGGAGGCCGCGCGCAAGCGGCAGCTGGCGCTGGCGCGACTGGCGGGCCAAGGGTTCGAGCACCTGCAGCCCGGCAAGGCCCAGGCGCGTGACGGCATCCTCGTGGAGTGGATGGACGACCCGGAACCGCGCGTGCAGGTGGCCCGGGTGCTGGGCGTCGTGACGGCGCGGACCGGCGTGCCGGCCTGGAAGCGCCCGTCGGCGGCGCCAGCCACCGCCGAAGGTGCGCGCCTGCCGGCCGGCCTGACACTGTGGAGCTGGCAGCATCACGAGGACCGCTGGCAGTTCCGCAGCGCGGCCCACGACTACCTGCCCTTTCCCGGTATCGCCGCGGTCGCCAGCGGCGGCGCCACCGACCGCCTGCAGTCGGTCTGGCTGCTGACCCGGACGCTTCGCGTGGCCGAGCTGGACGACGCCGAGCTCACGCTCGAGCCCTTCCTGCGCGCACTGCCGGCCGTCGAGCAGGCATGGCGCCAGGGCCGGCTGGTCACGGGTGAGATCGCGCAGGCGCCCTTTCCCGTCAGCGGACCGGGCAGGCCCTGAGAAACCCCGTCGGTCGGGCCCCTGTGGAAGTCGCGCCGCAGGGTGCCCATGGGCGCGATGGGCTGCAGGGAACCAGCGCGGGTCCTGGGCCGGCGGCGCGACGGCCAGCAGCCGGCCCGGCCGGGCATCGTCGTCCCGCTGCGCGTAGCATGCCCGTTCCGCCCAGGGCGCCGCATGTGCGGCGCCCGCCGTTCAAGCCATGAGGAGCAGCTGCCATGTCCAAGCCCATCGTCGCCATCGCGGATCTTGAACTCGTGCCACGGCCCGAGGCCTGGAAGCCGCCGGCCGGTGCGCGGCGGCACTTCGACGTCAAGCGCGCCCGCGCCGCGCCGCTGCTGGGCCTGAAGATGCTGGGCTGCACGCTGCACGAAGTCGCCCCGGGGGCCACGGCCTACCCCTTCCACAGCCACCGCGCCAATGAGGAGTTGCTGATCGTGCTGGCGGGCCGCGGCGAGCTGCGCTACGGCACCGCCACCCACCCGGCGCGCGAAGGCGACCTCATCGGCTGCCCGACCGGCGGGCCGGAGACCGCCCACCAGCTGACCAACACGGGAGAGGGTGCATTGCGCTACCTGGTCATCAGCACCATGGTTGACCCCGATATCTGCGAGTACCCTGACTCGGGCAAAGTCGGTGCCTACGCGGGCGCAGGCGACACCGGGCTGATGCACCTGAGCTCATGCAAGGGGGCGGTGGACTACTGGCTCGACGAGTGAAGTCGCCGCAGACGTCCTCACGCCGCTCGCCCGTCGCCCCCAATCCCTTCGTATTCACCCCTGCCTCGTACACCAAGCCCCATGATCAAGTTCTATTACAGCCTGGCGCCCAACCCCATGAAGGTGGCGCTGTACCTCGAAGAGGCCGGACTGCCCTATGAGGCCATCCCGGTCGACACGCGCAGGGGCGAGCAGCACCTGAGCGCGTTCACGGCAATCAACCCGAACGCCAAGGTGCCGGTCATCGTCGACGGCGAGGCGACGGTCTTCGACAGCAATGCCATCCTGCTGTACCTGGCGCAAAGAAGCGGCCGCTTCCTTGGCGCCGGCACGCCCGCCGCGGGCGGCCAGATGTTGTCCTGGCTGATGTTCATCGCCAGCGGCCTGGGGCCGTTCTCGGGCCAGGCGGTGCACTTCAACCACTATGCGCCCGAGAAGCTGCCGTACGCGATCAAGCGCTACGACTTCGAGGCCTGGCGCCACTGGAACCTGATCGAGGCGCAACTGGCCGGCCGGCCCTGGATGATGGGCGACGAGTACACGCTGGTCGACATGGCCCTGTGGGGCTGGGCGCGGGCGGCGCCCTTCGTGCTGGGGGGCGCCGAGTGCTGGGAGCGGCTGCCGCACACCAAGCGCCACCTCGACGCCATTGCCGCGCGGCCGGCGGCGCAGCGTGTCGAGGCCTTGCGGGCCCGCCACAGCTTCAAGGCCGAGATGGACGACGAGGCGCGCAAGGCGATGTTCCCGCACCTGGCTGCATGAAGTCGCGCGGCCAGGCCCTGCGCGACTACGTCGTGCGGCGGCTCGCCCTGATGGTGCCGACCTTCATCGGCATCACCTTCGCGACCTTCGTGCTGGTGCAGTTCGTGCCGGGCGGTCAGATCGACCAGATGCGCATGGCGCTGGCCGGCGCCGGTGGCGGCGGCGAGCTCGCCGGCGGGTCGGGCAGCGCCGCACCGACGCAGCTCGACATCCCCGAGGCCCAGCTGCAGCGCCTGCGCCAGTTCTACGGCTTCGACAAGCCCCTGCTGGTGGCCTATGGCGACTGGCTGGCCGACACGCTGAGGCTGGACCTGGGGACCTCGTTCCGCTACAACGAACCCGTGCTGCGGGTGATCGCCGAGCGGCTGCCGGTGTCGATCTACTACGGCATCGTCACCGCGCTGTTCACCTACGGCCTGTGCATCCCGCTGGGCATCCTGAAGGCGGTGCGCCATCGCACCGCGGTCGACACCTGGACCTCGGTGCTGATCTTCGTCGGCTACGCGGTGCCGGGCTTCGCGCTCGGCGCAGTGCTGTCCAACCTGCTGGCGGTGCGCTGGGAGATCTTCCCGCTCGGCGGCTTCGTCGGGCCGGGCGCCGCTGCCCTGCCCTGGCACCAGCGCTGGCTGGACATCGCCTGGCATTCGGTGCTGCCGCTGGCGGCCTACCTGGCCGGCGCCTTCGCCGTGACCACGATGCTGATGAAGAACAGCCTGCTCGAGAACATGAGCGCCGACTACGTGAAGACGGCGCTGGCCAAGGGCCTGAGCTGGAAGCGCGCGGTGTTCGTGCATGCGCTGCGCAACTCGCTGATCCCGATGGCGACCACGGTCGGCGGCCTGCTGGGCATCTTCCTCACCGGCAGCTTCCTCATCGAGCGCGTGTTCGCCATCCCCGGCATCGGCCTGCTCGCCTTCGAGGCGGTGCAGACGCGGGACTTCCCGGTCGTCATGGGCTTCCTGGTCATCTCCAGCGTGCTGCTGATGCTGGGCAACCTGCTGTCGGACCTGGTGGTCGCGCTGGTCGACCCGCGCGTGCGCTTCGAATAAGGGAGCATCGCGCTTGCCCTGGTTGCGTCTCGACCCCGTCACGGCAAAGCGCCTGCAGCGCTTCCGTCAGATCAGGCGCGGCTGGTGGTCGTTCCTGATCCTGTCGACGGCCATCGTGTTGTCCCTGTTCGCGCCGCTGCTGGCCGAAAGCCGTGCATTGATCGTGTCCTGCCAGGGCCGGTGGTACTTCCCCACCTTCCAGCACCTGCCCATGGCCACCTTCGGCCAGGCCCCGCCCGCGGGCTGGAACGCCGCCGGGCTGGAGACCGAGTACCTCCGACTGCAGCGCGAGTGGCAGGCCGGCCGCGTGCTGCACGCGCGCGAGCGCGCCGCCGCGCAGGCCGCGGGTGCCGACGCGGCGGCGCTGGCCGCGGTCGATGCGCGCCATCCTCACCGCGACGACTGGGTGCTGATGCCGCCCATCCCCTGGGACCCTTACCAGAACGACTTCTGGTCCAACGAGGTGCTGTTCGAGATCCAGCGCGCGCTCGACGCCGGCGAGCCGGCGCGTGCCGAGTTCATCGCGCGCCGCGACCGCCTGCACGAACTGGCCGACGCCATCCACGGCGGCCGGCTGGCGGCGCTGCTGGCCGACCCGCAGAAGTCGCCCACCGGCACGCTGGTGGGCCTGGCGCGCAGCGGCGCCATGCCTTCCATCGCCCACCTCGGACAGGTGCCGCCCGTCGCCCCCGACGCCGACCGCGGGCACTGGCTGGGCACCGACGCGCAAGGCCGCGACGTCGCCTCGCGGCTGCTGTACGGCTTTCGCATCTCGATCTTCTTCGCGCTCTTCCTGGTGCTCACGGGGCAGCTCGTCGGCACCGCCGTCGGCAGCCTGCAGGGCTACCTGGGGGGCCGCTTCGACATGGTCAGCCAGCGCCTGATCGAGGTGCTGCTGTCCATCCCCTTCCTGTACGTGGTGATCGTGCTGGCAGCGCTGTTCCAGCCCAGCTTCTGGATGCTGCTGGCGATCATGGCGCTGTTCCAGTGGATAGGCATCACCTTCTTCATGCGCACCGAGATGTACCGCGAGAAGACGCGCGAATACTGCCTTGCGGCGCGCAGCTATGGCGCCTCGCACCTGCGCATCGTGTTCCGCCACCTGCTGCCCAACTGCCTGACGCCGCTGGTGACCTTCACCCCCTTCGCGGTGGTGGGCGCGATCTTCGCGCTCACCGGGCTGGACTTCCTCGGCTACGGCCTGCCCGCGCCCACACCCAGCTGGGGCGAGCTCATCGACCAGGCGCTGCAGGTCGAGAACCGTCGCAAGCTGTGGCTGATCCTGTCGCCGTTCACCGCCTTGACGGTGACGCTGGTGCTGGTGGTGTTCATCGGCGAGTCGGTGCGCGAGGCCTTCGACCCCAAACGACATGCGCGCTACGAGTAGCTCCGGCTGTCCGTCCGGCCTGCCGCCGGCTGCCCGCGGCGCCGCGCTGCGGGCGCTGGGCCTGTCACTGCTGCTTGCCGCGGGTGCGATGGCCCAGCCCGCGGGCCCCGGGCCCGCACCCGCCGCTGCCTCCGTGGCCGCCCCCGTGCCGGGCGCTGCGGCCCGCCCTGGCCTGCCGCAGGGGCTGGTGTGGGAAACCAACGAAGAGGACCCGCCCATCGGCTCGGCGCAGGCCATCCGTGGCGGCACGCTGCGGCACTCGATCGATGCCTACCCGCTGACGCTGCGCCTGATGGGGCCCAACTCCAACGACGCCTTCGCCACCTGGAACCGACTGTCGACCTTCAGGTTCACGCTCGTCAAGCGGCATCCGGTCAGCGACCGCTACATGCCGTGGATGGCCACGCACTGGTCGGTGCAGCCCGACCAGCGCACCATCTTCCTCAAGCTCGATCCCGACGCGCGCTGGAGCGACGGCCAGCCCGTGACCGCGCGCGACTATGTGTTCACGCTCGAGATGATGCGCTCGCCGCACATCGTCGACCCCTACTACAACAGCTACGCCGAGCGCCATCTGGAGTCGGTCGACGCCGTGGACACGCACACGCTGCGCATCGTCGGCAAGAAGCGCAGCTGGCGGCCGCTGGCCGACTACGCGGAGATGTGGCCTTCGCCGGCGCATGTGCACAAGCTCGACGCCGACTGGGTCAAGCGCACGACCAACGAGCCGCAGGTGGTGCCCGGGCCCTACGTGGTCGGCGAGCGGGTGCGCGGCGAGTCGGTGAGCTTCGAGCGCGTGGCCAACTGGTGGGGCGACCGCAAGAAGCGCTTCCAGGGCCTGTACAACTACCAGACCATCCAGCTGCGCATCATCCCCAGCGAGCGCCGGCTGGACTGGCTGCGGCGCGGCGAGATCGACACCATGGAGGGCACCTCGGCGCGCTCCTGGAACGAGGACTTCACCTTTCCCGCGGTGCGTAACCACTGGGTCCGGCGGGCACGGCTGATGACGGAGTGGCCCTCGGGCCTGTACGGGCTGCACATGAACCTCGCGGCGCCGATCTTCCGCGACAAGCGTGTGCGCCAGGCGATGCAGCACCTGGTCAACTTCGAGCGCGTCAACGACAACCTGATGTACGGCGAGTTCGTGCGCCAGCGCTCGTTCTTCGACGGCACCGAATACGCCAGCCCCAAGGTCAGGAGCTATGCCTTCGACCCGGCGCGGGCGCGCGAGCTGCTCGCGCAGGCCGGCTGGCGCCGGCCGTCCGAGCTGCGGCAGAGCAGCCTCTGGGCTCGCGTCGGCCATGTGCTGCGCGGCTTGCTGTTCACGCGCACCGACACCGACGACGTGCTCGAGAACGAGCGTGGCGAAAAGCTCAGCTTCACGCTGGTGCATGGCAGCAAGGGCCTGGAGCGACACCTGACGGTGATGCAGCAGGAGTTCCGCCGTGCCGGCGTGGACATGCGCTTGCGCCTGCTGGAGCCCGGCACCGCCTTCGAGCGCGGTCTCGAGCGCAAGTACGAGATGACCATGACTTCGCGCACGACGTCCTTCTACCCCGGTCCGCGCCAGTACCTGCACACCGAGTTCAAGGCCAAGACCAACAACAACAACATCTGGGGATTCGGCAGCGAAGAAGTCGACGCGCTGATCGGCATCTACGAGGAGGACCTCGACCCGCAGGCCCGCCGCCGGGCCATGCACCGCATCGACGAGATCGTGCACGACGAGGCGTTCTACATCCCCTTCTGGCGTGCGCCCTTCATCCGCGCCGTCTACTGGGACTACGTGCGCTACCCGGCGCACTGGATCCCGCCGCGCACCGAGCAGCTGACCGACCACCTGGTGACCTGGATAGACCCGGCGCGGCGCGCCGCGCTCGAACAGGCCATGCGCGAGAACCGCCCGCTGCCCGCCGAAGGCCCGCTGGACAAGGACTTCTACCGGCTGCGCGAGAAAGCCGCGGCACCCTGAGCCCGACCCGACCCATGGCATTGCTCGAGATCGACAGGCTGCAGATCGGCTTCGACACCGAGGCCGGGCTGCTGCGCGCCGTGGACGGGGTGTCGCTGACCCTGCAGGCCGGGCAGACGCTGGGCCTGGTGGGCGAGTCAGGCTGCGGCAAGAGCGTGACGGCGGCCTCGGTGCTGCGCCTGGTGCCCAGCCCGCCCGGCCGCCTGCTGGGCGGCGAGATCCGTTTCGACGGCCGCGACATCCTGCGCCTGCCCGCCGCCGCCCTGCAGCAGCTGCGAGGGCGCGAGGTGGCGATGATCTTCCAGGACCCCATGACCTCGCTGAACCCGGTGTTCACGATCGAGCGCCAGCTCGGCGAGGTGCTGGCGCTGCGCTTCGGGCTGGACCGCCGCGCGGCCCGCGCGCGCGCGCTCGAGATGCTGCGCACGGTCGGCATCGCCGAGCCCGAGGCGCGGCTCGTGGCCTATCCGCACGAGCTCTCGGGTGGCATGAAGCAGCGCGTGATGATCGCCATGGCGCTGCTGTGCGAGCCGCGGCTGCTGATCGCCGACGAGCCGTCGACGGCGCTGGACGTCACCGTGCAGGCGCAGATCCTGCACCTGATGCGCGAGCTGCAGCGGCGCCATGGCACGGCGCTGCTGTTCATCACCCACGACATGGGCGTGGTGGCCGAGATGTGCGACCAGGTGGCGGTGATGTACGCCGGCCGCGTGGTCGAGCGGCGGGCGGTCGCCGAGCTGTTCGAGTCGCCGCGCCACCCCTATACGCGCGGGCTGCTGGCCAGCATGCCACGCCACGCCGCCGGCCCCAAGGCCGAGCTGCCTACCATCGAAGGCACGGTGCCCTCGCTGCTGGCGCCGCCGCCGGGTTGCCGCTTCGCCGAACGCTGCGCCCACCGGGCAGGGCTGGATGCCGCCGCCCGCCAGCGCTGCGAGCATGAGGATCCGGCACTCGTGGCCGACGGCGAGGCCTGGGTCGCCTGCCACTTCCCGCTGCCTGGCCAGGCCGCGCCGGGCGTGTCGCACGTCGCGCCTGCCGGGAAGGGCCGCGCATGAGTCCTGCCGCGCCCGCGCATTCGGCCCCCGGGCCTGTCGCGACCGCGTCGCCGCTGTTGCAGGTGCGCGACCTGCACAAGCACTACCCGGTTCGCGGCGGCGTGTTCGGCCGCACCGTCGGGTCGGTGCAGGCGGTGGCCGGCGTCAGCTTCACGCTGGCCGCCGGCCGCACGCTGGGGCTGGTCGGCGAGTCGGGTTGCGGCAAGTCCACGCTGGGCCGCACGCTGATGCGGCTGGAGGCGCCGAGCTCGGGCCAGGTGCTGTTCGGCGGCCAGGACCTCGCCGAAGCCCGCGGCGACACGCTGCGGCGGCTGCGGCGCGAGATGCAGATGATCTTCCAGGACCCGTACTCGTCGCTCAACCCGCGCATGACGGTGGGCGAGATCGTGCGCGAGCCGCTGGTCGTGCATGGCATCGACAGCAAGGCCGGGCAGCTGCAGCGCGTGCGCGAGCTGCTGCAGACCGTGGGCCTGGCCCCGCAGACCATGGAGCGCTACCCCAGCGAGTTCAGCGGCGGCCAGCGCCAGCGCATCGGCGTCGCCCGCGCGCTGGCGCTGGAGCCGCGGCTGGTGGTGGCCGACGAGCCGGTGTCGGCGCTGGACGTGTCGGTGCAGAGCCAGGTGCTCAACCTGATGGTGCGCCTGCAGCGCGAGCGCGGCCTGGCCTACCTGTTCATCAGCCATGACCTGTCGGTGGTGCGCCACGTCGCCGACGACCTGGCCGTGATGTACCTGGGGCGCATCGTCGAGAAAGGCCCCGCCGGCCGGCTGTTCCAGGCCCCGGCGCACCCCTATACGCGCGCGCTGCTGCAGGCCGTGCCGTCGGCCGACCCGCGCCGGCGACGCCAGGGCGTGCCGCTGCAGGGCGAGACCCCGAGCCCCATGGCCACGCCGGCCGGCTGCGCCTTCGCACCGCGCTGCCCGCATGCCACCGAGGCCTGCCGCCAGTCGCCACCGGCCCTGCAGCCGCTGGACGGCGACGCGGCGCACGAGGCGGCCTGCATCCGCCTGCACGAAATCGACGGCAGCGGCGGCTGACGACCGCCGCGGCGCAGAGGCCAAGGCGGCCCGGCGATGGGCTGGTCGCCGCGAACCAGGGCCCGCGGCCCGGACGCAGGCCCGCCAGGGCTTGCGCGCCTCAGTCCAGCTTGATCCCCAGGTCCACCGCAAGCTTTATCCACACCGGCACGTCGCGCGCCCAGTCGGCGCGCGTCTCGGCCAGGGTCCTGGGCTTGTTGGGGATGGCGAAGTTCTCGCGCAGCTGCGCCGCCTTGGCGGTCATGGCCCCTTCGACCACCACCTGCGACAGGGCGCGCAGCACGGGCTCGGGCGTACCGGCCGGCGCCATCAGGGGCAGGCCGCCCTCGAGCTGAACCAGGCGTCCCTGCACGCCTTGTTCGACCAGCGTCGGCACATCGGGCAGCCGCGGGCAGCGGTAGGCGCCGGTGACGCCGATGGCCTTGACGCCGCGCGTCGACACGGTGTTGAACGCCTGGTAGCTGCCGATCGCCACCTGCAGCTGCCCCGAGGCGACGTCCACCCACATCGGCGCCTCGCCGCGGTAGTTGACGGTGACGATCTTCGTGCCTTCGTGGCGGTTGGCCTGGTCGGCCACCATCTGCGGGTAGGAACCGGGCGCATAACTGCCCATGTTGGTGTCGTGCCTGCGCGCGTGGTCGATCAGCTCGCGGTAGTTGCGGATGCCGAGCTTTTCCGGCACCCCCACCACCAGCGGGCCGGAGGGGAACAGCGCGATCGGCTCCAGGTCCTTGTCCAGGTTGTACGGCAGCCGGTTGTAGAGCACGCGGTTCTGCCAGACGGTGCCGGAGGTCGTCATCAGCAGCGTGTAGCCGTCCGGCGGCGACTTGGCCACCGCGTCGATGCCGATGATGGCGCCGGCGCCCGGCTTGTTGTCGACGACGGCGGTGACGCCGAACTTGGCCGTCAGCTGCTCGGCATACAGGCGCGCATAGGCGTCGGTCAGCCCGCCGGGCGGGAACGCCACCACGATGCGGATGGGCCTGGCGGGCCAGTCGCCCGGCTTGCGGGGCGCCGGCTGGATCTCGACGGTGCGGGCGGTCGCCGGGGGCAGCGCCCAGGCCGGTGCGGCGGCACAGGCCCAGGCCAGCAGGCGGCGGCGGGTCGTGGTGTCGGTCGCTGACATGGGGTGTCCTCCTGGCAGGGCAGTGGGCGGCAGGCGATGCTGCACCAGCGGCCGCCGATTGCCAATGCGGGCCTGCAGGGGGAGGGGCAGGCTTGTCAGCCTGCCGTCAATCTTGGGCAGAATCCTGCGGCATCATGTCCTGCGCGGTCTGCGCCTGCCGCCCGGCCCGGACGGACCGCTGCCTGACATGCCGGCTTTTGTGCCACATTCCGCTTCGCCCCTCCCCCCAAACGCCCGCCGCTTCCCGCGGCAGATGGAGACCGCATCCATGAGCGACCAGCAGCCCACCATCATCTACACCCTGACCGACGAGGCCCCGCTGCTGGCAACGCATGCCTTCCTGCCGGTGATCCGCGCCTTCACGGCGCCGGCGGGCATCCGCATCGAGGAGAGCGACATCTCGGTGGCGGCGCGCGTGCTGGCGGCCTTCCCGGAATGCCTGACGCCGGAGCAGCGTGTGCCCGACACCCTGGCCGAACTGGGCCGCAAGACGCTGGAGCCGGACGCCAACATCATCAAGCTGCCCAACATCAGCGCCTCGGTGGCGCAGCTGATGGCCTGCATCCGTGAACTGCAGGGCAAGGGCTACCGGATCCCGGACTACCCCGAGGACCCGAAGAGCGACGAGGAGAAGTCCGTGCGCGCGCGTTACGGCAAGTGCATAGGCTCGGCCGTCAACCCGGTGCTGCGCGAAGGCAACTCCGACCGCCGGGCACCGCGCGCGGTCAAGGAGTCCGCGCGCAAGAACCCGCACAGCATGGGCGAATGGGCGCAGGCCTCGCGCACGCATGTCTCGCACATGCACCACGGCGACTTCTATCACGGCGAGAAGTCCATGACCCTGGACCGCGCACGCGACGTGAAGATGGAGCTGCTGACGCGCAGCGGCAAGACCATCGTGCTCAAGCCAAAGGTGGCCCTGCAGGACAAGGAGATCATCGACTCCATGTTCATGAGCAAGAAGGCCTTGTGCGAGTTCTACGAACGCGAGATCGAGGACGCGCGCAAGTACGGCGTGATGTTCTCGCTGCACGTCAAGGCCACGATGATGAAGGTGTCCCACCCCATCGTGTTCGGACACTGCGTGAAGATCTTCTACCGGGACGCCTTCGAGAAGCACGGCAAGCTCTTCGAGGAGCTGGGCGTCAACGTCAACAACGGCATGGTCAACCTGTACGAGAAGCTCGAGAAGCTGCCGCAGAGCAAGCGCGACGAGGTCATGCGCGACCTGCACGCCTGCCACGACAAGCGCCCCGAGCTGGCGATGGTCGACTCGAGCAAGGGCATCACCAACTTCCACTCGCCCAACGACATCATCGTCGACGCCTCGATGCCGGCGATGATCCGCAACGGCGGCAAGATGTACGGCGCCGACGGCCGGCTCAAGGACGTGAAGGCGGTGATGCCCGAGAGCACCTTCGCCCGCATCTATCAGGAGATGATCAACTTCTGCAAGTGGCACGGCAACTTCGACCCCAGGACCATGGGCACCGTGCCCAACGTCGGCCTGATGGCGCAGCAGGCCGAGGAATACGGCTCGCACGACAAGACCTTCGAGGTCCCGGAGGACGGCGTGGCCAACATCACCGACCTGGCCACCGGCGAGGTGCTGATGTCCGAGGACGTCGAGGCCGGCGACATCTGGCGCATGTGCCAGGTCAAGGACGCGCCTATCCGCGACTGGGTCAAGCTGGCCGTCACGCGCGCCCGCAACTCGGGCATGCCCGCGGTGTTCTGGCTGGACCCCTACCGCCCGCACGAGGGCGAGGTCATCAAGAAGGTCAAGCTCTACCTTCAGGACCACGACACCAGCGGGCTGGACATCCAGATCATGAGCCAGGTGCGCGCCATGCGCTACACGCTCGAGCGCGTGGTGCGGGGCCTGGACACCATCAGCGTCACCGGCAACATCCTGCGCGACTACCTGACCGACCTGTTCCCCATCATGGAGCTGGGCACCAGCGCCAAGATGCTGTCCATCGTGCCGCTGATGGCCGGCGGCGGCATGTACGAGACGGGCGCGGGCGGCTCGGCGCCCAAGCATGTGCAGCAGCTGGTCGAGGAGAACCACCTGCGCTGGGATTCGCTGGGCGAGTTCCTCGCCCTGGCCGTGAGCCTGGAGGACCTGGGCCTGAAGACGGGCAACGGCAAGGCCAAGGTGCTGGCGACCACACTGGACGCCGCCACCGGCAAGCTGCTGGACAACCGCAAGTCGCCTTCACCCCGGACCGGCGAGCTCGACAACCGTGGCAGCCAGTTCTACCTGGCCCTGTACTGGGCGCAGGCACTGGCAGCGCAGGCCGAAGACGCCGAACTGGCCGCGCACTTCGCACCGCTGGCCCAGGCCATGGCCGGCCAGGAGGCCACGGTCATTGCCGAGCTGAAGGCCGTGCAGGGCCAGCCGGCAGACATCGGCGGCTACTACAAGGCCGACGACGCCAAGGTCAAGGCCGTGATGCGGCCGAGCGCGACCTTCAACCGGCTGCTGGCGGGCGCAGCGGGCTGAGGCCGGCGGAAGCCGACGCCGAGGTGCCTGAAACCCCGGGTCCCAGGGACTGCGCCGCGGCAGAGCCCTCTGCACTGCACTGCACTGCACTGCACTGCGCCGCGCCGCTGGCGCGACAGTCCGGGCGTTGGAGGGTCCCGGCCATTGCACCGCCGTCAACCGGCCCATGGAAATCCCCGCCGGCCACACGCTGGTGCGCCGCCGCAGCATGCCTGCTCCCTTCGGCCGTGACCCTTGCGCTCGCCGCCTGTGCCGGCGGGGCGGGGACCGGGCTCCTGCCACCCAGCCTGGACCCTGAGGAGGTGTCCCTCCCGGTGCCAGTGGCCGCCGCGACAAGCGCGATGCCCGGAACGTCGGGCGTCAAGGTGTTCCTGAAGGACGGGACCGGCGTGTTCGTGCTCGCGTCGCATCTGGCCGCAGTGCCGTCTCCAGCCCAGGTGTCGAACAATGTCGACATCCGCCATGAAGGTGGCAACTTCGTGGTCGACTTCTCCGGGTTTTCCTGGCGCGACGAAGTCGAGACCGCCGTGCTGTCAAGCTGCACCAGCGTCGACGACTGCCGGCAAAGCGAGCGCATCACGTCCCTGACGGGCAGCACTGTCGACACCTCGGGTCCGGCCAGGGGTGTCTTGGCGTAGACCACCCCGTCATGGCGCCTGAGCGGGGCGAGTCGCGGCCGGGCGGCGCTCGCGCGGGCAATGTTCTGCCAACTTGGCGAACAGGCTGCCGTAGACCGGTCATTGAACTCTGGACCTGCGCCCGCCGCGACCCGAGTGCCGTCAGTTCGAGGCGAACTCGTCGGCCAAGATCGCCAGGATGTGCTGGCGCACGCCCAGCAGCCGGCCCACATCCAGGTGCTCTCCGAGTTCGAAGCAGCACCAGAGCAGCGGGAACTTCGCCACCCGCCAGGTCCGAAGCCCTGGAATGCCAAGGAGCTTTCCGAGCGTCGCTGAGCCGATGCCAGGGTCGAGTTCGATCTGGTCAAGCGCGGCGTTGGTGGCCTTGGCTACCCTCACCGCCACGCGTGTGCCCCCTCCCTTGCGGCAGTACCGGACTTCGCCCTGCTGGTCGCGCAGCGCCTGCGGGCGCAGAACCGCCGGCTTCAATCGATCTCGCCGCGAGCGATCGCCAGCAGTTCCTTCTCGTCCGCCTTGGTGCCACGCCGGCCTGTCCCGGATGCCAACCCCTCTTCGAAGAGATCGCGAAGCCTCTTCTTCGCCTGCTCCTCCTGATCGCGCCGCACCAGGTCGCGGATGTACTCGCTGGTGTTGCCGTAGTTGCCGGTGGCGACCGGGTTGTCGATGTACTCGCGCATCGACTCGGGCAAGGCGAAACTCATGGTTTGGCGACTCATGGCGAGAACTTGGGCGGCTTGACAACGGTTGTCAACTCCGCCGGCCGGCGCTCTTCCCGTTCAACGTGTGCGGGAGCAGGTCTCGTCATGATGCCGCCCGAGTTGCCTGGCCCGGCACACGCTGGACCAGCGCCGCAGCGAACGTCTCGACGTCGGATTGCATCGTCCCGTGGAAGTTGATGTGCGAGAAGTGCGCCGGGCCGATGCGGCGCAGCCAGTCGCCTTCGACCGGGATCCTGTCTCGCTTCTGTGTTGTCGAACAGGCCAGCGATGTGCGCTTCGAGCCGCTTGTGGGCGGCGCGGTCACCGAGCTGTCGCGCCGCGGCGCCCGGATGCCCTGGGGCACGATCACCGAATGGTCGCCGCCCGAAGCCTTTGCCATGCGCTGGTTTCCCGGCCTGGCGGAGAGCGAAGCCACCATGCTGCGTGTGTGCTTCAGGTCCATCCAGGGTGGCACCGAAGTGCTGGTTCACCACTCGGGCTGGGAAACGTGCGGCGAGGCCGCAGCCGAAAAGCGCGATCAGGACGACGGCGGGTGGCCGGTCGTCTTGGCCCGCCACGAAGGCTGTGCGCCACGCAGGCAGGCTGCCTGCGTTCTTCAGGACCGATCAAAGCGCCCCACGAGGCCGACGACTTCCTGGGCAGCGCAGTCGAACGCCAGGTCGAAATCGCCGGTGAGGCGCTGGGCGCCTTGCGGCGCCGCGCCCCCGCGGGGCGTCGGGCGGACGCCGCCGGCATGCGACCATCCCCGCGTGAACGGCCCGTCCACCCACCGCCGCGCTGCCTGCCCGCGCTGCCTGCGCCCGCTGGCCACCTGCCTGTGCGCGCTGGCGCGGCCGACCGCCCACCGCACCGAGGTGCTGGTGCTGCAGCACCCGCAGGAACAGCGCCAGGCGAAGAACAGCGTGGCGCTGCTGCGCCTGTCGCTGGCGCAGTGCGAGGTGTGCGTGGGCGAGCGCTTTGCGCCCGAGGCGCTGCAGGCCCTGCTGCAGCGTCCCGGGCGGTTGACGTGCCTGCTCTACCCCGAGGTGCCTGCTGCGCCCGCGCCGCCGGCTCCGGCAGCCCACGCTGCGGGCGCGCCCCTGCGGCTGGTGGTGATCGACGCGACGTGGCGCAAGAGCCTGCGCATGCTGCTCGAGCACCCGGCCCTGGCCGCGCTGCCGCGGCTGGCGCTGGACTCGCCTGCGCCCACCCGCTACCGCGCCATTCGCGCGGCGCGGCGCGCCGACCAGCTCTCGACGCTGGAAGCCACCGTGCAGGCGCTGGCGGTGCTGGAGGGGCCGGCCTTCGACGCCGCGCCGCTGCTCGATGCCTTCGGGCACTTCGTGGAGGGCGTGGCGGTGCGGCAGGGGCGGTCTGCTCGCGTCCGCACTCACTCGGGCTTGTAGTTCACCGACCTCAGGGTGTCGCCCACCGACTTGTGGTCGGCGGCCACCGAGGCCCACATCTGCTCGGGCGTGGGTGGGTTCTGCGTGTTGACGTTCAGGCCGACGGCCATCAGCCGTTCGCGGATGGCCGGGACCGCCAGGGCCTTCAGCGTCTCTTCGCGGATGCGCTGCTGCACGGCGGCCGGGGCCTCGGGGTGCACCCACAGCGCCAGCCACGCGGTCTTGGTCATCTCCTTGTAGCCGAGCTCGGCCAATGTGGGCACATCGGGCAGCGCATGCGAGCGCTCGGGCGCGCTGACGGCAAACGCCCGCAACTTGCCGCCCTTGATGTTGGGCACGCTGGTGGCCAGGCCGTCGAACATGAGCTGCACCTGGCCGCCCATCAGGTCCTGCAGCGCCGGCGGGCTGCCCTTGTAGCCGATGTGCTGCATGTCCAGGCCCGCCAGCTTGTTGAGCTGAAGCCCCATCACGTGCGACAGCGTGCCCGGCGAGTACGAGGCGAAATTGACCTTGCCGGGGTGGGCCTTCACGTACGAGACGACCTCGGCCAGCGACTTGGGCGGCAGCGCCGGGTTGCCCACCAGCACCAGGCCGCTGCCGGCCACCTCGACCAGCGGCTTCACGTCCTTGAGCGGGTCGTACTTCGGCTTCAGCGTGTGCGGGATCTCGGTGAACAGGCCGTTCACCGACAGCAGCAGCGTGTGGCCGTCGCGCGGCGCCGCCATGAAGGTGTCCATCACGATGGCGCCGAGGCCGCCGGGCTTGTTCTCGACGATCACCGCCTGGCCCAGGCCCTTGGCCAGGCCATCGCCGACGAGGCGCGCGAGGATGTCGGCGGTGCCGCCGGGCGGCGCGCCCACGAGGATGCGGATCGGGCGCTCGGACAGCGGCTGCGCCGGCGCCGGGCCGGCGGCGCTGGCGAGCGCCAGGCCGAAGGCGGCCTGCGCGAGCGTGGTGGCGGCGGCGGCCAGCAGGGCGCGGCGGCGGACGTGGGTGGCACGGGTGGGTGGGCGATGCATGGCCTTGTCTGCGTTGTTTCTTCGCGGGTGAGGGTGGGCTGCCGTGGCGCTCAGGCGGCCAGGCGCAATGGCGCGCCCCGCTCGCCGGGCCGCCGGTTGGGCGCATAGCCCAGCCGGGCCAGCGTCTCGTCGGCACTGCGGTAGTGTTCGCCGATGCGGTACAGCGCACGCGCCTGGGCGCCGGTGGCCACCTCGCGATGCAGCTCCCGCGCGATGCGCACGAGCTGTTCGACCTGCTGCACGCTGGTGGCACGCTCGCCCTTGCGGCCCCACAGGTTGTCCTCGATGCCGCAGCGCACGTGCAGGCCCATCGCGATGGCCATCGTGTTCAGCGGCAGCACGTTGCGCATGATCGATTCGATCGTCAGCACCGCACCGGGCGGCACGCGGCGCACGAACTCCATCATGTTGTAGGGGTTGGGGCCGTCGGCGCCACCGCCGATGCCGACCCAGTTGAGCACCAGCGGGCCGGTGTAGACGCCGCGGCGGATCAGCCGCTCGACGGTCTCGAGCTGCCCGGCATCACCCAGCATGAAATGCGGCTGGATGCCGTTGGCCTGCAGCCGCCGCAGATGTTCGGCGACGAAGGCCGGGCCCGAGGGGATGGTCATCTCGGTGTAGGCCTGCTGGTAGGCGGGCAGCGCCAGCGAGGTGCCGGCCACTCTTCGGCGCTCATCAGCTCACAGACATTCATCTGGTTCGTGTTGATGGCGATCGTCACCTGGTCGGGCTTGGGCGTCAGCTCGGCCAGCAGGTGGCGCGTGTCGTCCTCCAGCCACTTCGCCTGCGCGCCTTCGCCCTCGGGCGCGAACGAGATCGAGCCGCCGACCTGCAGCAGCATCTGCGGCACCGCCTCGCGCAGCCGCGCCAGCATCTCGTTGAACATGCTCATGCGCTTGCTGCCCTTGCCGTCGGCCTCGCGCACGTGCACGTGCAGCACGGTGGCGCCGGCGTTCCAGCAGTCGACCGCCTTTTGCACCTGCTCGGCCAACGTGACGGGGATGTCGTCGCTGTCGCCGGGCAGGAACTCCGGGCCGTAGGGGGCGACCTGGATCACCAGCGGCTGCTGGTTCTCGGGCAGCAGCGAGTCGTCGAGAAATTGCATGAGAGGCTCCTTGGGGGTCGGGGGAACGGTGGATGGGACCGGCTCAGCGCGGCTCGGCGCCCGGCGCACCGCCGGCACGCCGCGCGAGCTCTTCGAGCAGGATCGGCGCGCCCACGCTCATGGTGTGGATGCCGAGCACGCTGGTCAGCTGCAGCACCGCGGCAATCTCCTCGGCCGTGGCGCCGAGCTCCAGCGCCTTGGCAACGTGGCGGCGCACGCCCGGCGCATACAGATGCGTGCACGAGGCATCGACCGCGATGGCGATGAACTCGATCGTCTTGGCATCGAGCACGCCCGAGAGCATCGGCCGCGTGCCCATGGCCATGAAGCGCTCGGTCCACTCGGGGTCGAGGCGGTAGAACGGGTCCCAGGCCGGGTTCCAGGCGCCGGCGGCGCGCAGGCCGTCGCAGGTGGGCGTGGCCGGGCGCGCGGCCGGTGTGGAAGCGGCAGTGGGTTCGGGGCGGGAGTCGTTGAGCATGCCGGCATTGTTCGCAGACGGCCTCCAGGAGGCTTGACCGATCGGGACACGCGATTACCATTTCGGGACACCCCGGGAAAGCCCGGAGTGTGGGCGTGACCCGCCCGCCATGCCCGCCATGCCCGCCACGCCCTCCACGCGCCAGCCGCTCGTGCGCAGCGCCGCGCTGACCCATTTCACCGAAGTGGCGGTGCAGTGCGGCCTCGACCCACGGGCGTTGGTGGCCGATGTCGGCTTGCCCGCGCGCTGCCTCGCCGAGCCCGATCTCAAGGTGCCGGCCTGGGGTGTGGGGCGCTTGCTGGAGCTGGCCGCGGCCCGGGCGGGCGAGCCGGCGTTCGGGGTGCGCATGGCCGAGCAGCGGCGGCTGTCGAACCTGGGGCCGCTGGCGCTGCTGGTGCGCGACGAGCCGACCTTGCGCAGCGCGCTGGAGGCCCTGGTGCGCCACCTGCACCTGCACAACGAGGCGCTCACGGTGCAGCTGGAGCAGGTGGGCAACCTGGTGAGCATCCAGACCGAGCTGTGGTCACAGCGCGGCGAGCCGCAGCCGCAAGCCACCGAGCTGGTGGTGGGCGTCACCTTCCGCGTGCTGGGCATCTTCATGGGCGCGGCCTGGCGGCCCAGGCTGGTGTGCTTTGCGCACCCAGGCCCCGCCGCCGCCGCCGCCGCCGCCGCCGCCGGTGCGGGCCGGGCCGGCGCGGCGCGGCTGGCGGCGCACCGGCGCCTGTTCGGCCCGGCGGTGGAATTCGGCCACCAGTTCAGCGGCATCGTCTGCCATGCCGCCGACCTCGACGCCCGCAACCCGGCGGCCGACCCGGTGATGGCGCATTACTCGCGCCGCCTGCTCGCGCAAGACCTCGAGCGCGGCTCAGGCCGGGGCACGATGGCGCAACGCGTGCGCCAGCTCGTGGTGCTGCTGCTGCCGCACGGCCACTGCCGCGTCGAGGCGGTGGCCCACCACCTCGGCGTCGATCGCCGCACGGTGGCGCGCCGGCTGCGTGCCGAGGGCACCAGCTTCACGGAAGTGCTCGAGTCGGTTCGCGCCGAGCTGGTGGCGCGCTCGCTGGGCACGGGTGCGGGCACCCGCCACGCCGCAGCGGGGCGGGCGCTGGCCGACCTGGCGCCCTTGCTGGGGTTCTCGGCGCCGAGTGCCTTCTCGCGCTGGCACCGGCAGCGCTTCGGCCATGCGCCGAGCCAGGCCGCGCCGCGGCACCGGAACCCGGCCAGCCGCGGCTGAGCGCTGCGCGGCCTTCCGAGCTTTCGGGCGGGAGGACAGTGTCTTCAGACGCCCCTTTTCCTTCCCCATGTCCTTCCCCATGTCCTTCCCCATGGCACCCCGACCGCGACCGTACACGGCACCTGGTGCGCTTGGATCTGTCTTCGGAGGCGGCTGCGGTCTGTTGGGCGTTGACAGCGCCGCCGAAGATCGTCCGTCTCGGTCACCACTTGCGGGTCATCCCTCGCCGCAAGGCCGCTTGCAAGGCCTGGACACGGGCAGGCACCCGAGGCGGTGCACGCGCCTGCAATCCCAGGTGCGTGAGGATCTTCGCGATCACCGGCGCTTCCAGGATCGCCGCGATGATCTTGTGCTCGCCGCCGCAGTTCGGGCAGTGCTCCATGTCGACTTCGAACACACGCTCGAGCAGCTTGTCCCAGCTCAGCCGCACCGGGTGGCGGTGCGCACAGCCCGCCTCGCACTCGGCGGGCTTTGCCCCCTGGGCGGACGCCTCAGCCTCTTGCGGCATCACCCTTGCGCGCAGCGTGGCGTTGGGCGCGAGGACGCCGCGGAAGCGGATCAGAAGCAGCCTCGGCCTGGGCACCAGCGCCGCCAGCCGCTGCATGTACTCCAGCGACGACACCACCCGGTGGGTGGTGCCACCTCGCCAGGCTGTCTTGAGCTCGAGCCCCAGCTGCCCGGCGCCGTTGGTCTGCATGCGCTCGTTGGCCAGTGCTGAGCCCGGACGCAAACAGTCCAGTGGCCTGTCTTTTTTGGGCTCTCTTGAATTTTGAGTGGGTTACCGGGCATGAGGGTTGACCGCGGCGAAGTCGAGCTTGCCTGCGATCAGGAAGATGAC
>Ga0209573_1001355_pt1 | contig 38773 bp, 40 predicted proteins | sample TNRBio252014_DNA_FD_185870 | JGI IMG/M metagenome (GOLD analysis project Ga0209573, IMG submission 185870) | Wastewater treatment Type I Accumulibacter community from EBPR Bioreactor in Madison, WI, USA - TNR Reactor_6/25/2014_ DNA (SPAdes)... | ecosystem: Engineered > Bioreactor > EBPR >...
GAAATTGCGCAGCAGCGCATGGCCGTGTTCGGTCAGGATCGATTCGGGGTGAAACTGCACGCCCTCGACCGGTAGCGTTTGATGGCGCACACCCATGATTTCATCCATAGCGCCATCCGGGGTCTGAGTCCAGGCGGTGATGTCCAGACAGTCCGGCGCGGTGGCTTTTTCGATCACCAGGGAATGATAGCGTACCACGGTGAAGGGGTTGGGCAGGCCAGCGAACACGCCCTGGCCGTGATGGTAAATCGCCGAGGTTTTGCCATGCATGACCTCCCGGGCGGGAACGATGCGCCCGCCGAAGGCTTGGCCGATGCTCTGATGCCCGAGGCAAACGCCAAAAATCGGCATTTTACCGGCAAAGTGTTTGACGACCGCCAGCGACACGCCGGCCTCGCTGGGAGTGCAGGGGCCGGGCGAGAGCACGATCCGCGCGGGGGCGAGTTCGGCAATCTGGCCCGGGGTAATCTGGTCGTTGCGGTAAACCTGCACGTCTTCACCCAGTTCACCCAGGTATTGCACCAGGTTGTAGGTGAAGGAGTCGTAATTATCGATCATCAGCAGCATGGTGAAATGATCCTGTTATCTCAAAAATCGATTCTTCGACGATTCTTGTGGTCATGCGGCGAGCGCCCCGCCGCAACTGCTGCCCTGCCCGGCGGTACAGCCGTAGCAGTGATCCGCAACCCGTACCCTGGCCCCGGCCAGGTCTCGATCCAGCAGTTCAGCAAGATGCGTTGGGCCTGGGGCCCCAGCGCCCAGCGGCAGTTTCAGCATCTGGTTGAAGTCGCAGTCGTAGACATAGCCCTGCCAGTCCACGGAAATCAGGTTGCGGCACATCACGGCGGCCAGGTTCCCGTCCTGATGGGCGGACTTGAGCAGATCCATATAGGACTTGAATTGCCCTTTGGAAAGGAGTTGGCTGCCGAAGCGCTGGATCGGCATGTTGGCGAGTGCGAGCAGGCGATTGAAGACAATCCCGTAGCGGGTGGCGAGTTCGTGGTGGTAGGCGGCTTCCAGTCCCGCCTGATCGGGTGGCAGCACCGGGCCAAGCGGGTTGTAGACCAGATTCAGCGTCAAGCCGCTGCCGGGCTGACCATAGCCCAAGGCATTGAGTTGTCGCAAGCCGGCCAGGCTGGACTCGAATACGCACTTGCCACGCTGCTGGTCGACGTTTTCCTCCAGGTAGCAGGGCAGAGAGGCAGTGATCTCGACCCGGTGACCAGCCAGGAATGCGGCCAGATCGTCGTGGCCGGGTTCGTTAAGGATGGTCAGATTGCAGCGATCGATGATGCGGACTCCCAGACTCCGGGCGCGGACCACCAGGGTACGGAAGTGCGGATTCAGCTCGGGAGCGCCACCGGTCAGGTCCAGGGTCGTCACGCGGCGCGACTTCAGGTAACGGAGCAACAATTCCATCGTCTCCCAGCTCATTTCCTCGGTGCGCTGGGGACTGGCGGCGACGTGGCAGTGAGTGCAGGACTGGTTGCAACGATAGCCCAGGTTGGCTTGCAGGGTGTCGATGCGGTCGCGGTAAATCGCGGGGAAATCGGTTTTTACCAAGTGTGGAAATGTGTCGCGCATACCGGTTCTCTCGCAAAAGGGGATTGGTCGATTGACGAGCGAAGATCCTGACTGGGGTTCCTTCGGGTCAGCCGCACCGTCAGGCATGGAAGCACTTCACCCAGGCGAGCAGTTGATCGGGCGTGTGCGCTTTCCTCCAGATGCCGGCGACGTATTTGCTGGCTTCCGCCAAGGTTGGGTAGATATGCACAGTGCCGAGGATCTGGTTCAGGCCAATGCCATGGCGCATGGCCAGGACGTACTCGGTCAGCAGGTCGCCGGCGTGTTCACCAGCGAGGGTGACGCCCAAAGTCCGGTCTTTGCCGGGTACTACGGTGAGCACCTTGACGAAACGGTGCGCCTCGTCGTCGGCAATCGCCCGATCCAGATCGTCGAGATCTTGACATCCTCCCCAGCCTGAAGGGCGAGGATTCCTCTGTAGAGGGTATGATGCCCCATACCGAAAACACTGAATGCGCTCTGATCTCCCTTTTGCAGCCCGCTCAAAGGGAGCACAACTGACCGGCAACAGGTCAGCCGAAATGAATGCTTTTGAATGCGATTCAGATTTTACCCGCTCATCTTTTAAGCGGAACCGCCGATCTTAAATTGCCAAAGAGCATTAACGTCGGGGGCGCAATCGCCCGATCCCGACCTGAAGATGATAGCAGAATTGATGACTCACTCGAAGAAAAACCCGACGAACTTCGTTCGCTACGCTCTACATCCCTGCCCTAAATAACGGGGCCTTTCGCGCGAATCCTGATAAATTTTTCTAGTAGTATTTGGTATAACGAAACAACGTCGCTCTATTCCAACAAGGCGTGGAATCAAGGTGCGGGTGCGGTTCCAGAGACTGGCCGGCGCACCGCCCACGCTGATTCTGGCCGCCACCGATGGTTATGCCAACTCCTTCCACAACGAGACGAGTTTTCAGCAGGTGGCGCAGGATTTGTAGGGGGATGGACGATATTACCGTGGGGCTGATCTGGCGGCATTGGATCCGCCCGGAATGATGCAAGAAACCCCGCCAGCGCCATGCGGGGTTTTCGTTGTCGGCGGAATCCGCAGTTCGGCTTAAACGTTGAAGCGAAAATGCATGACATCGCCTTCCTGGACCAGGTAATCCTTACCTTCCAGCCGCCACTTGCCCACCTCGCGGGCGCCGGCCTCGCCGCCCTGCGCGATATAGTCAGCATAGGCGATCACCTCAGCGCGAATGAAGCCGCGCTCGAAATCGCTGTGAATCACCCCGGCTGCCTGCGGGGCGGTCGAACCGGCTCGCACCGTCCAGGCCCGCACTTCCTTGGGGCCGGCCGTGAAATAGGTCTGTAACCCCAGCAGCTTGTAGGCGGCATGGATCACCCGGTCCAGCCCTGGTTCGGTCAGCCCGTAATCGGCCAGAAACTCGGCCCGGTCGGCATCGTCCAGTTGCGCCAGCTCAGCCTCGATGGCCGCGCACACCGGCGCCACTTCAGCGCCTTCCTGGCGGGCCATATCCCGCACCTGCTCCAGCAGGGGATTGTCGTTGAAGCCGTCCTCGGCAATGTTGGCAATGTACAACACCGGCTTGCCGGTCAACAGAAACAGATCGCGCAGCGCGTCCCGTTCCGGGACCGCCAGTTGCAGCGTCCGCAGCGGTGCGCCCGTGTCCAGATGCGCCCAAACCTTCTCCAGCGCGGCCTTGCGCTCCAGCGCCTCGCGTCCGCCCGCCTTGGCGGCTTTCTCGGCGCGTTGCAACGCTTTCTCCACCGTCGCCAGATCAGCCAGCGCCAGTTCGGTATGAATCGTCTCAATGTCCTCGCGCGGGTTCACCCGTCCAGAGACATGGACCACGTCGTCATTCTCAAAACAGCGCACCACATGAGCGATGGCGTCGGTTTCGCGGATGTGAGCCAGAAACTGGTTGCCCAGCCCCTCGCCCTTGGATGCGCCGGCGACCAGCCCGGCGATATCCACGAATTCCACCGTCGCCGGAATAATCTGCTTGGGCTTGACGATAGCCGCCAGGGCGTTCAACCGGGGATCGGGCACCGCCACAATCCCGACGTTGGGATCAATGGTGCAGAATGGATAGTTCTCAGCCTGGATCCCGGCCTTGGTGAGCGCATTAAACAGCGTGGACTTGCCGACATTCGGCAGGCCGACGATACCGCATTGAATACCCATGGAGACTCGCTCTCAGGAAGAACCCGCCGCAGCGGACGAGGATGATTCAACGCGCCGGCGATGCAGCGCCTGCATGGCCGGGTTCCACTGTCCCGCGACCAGGCGCGGCCACTCGCGCAGGGCATCGGCGATGGCCTGGTCGATCAGCGTCTGTTCGGACGACGGGGCGCGCCGCAGCACATGATTGAGCACCTCGCGGCTGTCGCCGGGATGGCCAATGCCCAGTCGCAGCCGCCAGAAATCGTTGCCGCCCAGATGGGCGATCAGATCGCGCAGACCGTTATGACCGCCGTGACCGCCCGCCTGCTTCAGTCGCACCGTCCCCGGCGGCAAGTCCAGATCGTCGTGAACCACCAGAATCGCCGGCAGCGGAACCTTGTGGAACCGCGCCAGCGCCGCTGCCGCCTGACCGCTGCGGTTCATAAAAGTCATCGGTTTGAGCAACCACAGATCCTGACCGGCCCACGCGATCCGGCAGGTTTCGCCGTGATAGCGGGCGTCCGGACGAAACTGGCCACCGTGCTGGCGAGCCAGTTCATCGACCAGCCAGAACCCGGCGTTGTGCCGGGTCTGGGCGTATTCGGGACCGGGATTGCCCAGGCCCACCACCAGTCGCAACGGCGGTAACCGTTCACGCTCTTCCCCCTTTGAGGGAGAAGATCCCGGTGGGAGGGGGGAGGAAGGCAACGTCTAGCCTCAGGCGGCAGGCGTGGTCGGGGCCACGACACCCGGCGCTTCCTCACCGCTGTGCGGGTGATGGATGCTGACCACAATGGCGTCCAGCTCGGAACCCGGCGCAGTATGGGTCGCCAGTTCGACACCCTCGGGCAGCTTGAGATCGGACAAGTGCAACGCTCCGCCCAGGCCCAGATCGGTGAGATCCACTTCGATGAATTCTGGCAAATCCTTGGGTAGACAGGCGATTTCGATATCGATCAACGCATGGCTGACCACGCCGCCCTGCTGCTTGACGCCCCGGGAGTTGGCTTCGTTGATGAAGTGCAGCGGGATATGCACCCGCAGCTTGCGGTCGGCGCTGACCCGCAAAAAATCAATGTGCAGGATCGTCGGCTTGAAGGGATGGCGCTGCAAGTCGCGCAATACGGCGTGTTCCACCCGGTCGCCCAGCTTCAGGGTCAGGATGTGGGAGTAGATGGCGTCATTCTGCAACTGGTTCATGAACTCCAGATGGGTCAGCACCAGCGCCTGCGGCTCCTGACCGCCGCCGTACAGGATAGCCGGAACCTTGCCCGCGCGACGCAGGCGGCGGCTCGCACCTTTCCCCCGATCGCTGCGCGGCTCAGCATGTAATTCAAAAGTTATACTCATGACTTCGCTCCAAAACAGGTGGACATAAAAACACGGCGCGTCCGCGACCAGACGCGCCGCTCGATGAAAAATGCTGTGAGAAATCACCCTCACCCCTGCCCCTCTCCCGCTTGCGGGAGAGGGGTTCCTGCACCGCCTTCAGGCGAACAGCGAGCTGACCGATTCCTCGATGTGAATACGGCGCATGGTTTCGGCCAGCAGACCGGCCACGCCGATCTGCCGAATGGTGGGACAGGCCGCAGCTTCAAGTTGCAGCGGAATGGTGTCGGTCACCACCAGTTCATCCAGCACCGACTCACGGATATTGCGCACCGCCGGCCCGGACAGCACGGCGTGGGTGCAATAGGCGCGCACCGAGGCCGCACCCTGTTCCTTCAGCGCCTGGGCGGCCAGACACAGCGTACCGGCGGTATCCACCATGTCGTCCACCACGATGCAATGCTGACCTTCGACATCGCCGATGACGTGCATGACCTTGGCCTGATTGGGGGCGGGCCGGCGCTTGTCGATAATCGCCAGATCCGCGTCGTCCAGTCGCTTGGCCAGGGCGCGCGCGCGCACCACCCCGCCTACGTCGGGCGATACCACCATCATTTCGCCAAAATTCTGGGCGTTGATGTCGTTGAGCATGATCGCGGTGGCGTAGATGTTGTCCACCGGGATATCGAAAAAGCCCTGAATCTGGTCGGCGTGCAAATCCACCGTCAACACCCGGTCCACGCCGACGCTGGTGACCATGTTGGCGACGACCTTGGCGGAAATCGGCACTCGCGCCGAACGGGGGCGGCGATCCTGCCGGGAATAGCCAAAATAGGGAATCACCGCTGTGACTCGCACCGCCGAGGAACGCCGCAGCGCATCGGCGATCACCAGCAGTTCCATGATGTTGTCGTTGGTGGGGTAGCAGGTCGGCTGAACGATGAACACGTCGCGGCCCCGAACGTTTTCCATCAGTTCGACCATGACTTCGCCATCGCTGAACCGGTCGACGACGGCCTGTCCAAGGGGCAGTTGCAGGTGGCTGGCGATTTCACTGGCGAGACGCGGATGGGCATTACCCGCAAATACCATCATTCGACCTTCGTACACGACCCGTTCCCCCGCTGTCGGTCTGCGCTGCCTGAGCAAGATGGCTGGGCCGCCAGGATTCGAACCTGGGAATGCCGGATCCAAAATCCGGTGCCTTACCGCTTGGCGACGGCCCAAAAAATCTGGAAGTGTTTAGACGGAAGCGGTCGATTGCCGCGCCAGATGGTCATGCAATGGCGAGCGGTTACGACCTTGCGCGACGAACCCGGTGCAACCGGAAGGCCGCTGGGCCAGCACCCGTTTCGCACTGGATGCCTCCGGGAAGGCGGCGAACAGGCACGAACCGGTGCCCGTCAAGCGCGTTTGACCTTGCTGCGCCAGCCAGCGTGCGACGGCGGCCACTTCGGGGTAGCGGCGGTACACCACCGCTTCGCAATCATTGCCGCCCACGCCCGTCATGAAGTCGGATATTGTGATGGGCGGGGAATTTCTTGTCAAATCCGGGTCGTTGAACACCGCGCCGGTGGCAACGGGACAAGCCGGGGTCAGCACCAAAAACCAGGGTTCGTCCAACTCCAGCGGGGTCAGCCGTTCACCGACGCCCTCGGCCCAGGCGGCTTGCCCGTGGACGAATACCGGCACATCCGCGCCCAAGGTCAAGCCGAGCGCGGCCAGTTCCGCCAGCGTCCGTCCGGTGCGCCAGAGGTGGTTCAGCGCGACCAGGGTGGTGGCGGCGTCGGAGCTGCCGCCGCCCAGCCCGCCGCCCATCGGCAGGTGTTTGGCGATGCGAATCGTCGCACCCTGGCGAACGCCGGTGGTCTGTTGCAGCAGGCGGGCGGCGCGCACCGTCAGATCGGCCTCCGCCGGTACGCCGGGGATTTCGCCCACCCGCTGGATCAGACCATCGGCGCGCGGTTCAAACCACAGCCGGTCACCGTGATTCAGGAACTGGAATACGGTCTGCAACCGGTGGTAGCCATCCGGTCGCCGCCCGACGATGCGCAGCATCAGGTTCAGTTTGGCCGGGGCTGGCCAGGCGGCGGATAACCCTTCACTCCCCTCTCCCGCCGGCAGGAGGGGGGTTGGGGATAACCCTTCACTCCCCTCGCCCGCCGGCGGGAGAGGGGTTGGGGGTGAGGGCGACACGGCTATAGCGTCCATTGTTCGATGACCAGCTTAACGCTGAGGTCCTGCCGCCGGGCGATGATGCGGGTCGGCAGATCCAGGTTGAGAATGGAGGTCGGCGCGTAGGCCGGATACTCGATGGCCCAGCCGTTCTGTTCCAGCCGGGTGAGCCGACCCTGGGCATCGGTTTGCAGCGTAGGCGTTGAACCGGGTTCGGGCAGGCCGCGCGCCCAGTAGCGCAGGCCGTTCACCGGCAGGCGCACACCGAGGCTTTGTTCCAGCAGGGCGTCGGCATCCGGAGCGGTCCAGTTCTGTCCATCCTGAGTCCGCAACCGCGCCTCCTGGCCATCGTTCTCCACCACCACCCGGCCTTGTCCCAGCGGACCGATCAGGGCGATGCGATAGCGGCCGGAATCCTGTTGCGCCCACTCGAAACTGGCGTGCCAGCCGTCCTGGCCGCTGACGACGCCAATTCGGCCATCCGCCTGCCAGGTCGTGAGTTGCATCAGCCGGCTTTGCCGGGCAGTCCAGGCGCTCGCGGCTTCTGGAGAAGTGGTGGGCGGAACGGCGCAGCCGGAGAGCAGTGCGATGAGGGCCGCTAAGAGCAGGACAGGGCGGAGCAGGGTGTCAGGATTCATGACTGGCGGCTACTCGCCCAACTTTTCCTTGAGCTTGAGCAAGGGGGCGCTATCCGGATTTTTCTTCAGCGCCTCCCGCCAGATTTTTTTAGCGTCCTCGCGCTGGCCACTGACCCACAGCACCTCGACCAGATGTGCAGCGATTTCGGCGTCGGGATTGGCCTGATAGGCTCGGCGCAAATATTCCAGCGCCTTGGCGTGATCACCCAGCCGGTATTGCACCCAGCCCATGCTGTCGAGCACCGCGGCATCGTCCGGCAGCAGCGCCAGCGCCTGTTCGATATAGCCCAGCGCCTCCGGGTAACGGTCGGTACGGTCAGCTAGGGTATAACCGAGCGCATTGAGCGCCTGGCCGTTCTTGGGGTCGGTGGCGAGCACCGCGCGCAGATCGCGCTCCAGCACATCCAGCCGGTCCAGCTTCTCGGCCGCCAGCGCCCGTGCATAGAGCAGTTCCTTGTCGTCGGGATGTAGCGCCAATCCCCGCTCCAGGGCGTCGAAGGCGTCCTGATAGCGTTCCGCCTCGCGCAGCGCTTCGGCTTCGGCCAGATAGAGGGTGATGCTGTTTTGCGGCTGGTCGCGGCGCAAGGTCTCAAAATGCTGAGTGAACGCAGTGATTTCGCCCGCCTTGGCCAGCATCACGCCCTTGCGCAACTGGGCGGTCAGGTAGCGTTCTTCGCCCGACACCCGTCCATACCACTCATTCGCCTTGGCGTAATCGCCGCGCTGTTCCTCGATCCGGCCCAGCTCGAAGTAGGTGTCCGCCAGCCGGACATTGCGCTTGATCAGTTCCAGAAAGTAGCTCTTGGCCAGATCGAACTGGCGGGTTTCCGCAGCCAGCACGCCCAAGGCATACACCGAATCCGTATCCTTGGGGTTCTGATTGAGCAGGGTGGCGAACTCGCGGCGCGCCTTGTCCAGTTGCCCGGCGTCGACCAGCAGACGGGCGTAGCTCATCCGCAAATTGCGGTCGCGCGGCAGAGCGGCGACCGCTTTGGTCAGCCCCGCCAGCGCCGCCTTATGATCGCCCTGATCCATCAACAGGCGGGTGCGCAGCAGATGCGCCAGCGCCAGCTTGGGATCCAGCGCCAGGGCGCGGTCCAGGCTGGCCAGCGCTAGGGCGCGGTCGCCGGCGGCGGCGGCCAGCATCGCTTCATAATACGGGGCGAAGGCGGAACGCGGCGCACCCGCGCGGAGTCGTTGCATCACCTGCAAAGCCGCCTGCTTGTCGTCGGCCTGACTGAGCAGCGCGGCGACCGTGGCGAAGCCTTGCTGCTGGTCCTTTTTACTGGCGGCCTGCCGCACTGCTTCCAAATGACGGCCGGCTTCATCCACCTGGCCGTTGCGCAGCAGCGCCAGCGCCAGCGCCTGAAGGGCCGGATCGCTGGTCGGGGCCAGGGTGCGCCAGCGCTGCGTCAGTTCCAGGGCGGCGGCATTGTTCTTCATCAACAGCGCCAGCATCGCTGCCCGTTCCGCCACCTGGGGATCGTCGCTGACGCTGGCGACCTGGCGGTAGTGATCCAGCGCCACGTCGAGCTGATCGCGCTTGCCGGCCAGCTCCGCCGCGAGAATTCGATACATCCAGTCGGCGCGGGGGCTGGGCTGCGCAACCGGACGAATCAGGTATTCCGCTGCATCCGGCGCCTGCGCGTCCACCACGGTGGCGCAACCGCTTAACAGCAGGCCACTGAAACCCAATACTTGCAAAAGTCTGTTCATCGCCAGCGCGCGTTGTGATCCGGCGACCGGTCAGGCCGCATGGACTCTGGAGGGAAAACGAAAGACCGGAATGGATCCGGCGGTCGGTATCGAAGAATGGCAGTTTGACCTTGCCATAGGTCTATTCTATCCCGCAAAATCGCGTTGTTTTTGGACTTTGTTCAAGCTATGCCCCTCCTGGCTCTTGGCCTCAACTACCGCACTGCGCCCATCGGCGTTCGCGAACGGCTGGCATTCGCGCCCGACCGGGTGAGCAACGCCCTGCGGGATCTGCTTGACCACGGCGGCGCTCATGAAGCCGCCATCCTGTCCACCTGCAATCGTACCGAACTGTATTGTGGCCTGAAAGACTGCGATAGTGCGCAGGTGGTGGCGTGGCTGGGCGATTATCACCTGCTGCGCACGGTGGACCTGCAACCCTACCTGTATCGGCACACCGATCAGCAGGCGGTGCGCCATCTGCTGCGGGTCGCGTCCGGGCTGGATTCGCTGGTGCTGGGCGAGCCGCAGATTCTCGGCCAGGTCAAGGCCGCCTATCAGACCGCCAACAGCGCCGGCGCGCTCGGCTCACGACTGGAGCGGCTGTTCCAGCATACCTTTGCTGTCGCCAAGCAGGTGCGCACCGACACCCGCATCGGCGCCAGCCCGGTGTCGGTGGCGTTTGCCGCGGTCGGGTTGGCCAAGCAGATTTTCGCCGATCTGCCCCAACGCACCGCGCTGCTGATCGGCGCTGGCGATACGATTGAACTGGTCGCCCGTCATCTGCACGACAACGGCGCTGGCCGGCTGATCGTCGCCAACCGCACCCTGGAGCGGGCGCACGCCCTGGTCGCGCCATTCAATGGTTACGCCATCGCTCTGGAAGAAATCCCGGCGCATCTGGGCGAGGCCGATATCGTCATCGCCGCCACGGCCAGCCCTGGGCTGATGCTGGATGCCGCGCTGATGCGCCGCTGCCTGAAACAGCGCCGGCGGCGACCGATGTTTATGGTCGATCTGGCGGTGCCGCGCGATATCGATCCGGCAGTCGCCGAACTGGACGACGTGTATCTGTACACGGTGGACGATCTCAAGGACATCATTCAGGAGAACCTGCATTCCCGGCAGGCCGCCGCCGCCCAGGCCGAGGACATTATCGACAGCCAGGTCGAGCATTTCATGGCCTGGCTACGCGCCCAGGATAGCGCCGCCAGCATTCGCGCCCTGCGGCAGCGGGCCGAGGCCACGCGCGACGAGGCGCTGGCGCGGGCGCAACGGCGCCTGGCGCAGGGCAAGGATCCCGCCGAGGTGCTGAAGCTGCTGGCCGACGCGCTCACCAACAAACTCCTGCATCCCCCCTGCGCTGGCCTGCGCGAGGCTGCTGCGCAAGGCGACGCCGAGATGCTCAATCTGATCAAGACCCTGTACCGTCTGGACGGCCGGAACTCCTGCCCATGAATCCCTCAATGCTCGCCAAGCTGGAACAGTTGGCCGCCCGTCACGAGGAGGTCAGCGCGCTGCTGGCCGAGCCGAGCATCATCGCGGATAACGACCGGTTTCGCGCCCTGTCGATGGAATATTCGCAACTGGAGCCGGTGGCGAACGGCTTTCTGGCCTACCGCCGGGTGCAGGACGATCTGGACGCCGCCCGCGAGATGGCCGGCGACTGCGATCCCGACCTGCGGGCGCTGGCGCAGGAGGAGTGGCTGGATGCCGAACAGCGCCGCGCCGAGCAGGAGCAGGCGTTGCAACTGTTGCTGCTGCCGCGCGACCCGCACGATGCCGGCAACCTGTTTCTGGAAATCCGTGCAGGGACTGGGGGCGACGAAGCGGCGCTGTTCGCCGGGGATCTGTTGCGGATGTACAGCCGCTATGCGGAACAGCGCGGCTGGACGCTGGAACTGCTCAGCGAAAGTCCCGGCGAGCATGGCGGCTACAAGGAAGTCATTACCCGGGTGATCGGCCAGGGGGCGTATTCGCGGCTGAAATTCGAGTCTGGCGCCCATCGGGTGCAGCGGGTGCCGGTGACCGAGGCTCAGGGGCGTATTCACACCTCCGCCGCTACCGTGGCGGTGTTGCCGGAACTGGCTGAAGTAGAGCAGATCGACATCAACCCCGCTGATTTGCGCGTTGACACCTACCGCGCCTCCGGGGCCGGCGGCCAGCATGTCAACAAGACCGATTCGGCGATCCGCCTCACCCATTTGCCCAGCGGCATCGTGGTGGAATGCCAGGACGAACGCTCGCAGCACAAAAACCGCTCGCGAGCCATGTCCCTGTTGCAGGCCAAGCTGCTGGCGGCGGAGCGAGAGAAGCAGACCAGCGCCCAGGCCCGGAACCGGAAAGTGCAGGTCGGCAGTGGCGACCGTTCCGAGCGGATCCGCACCTACAATTTCCCGCAGGGACGGATTACCGATCATCGCATCAACCTCACGCTCTATAAGCTCGGCGATGTGCTGGAAGGCAATCTTGATCCGGTGATCGAGCCGCTGATTCAGGACCATCAGGCCGATCAACTGGCGGCGTTGGCCGAGTGAGCGCAGCCTCTCTTCGCGACCTGCTGGTGGATGCCACCCAGCGCTTGGCCGTGGTCAGCGACACTCCGCGCCTGGACGCCGAATTGCTGCTGGCGGCGGCGCTGGAGCGACCCCGCAGCTATTTGCACGCTTGGCCGGAACGGACGGCGGAACCGGAGCCGGCAGCCCGGTTTGCCGCCGGGCTGGACCGTCGTTTGACGGGTGAACCGGTTGCTTATCTGCTGGGCCTCCGGGAATTCTGGTCACTGGCGCTGGAGGTCACGCCGGATACCCTGATTCCCCGCCCGGAGACTGAGTTGCTGGTGGAACGGGCGCTGGCGCGCTTGCCGGACGATCAGCCGCTGGATGTCGCCGATCTGGGTACGGGCAGTGGCGCTATCGCTCTGGCGCTGGCGATGGAACGGCCCCTGGCGCGCATCATCGCCACGGATTACAGTCCCGTTGCGCTGGACGTGGCCCGACGCAATGCCCAACGGCTGAACATCGGCAGTGTGGAATTTCGGCAAGGCGACTGGTGCGCGCCGTTGGCGGGTGAACATTTCAATCTGATCGCAGCCAATCCGCCCTACGTCGCGGCTACCGATCCCCGCTGGCGGGAAGGCGCGTTGCGGTTTGAGCCGCCGGCGGCGCTGGTCAGCGGCCCGGACGGGCTGGATGCCCTGCACGCGATTATTAACCAGGCGCCTGCTTATCTGCGTCCGGGCGGCTGGCTGGTGCTGGAGCATGGCTACGATCAGGGTGAACGGGTTCCAGCGCTGCTGCGGGAACGCGGCTTCGACGCGGTGAGCGACGATCACGATGCCGCCGGTCTCCCGCGCATCAGCAGCGGGCGCTGGCCGGGTTCATAACTGCGCGGCGTCGGCGCCGGGAAACGTTTGTTATCTGAAGGAGGCTACCATGCGCGATGCATTCTGCCTGGTTCTGAGCCTGGCGGTTTTGGGTCCAGCGGCGCAGGCCCAGGTTTACAAATGGACCGACGCCAACGGTCAGGTTCACTACGACAGCCGGCCCCCGGCGGAAGGAACGGCTGCGCAACCGCTCGATATCCGGTCACAACCCACGCCGGCGGGTGGTGCGGATAATGTACAAAGTCTACAGCGGGCGACCCGGCAACTGCGCGAGCTGCGGGCGACCAGCCGGGGCGTTCCGGTCAAGGAACTCGACCGGCCCGCGCGCCGCAGCCGCCGCAATGAATCCCGGGAACCACCGCATATCGGCTATGAGGATCAGACCCGGATTGATAATCTCAATAGCGACATTCAGCGACTGTCCTCCTCGACCATCGGCAATTCCAGCAGTCGCGCCCGGGAAATTCGCGCCGCCAAGGATGAACTGCGCCAGATTTATCGCAAGTACGGCATCAACCCGTAGGACCGCCGACCAACTAAAAAGGCGGAGCCATTGCGGCTCCGCCCTTCTTCACCCGCTCCATCACCCGGTTACAGCGCGCCAGGACCGATTTCGCCGGTGCGAATCCGGATCGCCCGCTCCAGATCATAGATAAAAATCTTACCGTCGCCGATCTTGCCGGTGTTGGCGGCGGAACAGATCGCTTCCACCACTTTATCCACCAGCCCGTCATCCACGGCGATTTCCAACTTGACCTTGGGCAGAAAGTCCACCACATACTCAGCGCCGCGATACAGTTCGGTGTGTCCCTTCTGGCGACCGAACCCCTTAACCTCGGTGACGGTGATGCCCTGTACGCCGATCGCCGACAGCGCCTCGCGCACGTCGTCCAATTTGAACGGTTTAATGATTGCAGTGACCAGCTTCATGGATACCCTCTCGCGTTCGCCAACTGAAACAGATGGGAATATAACCGAAATCCGGGGTCCTGCGCGATTTTGGCCGGACAGCGGAGGTTTCCGCCATCCGCTGTCCGGCCGCGCCGCTTACAGGTTGTAGCCGCGCTCGTCGTGCAGGGCGATGTCCAGCCCCTCGGTTTCCTGCTCCTCGGTCACCCGCAGACCCACCATGACATCCACAATCTTCAGAATGATGAAGCTCAGGACGCCCGAGTACACGATGGTGAACAGCGCTCCCTTAACCTGCGCCCAGAGCTGGCCGCCCAAGGTCATGCCTTCGGCCAGGCCGACGCCGCCCATCATCTTGTCGACGCACAGGCTGGTCAGAATCGCGCCCACGATGCCGCCGACCGCATGAACGCCAAACACATCCAGCGAATCGTCATAACCCAGGGCCCGCTTGAGCTTGGTGGACGCCAGGAAACAGATCGCGCCCGACGCCAGACCGATCAGTAATGCGCCCATGGGGCCAGCAGTGCCAGAGGCCGGGGTAATCGCAACCAGACCCGCCACCGCGCCCGAGGCGATGCCCAGTACGCTCGGTTTGCCGTGCGCCAGCCATTCCGAAAACATCCACGCCAGCGCTGCCGTCGCGGTCGCAATCTGGGTGACCGCCATCGCCATGCCGGCCGAGCCGTTGGCGGCCACGGCGCTGCCGGCGTTGAAACCGAACCAGCCCACCCACAGCATCGACGCGCCCATGATGGTGAAATTCAGGTTATGCGGCGGCATGGCGGTGTGCGGATAACCTTTACGCTTGCCGATGACCAGACAGGCCACGAACCCAGCGATACCGGCGTTGATATGCACGACCGTGCCGCCCGCGAAATCCAGTACGCCCCAACTGCTGCCAATCAGCGAACCCGCGCCGCCCCACACCATGTGCGCCACGGGCAGATAAACCACGGTAAACCAGATGCCCATGAACAGCAGCAGCGCGGAGAACTTCATCCGCTCGGCGAACGCGCCCACGATCAGGGCCGGAGTAATAATGGCGAAGGTCATTTGAAACACGATAAACACCGTTTCCGGGATGGCGTTAGGAGCGGACGTTACCGGTTGCCACAGACTGTCCACCGTAATCCCGCTCAGAAACGCCTTGCCGAAACCGCCGATGAATGAATTCAGATTGACGACGCCGGCTTCCATGCCCGTCGCATCGAACGCCAGACTGTAGCCGTAGAGCGTCCACAACACCGTCACCAACGCCGTAATGGCGAAACATTGCATCATCACCGATAGCACGTTCTTGGCGCGCACCATGCCGGCATAGAACAGCGCCAGACCGGGAATGGTCATGAACAGCACCAGCGCGGTCGAGGTCAACATCCAGGCGGTATCGCCGGAGTTCAACTCTGGCGTTGCAGCTTCCTGAGCCAACGCCAGCGCCGGCGCCAGCATCCCCAGCAGTAACAGCAAGCCACCCTTTTTGGCTGCTTGTATCGTTTTACTCATCAGTGAAGCTCTCCAGAGTTTCTCTTGCAGGATTGAAAGGCGCGAGGGTTCGCTGTTACAGGGCTTCCGGGCCAGACTCGCCGGTACGGATGCGGATGGCGCTTTCGAGGTCGTACACGAAAATTTTGCCATCGCCAACCTTGCCGGTATTGGCCGAGCGGGTGATCGCCTCGATGATGCGTTCCGCCAGTTCGTCACTGACGCCGACCTCAATCTTGATCTTGGGCAGAAAATCCACCACATACTCCGCGCCCCGGTACAGCTCGGTATGGCCCTTCTGGCGGCCAAAACCCTTGACCTCGGTGACGGTAATCCCTTGGGCGCCCACCTCCGACAGTGCTTCCCGGACATCGTCCAGCTTGAACGGCTTGATAACTGCGGCAATCAGTTTCATCGGCTTTCATCTCTCCTGTGGCTGGATACCCCAAGGGGCGCAACATGGGATTTCAACGTCGCGACCGCCCCATCCGTCAGCGCCGACCCTTTGGTTTCGCCAGCAGCTAGCATATCGTGTGCCACTCGAAAGAATGATTTTAAAAATAATAGGTTGTCTTCGATTCGTGACCGCTAGGCTCCGGCTTTGGCGTGAATCCGCAGCGATTCCCAACCCATTTTGCACTATCCTGGTGCAACATCGGGACCGCGCGCAAAGTTGAAGAAATCCCGTTACACTTAACGCAACCTTCCAACCTGGAGAAAGCGCAATGATCGACCCCAAGGCGTTCGATGATCTGGCTAAGCGTTTCGTCGATGCGATGCCGCCCGGTGTTCGGCAGTTTCAGGCGGAGATGGAAAAGAATTTCCACGTTGCCCTGCAAGCAGCCTTCGCCAAGCTGGAACTGGTAACGCGCGAGGAATTCGACGTGCAGCAGGCGGTGCTGGCTCGCACCCGCACCAAGCTGGAGGAACTGGAAAAGCAGGTGACGGAACTGGAAGCCCGAATGGCGGGTGGCAAGCGCCGCAAGGGTGCGGAAAAATCGGCTGAACCGGAGCCTGGCGAGGGGTAAAAAGCGGTTGGGCACAGCCCATCAGGCTGGCTCGATGCACCAAGATAGTGCAAAACCACCGCGCGGACGCCCGCTGCACCATGAGCCAGCGGACGCCTGATCTCTCAGCCGCCATCCGCTCCTGCTGCCATCATGTCGCTTGCCATCGTCTACACCCGCGCCCAGGTCGGCATTGACGCCCCACTGGTCAGCGTCGAAGTCCATCTGTCCGGCGGCTTGCCTGGACTGTTTATCGTCGGTTTGCCGGAAGCGGCGGTGAAGGAAAGCAAGGATCGGGTGCGTGGCGCGATTTTGAACAGCCAGTTTGAATTTCCTACCCGCCGCATCACCATCAATCTGGCTCCAGCGGATCTCCCCAAGGAAGGAGGGCGCTTCGATCTACCGATCGCGCTGGGCATTCTCGCCGCGTCGGGTCAGATCAACCGCGAACGGCTGAGCCAGTACGAATTTCTCGGTGAACTGGCGCTGGGCGGCGAACTGCGCGGGATTCGCGGCGTACTGCCCGCCACCCTGGCCTGCCGCGACGCCGAACGCACCCTGCTGGTTCCCGACGGGAACGCCGCCGAGGCGCTGCTGGTCGGCGGCGTCAGGGTGCTGGGCGCGGCTCATCTGCTCGACGTCTGCCGGCAACTGGCTACCGGCGTCGCCCTGCAACCGCCCGCGCCCCAGCCGCGCGCCCCGCTGGCCCCGATCCTGGAGCGCGATTTGAGCGACGTGCGCGGCCAGCAGCACGCCAAGCGGGCGCTGGAAATCGCTGCCGCTGGCGGTCATAACCTGCTGCTGATCGGCCCGCCCGGCACCGGCAAGACCATGCTGGCCAGTCGGCTGCCGGGTATCATGCCGCCGCTGACCGAGGCCGAGGCGCTGGAAACCGCCGCCATTGCGTCGATCAGTGCGCAGGGCCTGGATTTGAGGCAATGGGGGATGCGGCCGTTCCGCGCGCCGCATCACACCGCCTCCGGGGTGGCGCTGGTCGGTGGCGGCGGTCAGCCCCGGCCCGGCGAGATTTCCCTGGCCCATCACGGCGTGCTGTTTCTGGATGAGCTGCCAGAATACGACCGGCGGGTGCTGGAAGTGCTGCGCGAGCCGTTGGAATCGGGTCGGATCACCATCTCCCGCGCCGCCCGACAGGCCGATTTTCCGGCGCGGTTTCAACTGGTGGCGGCGATGAATCCCTGCCCCTGCGGCTACCTGGGCGACGCTGAGCGGCGCTGCGCCTGCGGTCAGGAACAGGTGCGCCGCTATCGAGCGCGGGTGTCGGGACCGCTGATTGACCGGATTGATCTCCACATTGAAGTGCCGCGTCTGGCGCACCGGGTGCTGCGCGGTGATGTTGCCGAGGAAAGCAGCGCCACGGTGCGCGCGCGGGTCTGCGCGGCGCGCGACCGGCAGTTACAGCGCGCCGGCAAGCCCAACAGCGCCTTGGGGGTCCGCGAGATTGAACGCTATTGCACCCTGAACGAGACCGACCATCGGCTGCTGGAACAGGCGCTGGAACGGCTCGGCCTGTCGCCGCGCGCCTATCACCGGATTTTGAAAGTGGCGCGGACCATCGCCGATCTGGCCGGCAGCGATAGCATCCGGACGCCGCATCTCACCGAAGCGATCAGCTATCGGGCGCTGGACCGGAGTCTGGCGCACTGAGCGCGGCTACTCCAGCAGGCCCGGCATATCCGTTGGGATCCTGCCGCGCCCTCATTCGGGTTAGCCATCACGCAGTAATTCAGCACCGCGCCGAGGCTTTCGAGCGGACAGGCTCCACGAGAATCTCGTGGAGCCTGAGCGCGGCCGCGAGCGAGCCGCGCTTTTGATTCCAGCGAATCCCGCGCTCAATCCGCCGTGGACGAACCCGCGCCGCCCAACTGTCCAGTGAGGGTTTGCATGTAGTTTCGGAATCGCTCACCCAGCTCCGGATGGCGCAGGCCGTACTCGACCGTGGCGACCAGATAACCGAGTTTGCTGCCGCAGTCATGGCGGCGGCCCGAGAATTCATAGGCCAGCACCTGTTCCTCGTTAATGAGGGCGGCGATGCCGTCGGTCAACTGGATTTCATTGCCGGCCCCACGCGGCGTATTTTCCAGCAGGTCGAAAATACGCGAAGTCAGGATATAACGGCCCACCACCGCCAAATCCGAGGGCGCGTGCTCCGGCTTGGGTTTTTCGACGATACCGTCCACGTTGCTGAGCCGGGTCGCGAAGGGCAGGGGATGAACGATGCCGTACTTGTTGGTTTCCGACTTCGGCACCCGTTCGACCCCGAGAATGGAACACTGATATTTGTTGAAATGGCGGACCATCTGGCTCATCGCGCCGCCTTCCTGGGTATCCTCTTCAATCAGGTCATCGGCCAGGATCACCATGAACGGTTCATTGCCTACCACGGGCCGGGCGCACAGCACCGCATGACCCAACCCCAGCGCCTCGGCCTGACGGACGTAGACGGATTGGACCCGGGGCGGCACGATGTTACGCACGATTTCGAGCAGATCGGCCTTGCCACGGCTCTCCAGTTCCACTTCCAGTTCATAAGCCTTGTCGAAATGGTCGGCGATAGCGTTTTTGGTGCGGCCAATGATGAACACCAGGGTTTCCACCCCCGCCGCCACCGCTTCCTCAACGCCATATTGGATCAGCGGTTTGTCCACGATAGGAAGCATTTCCTTGGGACTGGCCTTGGTCGCGGGCAGGAACCGGGTTCCGAGACCGGCCACGGGGAATACCGCCTTGCGCACTTGCCGTTTCACGTTATTAACCTCGCGGGTTATGGTTCTATCGTCAGGCTGCGAATCATCTGAACATTGTCCGGCAACGCCCCAAGCCGAACAAGCGCTAATCTGCGGTAGCCCATTGTTCACCCCGTCAACGGAAAAGGGGGATAAAAAAAGGGTTGCCGCTGGGCAACCCCGGATGGGTTTGGCTGGGGGACTAGGATTCGAACCTAGGTTGGTGGAGTCAGAGTCCACAGTCCTGCCGCTAGACGATCCCCCAGAAAAACAGCAGCTAGCGCTTGGAGTATTGGGTCGCGCGGCGCGCCTTGCGCAGGCCGACTTTCTTGCGCTCCACTTCGCGGGCGTCGCGGGTGACAAAACCGGCTTTGCGCAATGGGGCGCGCAGGCTTTCATCGTATGCGATCAGGGCCCGGGTGATGCCGTGACGGATTGCGCCGGCCTGACCGGTGATGCCACCGCCCTTGACCGTGACATAAATATCGAACTTTTCCTTGAAATTCACTACGTCGAGCGCCTGATTGACCACCATGCAGGAGGTTTCACGCCCGAAGTATTGATTCAGGGGGCGCTGGTTGACAAGGATTTGGCCGGTGCCGGGCCGCAGGAACACCCGCGCGGCGGCGGTTTTGCGCCGGCCGGTGCCATAATGCTGGTTTTCGCTCATGCTTATCTATTCCGTTCCAGTGAGTGCGCCAGCCGATTCACCCTTCAGCGACAGCGGCTTGGGCTGTTGCGCAGCGTGCGGATGCTCAGCGCCCGCGTAAACTTTCAGCTTGCGGAACATCGCCCGCCCCAGCGGATTCTTGGGCAACATACCCTTAACGGCGATCTCGATGACCCGTTCCGGAGCCTGCTGCAACAGCTTGTCCATCGAAATGGACTTGAGATTGCCCACGTAGCCGGTGGTTCGATAGTAGAATTTGTCGGCCTTCTTGCGGCCGGTCGCATGCACCTGCTCGGCGTTGACCACGATGATGTGGTCGCCGGTATCCACATGCGGCGTATATTCAGGCTTGTGTTTGCCCCGCAAGCGGCGAGCGATTTCCGACGACAGCCGCCCCAGAACCTGGTCCTTGGCGTCGATGACATACCAGTCGCGCTTGACCTCGGCCGGTTTGGCGCTGAACGTTTTCATGATGACAATGCTCCGAAAAATCCATATCCGCTTGGAAGGTCGCGTATCTTACCCAAGCGATGCGTGGCCCGCAAGTCTTGACGAGCGGGCGCGGCAGTAAACAATTGCCGCGCGCCCTAGATGCGCAGGCGTTCCACCGGGCGGCCGTGGATCAGATGCTCCTCGATGATTTCATCCAGATCGGTGTGGTCTACATAGGTGTACCAGATGGCCTCGGGGTAGATCACGATGACCGGTCCCTCGGCGCAGCGGTCCAGACAGCCGGCGGTGTTGATCCGCACCTTGTGCGGAATCGCCGGTCCCAACGCTTTGACCCGCTGCTTGACGTAATCGCGGGCTTCCTGAGCGCCGCACTGTTGGCAGCACTGCGAGCCGTCGGGCCGCAGATTGGTGCAAAAAAACACATGATCGTGATAATAGGACACTTCGATTCCCCATCCCGGTTCTTGGATCTGCACTGATGACCACTCGTTACTATACCGCCGTTGACGACCTGCTGATCAATCTGGATCAGGCGGCTCGCACCCTGTTTGGCCGGCCGGCGACCACGGGCCGCCCGAATCCCGCCGCCGCCGCGCCGCCTGTTGAATTACCGCCGGAAGAGCAACGGCGGGCGGGGCGGCTGATGCGGGTCAACCACACAGGCGAGGTATGCGCTCAGGCCCTCTATCAGGGCCAGGCGCTGACGGCGCGGCTGACGGCGGTGCGGGATCGGATGGAACAAGCCACAGTTGAGGAAAACGACCATTTGGCCTGGTGTGCGACGCGCCTGCGGGAACTGGACAGCCGCCCCAGCGTACTGAATCCGCTGTTTTACGCGGGCGCTTTCACCCTTGGCGCGCTGGCGGGCGCGGCTGGGGATCGCTGGAGTTTGGGCTTTGTCGCCGAGACCGAGCAACAGGTGGTCGAACACCTCAATAACCATCTGCAACGATTGCCGGCCCATGACCGACCCAGCCGGGCCATTCTGGAGCAGATGCGGGAAGACGAGGCCAGCCACGCCGCCAGCGCCATGGCGGCGGGCGCGGCGCGCTTGCCGTTGCCGGTGCGCGCCCTGATGAAGGGCGTCTCGAAAGTGATGACCGGAACCACTTACTGGGTTTGAGGTTTCGAGGCGGTTGCTGAAGTGACGGCTCAGGACGCCAGCAGGTGTTTTTCGAGGTAGTGAATGTCGGTCCCGCCGGCCATGAAGCGGGCGTCGGCGAGAATGCGCCGATGCAGGGGCGCATTGGTCTTGATGCCTTCGATCACCAGCTCCGCCAATGCCCCGCGCATCCGGGCGATGGCGACTTCGCGGGTTTCGCCGTGGGCGATCAGCTTGCCGACCATCGAATCGTAGTTCGGCGGCACCCGATAGCCATTGTACAGGTGCGAATCCACCCGGATGCCCGGCCCGCCCGGCGGGTGGTACTGGCTCACCAAGCCTGGCGAAGGCGCAAAGGTTTCCGGATCCTCGGCGTTGAGCCGGCATTCCAGAGCATGGCCGTGAATGTGGATCTGTTCCTGCCGGTAGCTGAGCGGTTCGCCAGCAGCGATGCGCAACTGTTCCTTGACGATATCTACGCCGGTCATCAGTTCGGTCACTGGATGCTCAACCTGAATCCGGGTGTTCATTTCGATGAAATAGAACTCGCCGTCCTGGTAGAGAAATTCAAACGTCCCGGCGCCGCGATAACCGATCCGCTGGCAGGCTTCGACGCAAATCTGGCCGATGCGGCGGCGCTGCTCGGCGCTGATGCCCGGCGCCGGGGCTTCCTCGATCACCTTCTGATGGCGGCGCTGCATCGAGCAGTCGCGTTCCCCCAGATGAATGGCGTGACCCTGGGTATCGGCCAGGATCTGAATTTCCACATGGCGGGGATGATCCAGATACTTTTCCATGTACACCGTGGGATTGCCAAACGCCGCGTTGGCCTCGCTGCGCGTCAGATCCAGCGTGGTCAGCAGGGCCGCTTCGCTATGCACGACCCGCATTCCGCGTCCGCCGCCGCCGCCCGCCGCCTTGATGATGATCGGATAGCCAATTTCGTGGGCAATGCGCAGATTCTCCTGATCATGGTCCCCCAGTGACCCGTCCGATCCCGGTACACAGGGCACCCCGGCTTCCTTCATGGCGCGAATGGCCGAGACCTTGTCGCCCATCAACCGGATGGTGTCCGGGCGCGGACCGATGAAAATGAAACCGCTTTGTTCGACCCGTTCGGCGAAATCGGCATTTTCCGACAGGAACCCATAGCCGGGATGAATCGCCACCGCGTCGGTCACTTCAGCGGCGCTGATGATGGCCGGCATGTTCAGATAGCTGTCGGCGGCAGGCGGCGGGCCGATGCATACGGTCTCGTCGGCCAGGCGGACATGCTTGAGATCGCGGTCCACCGTGGAATGCACGGCCACGGTGCGAATTCCCAGTTCCCGGCAGGCGCGCAGGATGCGCAGCGCAATTTCGCCGCGATTGGCAATGACAATTTTGTCGAGCATGGCGCGGCTATTCGATGACCAGCAGCGGCTGGTCGTATTCAATCGGTTGACCGTTCTCGGCCAGAATGTGAGTCACCACGCCGGCGTAGTCGGCCTCGATCTGGTTGAACATCTTCATCGCTTCGATGATGCACACCGGGTCGCCGACCTTGACCGGCTGGCCGATCTCGACGAAGGGCCGGGAGCCGGGCGCAGCGGAACGGTAGAAGGTGCCAACGATCGGTGAACGCAGAATGTGCCCCTGAATCGCTGCCGCCACTTCGGCTTCCGCTTCGGGCGCAGCGGGCGCGGCGACCGGTGCGGGACTGGGCATGGCGGGCGCAAAGCCATAAGGCGCGGCCCACAGCGGCTGTGAGGGTATCGCCATCGCAACGCCGCCCTGCGGATGACGGCTGATGCGCACCGAGTCTTCGCCTTCCTTGATTTCGATTTCGGCGATGCCGGAACTTTCCAGCAGCTCGATGAGCTTCTTGATTTTGCGGATATCAGTGGGCATGGCGGCGGTTAGTGGCGGAACATGGCGAGGTAGTGATCAGCGGCCCGCAGCGCCAGCTCGTAGCCGTGCGGGCCTAGTCCGCTGATGACGCCGACCGCGATGTCGGACAGGTACGAATGGTGGCGGAACGGCTCACGGGCAAACACGTTGGACAAATGCACTTCGATAAAGGGAATACCGACCCCGAGCAGGGCATCGCGCAATGCGACGCTGGTATGGGTGAAGGCGGCGGGATTGATGACGATGAAGGCGATGCCCTCGGCGTAGGCGGCGTGGATACGATTGATCAAGCCGTGTTCAGAGTTGCTCTGAAAGCAGACCAGCTCATGCGAACCCATCATCCGGGCCAGTTTTCCGCACTGTTCTTCAATACTCGCCAAGGTCGCCGAACCGTAAATGTCGGGTTCGCGGGTTCCCAGCAGATTCAAATTCGGGCCATTCAGCAATAGCAGTTTAGCCATGGTCAGGCCATATCCCCTGCAAATCAGAGGGCGCGATTCTGCATGAAGGCCCGTGACTTGTCCAGCCGGCAAGCCTTCCATTCGCCGCTGATGCCCGCATGTTGGTAGCGAATGCCAGCAAATTCATGGCGATTCTGACTCGGCAGCCGTCTGGATCCGTATTCCAGGCGGCAAGTGGAGTGAATGCCCGACGCTATCCATGCACCAGATGGCGCGGGCGGAGGCCCACCGCCAGCGCCGCCAGCAGATAACTTCCCCCGCCAGCGGCGACCAGCCAGAGCAAATGCCACAGTCGCTCGCCGGCGCTGCCCCGAATCCAGTCGGCGAGATCGCCGCTCCCGAAGCCCAGCACCAGCCCCATCGCCAGATTCGCCACGGCCAATTGCGCCAGAAATTTCATCCACCCGGCGCGTGGCTGGTAAATGTCGCGCCGCCGCAGGTTAATGAACAGCAGTCCCGCGTTGAGAAAAGCCGCCAGCGAGGTCGCCAGCGCCAGCCCGGCATGGGCCAGCGGCCAGATCAGGATCAACACCAGCGCGGTATTGGCGCCCATCGCGATCAGGCCGTACTTGACTGGACTGCGAGTATCCTGGCGGGCGTAGAAGCCCGGCGCCAGCACCTTGATCAGCATGAACGCGACCAGACCCAAGGCAAAAGCGATCAGACTGCGGCTGGACATTTCGACGTCACGCGCGTCGAACTCGCCGTACTGGAACAGCGCCGCCAGGATTGGCCCGGCGAGGATCATCAGCGCCACCGTGGCGGGCGCACCGATGAGCAAGGCCCAGCGCAAGGCCCAGTCCAGCGTATGAGAAAAGGGGTCGGTCTCAGCGCTGGCGTGATGGCGCGACAGCTTGGGCAGGATCACCGTGCCCAGCGCCACCCCGAAAATGCCCAGCGGAAATTCCACCAGCCGGTCGGAGTAGTACAGCCAACTGACGCTGCCCGAGACCAGGAATGAGGCCAGCAGGGTATCAATCAGCAGATTGACCTGTGCGACCGAAGAGCCAAACAGCGCCGGCAGCATCAGCTTCAGCACTTGCCGCACGCCCCGCGCCGCCCAGCCCCAGCGCGGGCGTGGCAGTAATTTCACCTGCCACAGGAAGGGAATCTGGAAGCTCAACTGGATGATCCCGGCGATGAATACGCCCCAGGCCAGTCCCACCACCGGTTGTTCCATCCGGGGTGTGAGCCACAACGCGGCAGCGATCATGGTCAGGTTCAGCAGCACCGGGGTCACGGCGGGAATGGCGAACTTGCCACAACTATTTAATATCCCGCCTGCGAACGCGGTCAGCGAGATAAACAGCAAATAGGGGAAGGTGATCCGCAGCATCGCCACCGTCAGTTCATACTTGCCGGCATCGGCGGTGAAGCCGGGCGCGAACAGCAGGATCAGCAACGGCGCGGCCAGCACGCCGATGGCGGTGATCAGCAGCAGGATCGCGCCGAGAGTCCCGGCCACCTGATCGACCAGTTCCTGGAGTTCCTCGCGTGGCCGCTGAGTCTGATACTCCGAGAATACCGGCACGAAAGCCTGCGAGAACGCCCCCTCGGCGAACAGTCGACGCAGGAAGTTGGGAATGCGGAAAGCGACGAAGAAGGCGTCGGTGCCGGCCCCGGCCCCGAACATCTGGGCGTAGACCATGTCGCGGATAAAACCGGTCACGCGCGACAACGAGGTCATGGCGCTGACGATGCCGGTGGACTTGAGGAGGGCCTTGCTCATGGGGAAACGCGATCCTGCGCCGGGCGGGTGGAAAGGCGCGGATGATAGCCGGGAACGGCGTGGACTGTCAGCGCCGGCGCGGGTCAAGGATTGACAGGGCGCGGGAACATGCCAATAGTATTCACCCTTTTATCATTGAACGCCGTTGCGTTCATCCTGTTGCGTCATCCCGCATTGTCCTTTAAGGAGTTTTGGTTTTGGCTAACACCGCTCAAGCGAAAAAGCGCGCCCGTCAGGCGGAAACCCATCGTCTTCGTAACGCCAGCCTACGTTCCATGCTGCGCACCTATATCAAGCGTGTGGTCAAGGCGATTGGTTCCGGCGACAAGGCGAAAGCCGAGTTCGAGTACCAGACCGCCGTGCCGGTGATTGATCGCATGGCGCGTAAGGGCTTGATTCACAGCAACAAGGCAGCCCGCCACAAGAGCCGCCTCATTCACCACATCCGCGACATGTCGGCTTGAAGCGCGTCATTTAGCGGCTGGGCAAGAACGCCTCTGGGTGCGGAATTTCGCACTGCGACGGTCTGCCCGGCGTCCAGGGCGGCTCCGTCCAAACCTCTAAAAAAAGCCCTCGCCCCAACCCCTCTCCTGCTCGGAGAGGGGAGTTTTCACTCAGATATCAGGATGCTTCCGGTGCGGGACGCAGCAGCGCATCCAGTTCATCCGCCGGCTCAACCCAATCCGAATCGTCTTCAATGGCCTGCGCCAGAAAAGCCGCCTGGGCTGGCGTCCACCACGTTGCCTGATGGAGTGGAATCCGGGGATCCAGCGGGCGGCGCCCGTGGATAAAGGTCTTGATAGCGGCTGCATCGGAGGGCAGGCCCAATTGTTCAAACAGCGTGCCCAGATTATGTTGGGTAGTATCCATTTGCTTCTCCTCTCGTAATCATTCAGTCCCCTCTCCCCCTGACCAGGGGGAGAGGGTGCGGGTGAGGGGGTCGGTCGTTGAATCCACCGCCCTCTCCCCCAACCCCTCTCCCGCTTGCGGGCGAGGGGAGTGGACGGTTACCTCCTCTCAAAGCTGCTTCAGTTTTACGCCTTTCGCCTTTCGCCTTTCGCCTTTCGCCTTTCGCCTTGAACCGCAAATCAGCGCGGGAGTTCCAGCACCGCCTCCAATCCGCCGCGCGGATGATTGCGCAAGGTCAATTCACCGCCGTGGGCGCGGGCAATGGTGCGGGCGATGCTCAGCCCCAGCCCCGCGCCGCCGGTATCGCGGCTGCGTGAACCTTCCAGCCGATAGAAGGGTTCAAACACGTTTTCCAACTCCGCTACAGGAATACCGGGACCCTGGTCACGGATGATGATGGTCAGCCGCTCCGGCGCATTCGTCACCGTAATCTCGGCGCGCTGACCGTATTTGAGTGCGTTATCCACCAGATTGGTCAGACAGCGCTTCAACGCCAGCGGCCGGCAGCGCACCGGACGGTCAACCACGCCCCGCACCTGAACGGAATGCCCCGCTTCTTCGGCGTCTTCCTGGAGGCACTCCAGCAGCGCGTTCAGATCCAGCGCCGCCATTGGTTCGCGATCCTCGCCGCCGCGCAGAAAATCCAGCGAGGCTTGCGCCATGCGCTGCATGTCGTCCAAATCCGCCTGGAATTTGTCGCGCAAGGGCGACTCGTCCAGCAGTTCGGTCCGCAGCCGCAACCGGGTGATCGGGGTTTTGAGGTCGTGGGATACAGCGGCAAGGATGCGGTCGCGATCTTCAAGATAACGGATCAGCCGGTTCTGCATGGTGTTGAAGGCGCGGGCAGCGCGGCGCACTTCCAGCGGCCCGGTTTCGGTCAACGGGGGACGGCGAATGTCGCGACCCAGTTCGGTGGCGGCATCAGCCAGCACCCGCAGGGGCTGGGTCAATGCGCGCACCGCCAGCGCCGCCAGCAGCGCCACCGAGGTGAGCAGCACTAGCAGAATCAGCAGCAGTCGCACCGGCCAGGCGATGACGTCTTCCGGCAGCACCTGCTGAAAGGTGAGCGTCGCCCCATCGCGCAATCGCACCTGCACCACGAAATTGCGCAGACCCAGCATCATGGCGTGCTGTCGCCAGCGGGGCGGCCGGTCGAAGGGGCGGTCAGGGTCATTCCGGGGCGGCCGGTCGGCGCGGGGCGGCGGGGGTGGAGGCAATTCGTCGTTGATTTCCAGTTGAAACGGGCGGGCCGACCCCAACTGGCGCTGCAACAGCGCGCGAAACAGCACGGTGTGGTAGCGCTCGTCCGGCGCTATGATCGTTTCCCAAGGTAAATCGAGACTGAGGCGGGTGGGCGGCAAATCCAGCGCCGTCGCCAACCGGCGCCGTTCGCTGTCGTCCAGGGGATCCAGCAGATTGACGATGGCGGCAATGCGCTGGGCGACATGGCCGCCGATAGCGTGATACAGCGCCTGCTCGCGGTCTTGCAGCAGAATGGCGGTGCTAAGCAACTGGGCCAGCACCAGGCCGCCGGTCAGGAACAGCAGCAATCGGCCAAACAGGGATTGTGGCAGCCCGCGCATCAGAATTCCCGGTCCACCTGAGCGGTCAGCAGATAGCCTTCGTTGCGCACGGTCTTGATCAGGGCGGCCTCGCGCGCATCATCGCGCAAGCGCCGTCGCAAGCGGCTGACCTGAACGTCAATGCTGCGGTCGAAGGGCGCGGCCTCGCGGCCCTGGGTCCAGTCCAGCAATTGATCGCGGTTCAGCACCCGGCGCGGATGCTCCAGAAACGCCCGTAACAGCCGGTATTCGCCCGCCCCCAGCGGCACCAGGACGCCATCGGGAGCAATGAGCTGGCGATCAGCGACCTCCAGGGTCCAGCCGGCGAACTGGAAACGCCGCGTCTCGCCGGGTTCGGCGGGAAGGCTGCGGGTTCGGCGCAGAATGCTCTTGATCCGCGCCAGCAGTTCGCGGGGATTGAACGGCTTGGGCAGATAATCGTCAGCGCCCATTTCCAGCCCGACGATGCGGTCGGTGTCGTCGCCGCGCGCGGTCAACATGATGATCGGCATGGGCGAGCGAGCGCGCAGCGTGCGGCACAACGTCAGCCCGTCGTCACCCGGCAGCATCAGGTCGAGAATGACCAGATCCACCGGTTCCCCTTCCAGCGCCGCCCACAGCCCGCGTCCATCGGCCACACCGGTCACCCGGAACCCGTTGCGGCCCAGATAATCGGCCAGCAGTTCACGCAGACCGGGGTCGTCATCCACGATCAGCAGATGGTCGCTCATGGCAGTGACGAACAGCGTAGGTTAACAGGCCCGCTGACAAACCAGCGGGATTTGCGCAACCGCTTATGGGTCCATGGTCACCGTGACGCCACTCATCCCGATATTGAATTGCAAACCCTGGGTGCGGGAATCCAGGCGCATGATGACCCCATTTTCATTCCGCATCCGCAGCCCGCCCACCCCGCCGCCCAGAGCAACCGCCGCGTCCAGCTTGGTGTAGGTGCCTGGAAATTTGGAAATATCTTTCAAGTCGTAAACTTCGCCCACCGCCCTCATCCGCGATACGCCCACGTTGGCGCCCAAGCTCAATCCGCCGATCTTGAAGGGGTGTTGCTTGCCCTTGAACGTCAGGGTGCCGCCGCCGACACTACCGCCCAGAATCAGGCCAAATTGTGTTTCGTTAATCGCGACGCGACCGGACGGTTTCTTGGCGTTCTCAGCCAGGGCCAGCCCGCCGGCTAGCAGGGCAGTAGACAGCAGGAAGGGAACAGCGATCTTGCGGTAATTCAACATGGGGGAAACTCCTTCATCAATTGGGGGCAGCGGGGGACTGGAAACAGCATGGCGAGGTTTCCAGCGAACAGTATAGAAACAATCAGCCCAGCGGTTGTGACCTTCCGCCTCAGCCTGTTCGCTGTTGTCGGTGATTGCGGTTTCAGACTCGCCAGCGGAAACACCGGAATTTGGTGACGGTTCTCACTCACCCGGCATTTCCAGTTCCGGCGAATAGCTGACGACCCGGTTGCGCCCCTCGCGCTTGGCCGCGTACAGCGCCTGATCGGCCGCCTTGAGCAACCCTTCCGGGGTGACGTTCTGGGCCGCGAACACGCATACGCCAATACTCACCGTGAAGTGCAGCATATGGCCGTTGCCCAGCGGCAGCGCGGTCTGCGCGATGGCCGCGTTCAGGCGTTCACCCGCTTCGCGGGCTGCCGGCCAACCGGTTTGCGGCAACAGCGCCGCGAATTCCTCCCCGCCCAGCCGACCGATAATATCCGCCTCGCGCAACTGGGTCCGGCATAAGCGGGCGATCAGGCGCAACACCTCGTCGCCCACGCTATGCCCATGCTGGTCGTTGATGGTTTTGAAGTGATCGGCGTCCAGCATCAACAGACCGACTTTCAGTCGATAGCGGCGACTGCGCAGCAATTCCCGCTCGCACAGTTCCAGAAAATGCCGGCGGTTGTACAAGCCGGTCAGCCCATCGGTGGTGGCCAGATAGCGCAGTTCCTCCAGCATCCGCTTGCGTTCGGTGATATCGAAGAGCATCCCCTCGACCGCCACGCCGGGATCTCGCACCTCGGCGCTGGCGTGGGCGTTGATTTCCACCCAGATCGTCACTCCATCCCACCGCCGCATCCGCAGTTGCAGGTGGGTGACTGCGCCATGTTCGCTCAGGGTGCCGAGAAAGCGATCCCGCTCGTCGTTGTCCAGAAACGGCCACAAGATATCTTCCTCATGCGCCTGCATGAACTGGCCCGGCGTCGGACAGCCCAGAATTCGCGCCATGGCCGGATTGACATCCAGGAACTGGCCATCCAGTTGGGCGATGAAGATGCCCTCGCTGACGTTCTCGAACAGGGACCGGTATTTCTGTTCGCTCGCTCGCAGCCGGTTATTCAGATGATTGAGTTCGATCTGCATTCGGTCGCTGACCTTGATCAGATAGCGGACATGGCGTAGCAGGCGGGCGTACTGCCGGGTGAGGTCGGCGAACGCCGCAGTCCCGGTTCCGAGCGTATCCGTCTTCAGCAGCGCCTCGGCAGCGCTCAGCACCTGCTCTTCGCTGTCCAGCAAATTGATTTCGGCAGCGCCCATCACGGCTCCTGGTCCGTGGTCACCAGATTAAAGGTCAGCGCCTGCAATTCTTCGGAAAAGTCCTGGCCGCATTCCTGCGCCGCCTCGTTGTCGGGATCGTATCGCCAGTTGACCACGATAGCGGGTCCCTCCTGCGCCGCCTGGTCGAGCAAATCCAGGAAATTGAGCATCACCTTGGTGCTGCTGCTGTTGAGATAGAGAATTTCCAGGTCGACCCGCACGGTCGCCGTCGCGTCCAGTTCGGCCAGAAACGCCTTGAGCCAGGCGAATACCGGGGCGTAAAACGCCGCCGCGTTTTCGGGATAGGACTCACCGCTCAGTCGCAGCCAGCGCCGGGCCGCGTCGAATTCAATAGCCGGCGACGACCGGGTTGCTGCGATCACCAGATTGTCCACGGTTTCCCCCATTCCGGCTGTTAGATCAAAACCCGGAGACTGAAAAATACATAGCGGTCGTCCACAGCGCTGAAGGCGTATTCGAGGGGTGCAGTGGCCTTGCGCGCCATCTCGATCAAGCCTAGCCCGGCCCCGCCGGCCGGCATCAGCGGTTGGCGCAGTTGTTCCCGGTAGAGCGCCTTCAGTCCCGCCTTGTCCAGCGCGCGCAGGCGTTCCAGATGAGCGGTCAGCGGGGGTGCGCTGGTCTGTTCCAGCAGGTTGCCGGAACTGACCACATAGCATCCGTCTTCGCGGGCGATCACCACAATACCGGAATTGGCCAGCCGGGCCTGGTCGGGATGCTGGTCCCAGCGCGTGATGTAATTGCGGACGTTCTGGGCCTGTTCGATATAGACCGCAAACACGTCCATCAGCACCGTGCGCGTCGCCTGAGCATTTTCCAGATAGTTTTTGACCGCGTTGCCCAGCTCTTCGATGATGCTGTGCGAAAACGGCCCGCTGAAGCTCAGCAGAATGCCTTGGACGCTCAATTCATGCTGCAACCGGACCAGATCAAGACTGTTCTTCACCACGCATTCTCCCGAAAGGCCGCCTGTGGTCCAGCGTCCAGCCGGAAACCGAGGACGGTGATGTCGTCGCGCTGCGGCTGACCCTCTTGCCAAGCAGCCAGCGTTTGCTCCAGCGCCGCCTGTTGCGCCGCTAGCGCCGGTTCACGGCATTGCTGGAGAAAGTCCTGCCAGCGCCGCCGGCCAAAGCCATAGCCTTTGGGTCCGCCAGACTGATCCAGCAGGCCATCGGTGGTCAGATAGAACACCCGGCCAGGCGCGCGGGCCACCGGGTGGGGGGTAAAGGTTTCCACGCGGTCGGCGCGCCGATAGCCCAGGCTGCGGCCATCGCCGCGCGCCACGGTAACCGCGCCATCGGCGTCCCGGTAAAACAGATCCAGCCGCGCGCCCGCGAAGACCAGCGCCGACCCCGCCCAGGTCCAGTAACAAACGGCGGCGTCCAAACCGTTCTCAAAGCCTTCACCCATCTCATCCTGGCGCAGGGTGGCCCGCAACTGCTGGTTGAGCGCCTGGAGAACGCCGGCCGGATCGTCGTTGCCCAGAGTGCTGGTGATATGGTTCAGCACGGCATGGACCGCCATGGTCATCAATGCGCCGGGTACGCCGTGGCCGGTGCAATCGGCGACCACCAGCAGGCAGCCCTGTTCATCGGCCCGGCAGTAGTAAAAATCGCCGCCCACCAGATCACGGGGCCGCCAGATGACGAAATGCTCGCCCAACGCCCGCGCCAGCAGTTCCGGCTGGGGCAGGATCGCCTGCTGAATCAACTGGGCGTACTGGATGCTGTCCAGCACCTGCTGATGAGCCGCCGCCAGTTGCCGATGCGCCTGATCGAGTTCCTGGGTGCGTTCCGCCACCCGTTGTTCGAGACGCTCGGCGTGATCGCGCACCGCCTGCGCCATCTGGTTGAAGTCGCGGGTCAACTCGCCGATTTCATTGTGGGCTTCCACGGCCGCCAGTCGCCCGTAGTCACCGGCGGCGATGGCGTGGGTGGACTGATGCAGCCGGGCCAGCGGCCCGATCACCAGCCGGTTGAGCAGCAGCGTCACCGCCACCGTCATGGACAGCAGCGACACGATCAGCAGTCCGGCGAAGGGGGCGAAGCGCCAGACGCTGTAGACATCGGCGGCGTCCACCAGCGTTACTACGAACCACTGGATTTCCGGCAGCCAGGCGATAGCGGCCAGCGTGGACTGATTCTCGACGGTCAGCGGCAGCACGGCAACCGGAATCTGGCCGGCGGCTACCCGCTCCAGTTGCGCTTGCAACCGCGCGGCATCCCCAGGCGCGGTCAGCAGCCGGTAGAGGGTGCTGCGCTCGGCCTCGGATTTGGCGACGGTATTAAAATCGATATAGGCGCGCTGATGATGCGCCCGAATGGTTCCGGCGCGATCCAGCAACAGGGTGTTGACGCCCAGGCGATCCTCGCTCAGCACCGCCTGGATGAAACTGTCCAGCTCCAGACCGGTGCCGCCCAGGCCGAGTTGGTCCATGCCGTCCTTGACCACGGCATTGATCCAGACCTTGGTGACATCCAGCGGCGCGTCGTAATCGACGTTCAGGTCGAAATTGGCGATCTTGGCGAGCGTGGCGAAATACCAGCGATCGGTGGGCTTGGCGGGGTCGAGGGTATAGCGCAGTTCGTGGCCGCGATACTCGTCGGCGGCGTTGTTGTGGTAGTAATGCCCGGATGCATTGACGACGAAAAAATAGCTGCGGTCGGCGAAGTGGCGGCGATAGCTGTCCAGTTCCGCCAGCGCGGCGGCTTTCAGCGCGGGATCGTCCTCATTGCGCGCCCAGCGCTGGAGCAGAGGCGAATCCACCATCTGCTGAGACAGGGCGATTTCACGCTGGATGGGCGCCAACAACCGGCTTTTCTGCCGCAGCACATATTGCGCCGCGAAATCCTCGGTCAACTGCTGGATGATGCCGTAGCTGCCCCAGACAAATGCGCCCAGCGCCACCGCGCCGGTCAGCAGATAGACCGCGATCAGCAGCAACAAAAACTGACGCTTGAGACTGGTCGGACGACGCCCGACGGGGAGCGATAATTTGGGCATCAAAACAAACTCAGTGGGATTCGTGGCAACGGGCGACGGGCATGGCGCCTATCCTCGTAGTGTAGAATATTACTATCGGTACAGTCTGATTTGGCGGGCGCCCCGCCAGCATCCCTTCCCTTTCGCCTTGAAGGAGCGCATGGAAGCGCGACGACCCCGCCGGCTTGAGCGGATGCGTAGTGACTCGATTCGCCCGCCATCAGGCGCTGCGAATCGACACGGAGCAGCGCGCCCGGCGGCGGTAAACGGGCGTTGCGTCCTCCTTCGCGCTAAACTGTCCAAGGGTTAGGGTATGAGGTTGTGTCAAGGAGACTCGGAAGATCACGTAAAACCCGCCGAGCAGAAGTGACGAACGTCGTAGGGCAGGGGGTGCCCGATCTGAAGCGCGTGGAGTGGCAAAACCCACCTGTCGGTGCGCCGGCGGGGCTACGGTGAAGCGCGAATGCGCCCGACGCATGAGCCTTTGTCAGGAACCCGGCGAAATGTCGTCATGGCGCAACTCCAATATCCTCTACCTTTCTTCCCTTTGATAAATTCCGTTGACTTCCCTGGAACTGACGCCCTATGAACGCTGTAACCTTGACCTCTCAAACTCCGTCACACGCGCCAGCGCCGGCTTTCCTTGCCCCGGTCTGGACCGTGGAGGCGGTGCAGGCGCTGTTCGAGCTGCCCTTCGCCGATCTGCTGTTTCAGGCGCAGCAGGCCCTGCGTGTCCATTTCAATCCCAATGAGGTGCAACGCTCCACGCTGCTGTCGATCAAGACCGGCAACTGTTCGGAGGATTGCGGTTATTGCTCGCAGTCCAAGCGCTATCAAACCGAACTGGAGAACCAAAACCTGATGGCGCTGGACGAAGTGGTGGCCGCCGCCCAGGCCGCCAAGGATCAGGGCGCCAGCCGGTTTTGCATGGGTGCGGCCTGGCGCGGTCCCAAAGACAAGGACATGGGGCCGGTGCTGGACATGGTGCGCGCGGTCAAGGCGCTCGGTCTGGAAACCTGTGTGACGCTGGGGATGCTCAAGGAGGGGCAGGCTCAGCAGTTGCGGGACGCGGGACTGGATTACTACAACCACAATCTGGACACCGCGCCGGAGTTTTACGAGGAAGTCGTTACCACCCACACCTATCAGGATCGGCTGGACACCCTGCGCAACGTGCGCGAGGCGGGTCTCAAGGTGTGCAGCGGCGGCATCGTCGGGCTGGGCGAATCGCGCCTGCATCGCGCCGGGCTGATCGCCACGCTGGCTAATCTCGACCCGCCGCCGGAGTCGGTGCCGATCAATAATCTGGTGGCGATTCCCGGCACCCCGCTGGGGAAAAACGAGCCGGTGGATATTTTTGAATTTATCCGCACGATTGCCGTGGCCCGCATCACCATGCCCCGCAGCTATGTACGGCTGTCCGCTGGTCGGGAGCAGATGAGCGCGGCTGAGCAGGCGCTGTGCTTCCTGGCCGGAGCCAATTCGATTTTCTACGGCGACCGGCTGTTGACCACCAGCAACCCGCAGGCGGATCGTGATAACGCGCTGTTCGAGAATCTGGGCCTGCGCGGGGTGTAAAGCGGCTCTGGCTCATGACGGAATCCGACTGGCTCCACCGCAGCCTGAACGCGGTCTGGCATCCCTGCACCCAGATGAAGTTCCATGATACCGGGGCGCTGCCGCTGATTGCGGTGGCCCGTGGCGAAGGCCCGTGGCTGTACGACTTCGCGGGCCGGCGCTATTTGGACGCCATCAGTTCATGGTGGGTCAACCTGTTTGGCCACGCCAACCCGCGCATCAACGCCGCCGTCAAGGATCAGCTTGAGCGGCTGGAACAGGTGATTCTGGCCGGCTTCACTCATGCGCCGGTGGTGGAGCTGTCCGAGCGCCTGGCGGCGCTGACCGGGTATACGCTCGGCCACTGTTTCTACGCATCAGACGGCTCGTCGGCGGTGGAAATCGCTCTGAAGATGTCGTTTCACTACTGGCGCAATCACGGGCAGCCGGAGAAAAACCACTTTGTCTGCCTGAGCGGCGGCTATCACGGCGAGACCCTGGGGACGCTGGGGGTGGGCGATGTGGCGCTGTACAAGGAGGTCTACGCGCCGCTGCTGCGCCAGGCTCTGGTCGCGCCCTCGCCTGATGCCCGGCAGGCGGAACCGGGCGAATCGGCGGCTGAAGTGGCCCGGCGGGCGGCGGTGGCGCTGGAGGCGATTCTGGCCGAACAGTCTTCCACCATCGCCGCGCTGATCATCGAACCGCTGGTGCAGGGCGCGGGCGGGATGATCATGCATGATCCCGAATATCTGCGGGTAGCGCGCGCCCTGTGCGACCGGCACGGCGTTCACCTGATCGCCGACGAAATCATGGTGGGTTTTGGCCGCACCGGTACGCTGTTCGCTCATGAGCAGGCCGGCGTTCGCCCTGATTTTCTGTGCCTGTCCAAGGGCCTGACCGGGGGCTATTTGCCGCTGTCGGTGGTGCTGACCACGGAGGCCGTGTATGCCGCTTTTTACGACGATGCGGTGATGCGCGGCTTTCTCCATTCTCATTCCTACACCGGCAATCCGTTGGCCTGCCGCGCGGCGCTGGCGACTTTGGACCTGTTCGCCGAGGATGACGTACTGAACCGCAACCGGCGTTTTGCTGAGCGGTTTAGCGCCCTGCTGGAACCCTTGGCGCGGCATCCGCAGGCGCGGTGCTTCCGCCATACCGGGATGATCTGGGCGGTGGATATTGATACCGATGATCCCGATTTCCGCCTGCGGTTCTATCGAGAGGCGCTCCAGCGCGAGGTGCTGTTACGCCCGCTGGGAACGACGGTCTATTTCATGCCGCCCTATGTGCTCAGTGATGAAGAGGCCGTCCTGCTGGCGGAACGGACGGTCGCGGCGCTGGACGCGGCGCTGGCATGATCTGGGACGCGCTGGAAACCGGCCTGGCCCAACGGGCGGCGGACGGTCTGTTGCGCCGCCGCCGCATCCTGGATGCGCCCTGCGGCCCGGAAGCGGTGGTTGAGGGTCAGCGGGTGATCGCCTTTTGCAGCAATGACTATCTGGGTCTGGCCAACCATCCGGCCCTGATTGCAGCGGTGCAGGAGGGCGCGGCGCGCTGGGGAGTGGGCAGCGGCGCATCGCATGTGGTCAGCGGCCATTTGCGTCCGCACGCGGAACTGGAGGAACAACTGGCGGCGTTCGTCGGTCGGGAGCAGGCGCTGTACTTCACCACCGGCTACATGGCGAATCTCGCTATCGTTCCGGCGCTGCTGGGCCGCGATGACGCGGTGTTCGCCGACCGGCTCAATCATGCCTCGCTGATTGACGCCGCGCAGTTGAGCCGCGCTGCGCAGATTCGTTATCCGCATGGCGATCTGGACGCACTCGCCGACCGGCTGGCGCGAAGTTCCGCCCGGCGCAAGCTGATTCTGACCGATGCGGTGTTCAGCATGGATGGCGATCTGGCGCCGCTGCCGGAACTGTTTGCACTGGCGGAGCGTTTTGACGCCTGGCTGGTGGTGGACGACGCGCACGGCTTCGGCGTGCTCGGTCCCGACGGGCGGGGCAGTCTGGCGCATTGCGGCTTGCCGCCCTCGCCCCGGCTGATTCAGATGGGCACCCTAGGCAAGGCGGCGGGCGTGTCCGGAGCGTTCGTCGCCGGCGACCGGCGGGTGATTGAATGGCTGATGCAGCGGGCGCGACCGTACATCTTTACCACCGCCTCCAGTCCAGTCATCGCCGCCGCGCTGCGGGTCAGTCTGGAATTGATCGCCAGTGGCGCTGACCGCCGGGCGCATTTGCGAAGGCTGATCGCCCGGCTGCATGAAGGACTGAACGGGTTGCCGTGGCGGTTGTTGCCCTCACTGACCGCCATTCAGCCGGTGCTGATCGGCGGTAATGAAGCCGCCCTGAACGCGGCGGAACGCCTGTTTGAGCGGGGGTTGTGGGTTCCGGCCATCCGCCCGCCCACGGTGCCGGCGGGCACGGCCCGCCTGCGGATTTCGCTGTCGGCAGCGCATACCCTGGAGCAGGTGGACGCGCTGGTTGCGGCGCTGCGGGAAGAGGCGGAGCTGGTGGAGAATTCACTTAAATCGCATCGAGCGGACTGATCACGCCCTGGCCGCCACGATTGAGGACATGGGTGTAGATCATGGTGGTGCTAACGTCCTTGTGGCCCAGCAATTCCTGCACAGTGCGGATGTCGTAGCCCGCCATCAGCAAATGGGTGGCGAAACTGTGGCGCAGCGAATGACAGGAAGCGGGTTTGGCGACGCCGCTGGCGCGCACCGCGTTCTTGAACGCGCGTTGCAGGGTTTGCTCGTCAAGGTGGTGGCGGCGTTCGATATTGGAACGGGGGTCGATGGATCGTTGCGAAGCGGGAAATACGTATTGCCAACCCCATTCCCGGCCGGCGTTGGGATATTTACGCTCCAGGGCAAACGGCAGATAAACATTGCCGAATCCCTCTCGTAAATCCTGTTCGTGCAGAATCTTGACATCGGCCAAGTGGGTCTGGAGTGGTCCCATGAGAGCGTCTGGCAACATGGTCAATCGGTCTTTCTGGCCCTTGCCATCCCGCACGGTGATTTGCCGATACTCAAAATCCAGGTCTTTCACCCGCAGGCGAACGCACTCCATCAAGCGCAAACCGGCGCCGTACAGGAGGTTAGCCATGAGACGGTGGCGCCCTTCCAGGTGGGCCAGCACGGCGCGCACCTCGGCGGCGGTGAGGACGACCGGCAGGCGAGCGGGACGTTTGGCCCGTTCCATGCCGTCCAGCCAGCCGATGTCCTTTTCCAGCACCTCCTTGTACAGAAATAGGATAGCGCTCAGTGCCTGGTTTTGGGTGGAAGCGGCTACGTTGCGTTCCACGGCCAGGTGGGACAGGAATTGCTCGACCTCCGATTTGCCCATCTCTTGGGGGTGCCGCTTGCCGTGAAACAGGATGTAGCGCCGGATCCAATCCACGTAGGCTTGCTCGGTGCGGATGCTGTAGTGCTTAAGGCGGATTTTTGCGCGAACCTGATCGAGCAACTTGGGCTTGACATTCATAACCGCTGCTACTTAAATGTTTTTACGGCAGGCGGCGCGTCTTCGTGACGGAAAGACCGCGCATCGCCGATGCTCGTGGTGACGCTTGCGATGAGCCAATTCGAGTTGTTGTTATAATACAACTTGTTATATTTAACAACAATTTGGTGAGGGCTTGCCGTGATTATACGTCAAAATTGACGTAAGATAAGGCGTCGTTTAGGAGGTCTACTTCATGTTAGCCCATTTTCCCCATTGATTTTATTGAAGATTCCCCATAAAATCTTGGCAAAAACTTCAACTATCGGTTATGCAGCGTCGCTGCTGCGCCGCAGACGCATAA
>Ga0209573_1001356_pt1 | contig 38719 bp, 28 predicted proteins | sample TNRBio252014_DNA_FD_185870 | JGI IMG/M metagenome (GOLD analysis project Ga0209573, IMG submission 185870) | Wastewater treatment Type I Accumulibacter community from EBPR Bioreactor in Madison, WI, USA - TNR Reactor_6/25/2014_ DNA (SPAdes)... | ecosystem: Engineered > Bioreactor > EBPR >...
GCATGGCCTAATGTCAGAATTCGCTCGGCAACTTCGTCAATTTTGAGCAGGAGGTCGTTGTACAACTCCTCAAACTTCAGGTGCAATTCGAAGAATTTTTCGCCTTTGATGTTCCAGTGAAAACCCCGCGTATTCTGATAAAAAATGGAATAATTGGCGAGTAAGTCGTTTAATTTTACTGCTAATTGTTCCGAAAGTTGCTGGTCTAAACCGATTGCATTCAAGTTGTTCATATTGGTAGTATTTGTTACAAAGTTAGCCATATCGGCTAAGCACTTCAGTGATCAATGTCATGTTGAGAGAAAAAACTTAGCCGTCTACCAATTTTAGCCACAGCGGCAAATTATAGTACGTCGTTACCCGGCAAATTTTCCCGTTTTTTACTTCAAGGAAAGCCCCGGCGGGCAGTACGTACGACTGACCATGCGCAAGGGGCATCCCTTCGCCGCCTTTTTTGTAAATGCCATGTACCACGAATTCCACGGCAATGCGTTCGCCGGTGTCGTTGCTCATAAAAACCAAATCATGCAGGGTTTCTTCATACGATTCGTCCATTTGCTGCAGAAACTGTGTGTACAATTCCTGCCCGATGCGCACGTCGCCCTGGTTGACTTCGTGGCGAATTTCAGGGTCAACCAAAGCGATCATGCCTGTCCAATCTTTTTGATTGAAAGCAGCATAGTATTGTTTGACAATATCTAAGTATGGCATTCGTATGATGGTGTTTAGATTTGTTTATAAAAAGGCTGTTTCTTGCAAACAATCAACTTAGGAATAAGTTAAATTTGGTTTAAAGCCGGTTTTTCTTTGCAGCGCTTTTTTTTTTTCGCGCTCTAACAAGAAAACCTTTATCTTTTCTCACCTCAACCCTCAACCTTACTATTGTATGAACAAAAAACTGCTCTTCTGCCTTGTTTTCGCTGTAGTAAACACCCTGCTTTCGGCGCAAAGCACTTGTATGATTGGTTTACAATCCGGCGTAACAAACAGTTATTATCTAATCCGCGACGAAATAATAAACGGCGCCGAACTTTTGCCATTCTACGGCTTAACTGCCGCCGGGAACCTGCGCCATAATTTTAAAGGTAAATTTTTCTGGCAGGCCGGTTTACACTATACCCAATTTGGAGAGCGGATATTGGCCGATGGAAACCTAAGATGGCCCAGTGAACATGACGGCAATGGCGTCTATGTACCAGACCCATCACTTCCACACCGGTTAGAATTTTTACGCAAAACTGATTATTTTTCCTTTAGGGCAGGCTTGGGATACGACCTTTTTAGTTCGGAAAAATTCAGGATGGGGGTTATGCCTTTTGCGGAAGCCAATATTTTACTGAGCAATAATAATGACCGAAAACTTTACTTAGATAATGGAGATTTGTTTTCCCATTCGGAGAATGAAATCGATCCTGATTTCCGCATAGTGAATGCTTCCGCCGGTCTTGCCCTCGATTTTCAGGCAAAAGTCGGCTCAAAATTTAACCTTTTTCTTTCACCGGATGTATCTTATCAACTTCAACCTGCATCTGTTAACAACGGCGACTTTTCCGACACGCGCCGCTACTTCGCAGTGAGTTTGAATGCTGGTGTTTTTTATCAGTTGTAATGCGCATGGGGTTGTGTAATAAAGTGCAAAGCCTGCCCCGCACTGCGGGGTGCAAAAGGCAAGAGGCCATAATTTCGCAAAGCTCGATGTTTCGTAATCAAATCAGAAAAATTATGAAAACATCGAGTTTTGCGAGACAAAATTACCCCTCCGCGTACGGAGCAGGCTTTGCTGCTTGCCTTTTGCCTCTTTACACAACCCTTATGTTCCGGATCAACGCTTATCAATCTGCAACACCATCCCCACTGCGTTTTTACCTTTGGTATCCGCCTGGAAAGCAATGGTTTCACCAGCCTGAAAAGCAACGCTACCCACGCGCTGATCGGCTAAGGCTTCTTTTAGTTTATCTACATAATTCCGCTGGCGGCTGGCATTGATGCGCTGGTTGAACTGCTGCGCATCGAGCTGGGTTTTGGAAATGACGATCGCCATAAAATCGGAATTGCCAAGATCGTCGGCTTTCAGCGATTCGTCTTTCGGGAACAGCCGCGTGCCGGTGATGCCGCAATAGGGCGAGTGTTTCGCGGTATATGGGAAAAGCACATAGCTGGAGCCATCCGTTTCCTGGCCAAAAACATAGGTATAACATTCAACGCTGTTGGAAAGCAGAATTTTGAATTTATCCCCTTTTTTGATGGGGTTTGCGGTTTTGAACAGGAGGTCGCCCGCCTGCCGCAGTGCGATGGTTTTTTCGGAAGCCATATCGAGCAAACCGAATTTAACCGCTAATTTGTTTTGGTCAGCCGCCTGCTGGGTGCTGCTACCCATTGGATACAACCCGTAAGCTTCCTTCGTGAAGTGTACAAAATCTTTGTAGCGTACCCAGGCCATGCCGCGGTCGCCCCAATCTTCACCCCAACTGTTCATGAGTTGCAAAGCGCCGCCGTCTAAGTTATCGTCGTAGCCGATGACGCACATCGCGTGGCCGCTAAAACCGCGCATAGAATAATCGCCCTGGGTCGGATACCATACTTTTTGTCCCACCATCCGGCTCATGAACGTACCGCCTACCATCATGCCGATGACAACCGGCGCGCCTTGTGCTAAATTTTGGCGAATGCCCTGAATATCAGGCCCATAAGCCTCGCTACCTTCGGATAAGCGGTTAAAGCCTTTGATTTTATATTGCTGCGCCTCGCGACGTTGACTGCCGTTTGGAGACGCGGAGCAGGATTGATCGTCGTACCTGAACTCGTTAAACGGCAAGGCGCCTTCCTGCTGCATCGTTTTCATGGCGTCGAGCATGTAGGCGCCCTGGCAACCATCCAATGCAATTTGGTTGTAGAGGTAGGCCGGACTAAACGCCACGCTGTTTGGGTTTTGCCCGGTCGCTTTTGCGTGCAGAATGGTGCGGGCGCTGTATGCGCTGGCCCATCCTACGCAGGAGCCCTGTTGCCCCTGATGGCGCCGGGTAGGCGCGTATTGCTCCAACGACACCCGCGCCGGCATTTGGTTAAAGCTGCCGTAAGCTAAGGGTTCAAAAACTTCCGCTTTATCGTAGCGTTCTTCGCTCAAAGCTGCGCCCAACGAGAAGTCACCGCCTTCGGTCATGCCGCCAGACAGCATTTCCTGGCCTCCAAAGAAAAAATACCATGCGCCGCCAACGAGGAGAATAGGGATGAGCAGTTTGGGGCGTTTGAAAACAAAAAGCAGCACAAGTGGCAGGAACTTTAGCAACGGGCCTAAGCCGCCACCACCGCCTGTATTGTTGTTTTGTGGTCGTTGGCCTCCGCTTTGCGGATCATCAGGTTCTAATCGGATTGGCATAGTATTGTTTGTTTTGTTGAAAAAATGCAACAGCCTTCAAATTTACGACTGATTCATCAGTTGTAGGTCACTTGTGCGAAAGGATAGCCTGAAAAATATCCGACTGCTTATTTTTTGAAAATAAAATAGACCGCAAGCACCAGAAATCCGAAGCCGATGAGGTGGTTGATGCGAAAAGTTTCCGTGCGAAAAACGAGCAGCGAAAAAATCGCGAACACAACAAGGGTAATGACTTCCTGAATAACTTTTAATTCTACTAATGCGAAAGGGCCGCCGTTGCCTTTGTACCCGATTCGGTTGGCGGGTACCTGAAAACAATATTCAAACAAGGCAATGCCCCAACTGATCAGGATGATGCCAATCAGACCAATTTTTTCAAAAGCTTTCCACTCTTTAAATTTCAGGTGGCCATACCAGGCCAGCGTCATAAAAACATTGGAAAGAATGAGTAGCAGAATAGCATAAGTCCCTTTCATCGGATGCTGAGTTGCGGCAGCTCGCTTTCGGGTTCTAAAGAAGGGTATAAGTACCAGTACAAATCAAAAAAGCGCGGCGCAGATTCCGAAATAAAATTGCTGACCGAATTGCTCAGGATGACAATACCGATCTGATCTTCAGGTGAAAATGCCACTTCTCCGCGGTAGCCATTTACGAAGCCGCCGTGGTAAATCAGGCGCTGGGCATCGGAGCGTTCCATGACGCGCCAGCCAAGCGCGTACCAGGCCCGCTCCAAAGGCCGCCATTGGTAGAGCGTGGATTCCCGCAAGGGCATGGTCACCTGCGGGGTGAAAATTTCGCGCAGGGTAGCCGGTTTGATGATCTCGGGGTGGTGCCCCATCAGCAAGCGCAGCCATTGCGCCATGTCGTATATACTCGCATTCACCCCCGCAGCCGGCGAAGCAGAGTAATAGCGGGGAGAAATATCCATCGGGTAATACCCATTTTTGCTGACCCCGTGCGGCAGGGCAACATTAGGCGAAGCCATAATCTCATGATAACCAGCCGAAGCATCTTTCATGCCGGCAGGTTTGAACAGGCGCTCGGCCAGCAATTCGTTGTAGGAATCGCCGGTACTGTTGGCAATCACATCGCCGATCAGGCTATACGCTACATTTTGATAATCGTGGTGTTTGCCGACTTTGTAGGGCAGTTTTACATTTTTCAATTTGCCGACAATTTGCTCGTAATCTAATCCGTCGTTAAGCAAATTGGAATAGGCATGGCGGGGCAAACCCGTGGTGTGGCTCAGAACATGGCGCAAGTTCAAAATTTCGGTGCTTTTTTTATCGCGCAACTGAAAATCAGGCACATGACGCACAACAGGGTCATCCCATTCGAGCACGCCGTCTTGCACCATCAAGCCGGTCAAAACCGGTGCGAACCCTTTGGACAGCGAGGCAAGCCGGAAAACGGTATGGACATCAATGGAATCCCTTGTGCCAACTTCCTTCAACCCAAAGCCGCGCAGGTAAGCGATTTTGCCATCTTTGACAATGGCTACCGCTGCGCCGGGTACGTTTTCTTTTGCAAGGGCTTCTTCCACGTAGGCTTCATACTCTTGTACAATCCGCCGGAAAGCAGTATCGGTTATCTCCGACACGCCCATTTCCTCCTCCCGGTTGGTTTGCTGAAGTATTACCGGAGGCGCGGCAGTAGCTCCCCGCCGGGCGAACAGGACCGTCAGAATAAGACCAAGGCCGAATAAAGAGGAGATAATGAGTCTATTGTTCATGGCGTTTATTGAAAAGCAGTTGCAATGATAGGGATTCGTACGTAATTTTACACCATCCGAGGAAAAGAAAGTGGATCGGAAAGTGCGGGAAAACCAGGATGAATTTAAAAAAAAATGGTATGAGTACTTCGGCTGAACAGCAAGATATCCGAGCAACAGGGTTGTCTTTTGAAAACGATTTCTTCTATATTGAACTTGAAGATGGCTGGCGTATCGGGGTACCTTACAATTGGTTTTGGCGATTGGCAAAAGCAACGCAGGAGCAACGAATGAACTGGCGATTCATCGGAAAAGGTTCAGGCATCCATTGGCCAGATATTGATGAAGATATCTCTGTTACAGGAGTTTTGAACGGGAAAAAAAATCAAGCCCCTTCCATTTAAGCCTCTAAAGCTAATCAAGCTAAGCCAGCTCTAAGGGTATTCACGCCTTATTCGCCAACTGCCCACACGCCGCATCAATATCTTTCCCCCGGCTGCGTCGCACCGTAATCACAATGTCTTTTTTGCGCAGGTAAGCTGCAAACCGGTCAATCTGGTCGGCGTCCGATTTTTCAAACGGCGCATCGTCTATCGGGTTGTATTCGATGACATTGACCCGAACAGGGAAACGGGTGCATAGCGTGGCCAGTCTTGCTGCATCCTCCAGACTGTCATTAAAACGCTGGAAAGCGATGTACTCGTAGCTAATGCGGTTGCGGGTTTTTTGATAAAAATAAGCTAAGGAATCCATGAGCGCCGATAAGTTGTTTTGCTCATTGATGGGCATGATTTCGTTGCGCTTTTCGTCATCGGCAGCGTGCAGCGACAGGGCTAAGTTGAACCGCACGTCGTCGTCGGCCAATTGCCGGATCATTTTGGCGATACCGGCGGTGCTGACCGTAATGCGGCGGGGCGACATGCCCAGCCCTTTCGGCGAGGTGAGGCGCGCTACGCTGTCCAGCACATTGCGATAAGCCAGCAAGGGTTCGCCCATGCCCATGTAGACTACATTCGAAATGGGTTGTTTAAAAACCTCCAGACATTGCCGGTTGACTAAAACGACCTGATCAAAGATTTCGGCAGCATCGAGGTTCCGCACACGCTTCATACGCCCGGTAGCGCAAAATTTGCAGGTCAGGCTGCACCCAACCTGGCAGGAAACACAGACCGTAAAGCGCCCGTCTTCCGCCACGGGAATCAGTACCGCTTCGATCAGGTGGCCGTCATGCAGGCGAAACCGGGATTTTATGGTGCCGTCCGAGCTGTGTTGCACTTTATCCACCGAAATCGGGCGAATTTCAAAACTTGCCGCCAATTCATCCCGCAGCGATTTGGGCAAATTCGTCATGGCTTCAAAGTCGTGGACGCCCTTTTGCCACAGCCACTCCTGCACCTGCCGGGCGCGAAAAGCGGGTTGCCCCATTGTTTTGAACAGGTCTTCCAAGGCGTCGTCAGACAACAAACGGATGTCTTTTTTTAGGTCGGTGGCAATCAAGGATGCGGATTTAATCTGATGAATGAGAAGGCTTTGACAGTGCAAATATACATCCAATTGGACATCTTTTTCGGATAGGCCACTAATTCGTGTCTGTACATTCAGTCCCGTGTCTGTTTTTAGAGTTCGAGAGCAAGGCCGGTCCTGTAGGGACCTAATGCCGGTAGACTAGTTGGATTTCCAAAAATAGGGCGTAAACAACACCAATATCGTAAAAATTTCGAGGCGCCCCAGCAACATCAGGAAAGAAAGCACCCACTTGACCTCCGCCGAAAGCCAGGCGAAGTTATCCGCCGGCCCGACCTTGCCGATGCCCGGTCCTACATTACCAAGAGAGGTTGCCACTGCGCCGACAGCAGTCATGAAATCAACGCCCAGGATAGACAATACCAGAGAACCCAGCACAAACAAAATCAGATAAAGCAGCAGGAAAATAAAAATATGGATGAGAATCCTGCCCGCTACGACTTCCCCATTCAGCTTTAGCGGCACAATAGCCCTGGGGTGGATGAGGCGTTTGAATTCCAGGAAAGAGTTGCGAAAAAAAACAAAATGCCGGATAATTTTGATGCCGCCAGCCGTTGATCCTGCACAGGCACCAATAAACAGAAGCACAAAAAACAACATAGTCAGCCCAGGCGACCATTTAGTGTAATCCGCAGTGATGAAGCCCGTTGTGGTAATAACCGAGACCAGCTGAAAAAGGCTGTCGCGAAAAGATTTTTCTAAAGGTTGTTCAATATCGGGCGCATTGTGGACACCAATGGTGATCCCAGCAGCAAGGATGAGTACCAGGATCAGATAAGCCCTGAATTCATCGCTGCTCCATACTTTTTTGAGTTTCCCTTTTAGTCCGTAATAAATAATCGTATAGTTGATCCCTGCAATAAACATGAACAGGATAATCGTATACTGAATGATTGGCGAGGTATAATATGCAATACTGGCATTTTTGGTAGAAAATCCCCCCGTAGCCATCGTAGCCATGGAATGGTTGATGGCGTCAAAAAACGTCATGCCTTCCGCCCAAAGCAAAAGGATGAGCAATCCGGTCAGCGCAACATAGATCAGCCAAAGGCGCTTGGCGGTTTCCCGAATTCGGGGATGTACCTTGTCGGCAGTTGGCCCCGGCGCCTCCGCAACAAAAAGTTCGACGCCGCCAATGCCCAGCAACGGGAAAAGCGCCACCGTCAGCACAATGATGCCCATGCCTCCAATCCAATGGGTAAGGCTGCGCCAAAGCAAAATCCCTTTGGGCGTTCCTTCAATATCCGTGATGACCGTCGCGCCGGTCGTGGTCAATCCCGAAGCCGTTTCAAAGAACGCATCCGCAATACCCGGCAACACGCCGCTGAAAATAAACGGCAGCATCCCAAACAGCGTCATGGCCAACCAGCCCAGCGCCACAATGAGGTAGCCCTCGCGTTTGTTGACGCCTTTTCCATTAACCGATTTGAACAAAAACAGCAACGGCGCCCCGAAAGCAATACAAATGAGCGCAGAAAGTGCAATAGGTCCTTCATCTCCGCCGTGGTAATAATAGCAGGCGGGCAAACAGGCTAACATCAGTCCGCCAAGCAGTAGCAGGGTGACGCCAATGACGCGGGCTATGGGACGAAAACTGATCAATTTTCCTGTGCTTAGGTGATTTTTATCGAAAAAGGTTTTCTACTTTGGCAATGGCTTCCGGCAAGGCAAATACGATGACTTTATCATCCACCTGAAATCGGAAATTGCCATCGGGAATCAGGCTTTCCTTTCCCCGAATAACGCCACCTACCAGTGCTGATTTAGGGAAATGCAAATCTTTCAGTGCCTTTCGGGTAAGCTGATTTTCTTTGTGTACGACAAACTCGATCACCTCCGCATCCACTCCGTTAATGCTGGTCACCGCCTGAACCTGACCTTTCCGAACATAACGGAAAATGTTGTTGGCCGCAATGAGTTTTTTATTGATGAGCGTATCCACCCCGATGTTTTGTGAAATGTGGGTGTATTCCTTGTTCTCCACCTGGGCAATCGTTTTATAGACGCCGTGATTTTTTGCCGTGAGGCTGGCAATGATGTTGGCCTCGGAATTGTTGGTCAGGGCAATGACCGCGTCCATATTGTCTAATCCTTCTTCCACCAGCAAGTCAAAATTACTGGGTTCGCCATTGATGACCAGGGTGTGGTTCAGGATTTCGCTCAGATGCTTACAATGGTCTTTGTCGCGTTCGACCAGTGTGACGCTGAAGTCGTTTTCCAGCAATTTGGCCGTTGCCACTGCGAGGTCAGTCCCACCAAGCACCATGATGTTTTTTACTTTCACCTTCTTTTTTCCAACAATCGTCACTAATGCGTCAATGTCCTCTTTATCAGTGATAAAGTAAATGTGGTCATTCCGGAGCAATACGGTTTCTCCGTTTGGAATAATGGTCTGGTGACCCCGGAGAATTGCAATCGGGCGTACGGTGACTTCGGGGTTAATCCGGTACAGTTCGCTCAGTTTTACATTGGTCAGGGGAGAAAATTCTCCCAGGGTAAGCCCAACTAAGTTGATCCTGCCTTCCTCAAACTCGTAAATATCCGTAAAAGAACACTGACCGATCAACCGCTGTATTTCCTCAGCAGCCAGTTGGCTTGGTGCAATCAGGGCATCTACGCCTAATTCTTCAAACATTTTCCGTTGCTCATCTTCCAGATAATCCATGGTTTTTACCCGGGCTATGGTCTGCCGGGCGCCCATTTTTTTGGCTAAAATAGCCGTGAGCAAGTTGGTTTTTTCAGAAGTGGTGACGGCCAATACCAAATCGGCACGCGATACCTGCGCCTGTTCCAGGACCTCTATAGAAGAAGCGTCGCCCCGAAGGGTCATTACATCAAGGTGTGTTGCTGCATAATCCAGGACATCCTGGTTATTATCTATCAGTACGATGTCGCGCTGTTCAAAGGCAAGTAACTCAGCGAGGTGAAAGCCGACGTCTCCTGCGCCGGCAATAACTATTTTCATTTTTATGTAGCTTGTACAGCGCACGATGAAAAGCTTGTGCGCTAATCAAGTGCAAAGATAGCTGTCTCTCAATTGGTTTTGAAAAAAAATAGCGATTCCTCGCTTAAATTGCCACAATTGCGAAATCATTGCAGGATTGCCCGGTGCAGCGCCTCTAAACTTTTCCTGTTTTCGGGCAGCCACATGGCATTCAGCACATCGTCTTTTTCCAATTGGGTGATGTGAAAAGAAATGGCCGCTTTCAGTTTTTTGCGGTCGCGGGGTCTGTAAATGAAACGAATGACCTCCAGCCGGTCTTTTCCAAGCAGGTTGTACATGAATCCCAGGCTGTTATCATACTGGAATTCCTGCAGGGTAAACACCTTGCCGGCAATGCCCACCGGATTAAACAGGCTTTCGATGACCCCGACATTATTGCTGGCAGAAATCTCTTCCTTGCGTTCGGAGGTATTGATTTGAACCAAAACTACACCAGACGTATGCGTTTCAATCCAATCACGGAAAACCTGTACGAAGCGGATAGCCGTAAACAGGCCATAATTGTCTAACGCGCCGGCGTCCATCACCTCTATACCCGGACTGCTGGGCAAATGCACATTGGGCAGGATGTAGGGATAGGTGGCATTCATGCGCAGCGCGGTCAAAAAGCGCAGACTGTCAGCGCTCTGGGCGCCAAACATCCAGCGGTAGTCCACCGCGTCCACTTCTAATGTTTGGCGATGTGCGGCGCCAACGGGGGGAATCATCATAAAGGAAGCCCCATGAGGCGAAACAACCAGCCGCCTGCCGTCATTTACGATGGTTGGCGTGAGGTACAGCATCGGAATGAGCGCGCGGCGTTCCGGGTCACGGTAGTCCGAGAGGCTCTTGTCGAGCATGCCATCGGTGTTTTCGCTCAACTGGCGTTCAAAAATATACCCCCGGTCTTTGTTATAGGTATGCCCGCTTTGCCGGAAAGTTGCCCAGGGCAGAAAAATATCGTTCGTGACAATCGTAAATGCAATTGAATTGAGCAAATCTTTGGAAATCTTGTCAATGTATGCCTGGTCATATACGTCCACCGCTTTCCCGTTTTGCTGTTGCAAATACAGTTCGCGCAAATAAGACGCTCCGATCATCCCCCCGGATGCTCCGGTGATGAGTACCGTGTGGGGCATCAAACGCCCCTCCAGCAGGCTATCCGCTGTTTGAACGACCTTCATGGTCCAAATAGCCGAGCGCAAGCCCCCGCCACTCACGCAAAACAAGACCATCTTCGGTTTCTTGGAGGGCAGATTTTGCCCGCTCACCTTTGCAAGCCAGGTATTTAAAATATCCGTCGTATTTTTTTTATCAAGCTCAAGTTGTTCCGACTCACAGACTGCCTGCATCCTGGCGAGGGAATATTCGGCAGGCTTGCAGGCATAGTCCATACCATAAGCTTTATTGCGCTGGTGAAGTGTGTCGAAACTGGTGGCATAATTCGCTACAAAAACAAGCCCGACAAAAACCGTGAACCACCAATGGCTGAACCAGTAAATGATGGCGCCAATGATGGCCGTAAAAATGCTGAGCAAGATAAAAATACTGGCAGCAGCAGGAATCCGGAAGGCAGCGGCATCAATCAGGTAGCCCAGCGCCAGCAGCAGACCCATCGTTAATAATTGAAGCAGCAAAACATTGAGGTGGTTTTGCCGGAAGATGTTCAACAACAGGCGTACATCGTAGTGAGCCACACTTCTCACCAACTTGGGGCGGAAGGATTCATTCAGATAAGTCATTACTTTCCAGCGGTTTTCATCCTGCTTGATGTAATCCATGTCCACATCCCGGCGGCCAGGCACAAATACCCGCTCTTTGTCCTGAGGAATCGTAGGTTCTATTTCATAATGAGAAATATCCTTATTGGTAAGATGAAAATAAGTACTGTAAAAGATCAGGATGGCAAATCCTCCTGCGCAAAGCCCCAGCCATCGCAAAAAAGCATCCCAAATCGGGGCTGATTCATAAACCAATTGAAAATGAAAGATATAGCCACTATACAAAATGAAAAAAAATAAGGGGAGCAGGCTGTTGTTGATACAAAACTTGGTGAACGGCCGCGACAGAGAGGCTAAAAAAGGAAAATGGTGGGCGTTGAGCAGGTAAGTGGTCAGGTTCCAACTCATTACGAAGCCCCCATAAGTTAATCCCACTAAAAAAAAACTCCAAAAATCAATCGAACCCTGGTACTCCGGATCCAGAAAAAGATAAGGGACACCCAATTTATTGCCGATCTTGCCGGCGATGAGCAAAGCGGCTAACAGCCACATGCCAATGAGTAGCACATTGCTGCGCACATGGGACAGCAACAATTGCAATGGAAAAGAATAGAAGAGTTGTTCGAAGTACTGCTTCATCTCTTTCAGGGTTTATGTCTGCGTAAAATAATAAATTTGCGCTTTCTTATAAAAAACGCAATCCTTCATGAATATTGCTGTAGTTGGAACCGGATATGTTGGGCTGGTAACCGGCGCCTGTTTTGCCGAAACCGGTAACCATGTCATTTGTGTAGACATTAATGCGGAAAAGGTTGCGCGGATGCGCAGGGGAGAAGTCCCGATTTACGAGCCTGGCTTAGAAATGATTTTCGAGCGGAACACAAAACAAGGGCGTCTTTCTTTCACAACCAACCTGGAAGAAGCCATTGCGCAGGCGCAAATCATTTTTTTAGCGTTGCCCACACCGCCCGGGGAAGACGGCTCGGCCGATCTTTCGTACATCCTTGGTGTGGCCGCACAATTGTCGCACCTGCTGAAAACAGAGTATAAAGTCATCGTAGACAAAAGTACCGTTCCGGTCGGGACTTCCGAAAAAGTACACGCCATCATTGCGCAACATGCTGATGAATCCCTTTTTGATGTCGTTTCCAATCCTGAATTTTTGCGGGAAGGGGTAGCGGTGGAAGATTTTATGAAACCGGACCGGGTCGTGATTGGTACGCAATCGGAACGGGCAAAAAAGATGATGCGGTTGCTTTACGAACCTTTTGTGCGTCAGGGCAATCCCATCATCTTTATGGATGAGCGCTCGGCAGAGATGACGAAATACGCGGCCAATGCCTACTTAGCTACCCGCATTTCTTTCATGAATGAGATTGCCAACCTCTGCGAACGGGTTGGGGCCAATGTGGATATGGTCCGGGCCGGCATCGGCAGCGATACCCGGATCGGCAAGCGCTTCCTGTTTCCGGGAGTGGGTTATGGCGGGAGTTGTTTCCCCAAGGACGTTCAGGCTTTAGCCAAAACTGCAGGCGATTACGCTTACGATTTTCACATCCTGAAGTCGGTCATGCATGTAAATGATCACCAGCGCTACATACTGGCACAGAAAATAAAAACGTTTTTCAAGGACGACCTGAATGGTAAAACCATCGCCATCTGGGGATTATCTTTCAAACCCAATACCGACGATATCCGGGAAGCTCCGGCGCTCTACATCATCGAATCGTTGCTCGAAGCCGGAGCGGTTGTGAAAGCGTACGACCCCGAAGCAATGGAAAACGTAAAAGTCATTTTTGGCGATCGGGTGCAGTTTGCTTCAGATCAGTACGAAGCGCTGATTGGCGCCGATGCGCTGGCTATTGTGACTGAGTGGAGCGTTTTCCGAACGCCGAGTTTTCAGGTCATGGCCGAGCTGCTGAAAGATAAAGTGATCTTCGACGGTCGCAACCTCTACGATTTAGACCAGATGGAAGAACAAGGGTTTTATTACGACAGTATTGGCCGGAACACAATTTCAAAGCAATAGGTTAAAAAAAAATCAACTATGCGACACCTGTTTTTCCTGCTGCTCCTGGCAACTTTTGCTCCAGGGTGCGGCGCCCCCGGAACGCCCGCTGATAAAGGCGTTCAGAGTGGAGAGGCCGCTAACCTTGAAACCATCGAAAATACGACTGAAGATGGCTACTTAGAACGGTTCTCGCGGCGCAAATCGGATTATGCACGGCACGGCGCTTATTACAAACTTAACCCTGCCGGCCAGTTAATCGAATTGGCCCATTTTGAAAATGACACCCTCCACGGAGAACGCATTCTTTTTTATGAAACTGGCGACACCCTCCAAATTGAACATTACCAAAAAGGTTCTTTTGAAGGCAATTACCGCGCATTCTATCCCGGAGGGAAATTAGAATTGGAAGGCGTCTATGTTGGCAATACCATGGATGGCGTTTGGAAAGGATATTACGAAAGCGGGCAGTTAAAGGAAATCGTCACTTTTCGGGAAAACGAAGAAAATGGGCCTTTCACAGAATACCATCCCAATGGGCAGCTCAAAGCCGAGGGGTATTACCAAAATGGCGATAAAGAACAAGGGCTGCTCAAGCTCTACGACGAAAACGGCCAACTGACCAAAACCATGGACTGCAATGCCGGGATTTGCCGAACCGTGTGGAAAGCAAAATAAGGATAGAGCAGATTGAAATCACGAACAAGGCTAAGCCTTTTGACGATCTTTAATGCGCTCAAATTCAACCTCATAGCGGCTGTCATTGGTTCCCATCACCCGGTCCCAGAAATTAAAATACAACCCATAATTGCAGTTGGACCGCTGGTGGTGCATGTTGTGGTGCGTGGACGTATTCATCCATTTCCAGATGGGGTGGCGAACAAATCCTTTTGGAAACAACTCGTATCCGAGATGACCGGTCACATTAAAAAACAAAGACCAGCCGGTAAACAGGAACAACACAAGTGGATGAAATGGTACGAATAAAATGGCGATGGGAATGATGCCGAATTCCAGCACGGCCTCCAATGGCTGAAAAGACAACGAAGCCCAGGGCGTTGGATTTCGAGAATTGTGATGCACCCGGTGGACCAGCATAAAAACTTTCGGATGGTGCATTACGCGGTGCATCCAGTAAAAATAGGTGTCGTGCAAAACGACAATGAAAACAAAGGAAAAGACAAGATACCCCCAGCCATACGCACTGAGATCGGTGTAAATTTGCGTATAACCGGCCTCGCGAGCCACGTAAATGCCAATGCCCATCAACGCAAAGATCAATGCCGTAGACCCGGAATGCCGCACTTCGCTCCAGATGTGCTTTTGATCCGGAAACCGCTGCTGGATCTTGTATTTCAACCAACTGCGCCGCTTGACCACATAAAAAATAAGAAAAGCAACTCCTGCAAGAAATGCATAACGCAGAAAAATGGTAGCGGCGCCGAGCAACCAGCCCAAAGGAATGCCGAATTTTTCAATGAGGAAGTACATGGGAAAGGGTTTTAGCCCCCTAACCCCTCCTTCGGCTATCGCTTAGGCAGCAGAAGGGGGAATTGAGAAGGTTAAAGAATCAAGGAGAAAGGTTAAAGAGGAGTTATTGGTTATCAGTTATTTGTTATTGGTAAATGAAACAAGCTCTAAGTATCAACGAATATTCTTCGCTAATAAACAACTCATAATCAGCCATAGTAAGGATGGGCAAACAGACCAATAACAAATAACCAGTAACCAATAACCAACTCCCCCCTATCAATACAAATCAATCGTGTGCGAGTGCCCGTTGACGATGATCGTCACGCTGCCATTGCCATTGAATACCAGGTCGCCTTCGTAGCTGAAGCTGCGTCCGGCGCTGCCGCTGCCAGTCAGGGTAAAGCTGGCAATCCCGCTTACAATCCGGCGCGTGCCTTTGTCTAAGTTGAGGTCATCCAGACTTACCAGAAGGTTAGACGTAAAGGCATTCAGGTTGCGAACTTTGGATGTTTGGCTCCCTTGCCGGGAATAAGCGCCATTGATAATGTAGTTGGCCCCGGTGACAATGTTTTCAACTAACCAGTCGCCAACCGCATTGTCGTCAGAAATCATCCGCGCCGTCTCATAATTCCCTTCCGCCGTGCGGTCAAAATCGAGGGATTGCGGGATTGAGTTGTTGTTGCAGTTCAGGGTCCAGATGAAAGTGGAGTTGTAAGAAGCAGTAATTCTGGGGTCGGTGTAATTGTAGCTCACGGTTGAGTCCATGGTTTCGCCGCAAGGACCGCCACCCTGCACATCTTTCACCGTATATTGTTCTGCGATGTAAACGGCATCTTCCGACTGCGCAGCAAGTCCGTCGGTATCGGCAAGCAGTGCGCCTTCTACCACGGCAACAATTTCTTCTTCATTAAGCACATTTTGCGGTTCTTCCGTTTCTTTGTTACAAGCTGTGGCGAACAGACCAACGGTCATCAGGAGTAAAAACAGGCCGGACAGGCTTTGGATGTTTTTTTGAAATGCGAGTTTCATGATGTCTGAATAATTTTGAATGTTAAAAAAAGTGTTTCGTTTGACTGATGGCACAAAGAAGGGGAGATGGAAATGGGCTTCAAAATTTATTCAACCATCGGAGCGGAAGGTTCAATGAGTTGTAAATCTAACCTCACCAAACCGGTGATTGAAGGTTTTCTGCCATTGGTTGAATGTTTTGGAACGGCGGAAAGGAGCCGGGTAGATTTGCCGTACTGAATTAAAAAATACACCATGGATACTCAGGAGAAAGTAATTAACCGCAGGCTGCAGATCGGGCTGCACGTTGCCTTGTGGGTATTGGCATTTGCCATCCATATTGGATTCTTCGGTCGCTTTTTTTCGCTGGAGGTTACGTTCTTGCGCGGTTTGGCGAATATCCTGCCCCTCGTATTTATCTTTTACCTCAACCTGTTTTTGGTCAACCGCTTCTGGGAACGCGGGCGACACGTAGTCTATATTTTTATGGTTATTTTGTTGGTGTTGTCTCTGACGGTGTTCCGAACGCGCATTAATCTCCTCTTTCCCGAAATGGATCGCGCCGCGCTGTTTTTGGCTAATGAAACATTCAGTTGGCGTATAGCCGCATTAGTTACCAATATCGGAGCTTTGTTAGTCAGCGCTCTATACCAGATCCTCCAGAACCGCAAGCGGGAGGAACAACGTTCGCTTGAGGTGATCAACCGCCAAAATGAAGCGCAGTTGCAGTTTCTTCGGGCGCAGATCAATCCCCATTTCCTTTTCAACACCCTGAATAATATTTATGCACTGGCGGTCGCGAAATCGGACAAGACGGCCGATATGGTGCTGCGGTTGTCCAACCTGCTCCGCTATGTGGTTTATGATGGCAAGGCAGAACAGGTAGCGCTTTCGCGCGAAATTGAACACATCAACCAGTATATTGAGTTGTTTCAACTGCGTTCGGAAAGACCGGCCAATATTCAGTTTGCCGTGGGAGGACCAGCAGAAGGCTATATGGTGGAACCGATGATTCTGATCCCCCTCGTGGAAAATTGCATGAAACACTGCGATTTTGATACCAACGACCATGCTTTTGTCCGCATCTCGCTGAAAACAGCGAAGGGAAAGCTTTTTTTTCAAACCATCAATTCGAAAAGCGACAGCGATTTTCAAAAAGACAAGGTTGGCGGCGTAGGGCTTGAAAACATCCGCAAACGCCTGATGCTGAAATATCCGGAACGATTCTCGTTTGAGATCAGCGATAAAAAGGATACTTTTGAAGTACGGCTGGAAATGTAGCCTTAAAACATACCATGGCAACGATCAAAACCTTACTTGTAGACGACGAATACCTTGCGCTGAACCTGCTGGAAACCTTCATCCGGGAAATCCCGGAATTGGAGATTGTAGACAAAGTCAAATCCCCGGTTAAAGCGCTTGAAATCCTGGCTCAAACCCAAATTGACCTGCTTTTTCTCGATATTCAGATGCCGACGCTCAGCGGGAATAACCTGCTGCGCACCCTGTCTCGCCCGCCGGTCACCATCTTCACAACGGCTTATGCCGATTTTGCGGTGGAAGCATTCAGCCTGAATGTGGCCGATTATTTATTGAAGCCCTTTTCGTTTGAGCGCTTTCTCCAGGCCGTAAACAAGGCGAAAGAACGCCTGCGCGAAAATCCCCGGCAGGTAACCGATGGATATGTGGCAATGCCCGGTGCAGAAGACCCCCGGGATTTTTTTGCGGTGAAAGTGGACGGAAAAGTCGTCAAGGTGCGTTATGAAGACATTCTGTTCATCGAAGGGCTTAAAGAATACGTGCGCATCGTTTGCCGCGATGCCCGCTATGTGACCCTGGAGAGCCTGAAAAACTTAGAGGAACTTCTGCCGCAAAGCAATTTTGTGCGGGTTCACAAATCTTATATTGTGGCCAAAGACAAAGTACAGGCGCTCGATGGCAACCTGCTTGAAATTCAGAAATTCAAGATCCCCATCAGCCGCACCAGGCGCGACGAAGTGGTTCAGGAAGTGTTTTATAAGTGATAAATCGGCGTTTTTCGTAAACCTCTTTATTTTTGCAGGCGTTAGTAGTCCGTTCATACCACATTGAGTTTAGTTTTGCACCTATTCAATCGCACCAAATCTTTCAGGAAATTGAAGCACTCGATCAAAATAACCGCTATTGTACTTTTGGTTCTGATTTTGGATCAGACCCTGAAAATATGGGTAAAAACGACGTTGGCGCACGGCGACTCGATCTTTTTATTTGGCCAGGAATGGGCGCAAATTCACTTTGTAGAGAATAATGGCATGGCTTTTGGCCTGGCGTTGGGCGGTGAATACGGCAAATTAGCCCTCAGCCTGTTCCGTATTTTAGCCGTCAGTTTCCTGGTCTACTATTTGCGCATCCTCATGAAAAATCAGGCGCCTTTCGGGCTGTTGTTCAGCTTTGCCTGCATCCTTGCAGGCGCTATAGGGAATATCCTTGACAGCGCTTTTTACGGCCTCATTTTTTCCGAATCCTGTTATCATTGCGGCATAGCCGAGCTTTTTCCGGAAGCTGGCGGTTATGCCGGATTTTTGCATGGCCGGGTGGTGGACATGCTCTATTTCCCGGTGCTGAAAGGCAATTATCCGGATTGGCTGCCATTTTTGGGCGGTGACTCTTTTACTTTCTTCAGCCCCGTTTTCAATTTAGCCGATACAGCCATTACGGTGGGGGTCTTCTATATTTTGATCTTTCAGCGCAGCTTTTTCAGCACGCACCCTCCCGCTGAAACCACAACGACGCCGGTGGAAACGGTGGCGACTGTGGTTGCAGAAAGCAATGCGGATGCCGAAGAACAAGTCGAACAACAAAGACCTGTTTCGTAGTTTTTGCAACAAAAGTCGCTTTGATGCCTTTTAGATAGGTAAAGACTTCACTTATGCGACTGTTTATCTGGATCGTTGTGATCCTCCTTTTTGATTGGTATGTATTTCAGGCCTTCAAAATCATCATTCAGGGATGGGCTGCACCGCTAAAGATCGCGGTACAGATCCTTTACTGGCTGGCGCCGCTCATTGCCATCACTTTTTTTCTATTCAGTAACTTCACAGATACCAACACGTGGAATAAAAACGTGTATGTATTCCTGCGCACGTTCGTTTTCATCTCTTATTTCTCTAAGTTTCTAATTGCCGGCGTGTTGCTCATTGACGACTTCCGGCGACTACTGACCTGGGGCTATCAGGCTCTTAGTGCGGATAACCGTTTCGACGCAGGGCGCTCCAGATTTTTGTCTCAGGTGGCTCTGTTTCTGGGCAGCGTGCCTTTTGTATCGCTCACTTACGGCTTGCTGCGCAATCCTTACCGATACAAGGTATTCCGCGAAAACCTGGCTTTGAAAAACCTGCCGGAAGCCCTCTCAGGACTTCGCATCATCCAAATATCTGATATCCATTCCGGGAGCTTCACATTCAAAGAACCTGTGCGGGAAGCGGTTTCGCTGATCAATCAACTGAAACCCGATCTGGTCTTTTTCACCGGCGATTTAGTCAACAACAAAGCCGATGAAATGGACGATTTTATGGATGTGTTTGATAAAATAGAATCCCGTCTGGGCGTTTTTTCCATTTTTGGGAATCACGACTATGGCGACTACGTGCAGTGGCCCAGCGAGCAACACAAACAGGCTAATTTGGATAAATTGAAAGCCATACACCGGGCTCTGGGATGGACTTTACTGACCAATGAAAACCGAATATTGGAAGTGAATGGCGCAAACCTTGCAATCATCGGCGTTGAAAACTACTCAACCCACCTGCGTTTCCCAAAATACGGCGATCTCAATAAAGCTAAGGAAGGAACGAAAGGAGCGGATATTAAACTACTGCTGTCCCACGATCCGTCTCATTGGAACGGGCAGATACTGCCTGATCATAAAGACATTGCCGTGACCTTTTCAGGCCATACGCACGGGATGCAATTTGGCATTGAAATACCGGGCTTCCTTAAGTGGAGCCCTATCCAGTATGTTTACAAACAGTGGGCGGGTTTATATCAGTCGGGTGACCAATACTTATATGTTAACCGGGGTTTAGGTTTTTTGGGGTATCCAGGCAGAGTTGGCATTCTTCCCGAAATCACCTGCATTGATCTCGAAAAGGCGTGATTGATGTGATCAAATGGTTTTTTTGGGGTCTTGGAAAAGTTTTGGGGTTATGAAGTCTTCTAACTGGTTCATTAAAGTACGCTATTAGAGGCAGAGTCGCTCTTTTTTAAGAGCTTGCTTTTCAAGGTATTATAAAATATATCTCAAAGATATTGCCTCTAAGGCAAGCCTCCAATACAGGTTTTGGAGGGTTTCAAAATTTCAAAGACCCGCTTTTTGCGGTACTCTTTATTGAGATTACGAAAGAAAACGCATTTAATGTGCTTGTTTTCAGATACTTATGGTTTTGAGGTTTTGCCGCGTAAAACCTTCTGTTTCCATAATTCATACGGGGCATTTTTTTTTTAATACCTTGCCACAACAATCCTTTCTATGGCAGGCATACAAGAAGACCTATTCGAACTGATTCAAACCTTATCGGTAACCGAAAAGCGTTACTTCAAAGTTTTTGCTGCAAGCAATAAATCTACGGACATCAACTATGTAGCGTTGTTTGACGCGCTAAGCGAGTTGGATCATTACGACGAAAAGGTATTGGTGGCCAAACTGCTTCGCAAAAATAAAAGCAACACCGGCAAAACACCAGGTACACGCTTGAATCAGGAGATGCAGTACCTTTACAAAGTGCTCCTTCAGGCCATGCGCCAATACAATCATGAGAATTTCGCTCATATTCGAATCAGGGATATGATTTGTGAGGCAATTTTTTTGAGGGATCGCGGGCTATATAAGCAAGCAGAGAAACGTATTTTTAAAGCCAAAGAGCTTGCTCAAAAATACCACAACTATGTTGCGTTGCTGGAGTTAAACCGCATAGAGCGTACGCTCATCTGGAGTCTGGATGGAGCGAACGAAGGAAGTAAAACGGCGGCGCTCATTGCTGAAAAAAACCATATTATGGAGGTATTGGAAGAAGAAATGGCCTATGAGGACTTATATGCCATTGTTTCCAATGCCGTTAATCGCCAAAACTTATTCATTTCCAACGATGAAAAAACCATAGAACTTGTTGGCAAAATTGACGGGCTTTTTTCACACAAAGAACCGGATCAACTATCTGATTTTGCCAGGCTCAGGCGATACCAGATAGGGGCACTTCACAAAATGGCTGAAAATCAAGTAGAACAAAGCCATCACTATGCTAATCAACTGCTTGACTGGTGGGACAATCACGAACACTTGAAGCAAGAAGAGGTTTTTCGCTACCAGATATCGTTAACCAAAATAATCAGCTTTTTATTCCTAAACGGGGAATATGAAAAAGTGGACGAATTGATTCGCAGGATACGCGAACGCAACTCCAATACGGCAAATGGGAAAGCCCTCATATTCCGGTTTATCACGGTGCATGAGCTGTTGTATTATCTCAACAGTAAAAAGATTGATCAGGCAAAAGCTATGTTACCCATGATAGAAGAAGGGATTCGCATTTATCCGCTTGCGCTCAAGAAAAAAATGGCAATTATGCACAATGCCGCGATCACAGCCTTCGTTGCCGGAGATGATTCCTACTGTGAAACCTGGCTGTTGAAAATAATTGCTCACTCAGAGAGTGCCATCCGGGAGGATCTTGTCCGAAAGGCTTTTTTGCTTCGCGTTATTCTACTTGAAAAGCTTCCGGAACGCCAGGAAAAGGCCATTCGGGCTGCCAAAAAATATTTCAGGGAGCATAATGGCCAGGAAAAAGGAGGATCAAAAGCAGATAGAAAAAAAGAAAATATTGAAACCGAAATCCTGAACCTCGTTTCAAAAATCATGTATGCGCCTCCGCTGCCGCGTGAAAAGGAAGAAGCTGTGCGAAAATTGTTGGAATACTTAAAAATAATCGCAACCACTCCACAAAGCAAAAGGCTCTATGGAGTGGCTGAATTCACTCTTTGGTGTCAAAGCAAACTGAAAAGACAAAGCCTTCGCGTAACGCTGGAAGAAGCCTCGGAGTAAAACAGGATTCGTTTATACGACTGTAATTACCAAATCTCCGGACGTGTCCTGCTGCAGATAAAGGTCATTGTCGGCCATCTCGATGGGGTAAACTTTGATGCCAAGCCCCATATCCGAGTCACTGGTACCTAAGATCCAAAGGGTATGAGAGGAAGGCCGGTAGCTGAAGGTCCATTGATAATCGGTGACGTTCAAAACGGTACTTGATCCGGAAGGTACGGACTGTTCTTCGGACATTTGAATGTCGCTGCTGCTGTAAGTGAATTTGACAATTTTGTTGTTCTCAAGGCTGGCTTCAGTTTTTTGGCCTGATCCGTCTACGCGAATCGCCTTGGTCATGCTGGTCGCTAAAGAAATGGAAGAACTCATAGTAAGAAGTGTTTGGTTTAATGGCATTAGTGTGATCTCAAAAATCACAACAATCGGATAACTTTAATGCATCCCAAAAAGTTCCGAATGCATAAAAAAAATTTCGAGCCGTACTTTTTTTCTAATTTCGCCATGATTTTCACCATGATTTGAACAAGTGCTAAGCTTTTTCCGAACCAATCAATTAGCTGCCAGTGCGCTGCTTATTTTTTACGCAGCGATTCTGCATCTGTCGTCCTTGTTGTCGCCAGGTGAAAGCGCTATGCCAGCTTCTGATCAGGCAGGGATATTGGGCCATTGGTTGTATGCCCTCACTGGCATTCATGGGTTGTTGCCCTCGCTTTTAACACTTGGGCTATTATCCGTACAGGCGGTTTTGATCAATGTGCAGGTCAGCAACCATCGGTTAGCCTCAGAAGTAAGCCTGTTTCCCGGGTTGTTTTATATACTGATTGCCAGTTCATTGCCTGCTTTTTTGTGCTTTTCCCCCATTCATTTGGCCAATACTTTTCTCATCATTGCATTGGGGATATTGATGGCAACGTACAAGCAGTCCTCCTGTGCTGATCTTATTTTCAATGTCGGCTTTTGGATGGGTGTGGCGAGTTTGTTTTACCCTCCGTTTATCCTCCTTATTTTTGTAGGAATGGCCGGGCTAAATGTGCTAAGAGCCTATAAAATAAGGGAGCGACTGATGGTTCTGGCGGGTATGGCAACACCTTATTTGCTGGCGGCTTTATACTGCTTTTGGAATGATGAACTGTCGTTGTTTCTTGATCTTCAGTTTTTTAAGCCCTTCGAGTTTTGGTCTTTTTCAAAATACGAATCCTGGGGGTTGGTGGTTGAACTGGGCTTTTGGTTCCTGCTCATCCTAATCACCCTCGGAAGCATCGGGGCTTACAATTTTAAAATGCAGCTACAGGTACAGAAAAAAATCAGCATCCTGTATTGGGCTTTGTTGATTGGCGGGCTTACAACCTGCTTTCAAAAAGGGGTGTCCGTTGAGCATTTATTGGTCACCGCCGTACCCCTTGGAATCCTGATTTCTTTTAACTTTATTCTTGTTTCCAAAAGGTGGTCAGAAATGTTGCACCTTGTTTTACTCGTATTGATTCTTTGTTGGCAATACAAAGGATATTTTATGGGTAATTAAATGTCATACTTATGAAGTTTGGTGTTGTCGTTTTTCCAGGTTCTAATTGTGATGATGATGTCGTTCACGTGCTGGAGCAGGTGATGCAACGGGAAGTCGTCAAACTTTGGCATAAGGATCAGACCTTGAATGGTTTTGACGAGGGGGATTGCATTGTGCTTCCAGGCGGGTTCTCTTACGGCGATTACCTTCGGGCAGGCGCCATTGCGCGCTTTTCTCCAATTATGGCTTCCGTAGTAGATTTTGCTGCGAATGGCGGTTGCGTTTGGGGCATTTGCAATGGGTTTCAAATTCTTTGCGAAGCCAAACTCCTGCCGGGCGTACTGCTGCTCAACAACAACCAGCAGTTTATTTGCAAAAACGTATACCTGAAAGCTCAAACGAATCGCAGCGCCATTACGGCATCTATTGATCTGACAAAGGCGCTGAAAATTCCAATTGCCCATGCTGAAGGCCGTTATTATGCAGACGCCGCCACGTTGGAATCCCTTGAGGCCAACGACCAGGTACTGTTCCGGTATTGCGATGAACAGGGAAACGTCAATGAAGCCGCTAACCCAAATGGCGCATTGAATAATATCGCCGGAATATGCAACGCACAACGCAATGTTTTTGGCATGATGCCGCATCCTGAACGCGCTTCAGAAAGTATCCTCGGCAATACGGACGGGCGTATTTTGTTTGAATCGTTACTAAGCTATTCCCGGTCGGCTGCCGCGCTTTCACTTGCCGGATAAAATTGCAAATCAAAACATTGATATGTATGACCATTCGTACAACTATTTCATTGATCGTTATTGCCTTGTTGGCGGCTTCTTGCGGCAACAATCCGCAAAGTGCCTCCACAGGTGCAGATGATATGGCAAAATTTGCAACCGACCCTAACTTCCAGCAAGCACACGAAGATCCTGCCAACATTGCCTTCCAGGGTAAAGGGCAAATGGTTTCTTTTGCGACCCCCGACGGCAAACAAGGCAGCGCTTACCTTCTTAAACCGGAGCAGGCGACGGATAAAGTACTGTTCGTTATTCAGGAGTGGTGGGGACTAAACGACCACATCAAACAGGAAGCTGAGCGACTGTTCGGCGATCTGAAAGATGTGACGGTAATGGCGCTCGATATGTATGACGGGAAAGTTGCAACAACACCGGAAGATGCCGGCGCAATCATGAATGCGGTAGATCCGCTGCGTTGTGAAGCCATCATCAAAGGCGCATTAGCCCAGGCTGGCGCCAATGCGCGCGTAGCAACGATTGGTTGGTGCTTTGGCGGCGGCTGGTCGCTCCGGGCATCCATACTGGCAGGCAAGCAAGCAGCAGGATGTGTGATGTACTATGGCATGCCTTTGGAAAAAGCGGCAGAACTTGCGCCACTCCAGGCGGAGGTATTGGGCATTTTCGCAGCAAAGGATGCCTGGATTACGCCCCAGGTTGTGACGAACTTCCAGAATTTAGCGAAAGCCACCAATAAAAAAGTAGAGATTCACAGCTTCGATGCGGACCACGCTTTTGCGAATCCGAGCAACCCAAAGTACGATAAAGTTAATAGCGACAAGGCAAATATGCTTGCGCTGGAGTTTTTGAAGAAAAAGCTTTCCTAAAATAAAGTGCAATAGGGGTAGGTTGTGTGAAGAGGCAAGGTGCAAGGGGCAAACGGGCAATTTTGTTTCGTAATATTCGATATTAACGTAATCAAACTCGCGTGTTTGCTCCTTGCCCCTTTCAGCCTCACACCTCTGCGGTTTCCAGCACCTTAGCAGGTTGTCTAAACACCACCACATCGCCGAAAACATCGAGGATCAGCCGGCTCTTCGGCTGCACATCGCCCAGCAGCATTTGTTTGGAAAGCTGATTGAGTACCCGCTTCTGAATAACACGTTTCAGTGGTCTTGCGCCAAACTCGGGGTGGTAACCTTCTTCCGCCAGCCAGTTCATCGCTTCCGGAGTCACATTAAGGCTGATCTCCTGTTTGGCTAACATCGCTTTGACTTCCTGCAACTGCAATTCAACGATGCCCCGAATGTCTTTTTTCGTCAATGGCCGGAACATGATGGTTTCATCAATGCGGTTGAGAAATTCAGGCCGTACGCTTTGCTTCAACAGTTCAAATACTAAAGCCTTGGTTTTTTCCACGATCTCATCGCGGTTGCCCTCGTTGATTTTTTCAAAGTTTTCCCGAATGAGGTCTGAACCAATATTCGACGTCATGATGACGATGGTATTCTTGAAATTCGCTATCCGGCCTTTGTTGTCGGTCAGCCGCCCATCGTCCAGCACCTGCAGGAGGATGTTCCAGACATCCGGGTGCGCTTTTTCGATTTCGTCCAGCAACACTACAGAATAGGGCTTGCGCCGCACAGCTTCTGTGAGATGCCCGCCCTCGTCATAACCGACATAACCCGGAGGTGCGCCTACCAGCCTGGAAACCGAGTGGCGTTCCTGGTATTCGCTCATGTCAATGCGTGTCAACAGGTTTTCGTCGTTGAAGAGGTACTCCGCAAGCGCTTTCGCCAATTCTGTTTTACCAACGCCAGTGGTGCCAAGGAAAAGAAAAGATCCGATGGGCCGCCGTTCGTTTGACAAACCGGTGCGGCTTCTCCGGATCGCGTCCGAAACGGCCTCCACTGCTTCATCCTGGCCAACAACCCGCTGGTGCAACTCTTCTTCCAGGTGGATGAGTTTTTCCCGTTCGCTTTGCAGCATTCGGGTAACGGGAATCCCCGTCCACTTGCTCACAATTTCGGCGATGTCCTCCGCATCTACTTCTTCTTTCACCAGCAATTTGCTGTTCGACTGCATGTCAACCAAGCGGTCATTGTATTCACTGAGGCGTTTTTGCGTTTCGGGAATCCGGCCATAGCGAATTTCAGCGGCCTGGCTGAAGTTGCCTTCGCGTTCAGCGCGTTGCCCGTCTTGCTTGAGTTGTTCAAGCTCGCCTTTTATTTTCTGAATGCCCAGGACAATTTCCCGTTCATTTTCCCAACGGGCGCGCAACGACTGGCGGCGTTCTTCCAGATTGGCTAATTCTTCGTTGATCCGCGAAATTTTGCCTGCATCGTTTTCGCGCTTCATCGCTTCCCGTTCGATCTCCAACTGCCGGATTTTGCGCTCTACCTCGTCTAATTCCTCCGGCATTGAATTCATTTCCATGCGCAATTTTGCGGCCGCTTCATCCACGAGGTCAATGGCCTTATCCGGCAAAAAACGATCGGTGATGTAGCGGGTAGACAATTGCACCGCAGCCACTACGGCATCATCCTTGATGTTAATTTTATGGTGCGATTCGTAGCGCTCTTTCAAGCCGCGGAGAATTGAAATGGCGTCTTCTTCGCCCGGTTCATTTACCATGACCGTCTGAAAACGACGCTCTAACGCTTTGTCATTTTCAAAATATTTTTGATATTCACTGAGCGTCGTTGCGCCGATTGCCCGTAATTCGCCACGCGCCAGGGCGGGTTTCAAAATATTGGCCGCATCCATAGCGCCCTGCGTTTTCCCGGCGCCAATCAGCGTGTGAATTTCGTCAATGAACAAAAAAATGCGTCCTTCCGACAACAGCACTTCATTGATCACCGCTTTAAGCCGCTCTTCAAATTCGCCCTGGTATTTTGCGCCGGCGATCAGCGCGCCCATGTCGAGCGCAAAAATTTCTTTATCGCGAAGGTCCTCCGGCACGTCTCCTTCTATAATCCGGTGCGCCAATCCTTCTACAATCGCGGTTTTACCCACCCCCGGCTCTCCAATCAAAATGGGGTTGTTTTTGGTACGGCGCGCCAAAATGTGCAGTACCCTGCGAATTTCCTCTTCCCGCCCGATAACCGGATCAAGTTTGCCATTTCGGGCGCGTTCATTGAGGTTTACGGCGTATTTATTCAGGGCATTGTACGTTTCTTCAGCGCTCTGACTTGTCACGCGGTTGCCTTTCCGCAGGTCGCGGATAGCTGATTTCAGCGCTTTCTCCTGTACGCCGCTGTCTTTCAACATCTGTGCAACCGGATCTTTTGCCGGCAGAATAGACAACAGCAAGTGTTCCAGAGAAATGTACTCATCGCCGAATTCTTTCAGCGCAAGGTTAGCGCGCTGAATGGTTTCATTCACCTCCCGGGAGAGGTATTGCCCGTCGGTAGAAGCTACTTTGGGATAGGATTGTACAATGCTGTCCGTGGCTTGTTTTACGGCGTTAAAATTAACGCCCAATTTCTTAAACAGAAAAGGCGCGACGCTCTCATCCACCTCCAATATTCCTTTGAGCAAGTGTCCCAGTTCAATAGCCTGAGCGCTGTTTTCCATTGCAATTTGCTGGGCGCTTTGCAAAGCTTCCTGGGATTTTATGGTCCAATTTTTAAAATTCATAGCTGTGTGGTTTTATTACTACCCCTGAATCAAGAAGTGTACCAGCCCTGCGATGTAAGCCAACGATATCAGCGTTTTATTGAAAACTTTCTGGTTTTCAGCAATTTACTCTTTTTTTATCAATAAAGCAAGCGACAATAAGGCAGTTACGGGCAGGGCCAACTGACGCGCTGTCAGTTGGCCCTGTTTTTTTTGAACATTTTGTCGGATGCTTATGTCTGCTCTTGAACTCTAAAGACAGACATTATTTAATCCTTCTCAGACCCGACATCGGCCAGTTCGTTGATTTTTAGAATTTTGACTTCTGTTCTGCGATTGTGCTGGTGTTCTTCTTCGCTGCAATCCACCCCGTCGGCGCAGCGGTTGCGCGGCAGGGCTTCCCCATAGCCAATCGCTTTTACGCGCTCCTGGGCAATGCCGCGTTGGATCAGGAACTCTTTGGCTGATTCTGCACGCCGGAGCGACAATTGCAGGTTGTAGTCTTCCGCGCCCCGGGAGTCGGTATGCGCGCCGAGTTCAATTTCCATGCTGGGATATTGCTGCATCAATTGGGCCAAGGCTTCCAGTTCATAAGAATCGCCGGTGCGGATGGCCGATTTGTTGAAGTCGTAATAAATATGCTCCAATACGATCACAGCGCCTCGTCGGATTGGTTCTTTTAAAACCCCGTTAGCATTGGGCGTCAGTTGAATTTCGGCTTCGATGGAGCGGCTGCCCCGTATTTTATAAGTAGATACCTGGCTTTGCCCGACGTTGTAACCATCTTTTTCTGCGGTGATGGCAAAGTCGCAGCCAATGGGTAGGCAGTATTCAAAGACCCCGCTGATGTTAGAGCGCACCACTTTTTCACTCCCGTCACATTTGTTCACAATGCGAACAATAGCGTTGGGGACTTTGGCCTGATAAGGATCGCACAAAACCACCCCTTTCAAACTAAGACAGTTACTGGGTTCAATGGTAATTTCAATCGGACGCAATTTGCTTTCCCCTTTAGTCGTATACCGGATTTCCTGAGTGACATAACCGGGCTTGGAAACCAAAACGATGTAGTCTTTCCCCGGCTCAAAGGCAACAGATGCCTGGCCGTTGCGGTCGGTGAGGTGGCGCGGGTCGCCCAATTCTTCTTCCCTTTTGCGGACTAATTTGAGTGTTAATTCTTCCGAGCGGTTTGATGCCGGCATGAGTTCCAGGTTATACAGGTCTTCATTTTTCAAAATGCCGTCTTCCGAGCATTCAAAAACCCGCACCGCGGCACCACTGGCGCGTTTACTTTCAGCGCCGTCGTATACTGTGACGAGCGTCTCTAATAATTCGGGCAACTCGATGCCTTTGATGCCCCCCGGCGCCTCAAAAACGTAGATATCGTCGCGTCCTTTACCGCCTTCCCGGTCGGAGGTAAAGTAGCCTATGACGCCATCTTCATTCAGAACCAAGCCCAAATCGTCTTTTTGGGAATTGAATGGTTCTCCAAGATTGATCGGCCTGCCCCAAACGCGCTTGCTGAGGTCAATCATAAAAATATCCAATCCGCCCAGTCCGTCCTGTCCGTCAGAACTAAAAAACAGTGTCCCACTTTCGTGGAAAAACGGGAATACTTCGTTTTTGGCGGTATTCACTTCTGAACCCAGATTGATGGGTTTAGACCAGGTTCCGTCGCTCCGTCGTTCGGCGAAATAAATATCCATCCCCCCGTATCCATCCGACATGTCCGATACAAAGAACAGTTTTTTACCATCCGAAGAAAGCGAAGGGTGCATACAGGTGTATTTATCGCTGTTAAACGGCAGTTCCTGAATGTTTTCCCAATCGTATTCGCCTTTCTGCGCTTCGTATATTTTGAGTACAACCTTGCCCTTTTTATCCGCCCGGCTAACACCTTGCTTGGAATTGCTGCGCGTAAAATACATGCGATCGCCTTTGCGGTTAAAACTTACCGGCCCTTCGTGTAACTGCGAATTGATTTCCATTGAAAAATTCTGCGGTTTCGTGGGCATTCCGTTCGGATCTAACTCTGAATAGAATAATTCATAAAAAGTTTCTTGTGTTTTTTCATCTACAGGCCCGGTGTTGTAGCGCGATACATAAACCATCCCGTTGAGGTAAAGCGCCGGAGAAAACTCCATCCCCTGCGTATTGACCCGGGCAGCATTTTGGATAAAAATATCGCGTCGCAAGGCACTTTTTTCGTAGAGCCGCTCGGTGTCGCGTTTGGGGGTTTGAGCCGCCAATGCAACCGGAAAAAGCAAACACAGGGTGTAAATTAAGGTGCGCATAGGACAAGGGGGTTGAGTAGTTGTTTTTAGAAAAATCTTGGATTCACAAACTCTTCGCCTTTGGAACGGCCGCCAATGCAGTAACGCAGCATGGCTTCAAGACTGCCGCTGTTGTAATCCCGCAATTCGGATAAGGTATAATCGTACGAAACGCCAAAAAGGATGTCATCCGTGATTTGAGCGCCAAAAACCAGCGACAACGACTCCCCGATGCCACTTTTTTTGGAACCGCCCAAGCGATAAGATACCCCTGCCGTGAATTTTTCGGAAAAGATAAAATTGATGTTGGCATCGCCGTCGAAAGGGGCGCCTTTTACATATTTCAACAACAATTGTGGTTGCAATTGTACCTTTTCACTCAGGTCGAACAAAATCCCGCCCATTATGTAGAGGTGGCTCACTTCTTTGGACAATATACCACCGCCGTCCGCCAGGTCTATATTGTTTTGCAGCAACCGGGGCGCCGAAACACCAAAAAAGAAGCGTTTGCTGCCATAATAAATCCCGGCTCCAAAATTGGGAACATATTTGCTTTGTATGCCCACGGGGATCGCTACATCCGTTTCGATAGGCTGAGTAGATTCAGCCTGGTTAAAATTGGAACGAATGAGTCGAACCGACCCCTGTACGCCCAATCCAAGGGTGCCGCGGCCAACCCGGATGCGGTACGCATAAACCGCTTCGGCAGTAAACCGCTCCGTCAACCCGATGGTATGCCTCGAAACAGTAGCGCCAATTCCTACCCGCTGGTTAAACAAAGGCATATTAAAAGTTAGCAATTGCGTTTCCGGAGCGCCTTCAATTCCCAACCATTGATTGCGTGCAAGCAGCGAAATACAGGGCGCTTCATTGCTACCGGCATAGCCGGGGTTGAAGCCCATTTTATAATACATAAACTGGGTAAACTGCTCTTCCTGCTGCGACCAGGCGGCCACGCTGAGGCTTAAAAAAAACAAAGTAATCGCCTTTCTCATAAATCTTTTTGTTTTGGGAATAACCATGAATGCGATTGAGCGCATGTTCGGGATCTCCTAAGTGAGGAAATCCCGAACATGCCTTTCTTTATACTGCGATCAACGCTGGATCACCACAAAGCCTGCCATCGGCTCGCTACCGTTTCCTAATTTAATCAGGAAAAAATAGGTATCTGCAGGCAAGTCTTCGCCATTGAATGTTCCGTTCCAATCACTTCTGTACGGGGTGGACGACCGGAAAACCTCATCGCCCCAGCGGTTAAAAATCGAAACCTGGCTGTTTGGAAAAGCGTCCATATCCAATAAGCAAGGTACGACAAAGGTGTCATTAACCCCATCGTTGTTCGGCGTAATGATATTCGGTGCTTTACAGGCCGCGCCTTCTCCAACAGCGATGGTGACGGTAGCCGTTGCGTCCACACAACCCAGGCTGCGCACGAGGTACGTAAACTGGTCTGTTCCGACAAAGTTTGGACGCGGGGTATACCGTATCGCGCCGTTCCCTAAAAGCTCAACGGTACCCTGTGCCGGCGCAGATTGAATCGAGAGGTCTGCGTTGGGGGGAACCTGATCATTGAGCAACACATCAAATTCAACTGCAGCTCCAAACGGAGTAGCGACCTGATCGGCCACTGCAACCGGATTGGGATAGTAGAATACAAAGGCCGTATCGCTGACATTGCAAAGGCTGTTGTCTATGACCCAAACGAACCGGTTTTCACCGGGTAGCAGGTTGCGCACGTTCGTCGTTTGGCTTTGCGGATTATCCAGTGTAGTCGCCGGATTCAGGGCCACCCAGCTACCTGTGCTGCCCAAAGAAGGAAGGGATGCACTGATGGTTGCTACCGCATCATCGTTACAGGCATTGACATCGTTGCCTGCATCGGGTGCATTGTCCGATACGGTGACGGAAACCTGGTCCTGTCCTGTGCCACAGTTGCCCGTTACCGTCCAGGTGAACACGTAGAGGTTGTTGGGCGCCAGACCTGTAATCAGGGTATTGGGGTCTGTTGGCGACACAATGACCACGCCGAGGATGGCCTGCGCCGGCGGCTGCGACCAAAGGCCGGTACTCCCCATATTGGCTGGTGGCAATGCTCCAAGATTCAGTTCAGAATTGGCGCAAACGTGCATGGTTTCCAAGCCCGCATCTGCAGGTTCGGTTTGGGAAATGGTGATGGTAATTTCGTCCGAGGAATAATTCTGGCAGGCGCCGTTGGAGAGCGTCCACCGGAACGTATAAGGGCCGCCGGCAATGGTTAACCCATTTACAGGGGTCGTTGCGGAAGCAGGATTGACGATAACCACTCCGGTGGTACTGCCTCCTGTTTGCGTCCACTGCCCGGTTCCGATGGGTGGAGCCGAAGCGCTGAGCAATCCGACTTCGCCATTGCAAACCGTATTGTCAAAGCCAGCAAAAGCCTGATTGGCAGGGATGGTATTCAACGTGACTAAAGTCGAAGCAGAAGTAGGCGAAAAACATTCTTCCAACCGGGCCGTCACCGTAAGAGGATAAGTGCCGTTGCCCGGGAAATTTTGGAAATCGGTCAGTACAAAACTGAGTGCATCTGTTTCAGCGCCCAGCGGCTGACCCTGGCTGCTCCAGGTATAAAATGCACCTGGCGTAGCGGATCCAGGTGTGACAAAAAGGGTCAGTTCCGGATTGCCATTGCTGATGCATACTGGTCCATTATTTTGAGCTACCGGCGCCGAAGGTCTGGGTTTAACGATGACCTCTACCGATAGCGTATCGGAGAAGCATCCATTGAGGATTTTAAAGACGCTGAACGTACCGGTATGAATGGTTGGATTTGCCAAAGGAATCATGGGATTCGGCAGGGCCGAGGTAAAAGAAGATGGCCCCAGCCAGACGTACGTAGCGCCGGGGGTGATGTCTGCGGCCAATTCGATGACATCGCCGCTGCAAACCGGGCTGTTGCTGATCGCTGAAATAGTCGGCAACGGCTGTACAACAAGCGCCAGCGGCAGGGATTCCTGGGAACCGCATCCATCTACGACGACAAAAACGGAATAGTTGCCGCTGTCGTTCTGCGTTGCTGAAAGTATTTGAAGCATCGGGGTGGTCGTTGGCGTCAGCGAACCACCCGGGCCTCGCCAGTAATAGGTCACCTCGTTGCCTGCATACGCCGGCATGACCAACGTGATGGGCGCGCCTTCGCAGTAAGAGACCTGACCAGGGGTGAGTGGTTGAGGTGCTGGCGGGGTAACCGGTGCGTCCGAAATATCCAGCACATAAGTAAACAAGGCAGACGGACAGCCCTGCGCCGTTGTCACCCTCAAGGTGTAATTACCGCTATAATTCGCAGCGGTTGCACCCGGAATGGTTGCAATCGGCTGTACCGAAATAAAGTTGCTCGGCCCCGACCACTGATAGCTGTAACTGCCGTTTGCAGGCAAAAGCAGTGGCGTCAGTTGGATGGTCGTTGGCCCACTCAGGCAGGCTGGCGCATTGGAGCTGATCCCCAAAATACTGACACCGCCCAATATCTGAACAAACACGGTAGCCGTATCGGAACACCCTGCAGCCGTTGTCACATTGACCACATAAGGTCCTTGAGCAGCAGCAGGAATATTGTTCACCACCGGGTTTTGAACGACATCTGAAAAATTATTTGGCCCCGACCAGCTATAAGAAGCCCCGGCAATCGTCGGGGATGCAAAAAGTTGCAGCGTGCTGCCTTCACAAACCGCAGTGGGATTGGCAGAAGCCGCAGCGACCGGCACCGGATTTACCGTTACGGTTACCGGGACAGAAGCGTCCGATTCACAGCCGTTTTGCGTGACAAACAAGCGCCAGCTTCCGGCATTGGCAGCCGTTGCAGCCGGAATGATGTAAGCAGGCGTTGTCGTAAAGAAAGACTGATTGCCATTCTGCACCCAGCGATATGCACTGGCGCCGAGAAAGGTTGTTGACAAGGTTACTGTGCCGCCCTGACAAACAGCGCCACTCACTGCTAACGAAGGCGGCGCCGGTTTAGGCTTGATAGAGATCAGCGTTGAATCCCGTTCAGAAAAACATCCGCTGCGCACGGTTCTCAGGTAGTAATAGCCTGCATCTAAAGAAGACAATACGCCGCTCAAGGGTACTTGCGGAAATTGCTGGGTGGAGGTAAACCCATTCGGACCTGTCCATTGATAGGTGATGCCCGTCCCAACGACCGGCGTGCCGAGATTGACGGTAGTTCCGGCACAAACTAAAGTATCCGTAAAACTGACACTGGCTGTGGGCTTGGCAACTGCTGCGACATTCACGGGATTGGAGGGCGCAGACAAACATCCGTTGGCTTCTACGGTCAGGTAATAGTTATTGGCTCCGATAGGGTGAGGCCCGGGAATGGTCAGGGTTGGCTGATTCGTTGTTCCAATCAGCATTCCATTTGGCGGCAAGCCCTGGTACCAACTGAAAATCACATTGTTGCCTGTCGGAAAAATAGACGAATTGAGTACAATATCGTCAATGCTGCAAACCGATGTGGCAGTCAGCACGCTGGGAGTAACCGGCAGGTCTTCAATAGAGACCGTTACAACGCCCTCGGCCGTACAGCCGGTGACCCCGCGGATCTCTACCCGGTAAGGCCCTTCAGCGGCAGAACTAATTCCAAGTATAACCGGATTTTGTTGCGTAGAAACCAGCATCCCGGAAGGGTTGAACCAGCGATACGTATAGGTTCCAACCGGTGGGTTTGCAAAAAGAAAGAGGGTGTCGCCGCCGCACAAACCGGAATTGGCCGTCGGCATTGGGCCTTCCGCAGTAATTGCTGCAATGGTGTTGCAGGTACCGGAATTGCCGGAAGCATCCACCACGGTAAGCGTAATATTGACCACGCTGCCAATTTGGGCGCAGGTAAAGGTATTTGGCGTAATGAACCGATCTACAATAGTGCAGTTATCGGTACTGCCCAAATCCACATCCGAGACATCTAAGGTTTGAACATCCAACCCCGATGGGTTGATGAACAGGAATGCGGGTTGGCAGGTGACGTTTGGCGCCTCATTGTCTTCCACAATAACCGTAAAAGAACAGGTGTCAGCATTGCCGGCGAGGTCTGTGATGACATAAAAAACCTCCGTTTCTCCCAGATTGAAGACATGGGTCGGCAAAACGCCCGGCAATTGCATCACAGTAGATGGGATGGTCGTAGCGCCTTGGGCAAAATAGGTCGGTGTCAACCGATTATAGGATAGGCTTGCAAAAACGTAGCTCAAGCTGTCCACTTCTCCATTAGCGTCTACTACGGCGGGGTTGCAGGGATTGACGCCATCGCCCGGAAGTCCAGGAGGCACCGGTACGTCAAAGGGTTGTACACGGAATTGCACCGTCCCGTCTGCGGCCCAGGCGTTGAACGTTGCTGCCGGGATATTGAACGCAACCTGCGCGGCGGTAGCACAGTTACTCACGCCCGGCTGTGTGAGGCCAACCACGGAGTTGTCATCGCCATAAATCGTCAGGAAAGCATTGTTGTCTACAAAATCACCGCGAAGATCAAGCTGCAGCGTTACCGGAGCATACGCATTGGCCGCTACTCCGCTGAACGTAAAGAGTTCCTCGTTGGCAATGTAATCGTTGAGGTTTGGATCGTAAGCAAAAGTCAGCCATGCCGAAGCAGTATCTGCCGGTAGCGTTTGCTCAAAGGGCACGTACACGCCGCAGTTATCCGTTGCGCCCGCAGGAAGCGGCAAGGTGACGGAAGCCGTACAGGCGCCGGTAGCGAGGTTGACGACGATGTCGGACGGGCATTGCGCCACAGGCGCTTGCATGTCTTCTACGGTTACCATATACGAACAACTGTCCACATTGCCCCCGCAGTCAGTGGCGTAATAAGTAATCAGGTGATCTCCCGGATCGAGGGAAACGTTTTGAGGCCCGATGGGTACGACCGCAGTTCGTGGCCCCTGGTTAATGCTGTATTCAAACGTCAATGCGCCAAAATTTTTGGCCGTAAAATCCAAGGCTGCGGTTACCATACCGGCAGGACTGCAAATGGCATTGATGTAGAAACGCCCCTGTAAGCCCCCGGCTGTATTGGGTTGCAGGCTGATGACGATGACCCCGTCTTGCGCCCAGTTGTTAATCTGGGAAGCGCTTAGGGTGATGGTCGTTGTGGAGTTGCCGCATTGGGCAGGTGTAAGCACGGTAGTTCCCAAAAAGGTCCCGCCTTCGCCATAAATATTGAAAAACTCCGTTGCTTCTTCTGCGTCTGCCGAAAGCAGTTCAATCGTCAAAGTGCCCGACCCCAGCGCATTCACCGGCGCAGGAATGGGGACATTCAGGTTGATGAAGATCGGGTTAACCGGCGTATCGCCTTCCAATCCCGGAGGGGCCGATGTGGTAATCGGAGCAGCGCCAGTCAGGTTAATGGCCAACGTCGTATCTGCACAATTTTCTTCAATCACCGGCGGCAACAGGGTATAGGTCGCTTCGCAAAGGCCGGGGTCGGTCCCAATCGTTACGTTTTGCGGACACGCACTGATCACCGGCGCCTGATTATCCAATAACATAAAAGTTGCCGTTGTGGTGTCGCGATTGCCGCACTCATCCTCTACAATAAAATCAACGGTGCGGGTGCGAATCACCCCTCCGGGCGCCGGGCAATTGTTAATGGGCAGAGAAGCCGGATCACTTGTGCCGCTATTGTAGGCATACCAGACCAAATCCTGGTCTTCCGTGCAATTATCCGAAGCGTCGGCGCCGCCAAGGTTATTGACCCAGGCATCAAAAGCGCCCTGCACATCTATTCCTTCCGTGCAATTCAGCGTCAGATTATCCGCCGTTTCGTTCAAAACGGGTACTTTATTATCCACGATGGTAATGATCTGGTCTTTTTCCGTGAAGTTGCCGCAGTGGTCCGTTGCTTTCCAGGTTCTGCGAATGCCGTAACTGTTCACGCAAGTCCCCGAAATAACCACATCTGTAAACGAAATGGCTGGCTCATCGTCGCAATTATCTGAAATATTGGTCGGCACTCCGGTGAGGTCATCGTCGTTGGCGTCTTCGCAATTGAGGGTAATATCATTGGGTACGACGAAGTCCGGCGACTCGTCATCCACAATGGTAATGGTCTGAATTTTCCCCTTCACGTTGCCACAAACGTCCTGGGCACGCCAGGTGCGGGTAATTTTATAATTACCTGGGCAATTACCGGGTTGAAGCACGTCTGTATAAGAAATTGTTGGGTTTGGATCACAATTGTCCATGAGGCTGGTTGCATTGCCGGTAAGGCTCAGGTTCAGCGGGTCTTCATCGCAATCTATGGTAACATCCTGCGGCACATCAAAATCCGGCGCGGTAGAATCATCTACGGCAATAACCTGGGTATGAGTTTTGTTGTTTCCGCACGAATCTGAAACCGTCCAGGTGCGTACGATATTGTATTCGTACTGTCCACACGATCCATCCATCACCTGCGAGCTGGATTCCTGAAAACCAACCACTAAGCCGGGCGTGCAATTATCGGCTGCGGTTACGGTCGGTGCCGCTGGTATGGTATCGCTGCAACTAATGGTTGTATCAGCCATTATTCCGGAGAATTGTGGCGCGATGGTATCAATGACCGTGACCATTGCCTGCCAGAGGGTTGTGTTCCCGCAATTGTCTGAAAGGGTGAAGGTGACCGTGAGCGAGCCGCAGGGATCGTTAAAAGAGGGCGGCGCGTCGTTAGTAATGTCGCCTATGCCACTACAGTTGTCGCTGCGATTGGTGACTACGCGCAAGCTTTGCGAGTTGATCCAAATTGCGTAATCGAAACTCTGACAAGTGACGGTTTCCTGAACCTCGGGAACGGACACCTCCGGCCCTTCTGTATCCGGCAATACCACAATGGTTTGCGTGACGATGGCGGTGTCATTGTCCATATCTATTGCCATCCAGGTTCGCGTGATGGTGGCGCCCACGCAGGGGTCAATGCTCATCGGATCGGGCGAATCGGTTGGCAGGATAACTTTGGGAAATGTCGGATCTGTATCGTCTGTGGCCATCAGGCCTACAGGTAGGGGCACGTTGTCCGCACAATCCACAAGGGTGTCATTGGGGGGCAAATCCACAAATACAGGGGCTAACTGTGGGTTTGAGGATGCCTGGCGCTTAGGCGCTTCGGGCTGGGGCGTATTTCTGGAATAAACAGAAGCGACGCTCATTAAACAAACTGCAAGTACAAGCCCAAGGGATCTTACCAGGCAGCGTAGATAGTTTTTCATGCCAATAGTATGTTTGGTACAGAGGAATGAATTTGGGTTAATAAAAATGCATGATTGCCAATGCTGCCACCCCGGAAAACCGGAACAGCGGGTAGTCATATCAAAATCTGTTACGGGTATCTGTTCGGTTTGCGTGGAGCAAACAACTGTCTGGATATGCTTGTGGGAAGAAGGGTTCCTGTAAAAAACAGGAAGAGCAGTTGACGCCAACTGCCTGGAGTTTAAAGTTCATGGGATGATCGGTTTTTGTGATACAATGACCTGTTGTTTCAGATCTTATCAAACGGATGGCAAGATATTGAATATTTGCCGATTCGATGCGAAACGAATGCAAAAAACTGATGAAGCGGCTTCAACACGACATCCCTCGCTACTCTTCTTCCGAAGCCGCCTGATAGTCGGGGCGATCCTTGAATTTTTTATCCTCCACATTTTTGTTGAGGAAATCATTCAGGCTTTCGAGGTCAATATTGGTGATGATTTCCCCGAATTCATTCACCCGG
>Ga0209573_1001357_pt1 | contig 38701 bp, 25 predicted proteins | sample TNRBio252014_DNA_FD_185870 | JGI IMG/M metagenome (GOLD analysis project Ga0209573, IMG submission 185870) | Wastewater treatment Type I Accumulibacter community from EBPR Bioreactor in Madison, WI, USA - TNR Reactor_6/25/2014_ DNA (SPAdes)... | ecosystem: Engineered > Bioreactor > EBPR >...
CGGAATGGCGGAGCAACGGTTGGTACTTCCGCATGGGGTGGGCTTTTGCCCCGGATGCGTACAAACCATCGGATTTCGCGCATGCCCAGGCCACGCGCACCTATGCGGCAGGGATCGGGTACCGCACCGACCACCTGAGCGTGGACCTCGGCGGGAACCTGGTGCAGGGTTATGCGAACCACCATCCGTATTCGCCTGCATTCGCGAACGCGATCCGCGAGGAGCGTGGGACCATGCGCACCCTGCTCACCATCGCGTTGCGGCCTTGAGGGCGGTTGGTGGTTAGAAGCCACCTCAAAATGATCCTTCGGGCTGCGCTGGGGCCTTTTTCGGCCATCCATCGTTGCTCAACCCTTACAGAGCGTCCAGCTATGCGCGGGTTTCGCGCCTCGGCTGGCCGGAAAACTCCTCCGGCTCGCTACCAAAAACCATTTTGAGATGGCTTCCAGGATCCGCCGACGACCTCGGCAGGATCATGCTTGATGCCCAGAACTTCCGCCAGTCCCGCTGCACGATGTCCCGACCCGTGTTCATGGGTCGGATGTTCTACCCATCCGTAGTAGAAGATCGGCCGCTATTGAATGCGTAAATGACACAAGGGAGGAGTAGGAGGTGAGGGAGGCTGTGGGACTCATCACGTTCCTCACCTCCATCACCAGCGTTCGGATCCTTCCCACCGGCCCAGTGGATCCAGACTCCGGCTTACGGACCACTGGCACCGATCCCAACCGCACACTGCCGCCGTTCATACCATTTACGCATTCAAGGTCGGCCAAGAGATGCGCCGCGATCTTTTCGGAGGACGATACGCAGAACAGGTTGCGTAGCGGGGCCTACGGAACCTGGTCTGCGGAGAAGACCTCCGGAAAGAGGGCAAGTAGATCGGCCGATATTGAATGCGTAGATGGTATTATGCACCCGTATCATGAAAAAAGCCCCAGCATCGCCGGGGCTTATCAATTTCAATGGTCCCTGGGTCACTTCTCGCCCTTCACACGCTCCACCACGTACTCGTCCACCAGGATGCGGCCGCAATGCTCGCACACGATGATCTTCTTGTGGCTGCTGATGTCCAACTGGCGTTGGGGAGGGATGCTGTTGAAGCAGCCGCCGCAGCTACCGCGTTCCACCGGCACCACGGCCAGGCCGTTGCGGGCGTTGCTACGAATGCGGTGGTATGCGCTCAACAGGCGCTCCTCGATATGCTTGGATGCCGTTTCGCTCTTCTTGGCCAGTTCCTTCTCCTCCTTTTCCGTCTCGGCAACGATGTCATTGAGTTCCTTGCGCTTCAGGTCCAGGTCCTTCTTGCGCTCCTCGTGGCGGGTCTTGCTCTCGTCCACCACCACTTTCTTCCCTTCGATCTGTGCCTTGGCCTCCTTGATCCGTTTCTCGGCGAGCTGGATCTCCAGGTTCTGGAACTCCACCTCCTTGGTGAGCGAATCGTACTCGCGGTTGTTGCGCACCTTGGCCTGCTGGCCCTCGTATTTCTTGATCTGGCCCTTGGCGTCCTTGATCAGGTTCTGCTTATCGCTCACCTGGGTCTCCATCTCGTTCAGCTCGTCCTGCAGCTTGGTCAGGCGCGTTTCCAGGCCGGCCACCTCATCCTCGAGGTCCTGCACTTCCAAGGGGAGTTCCCCACGCTGGATGCGGATCTTATCCACCTGTGAGTCGATATGCTGCAACCGGTACAGCTCCACGAGCTTTTCGGCCACGGTGACATCGGCTTTCGATGCGGCAGCGCCCTTGGTGGTCTTCACTTCCTTCTCCGGAGCTTTCACGTCGCTCTTCGCCATGGGTCAAAAATGGTATATGGGGTCCGTGACCATTTCGGTCAAACGGACGGCAAAAGTAGGGAAAAGTTCCCCTAACCTGCGCTGGATCAGGTTCATGGTGAACTGTTCGCTGCCGTAGTGGCCGATATCGGCCAGGATCAACTTGGAATCGGCATCGAAGAACTCGTGGTATTTCACATCGCCGGTGAGGTAGGCATCGGCGCCCACCGCCTTGGCCCTGCCGATGAGGAAAGCCCCTGATCCTCCGCACCATGCGATGCGTTGGATCGGTTTGCCGAGCAAGCGGGTGTGGCGCACCATCCTCAACCCGAAACTTGCCTTCAACAGGGAGAGGAATTCCTTCTCTTCCAGCGGCTTATCCAATTCACCCCACATCCCGGCGCCAAGCCCAGGGTGGGCATTGACCAGCGGGACCAGGTCGTAGGCCACTTCTTCGTAGGGGTGCGCGTGGACCATGGCCGCCACCACGGCCGCTTCTTGTGCAACGGGGAGCACCACCTCGAGTCGGACCTCCGCCTCGGTATGCCTGATCCCTTGCTGCCCCACGAACGGGTCGGTTCCCGGTCCAGCGCGGAAGGTACCCGTCCCCTCCGTTTGGAAGCTGCATTCGTCGTAGGCCCCGATGCGACCCGCCCCTGCGTGGAATACCGCAGTACGCACCGCTTCGACATGGTCTTTCGGTACGAACACGACGAGCTTGCGCAATTGACCTTCCTTGGGGGCGAGGATCCGCGGCGCCTTCACTCCGAGCCGGGCACCGATCTCGGCGTTCACGCCCGTGGCGATGTTGTCCAGATTGGTGTGGATGGAATAGAGCGCGATACCGTGTTCGATGGCCGCGAGTACGGTACGCGCCACGTAGCCCTTTCCGGACAGGCTCTTCAAGCCCCGGAAGATGACCGGATGATGGCTGATGATGAGGCCATGACCCAGTCGTGCGGCCTCTTCAATAACCGCTTCGGTGCAATCCAGGCAGACCAATGCGCTGCTCACTTCCGTTTCCGGGTCGCCCACTTGAAGGCCGCTGTTATCGTAATCTTCCTGGAGGGAACGCGGCGCCCAGGCTTCGAGGGCAGCGGTGATGTCTTTGATGCGCATCTTTCGCCTTGAAATTCGTTGCAGCAAAGTACGCGATGCGCTTGCGAAGGATCCTCCTCTGGCCCCTTTCCCTGATCCATGGGCTGGTCCTGTACATCCGACACGGCCTATACGACCACGCCTTCCTGAAGAGCAAGCGGCCCTCGGTATCCACCATCGCCATCGGGAACCTGGCCCTTGGTGGGACCGGTAAGACCCCGATGTTGGAGCTGGTGCTGAGGACGCTGGAAGGCACGGGAACATTAGCGACGCTTAGCCGGGGCTATGGCCGCAAGACCACCAGCATACATGAGGTGGTGGGCAACGACCCGGCGGAAAGGAGCGGCGATGAGCCCCTGCAGGTGAAGACGAAATTCCCGGCGGTGCGGGTGTTCGTGGGGGCCGATCGGGTGAAGGCCATCGCCCGGATCCAACGCGAGGTGCCCGGCGTGAAAGCCGTGGTGCTCGACGATGCCCTCCAGCACAGGCGCTTGGATGCCAGCCTGAACATCCTGCTCACCACCGCGCAACGACCCTTTTGCAACGATGCGCTGTTCCCGGCCGGTGGCCTGCGCGACCTGCGATCACGTGCGAAAGCGGCGCAGGTGGTGGTGGTGACCAAATGCACCGGGGAACCGAACATCATGGAGCAGGACCATTGGCGACGGCGGCTGGCCCTGACCGAAGGGCAGTTCCTGTTCTTTTCGGGGATCGCCTATGAGGAGCCTCGAACGCTCCAGGGCGCCACGGTGCAGGTCGGGCCACTTCAGGCCTCAAGTGCCTTGGCCTTCACGGGGATCGCGCAGCCCGAACCATTCGTACAGCATGTACGCAGCCTCTTCGGCAGCACCACGCACATCGCCTTTGCCGATCACCATGCCTTCTCCCCTGCCGACCTGAAGCGGCTGGCTGACGTTTTTGGTAGCTTCGCGGCCGGTCCGAAAACGCTGATCACCACGGAAAAAGACGCCGCAAGGCTCCGGTCCGTGATCGAAGGAAGTCCCCTCCATGGCCTTCCGCTCGTGGTGATCGGGATGCGGACCGTGATCCTGAACGAACCCGACCGTTTCGTAGAACTCATCCGCCACCATGTTGCAACGTATCCAGCGTATCGCTGAACACCTGAAGAAGACCACGGGTTTCACACCGGAGACGGGCATCATCCTGGGCACCGGCCTCAGTGGCCTGGGCAAGGAGATCGATGTGAAGCATGCGATCGCCTACAAGGACATCCCCGAATTCCCGGTGAGCACCGTGGAAGGCCATCCGGGCAAGCTCCTCTTCGGGCACCTCGGCGGCAAACCCGTGGTGGCCATGCAGGGCCGCTTCCATTTCTACGAAGGCTGGGACATGGGCGATGTGGTACTGCCCGTGCGCGTGTTCAAATTCCTCGGGATCGAGCGTCTCTTCGTGAGCAATGCCTGCGGCGGCACCAACCCTGCTTTCGAGACCGGCGACCTGATGATCCTGAACGACCACATCAACCTCTTCCCCAATCCGCTGATCGGGAAGAACATCGATGAACTCGGGCCCCGGTTCCCCGACATGAGCGAGCCGTACGATCACGGTTTCATCGCGAAGGCGAAAGCCATTGCGGCGAAGAACGACATTCCCGTGCAAGTGGGATGCTACGTGGGGCTGACCGGTCCCACCCTGGAAACACCCGCTGAATACCGTTACGTGCGCCATATCGGCGGGGATGCGGTGGGCATGAGCACCGTGCCGGAGGTGATCGCAGCACGCCACATGGGGATCCCCTGCTTCGCCATGAGCGTGATCACCGACATGGGCGTGGAGGGCCGCATCGAGAAGACCACGCACGAGATGGTGCAGCGCGTGGCGGAGAAGGCCGAACCGAAACTCACGCTGATCATGCGTGAATTGATCGCGAGCTGCTGATGGACGAGCGCAAGGAAGCGGTGACAGGCACTGGAGCTCCGCACTGGAGCTTGAAGTACGAACTGGTGGTCGGGCTGGAAGTGCATGCCCAATTGATCACGGAGAGCAAGGCGTACAGCAGCGACCCGAACGCCTACGGCGACCACCCGAACACCAACGTGAGCGTGATCACCCTGGGCCATCCCGGTACCTTGCCCGTGGCCAACAAGAAGGTGATCGAACTGGCCGTGCGCATGGGCCTGGCCACGAACTGCACCATCGCACCATGGATGCACTACGCCCGCAAGAACTACTTCTACCCCGACCTGCCCAAGGGCTACCAGATCACGCAGGACCAAACCCCGATCTGCACGCAGGGATACGTGGAGATCCCACGGACCACCGAGGCCGGTGATCCCGGAAAGGATGGTCAGGGTTCATCCGGGATGACCCGGATCGGCATCACCCGGATCCACATGGAAGAGGACGCGGGCAAGAGCATCCATGACGTGGACCCCTTCAACACCCTGGTGGACCTGAACCGCGCGGGCGTCCCCCTGATCGAGATCGTGAGCGAACCGGACATCCGCAGTGCGCAGGAGGCATACGACTACCTCGTGGAGATCCGCCGACTGGTGCGCTACCTGGACATCTGCGATGGGAACATGGAGGAAGGCAGCCTGCGGTGCGATGCGAACATCAGCCTGCGACCCATCGGCTCCACCACGTTCGGAACGCGTTGCGAGGTGAAGAACATGAACAGTTTCCGCAACGTGATGCGCGCGATCGAATACGAGGCGCAGCGCCAGAGCGAGCTCCTGGATGCGGGTGGTACGATCAGCATGGAGACGCGCACTTTCGATGCGGCCAAGGGCAGCACCTTAGGCATGCGCAGCAAGGAACTCGCGCACGACTACCGTTACTTCCCCGAGCCCGACCTGCAGCCGCTGCACGTCACTGAAGCGATGAAGGAGGCGATACGCAAGGAGATGCCACCGTTGCCCCGCGAACTACGGGCGAAATACACCACCACCCTGGGACTCACCGCGTATGATGCCGGTATCCTCACCGACGACAAGGCGACCGCCCTCTATTACGAAGGGGTGATCGCGCACACCTCGAACTACAAAGGCGCCGCCAACTGGGTGATGGGCGATGTGCGCAGCTGGATGAATGAACGGGGCCTGGAAATGCACGACTTCCCCATCAGCGCAGCACGCCTTGCCGGTCTGATCAACCTGATCGATTCGGGCCAGGTGAGCCATAGCACGGCCAGCCAGAAACTCTTCCCGTTGATGCTGGAGAACAGCGAAGCGAGCGCGGCCGAACTGGCTGCGAAACACGATCTGGTACAGGCCACGGACGAGGGATTGATCGAGTCCATCATGCAACAGGCCATGGCCACCTACCCGGACAAGGTGCAAGCTTATCGCGGCGGCAACAAGGGATTGCTCGGCCTTTTCATGGGGGAGGTGATGAAGGGCACCAAGGGCAAGGCCGATCCGAAACGGGCGAACGAAGTGGTACGACGCATACTCGAACAGAACCCATGAAACGAATGACACGACATCTCCTCCTTGGCACCGTACTCCTCGGCCTCGCTTCCTGCGGCGGTGCGGGCGGTGGGCGCACGGTGGACATCACGGTGGAAGGCGCCGGTGGGCGCACGGTCCACTTCAACCGCTTCCAGAACAACCGGCCGGTCACCATTGATTCGGTGAAGCTCGATGCCGACGGGCACGGGGTGATCCATCCACCGGCCATGCCTCTGGACTTCTATCAGCTCACCCTTGGTGAGGACAAAGTGATCCTTGCGCTGGACAGTAACGAAAGTGTGACCATCGCTGCCACATTGGGCATGCTCGCCATGCCGAGGGCGGTGACCGGCTCGCCGAACAGCGAGGTACTGCACGGCTTCTACAAGGAAGCCCACGACTTCGACCTGGAGAACGAGAAGTTGCGCGCGGCCATGGCCAGCGGCGGTGATACCACCACGATACGGCGCTTGAACGAACTGAACGCCGCGTTCTACGAACGATGCAAGGTCTTCGCGACCGAACACGCCTCCTCCCCCGCCGCGCTCGTGGCCCTGGGAAAACTGAACATGCAACAAGAGGCCGGCCTGTTCAAGCAGGTGCGCGACAGCTTGCGCAAGACCATGCCCCGATCGGGCTTCTTCAGCATGATGCGCGACCAGGTGGACCGCATGGAACAGCAGGAGGTGGTACGCAAGATGCAGGAGGAGGAGATGAAGCGCCTGAGCAACATGGTACCCGCTGGTGGCCCGGCGCCGGACTTCAGCCAGAACACACCGGATGGCGGGACCCTCGCGTTGAGCCAGCTCCGCGGCAAGGTGGTGCTCATCGACTTCTGGGCCAGCTGGTGCAAGCCGTGCCGGATCGAGAACCCCAACGTGAAGAAGGTCTATGCCAAATACGCCTCCAAAGGCTTCGAGATCCTCGGTGTATCCCTGGACCGCGAACATGCGGCCTGGGTGAAGGCCATCAAGGACGACGGCCTGCCCTGGAAGCATGTGAGCGACCTCGGATTCTGGAACAACGCTGCGGCACAGGCCTACGGCGTGCAGAGCATCCCTTACACCGTGCTCGTGGACCGCGATGGCAACATCCTTGAGAAGGGCCTGCGTGCGCACGAGCTCGATGCGAAGCTCGCCGCGCTCCTCGGATCATGAAAGCAGCATACCTCACAACTCTCTTGGGCGGGCTTCTCGGCCCGCTCATGGCATGCGGGCAATCCTATTTCCAACAGCAGGTCGACTACACGATCAACGTACGCCTGGACGACGGTGCGCATGTGCTCCATGCCGACGAAACGTTCACGTACACCAACAACAGCTCCGCCACCCTCGACACGATCCGGATCCACCTGTGGCCGAACGCCTACCGCGACCGGTCCACCGCGCTTTGCGACCAACTCGACTCCCACGGAGACCTGGACCTCCACTTCGCACCCGAAAAGGAGCGTGGCTGGATCGACAGCCTGGACTTCAAAGCCGATGGCGATCCGGTTGCATGGGGTTACCATGCCGTACACCCGGACATCGGTTGGATCAAACTGAACACGCCGCTCTCACCAGGCCAACGCGTGAAGATCAGCACACCCTTCCGCGTGAAGATCCCCGACGGGAAGTTCTCGCGTCTCGGACACACCGGCCAGGCGTACTACATCACGCAATGGTATCCGAAACCAGCCGTGTTCGATGCGCAGGGTTGGCATGCGATGCCCTACCTCACACAAGGCGAGTTCTACAGTGAGTTCGGCAGTTTCGACGTGTCCATCACACTCCCGGCCAACTACGTGGTGGGCGCCACCGGGATCCTGCATGACCCGAACGAGGTGCGGTGGATGGACTCCCTGGCGGTCCTGCCCAGCGCGGCGGGGGAGCGGGCCACGATCGACCTTCGGCGCGATGCGACCGATGACTTCCCGGCCTCCGCGGGTCAACTGAAGACCATCCGCTACACGCAGGACCGGGTGCATGACTTCGCGTGGTTCGCCGACAAACGGTTCATCGTTCGCAGCAGCGCGGTGGCCCTGCCCAAAAGCGGACGTACGGTCAAGACCTGGGCCCTCTTCACCCCGAAGAACGCGACACTGTGGGCCAATGCCGTGAACTTCGTGAATGAGAGCGTGCGGTTCTATAGCGAATGGGTGGGCGACTACCCCTACGATGCCTGCACGGCCATTGACGGCACCATCAGTGCAGGCGGTGGGATGGAGTACCCGATGATCACCATCATCGGCAACATGGGCGACGAACGATCACTGGACAATGTGATCGCGCACGAGGTGGGCCATAACTGGTTCTACGGGATCCTCGGCAGCAACGAACGCGACCACCCGTGGATGGACGAGGGCATGAACAGCTTCGTGGAGTTGATGTACATGCGGCACCGTTATCCGAAAAGCGGATTCAACCTGAAGGTCCCCGGCCTGCCTGCTGCCTCCTCGAACACCAAGGACGGGCATCGCCTACAGAACGAGTTGATGTACCGGCTCAACGCCCGGCGCAACCTCGATCAATCGAACGCACTACCCTCGGACGACTTCACCAGCATGAATTACGGGTGCATGGTCTACGCGAAGAGCGCACTGGCCTTCGACCATTTGCTGGCGTACCTCGGCGACAGTACCATGAAGCGGTGTTTGAACGCCTATCATGATGAGTGGAAGTTCAAACACCCGCAGCCCGAACATGTACGCCAGGTGTTCGAACGGGAGAGCGATATGACCCTTGGGTGGTTGTTCGATGGCTTCCTCGGGACGGATGAGAAATACGACGTGAAGGCTGTTTCGCTGGACCGACGCAAAAGGACCGGAACTGACGAGCACATGCATCTTGGCCACCGAGCGAAAGGCCCCTCGAAAGTACCCTTCGCCATCACAGGCTACCTCGGCGAGGACAGTTTGGGAACGGTGTGGGAATGGAACCACGGCTTCGGCAGCAAAGGACGAACGGAGTTCGCGAAGCTGCCATGGACCGAGGTTGATCGTGTGCGCATCGACGCCGGTTCCCGCACCCTCGATATCGATCGCCGCAACAACATGGTGCGTTCGCATGGGATCCTCCGTAATTGGACACCATTGCAATTCAAGTGGCTGCTCGGTCTGGAACAGGACAACGCGCGCACGGTCCATTACACACCCTTTCCGGCATGGAACGGCAACGACGGGTGGCAACTCGGCCTGGCCGCCTACAACACCACCTTCCCCTCACAACGCACGGAATGGGTGATCGCGCCGCTTTACGGGCTCGCGAGCGAACGCTGGGGCGGAGCCGCACGCATCGAGCACCACTTCGATCGCATGCGCAGCCGGGCATTGCAGAACATCACGCTGGGTGTGAGCGGTAGGTCGGCGACGGAATTCCGTGATCACGAGGACCTGGTCCGGTACGACAAGGTCTCGCCGTACGTACATCTCGACCTGAGGCGTGACCCACTGAACAAGCCATGGCAACATCGGATCACCGGTCGCGGTGTGTACCTGAACCATACCAAACGCTTGCGCACCAGTGATGACCTCTTGCTGGAACGCTCCCGCGAGGACTATTTCGTGGAGTTGCAATACCGTGCTGAGGACAAGCATAAGCTGCACCGGTCGTTGATCCTCCCGATGGTGACCTACAACGACGACTTCCTGCGTGCCTCCTTGGAACTGCGCCAGGCTTTCGCATTGAACGACCGCAACGACGAGATCCGTTTCCGCGCCTTCGTCGGCTCGTTCCTGTGGAAGCGCGATGACCACCTGAACAACGGCCTGCATGCCTGGGGGCTGAGCTGGGGCGCGGAGGACATGCTCTACGACCACGCCTACCTGGAACGCAACGCGCGCGATCGCTTCCTGCAACGACAGTACAACGCGCAACAAGGCGCGTTCAAGACACCCTTCCTGCAAGGTGGCAGCGATTCGTGGATCGGTGCCTTGAACATGGAGATCGACCTGCCGATCCCGCTGCCACTGGCCTTGTTCGGTAGTGTGGGCATGGTGCCGGTCACCACCATCACCCAGCAGGGCCGTAGCACGGGCAAAGCGAGCTATTACGAAGCGGGCATCGGTGTGATCGCGGTGCGCGATGTGCTGGAGGTCTGGTTCCCGCTGGTGGTGAACGACCGCATCACCGATGAGGAGGAGTTCCTTGGCCGTTCCGTGGCTGACCGGTTCCGCTTCATCTTCGCGTTGGATAAGCTCGACCCCACGAAGGCGCTACGTAACATCAAGCCGTGAACACGCGCATCTACTTCCTCGGCGACTTCCATCTGGGGGCGCCGGATGCGGCCAGCAGCCTGGCGCGGGAGAAACGTATCGTGGCCTTTTTGGACGAGGCAGCGAAGGATGCAACGGAGATCATCCTGATGGGGGACCTGTTCGATTTCTGGTTCGAGTGGAAATATGCAGTGCCACGTGGGCACGTTCGTTTCCTTGGGAAACTCGCAGAACTGACGGACCGTGGCATTCCCGTACACCTCTTCATCGGTAACCACGACATGTGGATCTTCGACTATGTACCGAAGGAGACCGGTGTGATCGTGCATCGCGATCCGATCGAACGCACGATCGCCGGCAAGCAGTTCCTGATCGGTCACGGCGATGGGCTTGGTCCTGGTGACCATGGCTACAAGTTCATCAAGACGGTGCTCCGCAACCGACTCTGCCAATGGCTCTTCGCCCGCCTGCATCCCAACTTCGCCTTGTGGCTGGGCGACTTCTGGAGCGGTCGCAGCCGGAAGAAGAGCTACGCGAACGACCGGAAGTGGTTGGGCGAGGACAAGGAATGGTTGGTGCAATACTGCCAGGAACAGTTGGCCATCAAGCACTACGACTACATGCTGTTCGGGCATCGGCACCTGCCGATCGATATGGAGGTGATGCCTGGTTCACGCTACATCAACCTGGGTGATTGGATCAGCTACGACAGCTACGGTGTGTTCGATGGTCAGCAGTTGCGGTTGATGAAACGGATGAGCGATGGGAGCCTGAGCGGGGATGTGCGGATCACGGGTGGGCCGGCGGTTTGACCCGGCACACTCCGGTCAAAGGAGGCTGTACAGGCGCGGCCTGGAGTCCAATACCATCTCACAGGAAGGTATAGGCCGATCTGCTTGACCTTTTTCCGCATTGCTTCACCGCCAGGCTCGTTCCGTAGTCCCCGCTACGCAACGATCCCTTCGTATCGCATTGCGAAAAGATGGCAGTGCATCTTTGGACTACCCCTTATTGCGGAATGGTATAACGCCGGTGAACCATGGATCTTTGGCGGGACTCCGGATGGCCGTTGCGAAGACCGGCCACCACCTGGCTTCCAGCACGCCGCTCAGGCTTTCGCGAACCTCCCCACCAGATCCACCAACCGCGAGCTGTACCCGTACTCATTGTCGTACCAGCCCATGATCTTCACCATGTTGCCCACCACGCTGGTGAGCTGCGCATCGAAGATGCAGCTGTTGGGATCCCCCACGATGTCCACGCTCACGATCGGGTCCTCGGTGTAACGCAGGATCCCTTTTAATTTGCCTTCAGCGAGCTGCTTGAAGTGTGCGTTGATCGACTCGGCGCTCTTCAGGTTCTTCACACGAACGGTGATATCGGTGATGGACCCATCGGGAACGGGTACTCGGATCCCGCCACCGCCCAAGCGACCTTCGAGCTCCGGGAAGATGCGGGTGATGGCCTTGGCGGCTCCGGTGGTGGTGGGGATCATGGAGACGGCGGCAGCGCGCGCACGGCGTAGGTCCTTGTGCGGGGCATCGTGCAGGCGCTGATCACCGGTGTAACTGTGTACGGTGGTGATGTAGCCGTCCTCGATGCCGCAGAGGTCGCGGATGCCCATGATCATGGGGGCAGCGCAGTTGGTGGTGCAACTCGCGTTGGAGATGATCGGATCGTTGCCATCGAGCACGTGATCGTTCACGCCGAGAACGACGGTCTTGATGTCGGTATCCTTGGCCGGTGCGGATAGTACGACCCTCTTCGCTCCTGCCTTCAAATGCGCGGAAGCCTTTTCGCGACTGAGGAAGAGGCCGGTGCTCTCGATCACCACATCGATGCCGAGCTTGCCCCAAGGCAATGCCGCCGGGTCCTTCTCCGCAAAGGCTTTGATCAGCTTGCCACCGAGAATGAGGTGTTCTGTATCGTGACCCACCTCGCCCTTGAACACGCCATGCACCGAATCGTACTTGAACAAGTGCGCAAGCGTGGCGTTGTCCGTGAGGTCGTTCACAGCGACAAGCTCGATGTCCTTGCGATCCTGTAGCAGACGAGCGGTGACACGTCCGATGCGACCGAATCCGTTGATGGCTATGCGTAGCATGCGTGAATGATGTTGGATGCCGGGCAGGTGCCAACGCATGCCCGATAGCTGTGAACTGATGAATGTCCGGTGCGCGAGGTGCTCTTCAACCTAGAACCTGTTCGCAATACCCGCATTTGGCTCCGCGCTGGTCTTTGACGTCCATACTTCGCTGCTGGAACAGTCACGTAGCTCCGGCTATGCTCCTGTTCCCGCATCTCGTCTGGTCGCCAAATCCCTATCGCTCGCTTCAAAAGGGGGTATTGCAAACAGGTTCTTAGAAGAGATGCTTCTCGGCGTGGTAACTACTGCGAACGAGGGGGCCGCTCTCCACGTAGCGGAAACCCTTGGCCATGCCCACTTCCTTGAAGCGTGCGAAACGATCCGGGTGGATGAATTCCGCGACCGGCAGATGGGCCATGGTGGGCTGGAGGTATTGACCCAGCGTGAGGATGTCCACGCCCACGCTGCGCAGGTCGTCCATGCTCTCCTCCACTTCGTGGTCCTTCTCGCCCAGACCGAGCATGATGCCGCTCTTGGTGCGTAAGCCCGCCCGTTTCGAACGCATCAGCACCTCCAGGCTGCGGTCGTACTTCGCCTGGATGCGCACAAGTTTGGTGAGCCGACGCACCGTCTCCAGGTTGTGCGACAGAATGTCGGGGGCCGCATCGGTGACCACGGCGAGGTTCTCCCATTTGCCCTGGAAATCGGGGATGAGCGTTTCCATGGTGGTGGCCGGTGTGCGGCGGCGGATCGCCCGGATGGTGCGCGCCCAGATGTCACTTCCTCCATCCTTGAGGTCATCGCGGTCCACGCTGGTGATCACACAATGTTTCACCCCCATCAGCTCCACACTGCGCGCGACCCGCGCCGGCTCGAAGGGATCCACGGCCTCGGGCCTTCCCGTGGCCACCGCACAGAAACCACAACTCCGCGTACAGATATTGCCCAGGATCATGAAGGTGGCCGTGCCTGCGCCCCAGCACTCCCCCATGTTGGGGCAATTGCCGCTCTGGCAGATGGTGTGCAGCTTGTGTTCACTGACGATGCCCGCCACCTTCCGGAAGTTCTCGCCCGTGGGAAGCTTCACTCGAAGCCAATCCGGTTTCCTGACCCGTTCCGCCCCTTCCAGCGTCTCTACCTTCTCGCTCATTGCACGTACTTCTTTCCGAATTGCAGGGCCAGGTAGAACTCGAAGTAGAGCTGCTTGTTGCGCACCCCTTCCAGTTCGGCCATGATCGGCACTGTCTTCTGGTAAACATCCATTGTCGCACCCACCTCCAGGCCCTTGAGCCCGGTGGTCTCGCCCGAATACTCAAAGCTCAATGCCGCCCGTGCGAAGCCACCGATGTACGGCTTGATCTCGCCCACCCCGTTGAACCAGGTGGCCCGGCCATAGATGTTCTGCACATCGTGGATGGCCGGGTCGTACCGCTCCACCGCGATGTTCTCGTACGGGATACGATCCGGCTTGCCGATCTGTAGATAGACCGGTTTCAGCAGGCCGATGGAGGGCCCGATGCCCCAGAGCAGGTTCACCTCGGCACCGGTGCGTCGGATCTTATCGGTGATCTGCCACTTGCGCCCGTAAGTCGGCCGCAGGATCATCAGGGAGTTCGACTTGCCGTAGAAGTATCCACGGGCATCCTCATAATACGGGTTGAAGCTCTTCACCTCCTTGGGGTGCTTCATCCCCACGACCTCGACCCCCAGGAGGCGGCGGTCCCGTGCGGTGCGGTACTTGGCATGATCGAACCGCAGTCCCCAGCCCGCCCCGTGCAGCACGATTCCACCATATATCTCACGTTTGTAAGGCACACGCGTCTCCTCGTAGATCGTCTCCTGTGCACTTGCCGAAAGTGCCCCACAAAGGATCAACAGGAGAAGAATGGTTGTCCGCATCGATGCAACGATCAACAAAGCTACGAAGCCATCGCTACCTTGGCCGGGCCTGGTACCCCAGGCCATTCCCCATGGATACCGCACATGTCATCTATCTGGGAGACCTACGCACAGAGGCCACCCACGTCCGCAGTGGACGCACCATCCTGTCCGATGCCCCCCCCGATAACCAGGGCCGGGGTGAAGCTTTCAGCCCCTCGGACCTGCTGGCCACCTCACTGGCCAGCTGCATGATGACGATCATGGGCATCGCGGCCCGCGACAAAGGGATCACACTGAACGGACTGAAGGCCAGGGTGGTGAAACACATGACCCCGGCCCCAAGGCGGGTGGAACGGATCGAAGTGCATATGGAAATGGATGGGGCCTCGTTGGGCGATCGTGAAAAAGCGATCCTGGAGCATGCAGCCCATACCTGCCCGGTAGCCCGTAGCCTACGAGAGGACATCGTACAGGATGTGCATTTCAGCTACCGATAGCCACCATACGTAACATCGACGCACGAAGTCCTGAACCACCTTGGAGGCCGGGGGAGGTGGACACGGGCAGGTGGCCGATGATTCGGCATGGACCGAGGACGGAACAGGAACAAGGAAGCCCGGACCAACGGCCCGGGCCAGTGTGTGCGCGATACGTTCGGATCAGATCCGTTGACCGGCGGGCGCCTTATGCACCTTGCCATAGGCAGGGCATGATTGGTGCGACCCACATGCGGTGAACAATGCACCAGCCAGGAAGACCGCTGCCATGATCCGGAACACCTTTTTCATCGTTGGTTCGTTTGTTCGGTGAAGAACACGTGCGTGTCAGACACCACAAGTCACAAAGTTAGACCGTGATACGGACCTTTCGGGAAAATGTTTCAACATCGGGATACGCGATCTTCGGGACCGGATGAGCCAAGGGTATAACGAAAGCAAGCGCCCGGATATTGAGCCGGGCTGGTACGAGGTGTTGAAAACCGAGTTCCATGCGCCCTATTTCGCGGAACTCCGGGCCTTCCTCGTGGCCGAACGCGAGCAGGCCACGGTATTCCCTCCGGGCCAACGGATCTTCGCTGCCTTCGATGCCACACCCTTCGACCAGGTGCGGGTGGTGATCCTTGGCCAGGACCCCTACCACGGACCCGGCCAGGCGCATGGTCTTAGTTTCTCGGTGCCCATCGGTGTGCCCCCTCCTCCTTCCCTGGTGAACCTGTTCAAGGAATTGCATCGCGACCTGCGCGTTCCGCATCCCACACACGGCGACCTTTCCGCTTGGGCCCGGCAGGGCGTACTGCTCCTCAACGCCACACTCACGGTGCGGGCCGCCATGGCCGGCTCCCACCAAGGCCGGGGCTGGGAACGCTTCACCGATGCCGCCATCCGCGCCTTGTCCGAACGGCAGCAAGGCCTGATCTTCCTGCTCTGGGGGCGCTTCGCCCAGCAGAAGGTGGGGTTGATCGACACCGACCGGCATTACATCCTACAGGCGCCGCATCCCTCACCACTCTCCGCCCACAGGGGCTTCATCGGCTGCGGCCACTTCTCCCGGGTGAATGAATTGCTGACCGCACAAGGAAGGTCGGCCATCGACTGGAGCCTGCCATGAGGGGATCGCTGCGCTGGCCCACCTATCTCCTATGCGCCATGCTGGCGTCGGTAGCCACCGCGCAGGAACATACCGTGGTATTCGGGCCGGACTCCTCGCTTCCTGCCAAATGGATGCGGCCCATCACTGTGGCGGGGATCTCGGCCGTATCGGATGCCGTACGGGACCAAGTGCTCTTCCTGCAAGGCAAGGGCTACCTCGAAGCCAGTTGTGACACCTGTTATGCACGGGGTGATACGAGTCATTGCCCCATCACGGTCGGTCGGGAATACCGATGGGCCAGGCTGCGTACCCATGGCATTCCACAAGAGTGGGCCAGCGAGGTGGGCCTGCGCGAAAAGTCCTACCTCGACCAACCTCTCGCACCTCGCCAACTGGCGAACACGATACGTGCCCTCCTGGTGCGTAGCGAGAACAGCGGCCACCCCTTCGCGCGCGTGTGGTTGGACAGCCTGCGCCATGCCCAAGAGGGCCTGTATGCGGTGTTGCGTGCCGATCGCGGCAGGCTCGTGGCCTACGATAGCGTCGTGGTCCGTGGTACGGTGCGCACCAGTATGCGTTTCCTGCAGGCCAGCATCGGTATCCGCCCGGGCGATCCGTACAACGAAGCGGTGCTGAACGCGGTGGAGACGCGCCTGAAGGAATTGCCCTTCGTGACCCAGAAGCAACGACCCTACGTCCAATTCGCCCCGGAAAGCACCAAGCTCTTCCTATTCCTCGATGCGAAGAAGGCAAGCAGCATCAATGGTGTGCTTGGACTACAGCCCGACGCGAACACGGGCCGCGTGAATCTGACGGGCGACATTGACCTGCGCCTGCGCAATGCCCTGCGGCGGGGAGAGGCGATCGCCCTGAACTGGCGAAGCCTACAGAACGCCACGCAGGACCTGAAGGTGGCCGGCAACCTCCCCTATGCGTTCAATACCCCGTTCGGGATCGATGCCAGCCTCAAGCTCTTCAAACGCGATTCAACCTTCCTGGAGGTGGCCTCGCGCTTGGGGTTGGAATTCCTGATGATGCGTGGGGACAAGGTCACGTTGTTCCTGAACAGCAAAAGCAGTGACCGACTGGGCTCCAACACCATCGTGCAGCCCGGACTGGCCGATGTACGGTTGATCAGTTACGGCCTTGGCTTCATCCGTGAGCGGCTGGACTACCGGTTCAACCCACGTCGGGGACACGGAATGCACGCGGAGGGTAGCGCGGGGCGAAAACGAACGAGCCAGGCCGTGTTCGGCTTGACCGAGCAACCACCGGAGACCAACACCGTGCAACTCGAATTGCTGGGCAGCGCGCTGGCCCATGTGGCCGTTGGTCGTCGGGGCACCTTCCGTTTCGTGGCCCAAGGCGGGCGTATGCTCAACGACGACCTGTATGCGAATGAACTCTACCGCATGGGCGGCCTGAAGACCTTGCGGGGGGTGGACGAATCCAGCATCACATGTTCCAGCTATGCCATCGCCACCGTGGAATACCGTTTCCTCTTCGAGGAGAACAGCAACTTCTTCCTGTTCGCCGACCAGGCTTGGTGGGAGCGGGACACGAAGGACGACCACACCACGGACACCCCGCTCGGCTTCGGCGTCGGCACCACTTTCGAGACCAAGGCCGGCCTGTTCAGCCTCACGTATGCACTGGGGCAGCAGTTCGATGCACCGGTCCAATTACGCGGCGGCAAGGTCCACTTCGGTTTCATCAGCCTGTTCTGATCCCTTCATCCGACCGGCGCACGAAAACGGTGAGAGGGAGAGAATGTGAGGGAGGGTCGTTGCGCTCACACACTTTCACCCGTGTTCGACCGCTTCTTTTCCTCCGCCTCCGTAATTTCGAATGCATGTTACGCACCATCCTGATCGCCCTGCTGATCGGCTTTGGTTCGATGGTGAATGCCAGTGGCCCACAACAAGGTCTTGTGGACATGCTGCTGGAATACCTCGAGGCCCGTTATCCGCGTCAAGGTCTTGGGGGCGATGTGCTCTATGTCTCCGTACACCGGCAACAACTCTTCCACGTGCGCGGTAAGCGACTGCTCCGGGTGTATCCGGTGGCCACTGCAAAGGCCGGTCTGGGTGGGTTGGAGGGCAGTTGGCGCACACCAACAGGCCTGCATCGCGTAAGCGAGAAATTCGGAGAAGGAGTGCCGGAACTGGGCATCTTCCGCGACCGTGTTTTCACCGGGGAATTCGCGGACCCCGATTTCGCCGGGGTGGACAAGGATTGGATCACCTCACGGATCCTGTGGTTGGAAGGGCTGGAGCCGGGCGTGAACCAAGGTGGCGATGTGGACAGCCATGCGCGCACCATCTACATCCATGGCACCGCCAATGAAAAGAGCGTGGGGACCGCCAGTTCCATGGGCTGCGTGCGCATGCGCAACAACGACGTGATCGAACTCTTTGACCAGGTCCCAGTGGGTGCCTTGGTGGTGATCCTTGATAATTGAGCCTCGGCTACGGATCAGCAACGGTCAGCGGCCGTGGTAAGGATCCGATGCCGCCCTGACAGGCAATGCCCTTTCACCATACATAACCACCTGGCCTGCTTGCTCTTTGTCCATTATAGCTGGATGTGAAGGAATGGTGTACCTACTTTGGTGGTAATGCCGGGATCCCGCCAGAACGTATTCGAACCCGGCCTCCTATTTCCACTCAGTACAACGGATGCCCAACGAGGGCATCACCTTCAAGGATGTGCTTGGGCGCAGGATCGCACACCACGCGTACCATGGCGGGGAAGTGTTCGAGGTGGTCGGTGTTCCTTCGGGTGTCCACCTGGTGTACCTGCCGGATGGTACGGTCGTTCGAATGGGGCGCATTGAACAGGCATGCTTGTGCCTGATCACTGCCGTACCTTCGTGCTACACCATAGGTGTACACGGTCATGGAGGTTGTTCCTCATATCCTGCTGAGGCAGTGGAATGGAAAGGCTCGATCGCGGGTGAAGAAATGCAAGGGGCTGAGCGCTACGACCCTTGCTCCCTCGCACGTTCGCTCCACCAGCCAGGACCCGTGTGGAAAGGAGATCGCTCGGACCCGCATCACCAGCACGGCAAGGCTCGTGGCAATACCATTTACACATTCAAGGTCGGCCAAGGGATGCGCCGCGGTCATTTCGGAGGACGATACGCGGAACAGGTTGCGTAGCGGGGCCTACGGAACCTGTTCTGCGGAGAAATCATCCGGGAAGAGGGCAAGCAGATCCGCCGATATTGAATGCGTGGTTGGTAGAAGTGTGCTGCGGGGCGCGGTGACCGTATGCTGGTGGCAGCGCCGTGAGGGGAATGTTGATCTTGTAGTACCTCGCCAGTACCTGGAGCGACCGAGCCGACCTGGAATGACCGCAGCGAAACCATTTTGGACCGTTGTGGTCGCCGCACTGTTGGTGGCCTGCACTTCGCCTGCGCCGCTGAGCCAAAAGGATAATCTGGCTTACATCTACGGCAAGGGTGGTGCACAAATGCCCGTACAGGCCCGCATACACCACATCAGCAGCGACCGGTCCCGGATCTATTACCAATTGAACACCGCTGACCTGCTCTACAAGAGCGACGGGGCCGGGGGGGCGTTCCATGCCAGTGTGCGGATCCGCTACGAAGCCTACGACCGTTCCGATGCCAAGGTACCGGTGGATAGTGCGAGCATCGTGCTGGACGATGTGCGTACCGGGCCATCCGGGGAAATGGACCTGATCGGCAGCATGGACCTGCGCCTTGGTCACCAGCGCGCGTACCTGCTCAAACTGGTCGCCCACGATCTGAACCGTGACCTACAGAGCACGGTATTCCTGCGTGTGAAAGGAGGGGATGGGCTGAACGCACAGCACTACATGCCGGTGGACACCAGCCATGGCCTACCCTACTTCACCGACCACTTCAAGGGCGGAAAGGTCCGGGTGCGGTGCGAGGCCTGCACCGGAAAGCAGATCACCGTGCAACGGCACCCGGCGCGGACCGCACTCCCAGCACCCGTGTTCGCCTCCGGCAACTCACCGGACCCTGCGCTCCTTGCACCCGCCGATCCGCCCTTCCCCGTGCAGGTCGACGCGGATGGGAACTTCATGCTGGACCTGAGCGTGCCCGGCGCCTACCGCATACACTCCGATACAGCCGCCGCACCGGACATCGCGCTGTACTCCATTTCAGAAGCCTATCCCATCGTGACCACTGCGGACGACCTGCTGAAACCGTTGCGCTACATCACCTCGAACCAGGAGTACGAACGGATCCAACGGAGCGGGGACGTGCGCCAGGCGATCGAACAGTTCTGGATCGATGCCGCCGGTGATAGGGAACGTGGCCGGGAGGCCATACGGATCTACTACGGCCGGGTGGAGAACGCGAACCGGCACTTCACATCAGAGACGGAAGGTTGGCGGACCGATCGCGGGCTCGTACACATCATCTTCGGTGTGCCCACCTCCATTTACAGGACGGATGTCGGAGAGACATGGATCTACGGCGAGGAGAACAATCTGATGAGTTTGGTGTTCAATTTCCAACGGCGCGATGGCGCAACGGATGAAAATGACCTTGTCCTCGAGCGTGATCCCGTGTTGAAAGGAGCCTGGTACCGCAATGTGGAGAGCTGGCGGAATGGCCGGGTCTATCAGAACTGACCGGCCAGCCCCTCCCCTGCCCCCGAACGATCCGTGACCTGGACCGGGATCCCATGGTTACGCCATTGTCCCGTGGGCAACCGAACGGCCGGGTAACCCGCGATCGCCCACCTTTGCAACATGGCAGCGAACGATATGATCTGTGGTGTGTGGCCGGTGATCGAGGCCCTGCGCGCCGGCAAGAACGTCGAAAAGCTGCTGATCCGCCGGGAGGCTGGCGGCGATGGTATCCGGGAGATCCGGCAATTGGCCATGGACCGGCAGGTGCCCTGGCAACCGGTGCCGGTGGAGAAACTCGATCGCCTTACACGCACCGAGCATCAGGGTGTGATCGCCTTCCTGAGCCAGGTGGAGGAGCAGGACCTCAACGAGGTGATCACCCGGATCTATGAGCAAGGGGGAACACCCCTGATCCTGGCGTTGGACAATGTGACCGACGTGCGCAACATGGGGGCCATCGCCCGTAGTGCCGAGTGTTTCGGGGCACACGCCCTGTTGGTACCGAAGATGGGGACCGCTCGGCTGGGCCCCGACGCGGTGAAGAGCTCCGCAGGCGCGCTGCTTCGCAAGCCGGTTTGCCGGGTGGCCCGGCTCACCGATGGCCTGCGCGCTGCACGCGACCAAGGCCTACGCATCGTGGCCTGCACGGAAAAGGGGGCCGCTCCGCTCGCGGGATGCGACCTCACCGGCCCATTGGCCATTGTGATGGGGGCCGAGGATGAGGGGATCAGCGATGCGGTGATGCGGCTTGCCGATGAGCTGGTCCGGATACCCATGGCCGGCTCCATCGGATCCCTGAATGTCTCGGTGGCCACCGGGATCATCCTGCATGCGGCACTGAGCCAGCGGCAGGGCTGATCCTCGGATCCTCCACTTCCGGACCCGGTCGGTCGTTACCTCCATGGGGCTGGTCCGCTGCGGAACCTTTTTCATCGAAGGCGTGTATAAACGTGACGGGTCATTCCTATTGGAGCGCCTGCGGAACACTCGACCGCCGACGCAAGGCCCGACGAGACCATGAACAACGCCTTCCTTCACCGTTGTGTGCTGTGGATCCTGGGGGCTGGCCTCTACGCCACCCCGGTACGCGCTCAGCAACCCGCCCCGATCGGCATCGGGGAACCTCCGGAACGCATCACCTTGCATCTGGCCGGCCTGACCAGCGAAGTGCGCGATGCGATGGCCCGGGAACTTGCGATCAATGGGGAGGCGCACATCGCATTCGCCTGTGTGCCCGCCGGGGTCATTGTGATCGAAGGGAGTTCCCGGATGAATGGCCAACAATTGGAACAGCGCAGTCGGAGCATCCTCACGGACCGGTCGGTCCGGATCCAACGCACTGACCTGCGCGGTTCCATCGCCCAGGCCGAAGCGGCTTGTGCCCAAGTCCGAGACCGATGATCCCGAGCACGATCATGTACCGATCATTCGTCCGGACGATCCAATTCGTCCCCATCGGCCTGGCACTGTGCCTGGCACGCCCGGCGAACGCCCAGTTGACCGTGGCCCCGCAGTCGGACCTGCAAGCCCTGGCAACGACCATCGCAGGTACGGGGGTGAGCATCTCGAACCCCGTGATCACCTGCCATACGGACGGGTACGGCACATTCACATCCACCGGCACCAACCTCGATCTTTCTGAAGGTGTGCTTCTCACTTCCGGAACGATCAACAATGCCATCGGACCCAACAACGCGGCCAATAAGACCTTCCAGGCAGGCACCAGTGGCAACGCGCTCCTGGACGTGGTGACCGGGCGCTCCACGCGCGACGCCTGCCTGTTCGAGTTCGACATCATCCCCAGCGGCGACAGCCTCCGATTCAATTTCGAGCTCGCCAGTGAGGAGTACAACGAATGGGTCGGCTCGCAGTACAATGATGTGTTCGGCTTCTTCATCAGCGGGCCGGGCATCTCAGGCGACCCCGGCATCGGCAACGAACACAACATCGCGGTGATCCCCGGCACGAACCAGGCGGTGACGATCAACAACGTGAACAACGGATCCAATCCGGGATATTACTACGACAATGCTGGTGGGCCACATATCCAGTACGATGGCATCACACGCGGACTCTACGCCGAATCCGCGGTACAGCCCTGCCAACAGTACCACCTGAAGCTCGTGGTGGCCGATGCCTCCGATCGCAAATTCGACAGTGGCGTCTTCATCGAGAAGATCCATAGTAACCAGGTGACGATGGCCAAATACACGGCCAACGGATCGCCATCCATGATCGAGGGGTGCAATCCCGGCTGGGTCCAATTCATCCGGCAGACCGCCCTCCCCACTCCCCTGGTGCTGACCTATCATCTCGGTGGCACCGCCACCAACGGGGCCGACTACAACAGCATCGGCGACCCGGATCCCAACGTACCGAAAACGGTGACGATCCCCGCCAACCAGACAACGGTCCTCGTGAACGTGGATCCGATCGCGGACGGGATCAATGAGCCGACGGAGGACCTGGTCTTCATCCTTGGGAACCCACTATGTGCATGGATGAACCTCGATTCGTTGACCTTCGAGATCACTGACACGTTGCTCGCCACCCTGGCGCCAACGAACGCGACACTCTGCCGGGGCGATTCCGTTCTGCTAACGGCAAGTGCGGCCGAAAGTCATGCCTGGAGTCCTTCGACCGGACTGAGTTCCACCAGCTCCGCTTCCGTGTGGGCCAAGCCGACCAGCACCACCACCTATTCCGTGGTCGTGACCGACGGTGACTGCAGCAGTATACTGAGCAGCCAGATCCGCGTGAGCGACATGCAACTGAGCGCCACGGGCACGCGGCCGCTGTGCAGCGGCCAGAGCAATGGGGCGATCAACCTGAGCGTTTCCAACGGGGTAGCACCTTACAGCTTCAGTTGGACGGGACCGAACGGGTTCACTGCCGCGACGGAGGACCTCGTGAACATCGGCGCGGGCACCTATTCCGTTACGGTGACCGATGCGGCCGGATGCAGCCGCACACATTCCGCAAGTGTTGCCGCGCCAGCCCCGCTCACCGGTAGCCTCTCACCCTCCATACAACCCTTCGGCGAGAACATCGCCTGCCACGGTGGCACGACCGGTACACTGAGCCTGAGCCTCAACGGCGGCACCGCACCATACGCGGTGCAATGGAGCGGTCCGGATGGGTACGGTTCCACCGATCAGAACATCAGCGGTCTCCGAGCCGGCACCTATTCGGTGGTGGTGACGGATGCCCATGGCTGCACCTTCACTGGTGCATTCACCATGACCGAACCCACCGCCATTGTGCCATTGATCGATGGGGTGACCCATGTGGCCTGTTTTGGCGCGAACAATGGACAGGCCACGGCTTCAGCGACAGGTGGCCTTCAGCCGTACTCCTATTCGTGGAATACAACACCGGTGCAGAACACCACTACGGCAAATAGCCTGGTGCCCGGATCCCATACCGTCACCGTGCGCGACGGATACCTCTGCACCAGCACGGCCACCGTCACCATCACTGGACCAGCCACCGCATTGAGCAGCTCGCTCACCGCCTCGACCCCGGTCTCCTGCCATGGCGGCCAGAACGGAAGCGCCACCGTGAGCGCTTCGGGCGGCACCGCCCCATACAGCTTCAGCTGGAATACCATACCCGTGCAGAACACGGCCACCGCCACTGGTCTTCCGGCCGGTACCTGGATCTGTATCGTGTCCGATGCGAACGGTTGCGCCACCGAACGGCAGGTCACCATCACCCAGCCGGTTGCCCCCTTGACCAGCAGCATCGGCTCCCAGAGCAATGTTGACTGCCACGGCACGGCCACGGGTCGCGCGACCATCTCGGTAAGTGGTGGCACCGCCCCGTACACCTTTTCCTGGAATACGAATCCGATCCAAACCGGAAGCACGGCCACAGGCCTTACGGCCGGTACCTGGATCTGCACGGTCTCTGATGCCCGCGGTTGTTCGACGCTCCAGGATGTGGTGATCACGGAACCATCCGCACCATTGCATGTCGCGATCAACGCACAGACCGATGTGGCCTGCCATGGTGGCTCGATCGGAAGTGCGACCGTTACCGCAAGCGGAGGCACAGGACCCTACACCTACATCTGGAACACCCTTCCTGCGCAGTATTCGGCCACAGCGAGCAACCTGGCCGCAGGCACCTGGACCTGTACGGTGTTCGATGCACGTGAATGCCAGACCCAGATCACCGTTACCATCACCCAACCAGCAGCAGCCTTAGGCGTGACCATCCCCACCCCCGTACACGTCCTCTGCCACGGAGCACAGACCGGTTCGGTGGAAGCCGTGGCCATTGGCGGTACGGCACCATACACCTACGTATGGAACAGCTCGCCGCAACAACAAACGGCGCAGGCCACCGATCTCCCGGCAGGATCTTTCACGGTGCTGGTCACCGATGCTCGGAACTGCACGGCATCAGCCTCCGCAACGATCACGGAACCCGCGGCCGAGGTGACCGCGGTCTTCAGTTCCGTGACCCACGAGAGCTGCTACCAGGCACAGGATGGCACCGCCACCATCACCGTGAGCGGTGGAAGTGGTTCCTATAACATCGTCTGGGACACCAACCCGGTCGTGACCGGGCCCACGGCGACCAACCTCGGTGCTGGCCTGTACATGGTGGCCGTGACCGATGTGAACGGTTGCGATCATACCAAACACTATCCGGTCACCATCATTGGCGCAGCGGCACCGCTCACCGTGAGCGCAGTGGCCACCGACGTGAGTTGCTATGCGCTGGACAATGGCGCCATCGACCTCACGTTGACCGGCGGTCATCAGCCCTATTCCATCCTCTGGACCGGCCCAGGCGGGCAGGAGACCGGTCTTGAGGACATCGATGGTCTTGCCCCCGGGGAATACGACCTGCATATCCTGGACTTCTACGGCTGTGCGAAGGACACGACCATCTCCATCACAGAGCCCGATGCGCTCGAAGTGACCGGCGACATCACCACGGCCGCCTGCCAGGGCAGTGCGACCGGCGCGGTCGATATCACGCCGACCGGCGGCACACAACCCTACACCTACTCCTGGTCCGGGCCGAACGGATTCACAGCGAACACGGCCGATGTGAGCGCCCTGGGCGCCGGTGCCTATGTGCTCACCCTGAGCGATGGCAATGGTTGTACGATCACTGAGGTATTCAATGTGAGCCAACCTGGTTCATTGCAACTGACCGCAACGAGCACCGTCCATCCCGGTGGATGGGGCGTCTCCTGTGCCAGTGCAAGCGACGGCAGCATCGACCTTACCGTAAGCGGTGGCACCGGACCCTTCACCTTCACCTGGACCGGACCGAACGGATACACCGCCAGTACCGAGGATGTCAATGGGCTGTTGGCTGGCAACTACCACGTGAGCGCGGACGATGCGAACGGATGTACGGCGACACTCACCCAGACCATCATCGCCCCCGCCACGTTGACCGCGAACGCCATGCCGAGCAATTTCAATGGCTACGGCATACACTGTTCCGGCGCTGCCGATGGCAGCCTCAATGCCACCATCTCCGGGGGAACGGGGCCATACGTGATCCAATGGAACGGACCGAACGGTTTTGCCTCCTCCGACGAGGACATCACCGGGCTCGCGCCTGGCACATACACCTTGTTCGCCACGGACCTGAACGGTTGCACCGTGACGTTGACGCGGACCCTGACCGAACCTCCCACCCTTGTTGCGACGATCACCACATCCACCACGATCGGCGGGACGGCCATCGCGTGTTCGGGTGCGACCACCGGAACAGCCCAGATCAGCGTGAACGGAGGTATCGGCCCGTATGCGATCCAATGGAGCGGCCCGAATGGCTTCAGCGCTTCGGCCATTGCATTGAGCGGGCTTGCTGCCGGGACCTATGACGCGGTGATCACCGATGCGAACGGATGTTCAATGAGCGCGCAGGCGATCCTGGATGAACCAGCGCCGCTCGTGATCAGTGGCATCGTGAGCGACCACAATGGCCACGCCATCTCCTGTGCGAACAACGCCGATGGCAGCATCGACCTGACCCTGAACGGTGGTGCGGGCGCCAACACCATCCAATGGTCAGGGACCAACGGGTTCGTGTCGAACACCGAGGACCTCAACGGACTCGCAGCCGCGACCTACTCCGTGATCGTGTCCGATCAGAACGGCTGTTCCGCCATCGCCACCTTCGACCTGAGCGCACCGGCTCCATTGATCGGGACCGCAACATCAGGTGCGATCACCTGCGCGAGCGTGGATGATGGGTCCATTGACCTCACCGTACAAGGTGGTACCGGACCTTTCGCCATCCAGTGGACAGGCCCCAATGGGTTCAACGCATCGACCGAGGACCTGGGCGGGCTCGCACCCGGAACGTATTCGGCGAACATCAACGACCAGAATGGATGCAGCACGGATGTGCTGGTAGCCTTGACGGGACCAGCTCCGTTGACCCTGACCTACACGACGAGCATCCATGCCAGCGGTGATCAGGTCGCATGTGCGGGTGGCACCGATGGCAGCATCGACCTTTCCGTACTCGGAGGCACCGGGGCCCATGACATCTCCTGGTCCAATGGCTCGGGTTTCTCCGCTACGTCCGAGGATATCAGCGGGCTCGATCCCGGAACATACCAGGTCGTTGTCTCGGACGAGAACGGATGTACTGCACTCACCAGTGTCCAACTCACCGCCCCACAACCCCTGGGCGTATCCGCCACGCTCTCCATGATCAATGGCAACAACGTGACCTGCCAGGGGGCCATGGATGGCAGCATCGACCTGACCATCACCGGCGGTGCAGCCCCATATATCGCCGTGTGGAATGATGGTACGATCAGTGAGGACCGCGTGGACCTTGGTGCCGGCATCCATAGTGTGCAGATCACCGATGCGAACGGTTGTACCGCCTCCGGCACCTATACGCTCACCGCGCCGGAGACCGTGATGGTGTCCGTAACGGCCACTGCTGTAGGGAACGGGATGAACATCACCTGTCCAGGAGGGACCGATGGTGGACTGGAAGCCACCCTGCAAGGGGGCACCGGACCCTACACCATCGATTGGACCGGGCCGAACGGGTACAACGCCAACACCGCATCGATCAGCGGACTTGGTGCTGGGTCCTATACCTTGAACGTATCGGACGCCAACGGCTGCACGCACTTGAGCACGACCGTGCTGGCGGAGCCCGCAGCACTCACGCTCGACCTGGCTTCGACCACCTATAACGGCGGGTACAACATCCCGTGCGCCACCATCGGGATCGGTGTGTTCAATACCACGGTGAGCGGCGGAACACCGTCGTACACCTATGCCTGGTCCGGCCCCAATGGATTCACCAGCGATCTGGAGGACCTGACAAGCCTTGTGGCCGGCCAGTATGACCTTGTGGTGACCGATGCCTTCGGTTGCACACAGACCGCTTCGGCCACCTTGACCGCCCCGGACGCGTTGGATGTCGTGATCACCTTCACCGAATTCAATGGCAACCAGGTAAGCTGCGCCGGTAATGACGGTGGGATCTCGGTCTCGATAAACGGCGGAACACCATCCTATCAATTCGAATGGACCGGGCCGAACGGCTTCAGCTCAGTGCAAGAGGACCTGACCGCGCTCGCTGCTGGGTCCTATGCATTGACCGTGACGGATGCCAACGGTTGCAGGAATGATTCGCTCCTCCAACTGAATGCGCCAGAACCGCTCCACGCCACCTTCCAGAACACGTCCAACCAATGTTCGGATGCGTTGAACGGAAGTATCGACCTGACCCTATCCGGTGGTGGTGCGCCTTACACTGTGGCGTGGACCGGACCGGATGGCTTCGTTTCCAATGCCGAGGACCTCAGTGGACTGGCCAACGGGTCCTACACCGCCCTTATCAGTGATGGCATGGGATGTACGGGCAGTTTCAGCACCGTACTGGATGGCCCACAACCGCTATCCGCAGGTGCTTACACCTCCTACTACGGCCTCTACAACCTGCAATGCCAGGGCGACAGCACCGGTGTGATCGATCTGGGACCTACCGGTGGGAATGCCCCTTACTCGATCGCGATCTCGGGACCGAACGGATTCCAATCCACGCAGGCGAACAACATCGCACTGATCGCAGGCACCTATCAGATCACCTTGACCGACGCGATCGGATGCACTGCGGATACAACGATCACGCTCACAGAACCGAGCAATGGCGTTTCCGCCAACCTCACGCTTTCCCTCTACCCATCGGGCACCAATGTGAGTTGTTTCGGGGCGAGCGATGGGGCGATCGATGCGACGATCAACGGCGGGAACGGACCATACACGTATAGCTGGCGCGGTCCGGATGATATGGAGTTCACCACGGAGGATATCACCGGGCTACCAGCTGGCGACTACAACTATGAACTCGTGGTGACCGATGCCAACAACTGCAGCTTCTTCACGGAGGTGACGTTGACCCAACCCGATTCCGCGCTGTCCACAACAACGACCACCGCCCTGTACAATGGTCAGGGGACCAGTTGTCATGGCGTGAGCGATGGCAGCATCGACCTAACGATCAGCGGCGGCAATGGCGGATACAGCCAGACCTGGGCCGGTCCCGATGGGTTCACTTCGACCCTGGAGGACATCGATGCGCTGGCCGCTGGCACCTACGTGGGCACCGCCACGGACATGAACGGTTGCTCTTCGGTGGCTACGGTGGTGATCACCACACCAGACCCCCTGACGCCGAACCTGAACACCTCGAACTTCCCCGGTGGTTCCCAGATCTCCTGTGCGAACGCCACCGATGGGTCCATCGAGACCATCGTGACCGGGGGTAGCCAGCCCTTCACCTATTCCTGGTCCGGACCGAACGGAACCAACTCCACCAATCCCATGATCACCGGCCTGGGTCCGGGGACCTACTGTGTCACCATCACCGACGCGAATGGATGCCAGGCGACGGATTGCAGCACCCTCCAGGAACCGTCCGCGTTGATCGCGACCACTACGGCCACCTCCTCCGCCTGTGCCGGTGATAACGGTTCCGTGGACCTGAACGTGAACGGCGGTAGCGCACCCTTCCAGTTCGAATGGGACAACGGGGCCACCACCGAGGATCTTGATGGGCTTCCGCCGGGCGTCTTGAACGTGACCGTGACGGACGCCAACGGCTGTACCGCGGATGTGACCGCCACCATCATCGGGTCGCCTGCATTGAACGTTCAAGCCCAGGTCTCTGGGGAGCCTTGCCATGGCGACTCCACCGGTGCGGTGGACCTCAGCGTGATCAGCGGTACGGCACCCTATGTGTTCCAATGGAGCCATGGTGCCAATACCGAGGACATCAGCGACCTGCCCGCCGGGACCTATTCGGCCACGATCACTGATGCTTCGGGCTGTACATTCCAAGGCACCTACCTGGTGCAGGAACCAGCAGCCATCACCATCGACACTTTGATCAGCAGCCATGCGAGCGGCCATCCGATCAGTTCGTTCGGTGCCCAGGATGGCAGCATCGCCACGGTGGTCAGTGGTGGTACCGGACCCTATACCTTCAACTGGTCCAACGGTGCAAACACCGAAAGCATCCAGGGCCTGGCCGCCGGCACCTATACCCTTACCGTCACCGATGAGAACGGGTGTCTTGCCCAGCTCATGGTGCTCCTGACCGAGCCGACGGACCTCGAAATGCCCACGGCATTCAGCCCCAATGGGGATGGGGACAATGAACGCTTCGTGATCCACGGGATCGAAGGCTATCCGAAGAACCAGCTGACCATTCTGAACCGCTGGGGCAACAAGGTTTACGAACGGCCCGATTACCGCAATGAGTGGTCGGGGGAGAATAGCCAGGGTTCTGCGCTTCCCAATGGAACCTACTTCGTGATACTCAGTATAAATGACGGCTCTCGCACCCTGCAGGGCTACGTAGACCTGCGCCGTTGATGCACGGAACCCACATGAGAACCCGTCGCCCCCTGTTCGCCGCGCTCCTGGCCCTTGGCTGCTCCGTGCCGCTCCTGGCCCAGCAGGAGGTGATGGTGAGCCAGTACATGTTCAACCAGCTCTTCCTGAACCCGGCTTATGCTGGTAGCCATCCGTACATGAGCGGAAGCCTGCTGCACCGAAGCCAGTGGCTGAAGGTGGAGGGGGCTCCCAGGACCAGCATGATGGCCTTCGATGCACCGCTGCTCAATGGAAAGATGGGGGCGGGACTCTCCGTGGTCCATGACCAGATCGGCGTGAGCCGCGACCTGGATATCGCCGGGCATTATGCCTACCACCTTCGACTGGGTCCGGAAAGCAAACTGGCACTTGGTCTGCGGGCCGGTGTCTCCGTGTATTCGGCGCGGCTGAGCCAACTGACGTATTGGGATGCGGACGATCAGGTATTCCAGACCGACATCACGAACAAGCCCGTTGGGAAGTTCGGCTTCGGGCTTTACTGGTACGACCTCCGTTCGTACGTGGGACTTTCAGTACCCACCATCCACGCCACGGACAAGGGTCTCGTGTCGCAGATCAACGGATCGGTGACCAACTACTTCACCCAGCACTACTACCTCCATGCAGGGCATGTCCTCAACATCAATGAGTCCTTCGACCTGAAACCAAGTACGATGGTGAAGTACACCGCAGCGGCACCCATCGAGGTGGACCTGAACTGCAATGTCCTGTACAGGTCCAAGGTCTGGTTGGGCCTTGGATACCGCACCGGCGATGCCTTCGTAGGCATGCTTGAATACCAGGTGAACCCCATGTTCCGGATCGGGTATGCCTACGATATGCCCACCTCCAGGATCCGGACCTACACCAGTGGAAGCCATGAACTGATGCTTGGCCTGGACTTCGGTAAAGAACCCATACGCATCCGATCACCCCGCTATTTCTGATGATGAGACCCGAACGGATATGGATCATGGCCACGGCGACGATCGTGCTCACAGGCTGTACCGCTACCCGGATACAATTTGCGGACCAGGCGTATGACCTGATGCAGTATCCCAGGGCCGAGCGGTTGTATGAGAAGGTGCTCGCCCATCGCGAGGATCGAACGGTCCGCGCACGGTTGGCCGATGCCTATCGCCGACACAACGCCTGGGACGAGTCGCTGAAACACTATCGTATCCTTCATGGCGCGCGGCCATTAAGCGGGGATACGGCGCTGCACTTCGGCGAGGTGCTGCGTGCAGCGGGCGAACAGGATGAAGCCGCAGACCTGATCCTGCATGTCTTGCAGCAGACACCAGAGGACCGTTACGCGATGGATCTGTTCAGCTCCACCCAGGGGTACCGCTCCTTCTATGAGGACTCGGCACGCTTCTTCGTCAATCGGATCAATATCCCCGGAGTGGCTACTGCGATCGCTGGTATCCCTTACAAGGATGGTCTCCTCTTCGTCGGTGAAAAGGAAGCGGATGTGCGGAGTGGCAACCCTTGGAATGGGAACTCCTTCATGGACCTGTATCATACCACCTCCAAGACCGAGGTGACCTGGCTTCCCGCACAGCTGATCCGCGGGAAGGTGAATGGTGCTTTCCACGAAGGACCTGCGACCATCAGCCCTGACGGGCGAACGCTCTACTTCACAAGAAGCAATTATGCCCATCGTAAACTCCTGAAGGACGAGCGGAATACGAGCCAGCTGATGTTGTTCCGCGCCCATCTGGACAGTACGGGTGCCTGGAATGATCTGCACGCCTTCAAATACAACGGCGACCACTGGTCCACCGGTCATCCCGCGTTGAGCACCGATGGCCGAACGTTGTACTTCGCTTCCGACAGGCCGGGAGGTTTCGGAGGGTCGGATATCTGGCTATGCCGTGACAATGGCAATGGATGGTCCGAGCCGGAGAACCTCGGAGCCGTGATCAATACACCGGGCAACGAGGTTTTCCCGACGATCAATGGCAACACGCTCCATTTCGCAAGCACTGGCCATTTGAACATGGGCGGTCTGGACATCTTCGAGACCCAGCTTATCGATGGCAAGTGGACGGATCCGGTGAACCTGCTGGCGCCGATCAACTCCCCCAAGGATGACCTCCACTTCGTGATGGACAGCACCGGAAAGGCCGGGTTCCTCAGCAGCGACCGTGATGGGTCGGACCAGATCTATGCGTTCACCTTGTATGAACCCCTCTTCGATCTGCTTGGGCTTGCCATGGATGATGAAGGCAACTACCTCGCCGATGTGACCTTGACCCTGACCGACCGCAGCACCGAGGAGGACCTTTCCACATTATCCGGACCGAACGGGGCGTTCACCTTCAAACTGAAGCCGAACCGTGACTACATCCTGCGGGGGACCAGGGATGACATGTTGACCACATCCCAGCACGTAAGTACCAAGGGACTTACACGGCTTGACTCCGTTCTTGCCCCGCTGCGCTTGACCCGACTGCGCCTGGGAGAGGCCATCGCCATCAACAACATCTACTACGACTACGATAGCTGGGAGATCCGCTATGATGCAGCATTGGAGTTGGACAAGCTCGCCCGACTATTCATCGAGAACCCCAAGATGTCCTTTGAGTTGGGATCACACACCGACAGTCGCGGGGGTGACCTGTACAACCTTGTGCTTTCCGACGCACGGGCCAATGCCGCCGTGAACTACCTGATCCAACGCGGGGTGGATCCCGACCGGATCACTGCCAAGGGGTATGGCGAGGACCGGTTGGTGAACGGTTGCAGCAACGGTGTCCATTGTACCGAAGCGGAGCACCAGGCCAATCGTCGCACCGAATTCACCGTGACCGGTGTGGCCAGCATCGCCGAAACGCATTCCCGGCCGTAACGGTCACTTCACGGGCACCTGCCTTCGCACCACCTCGCTGAAAGGGACGCCGTCGATGTGGGCGTTCACCCAGGAGATCACATCGAAGTACTTCAATACAAGACTCTCGTTGGGGTCGTTCAGCAGTGCCTCGAACTTGCTGCGCATCGACTGGAACAGTTCGCGCTTGCCGCTCGGATCCGACATCCGGGACAGCTTCTTGATGTGGTCCATCAGCACATTCTCCATGCCATCGGCCCGCTGGCGCTTGTTCAGGAATCGCTGGGTCGAGCGCACGATGTATTCGAGCAGGTCGTAATTCCCAAGTTCGTAGTGGATCACCAGATTGAACAGCCGGGCATAGGTGAATATGTCCTGGCGCAAGGTGGGTTCATTGTCATTCAACACCTTGTTCAGCCAGAAGAGGGCCTTGTTCATCTCCCCACCCCCGAAATGGACACAGGCGAAGGTGAAATAGAATTCCAGTTCGTGTTCCTTATGAAGGCGCTCACCAAGCTGCTCCATGCCATGGATCGCCTCCGGGGTGAGCGCGATGGCCTTGCTGTGCTCCCCGCTCCGATCAAGCAGCCGTAGCTCGCCGAGCGTACTGGCCACGAAGACCTGGGCTTCGATGTTCAATCCGGCAAAGCCGGGTTGCCCAGGGAGCTCCCGCATGTACTTGATGTTGGTCCTGGCGCTCTTCAGGTCCTTCAGTTCGATCTGCGCGTTGATGATATAGTGCAATGTCCGGATGTAGCGTTTGGGCAGGTCGGCGCGCACCTGGGTGTTCTCATCGAGGATCTGCCGTACCCGCTGGAATTTCTCCAGGCTCGTGGCCCAATCCCGCTTGGCCCAGTAACAGAACCCCTGCGTGTAGTAACAGATCGTGGCCGCGCGGCGCGAAAGCGCCGTGTTCTTGCCCTTGATCAAGGGATGCTCACTGATCTCCTCGACCATGGCGTGCTCCTCATCGGTACGCACATAGCCTCCACTGCGGAACACATAGTTGATCTTGCTGTAGAGGATATGGTAGGCTGCCAGGTTCCGCAAGCGCTCCACCACGTCGCGCTCCTCTTCGATCAAGGCATCGAGGTCCTTGGTGAACTCGCCGCTCTCATACGCCTCCTCCAGCAACATCTTCTCCCAGCTCAGCAGCTCGAACCAATAGTAGAACCGCTCATTCTCCTTGGCGATCCGCTTGGCGCGATGCAGCAACTTGTTGCATTCGGAGTAGAGTGCCTTCTGGTACAGGATCTCGATGTTCTTGATCTCCTGCTTCAGGATCCCACTCACCGAACTCTCCGCATGGAAGGCACGAAGCGATTTCAGGATGAGCTTGTACAGATGGTTCTTCTCCGAGGGCAGGTGCTTGATGAAGGTCTCCTTTGCGAAAAGCTTCTTGAGCGCCTCCTCGTCGTACGTCCTTTGTTTGTCGATCGCATCGAAGATCCGCAGGTAATTCTTGTCACCCGCCTGCAGCGAGGAGTGCAGCTTGAAGAACCGCTTCTCCGACTTCGTGAGCGACTTGATCAGGTCATGTAATTCGTTGCTCGGTTTCATCGCACGTCGTATTCATGATAGGATCCCAACCCGTAGCACCAAAGTTAGGGATCCCGGGGGCGGGGTGCCTCACTGGCCCCATTTGCTCGCGTTTGCAGTCGCCGCGGAGCTCTGTGTACACCAGCGCCAGGGGCAATAGGTGCATACACTTCAATCGCTCCGTGGGACTTGAACGATGCCGTTTGTTTGCGGTAGTTCTTCTTGGCGCTCATCGGTTGACGAAATTGCGACCTTCGCCTGCCCCGAATCATCCGACCACCTCACGCTCCACTTTGCTCGTGCCCGGCCACGTGGGCCAGCATCGCCGCGCGGCGCTCCGCGCGATGTACATTGGTGCTCATGAGTGCAAAGCACCATCCCTGTCTTCAACCCATCAAGATGTACGTCGCCGGAGGCTTACCGCGATCGCGCGCATCGGCGACCATAAGGCCAGCAGGCTCTCTGAACTACTGCCTCAGAACTGGCAGCCGTTAGCCAAGTAGCCCGCTCCTGCAAGGTGTAGTAGGCCGGACGCTTACTGAGTACCGATCTTCGTCACCTGCTCAGTAATAGCAGAAGTCGGGAAGAGGTAGTTCCCCGGAGGCTTACGATCTACTCGCGAATATAACTGACCTCTGCACTCGCAAATTCTTGGGTCATGTCCTGAACAAGATCAGTATGTCGATGTTGGCTCCTCCTCAACTGGCAAGCGAAATAACAAACCGAAGCGTAAGTGCCAAACAATGGGAAACTGGGTGGTTCCGAGATCGGTGATCCGATACACACTGGAAACATCCTCACGAATCTGGTATGTGGCGTTGAATGACGAGAATATTTCTAGCCAATCCGTTAAACGACACCTCGGCACCAGCGCGGGTCCAAGTTCATAGATGTGTTGTTCTCCTGAGCTCACAGAGGAAAGGTAAGCTTCGGAGAATTGGCGATCGCAGAACGCCAATTCCACACCAGCATCCAGCCAACAATTCCTCCATAGCGAAAGTGACCTGTAGAAACCAATGCTCGCTGATGTTTCGTATGCTGACCGCCTTACTTCAAGTGAATCGTATCGGCCGATCAATCTGGCGGCGCGCAACGTGAGCGCATACTTGTCCTGAACCATCCCGAATCGCAAACCTGCACCGTAGCCGAACAGCAGACCGTTCACGAAACTCGTTGGACCTTTCATCTCATACGAACCTACAAGATGAATTCCTTGAGCGTGCAAACCGGCTGATGCGAGGTACAGATAAAGAAAGTTGACCACGCGCATCATGGGAGCTTAACAAACCGCTTCCAGACTGAGGGACCGTCAAATTCTACCGAAAGCAAATATCCACCTGCAGCTAACTCAGTCGTTGGCACGCGAAACTCAACTTGGCCTGTATACCCGTCTGAAGCCAACGGAAATGCAACAACCAGTCTTCCCTGCTCATCGTGCACAGTCACTCGAACCGGAGTGCGCTCTCCTCGATAATTAAGCCTAAATTCCTCGTTGACGGGGTTGGGAAACAACGCCAACGTTTCGCTCTCCGCTCCGTCCGAGACAGTTTGATTTGTTCCATGAATTGTGGCGTCGATACCGTCTTGAAGAGCGTAACCATCTATACATGCAACTAGGTTGGTGTTGGACCAGGCTTCTGTCCCATTCCCATCCGTCGCCCGCACCCTCACATAGAAGTCGCCGTCATAGTACGCATTCAGTACAAGAAGGTAGCTCGTCTGTGGATGTACAGTCCAAGTTGAAGATGTGGTAAGTCGGCTCTCCCAGCGGAAGGTATAGGGTGCCAATCCGCCGTACGCAGCGGCGTTACAGAAGACCATCCCGTCGCACGCTGCACTTGACTGGGTTGCAAGCGTGACTGATACAGGGGTATAGGGAATCGCACAATCAAAGAACGTTGGGCTGATCTCAAACATCGCTGAACCCTGTCCTTGGGGATGTAGAAAGACCCCAGGTTCAAGGATGATCGATCCACCCGCTAAGCAAGCAAGGTCATTCTCCGAAGTGTGTGTGAAATCTTCCACGATGATATTTTGAATGGCAAGTACGTCGCGGCTCTGTTGTAAAGTCCCAGTCAATGTTCGGTCCAACATGCGCTGCTCCGAAATGGCCAACAGTGCCCGATATGCATTGAGGCGCCCTTTCCTGACATAAAGAAAAAGACTACCAACAGGGTCCGAATTGTTCAGGATCTTGTTCTTGATTTCACGTGCAATTTGCGCCGGATCCACTTTACTACCGTTTATCCAGTCATCGCATGCAGCCGAGTACATCAGTGCAATCGTGCCCGCCATCAGCGGTGCAGCAAAAGAAGTGCCTGGTGCGTAGTTGTAGTCGTCACCCTCACTTGTGGAGTAGATGTTTTCTCCAGGTGCCGCAAGATCAACGTAGGTCTGACTCCAAGGCGCACCTACTATATTATTTTCTTCCCATAAGTTATCGGTTGGCGTTGTGGCAGTCACAACGATCAGATATTCACTCGAACATAGTGCAGGAAGATCATCCATAGCGTTGGATCCTGAGCCACCGATCTCATCTTTTCTGTTCTCCGGGCCACAGACATTCAAGATCCCAGCTGGCCCCAACTCATCGTAAACGGCACACCAGTCAGGATACTCGCTAGGCGTAGCCATGTAGAGACTCTGGGACAAGTTCGTCGCCACGACGTAAGCACCTGAAAGGCCGTTCGTTGAAAAGTACTTCTCCTTCAGTGCCAAGGCATATCTGTAACCTGCAACTACTGAGGACGGGGTGGAAGTGGCCACTCTGATCGGCAAGATCTGTACACCCCAACAAAGGCCAGCGATCCCTGTTCCGTTGTTCGCCTTGGCTCCAATGATCCCGGCAACGCGTGTTCCGTGGTCCGCTGAGGGTATAGTTGCATCACCGTCAAGAGCATCCCAGCCGTTCACATCATCCACATAGCCATTGTTATCATCATCAACTCCATTGTTTGGAATTTCGTCTTCATTCACCCAGAAGTTAATGTCCGGGTGATCAAGGTCGAAGCCATCATCCAAAACCGCTATGACAATGTTATCACTCTGGATCGTGGTCGGGTCTGAGGCAATTGTCCATGCATCTTGGGCACGGATCTTCGATAAGTACCATTGCTCGCTCAGGCTTGGATCATTCGTGCTGACCTGCGAGTGGCAAGGCATGGTGACAAGAATCTGCACCAACGCTAGAATGGGCAACAGCTTTTTCATCACTCACCGAGGCTGTTAAGTGCCTGCTTCAATAGTTCGTTCTCACTTTTTAGCTCGTTCAATTCACCTTTCATCCTGATCATATGCAGCGTCAACTCCTCGATCTTCTCCAGCAGCATCGCATCCGTCTTCACCACGTCCAACCCTTGCTCCACCATTTGCTTTGCGGAAGGCACACCCGGTAAGTGTCCATGCTCCTTGATAAAGGCGGCCACTTGTTCCAAGGACATCAATGCATACCCCGGCTTGAATACATGGTCGCTCCAATCGTTCCCGGTGTGCAGTGCCACCTTGATCCGGTCGGTGATGATGCCCTTTTCAACGGCCAGCAGGTAATTGGTCGGTGTGGTTACAGCACCAATGGCCACACCGCCATGCTCATCGATGTAGATCCGATTCGCATCAGCCACCTTGTCCCGGATGTAGAAGTTCTGATCCCCGGACGCAGTAAAGTCCGTTGCCAATTCCCACGTTGCGGTGTTGTCCGACTTCCTGAAATAGATGGAACCGGCGCTACTGGTCGCATCAGCCGCACGTATGCCCATACTCGGCCTGCCGGTTCCCGAGACCGAAA
>Ga0209573_1001358_pt1 | contig 38692 bp, 18 predicted proteins | sample TNRBio252014_DNA_FD_185870 | JGI IMG/M metagenome (GOLD analysis project Ga0209573, IMG submission 185870) | Wastewater treatment Type I Accumulibacter community from EBPR Bioreactor in Madison, WI, USA - TNR Reactor_6/25/2014_ DNA (SPAdes)... | ecosystem: Engineered > Bioreactor > EBPR >...
CGCTCACCGCCGGGCCGACGCTCTCTGTCGACGTACCGCTCCGAGCCGGACGGTCGCTGGCGGGAAGCATTCGCGACGACCTCGGGATGGTCGTGGCCGGAGCGGAGGTCGTCGTCCGGACCGCCGACGGCCCGTTCGACGCCGCGCCGATCCCCATGATCACCGCGAAGAGCGGCGGCGACGGCGCGTTCAAGCTCGTCGGTCTCCCGGTCGACGCGGACCTCGCCTGGGAGGCAAGGGCCGAGGGACACGAGGTCTCGAAGGGCCGGCTCGGAGGCGAGACGTCGCTCCAGGTCGTCCTCGAGAGGGCGCAGCGGGTGACGGGCCGCGTCGTCGACGCCGACGGGAAGCCGATCGAGGGCGCCGGAGTGAGCGTGAGCTGGGCCCTCAAGGACGCCAAAGGCGTCGCCCGCGGGCACCGGAGCCAGCCCGGGCCGATCCTCTCGGACGCTACAGGCGTCTTCGCGTTCCACCGACTCTACCGATGGGACGGGAACCTCCTTGTCCGCGCACGCGGACACGTCTCGGCACGGCGGGAGCTCGAGGCCCTCCCCACGCTCGCGAAGCCGCGCGAGCTCGACCTCGGCACGCTGATTCTCGGGAGGGGTCGCACGATTCCGGGCCGGGTCGTCGCCGCGGAAGGAGGGGCGCCGATCGCGAAGGCGCAGTTGACGGCCGAGTGGGCGCTCTCGCCCCGTCTCATCGACGGGGCCCAGGCGATGAGCGACGAGGAAGGGGCGTTCGAGTTGAGCGGGCTGCCCGAGGGATCTCCCGTCCGGCTCGCCGCGAAGGCGCCGGGCTACGCGCTCACGTGGATCGACCTCTCCCCCGAGGCGACGTCTGCGGAGCTGGCTCTCCGGCGAGGCGGGAGGATCGAAGGGCTCGTCTGCGGCACCCCCGCCGAGCTCGCGCGGACGTCCGTCTGGTTCGGGTCGGAGGCGAGGCGGCACTCGAGCGGCGAGAACCTCGAGGTCGGCCCAGACGGCCGCTTCGTCGTCGAGAACGCCGAGCCGGGACGCTGGAACTTCACCCGTGCCTGGAGCCATCGCGACGCGGCCGGGCGGACCCTGGGCGGAATGGGTGGAGTCGCGAATGCAGAGGCCTCCGCCACCGTCGAGGACGGCGCCACGGCCCGCGTCCGGCTCGCCTGCGACGGGATCCTCGTGACGGGAACGGTCGTCGCGAACGGAACGGTGCCCGGAGAGAGGGTCCTCGTCCTCTCCCGCGCGAACCGCGACTTCGGCGACGGGTTCGTGGACGGCGCCAGCGGACGCTTCGCGATCCGCGTCCCTGTGCCGGGCCGATACGAGGTCTGGGGAGCCCGCCCACCGGCCGGCCACGCCTTCGCCTCGCCGGCCTGCGACGTGCCCCCCGAGGGCCTCGCGGGATGCGTCCTCGACCTGTCGTCCGTGCCTGCGCAGTAAGGCCGTCGACCTCTCACCCTCGTTTACACTCCGGCGCAGTCATGAGCACACCGCTGCGCTTCACGCCGGCGCCCGAGTCGGGCGCCGCGCTCTCCGCCCTCGCCCGGGGTGTCCAGGGGTCAGTGATCCTGAAGATCGCGGCCGAGATCCGCGCGATGAAGGCGCGCGGCGAGGACGTCTGCAACCTGACGGTGGGCGACTTCGACCCGGCGTACTTCCCCATTCCCGGGGCCCTCGACGAGGAGATCCGCAAGGCCCTCTCCGCGGGCCAGACGAACTACCCCGCCTCCGACGGCATCCTGCCGCTGCGCGAGGCGATCGCGGCCTGGTACCACCGCGAGCTGGGGATCGACTACCCCGTCGACGGCATCCTCGTGGCGGCCGGCGCGCGCCCGATCCTCTACGGCATCTACCGGACCCTCCTCGACCGCGGCGACGAGGTGCTCTACCCGGTCCCGTCGTGGAACAACGACCACTACGTCCACCTGGCCGGCGCTCGGGCGATCGAGATCCCGGTCCACGCTTCGTCGAACTTCTTCCCGACGGCCGAGCAGCTCGCCGGGCACCTCGGCAGCGCCCGCCTCCTCGTCCTGAACTCGCCCGCGAACCCGACCGGGACCGTCATCGCCCCGGAGGAGCTGACGAAGGTCGGCGAGCTCGTCCTGGCCGAGAACCGGCACCGCGCCTGGCGCGGCCGCCGTCCGCTCTACCTCGTCTTCGACCAGGTCTACTGGACGCTCACGTTCGGGAGCGCCACGCACGCCACGCCGGTCGGCCTCCTGCCCGACCTCGCGCCGTACACGATCCTCCTCGACGCCATCTCGAAGTCGTTCTGCGCCACCGGCCTGCGCGTCGGCTGGGGGCTCATGCCGCCCGTCGTCCGGAGCCGGATGGCCGACATCCTCGGGCACGTCGGGGCCTGGGCCCCGAAGCCCGAGCAGGTCGCGACCGCCGCGTTCCTGGGCCGGACGGACGCGATCGGGGCCTTCCAGGCCGGGATGAGGCGGGGCATCCGGGAGCGCCTCGACCTCCTCCACGACGGCTTCACGGCGATGCGCGCGGCGGGGCTGCCCGTCTACGTGGTCGAGCCGCAGGGCGCGATCTACCTCTCGGTGAAGATCGGCCTCGTCGGAAAGAGCCACCGCGGCACCCCTCTCCGGACGAACGAGGACGTCCGCGAGCTGCTCCTCTCGGAGGCGGGTTTCGGCGTCGTCCCGTTCCAGGCGTTCGGCCTGAAGGAAGAGAGCGGGTGGTTCCGGATCTCGGTCGGGTCGGTCTCGGTCGACGACATCCGCGCCGCTCTCCCGCGGGTCCGGGCGGTCCTCGACGACGCGTCCGCCTGAGAGGCTGCGGCCCGGCCGACGGGGCCTTGCAGGGTCGGTCCACGCTCCGGAGTTGACAGCCGTTCTCCCGTTGTGCTGCGTTGCAGAATTCGGATAAAGTCCGTTCGATGTCGACCTACGACGAGGAGGCCTTCATGTACCGAAGCCAGTCCATTCCGGAGCTCGAGCGGTCCTGGTCCAACGACCTCAGGTGGCGCGGGATCGTCCGCCCGTACAGCGCCGCCGACGTGGACCGCCTCCGCGGCACGATCCAGATCGACTACCCGGTGGCCCGCATGGGCTCCGAGCGTCTCTGGAACCTTCTCCACACGGAGAAGTTCGTCCCGGCCCTCGGCGCGCTGACGGGCAACCAGGCCGTCGAGCAGGTGCAGGCCGGCCTCAAGGCGATCTACATGTCGGGCTGGCAGGTGGCGGGCGACGCGAACGACGCCCTCACGATGTACCCCGACCAGAGCCTCTACCCGGTGACGAGCGTCCCCACCGTCATCCGGCGGATCACGAACGCCCTCATGCGCGCCGACCAGATCCAGCACATGGAAGGCAAGTCCGACATCTACTACTTCGCGCCGATCGTGGCCGACGCGGAAGCCGGATTCGGCGGGCCGCTGAACACCTTCGAGCTGATCAAGTCGATGATCGAGGCGGGCGCCGGCGGCATCCACCTCGAGGACCAGCTCTCCTCCCTCAAGAAGTGCGGCCACATGGGCGGCAAGGTCCTCGTGCCGATCCACGACTTCATCAGCAAGCTCATCGCGGCGCGCCTCGCGGCCGACGTCCTCGGCGTCCCGACGGTCTTCATCGGCCGGACCGACTCCCTCGGCGCGGGCCTCATTCGCGGCGACATCGACAAGGTCGACCAGGAGTACCTCACCGGCGAGAGGACGGCCGACGGCTTCTTCATCGTGAAGGGAAGCCTCGACTACGCCGTCGCCCGCGCCTGCGCCTACGCGCCCTACGTCGACGTCGTCTGGTGCGAGACCTCGACGCCCGACATCGGCGAGGCCCGCGCCTTCGCCCAGGGCGTCCACGAGAAGTTCCCCGGCAAGATCCTCGCCTACAACTGCTCCCCCTCGTTCAACTGGAAGAAGAAGCTCTCCGACGCCGAGATCGCGACCTTCCAGGAAGAGCTCGGCGAAATGGGCTACAAGTTCCAGTTCATCACGCTCGCCGGCTTCCACACCCTGAACGCCTCGATGTTCAAGCTCGCGTACAACTACGCCAAGACGGGCATGACCGCCTTTGCGGCCCTCCAGGAGGAGGAGTTCCAGATGGAGCGCGACTGGGGTTTCAAGGCGATCAAGCACCAGCGCTTCGTCGGCGCCGGCTACTTCGACCAGATCCAGCAGACCGTCGCCGGCGGCGAGGTCGCCACCGCGGCGCTCAAGGGCTCCACGGAAGAGGAGCAGTTCGACAAGCACTGAGGCCGCGGCCGCCTCCGGCACTCCGCGTCCAGGACACCCCGCGGCGCCCCGGGAAACCGGGGCGCCCTTTTCATTGGTGCGCCGGTCACGGCGCTTCGCGCCATGACCGGCGCACCAAAGAGAAAAGCGGGAGCGCTTTCGCGCTCCCGCTTCCGGGAAAGGCTGGAAGGAGTCGGTTAGAAGGTGGCCTTGATCGAGAGCCGAATCTCGCGGGGCGCCTGCCACGCGATCGGCTTGCCGTACTGGATGTACTCCTCGAAGCCGGCGCCCTTCATGAGGGTCTCGTAGTTGTACTTGCCGAGGGTCCCGAAGTACCAGGCGTTCGTGGTGTCGCAGTCCGCCCTGGCGTCGCAGATGTCCTCCTCGAACTGGACGTTCCCGACCCGGGTCACCGTGTCGGAATCGAGGAGGTTGAGGACGTTGACGGCGACCTCGAGCTGAAGCCCGCCGAGCTGGAAGGGCTGGGCGAGGAGGAGGTCGAAGTTGGTGAGGGACGGCAGGCGGCCGATGTCGTTGCGGCCGTTCGGGAAGAAGTTGACGCCGTTGAACTGCGCGTCGGTCGAGGAGGTGCCGCCGGAGAAGTAGGAGAAGCCCAGGCCGGCCGTCATGTTCCACGGCGTGCGGTAGGCGCCCTGCACCTCGAAGGCGTGCGGGCGGTCGGTGACGAGCGAGCCGTTCACGATGTTCTGCTGGGAGTCGTAGCCGTAGGCGAGGCCGTCGAAGTAGCGCGCCACGTTCGGGTCGGTGCGGCCGAACTCGTCGGAGCTCGCGAGGCCGGAGTAGTTGCCCTCGAGCTTGCTGTAGGTGTAGGCCGCGCGGACCGAGAAGTTGTCGGCGAAGCGGCGGTTGAAGACGAGCTCGATGGCCTGGTAGTCGCGCACGGCCTCGGCCTGGGGGAAGTCCGGGCAGGGGAAGGCCTGGCCCGGCTGGCAGGCGACGAGACCCTTGCCGGGGTTGCCGGTGATGTAGACCTCGTCGCCGTCGGCGTTGAGGTAGCCGATGTCCTCGATGGTGTTGACGAGGCTCTTGTTCACGTACCGGGCGCTGACGACCGAGTTCTTCGTGAGCTGGTACTCGAAGCCGAGCTGGAACTCACGGTTCTGCATCGGCTGCAGGTTCGGGTCGATGTGCTCGTCGTCCGGCGGGGTCGGGAGCCGGAGGTTGCGGGTGACCGGGGTGCCGAGGTTCGGGCAGGGGTTGATGCTGTCGATGTTCGTGGAGGTCGTGCAGCCGACCGGGAGCGTCGTCCAGTCGGTCGTGTTCAGCGGGTAGAGGTAGGCGATCCACTTGTCGGCCCCGAAGGAGCCGCGCGGCATCTCGAGCTTCGTGATGTCGTAGTACTCGCCGTAGCTGCCGTACGCCTTCATCTTCTGCTTCCCGCCGATGTCCCAAGAGAAGCCGAGGCGCGGGGCGAGCTTTTCGTCGAAGTCGAACTCCATGGCGTTCTTCGGCAGGGTCGGGTCCGTCTGGAAGCCGTAGTTCGGGACCCTCTCCTGCTCCGTGCGGAGGCCGACGTTCAGCGTGAAGCTCGGGTGGATGTTCCAGGTGTCCTGGATGAAGAGGCCTATGTTCGTCGACTCGGCCGCGCCGAAGGTCCCGAAGCGGCGGACGTGGACGGAGCCGTAGGTCCCCTGGACGCCGGCGCCGAAGCGGTCGGGGAGGCCCCAGCGGATCTCGAAGAGGTTGCCGTTCTCACCCGTGGCGACCTCGTTCTGGATCTTCTCGTACTGGACGCCCGCCTTGATCGAGTGGCTCCCCACGAAGTTCGCGAAGAGGTTCACGTCGAGGCCGGCCGACTGGCGCTTCCAGTTGTCCAGCTCGGTGCTGTTGAACGACGCCGCGGGGACGGAGCTCCAGCCATTGGGGCGATAGAGCGGGGAGCTCGACGGGACCGGGATGGCGCCGTTGCGGAAGAAGATCCGGTACTGGTCGGTGACGCCGCTCGTCTGCGTGTCGGTCTCCCAGGAGCCGACCCGCCCCGTCAGGTAGACGTTGCTCGTCGGGACCCAGTCGGCGTAGAGCGAGTAGCTCTCCGTGGGCACCTCGGTGTTGATTGCGAGGTTCGTTCCGGCCGGGGTGGTGCCGTCCTGCGCGGGGAGGACGCCCTCGGTCTTCCTGGGGCTCCAGTTGGCCGCGAGCTTCATGATGAGCTTCTGGCCGATGTTCGCCTTCAGGTTCGCGGTGACGTAGTGGGTCGTGATGTCCTGGTCGTACGAGTTCGAGTCGTTCTCCGGCGTCCGCGACCAGGCGCTGAACATCGGGTTGTAGCCCGCGTAGAACCAGAGCGAATCCCTGAGGATCGGGCCACCGAGGCCGAAGCCCGGCTCGATCCGGCTCAGGTCGTCCTTCTGGTAGGTCTTGTAGAGGCTGGGGTCCGCCTCGTACCAGGTCGGGCGCTGGTCGCCGTTCATGCCCGAGTCGGTGTAGTAGGCGCCGACCCAGCCGCGGAACTCGTTCGTCCCGCTCTTCGTGACGGCGTTGACGACGCCGCCGAGCGCGCCGCCGTACTCCGCCGCGTAGCCGGCGGACTTGACCTGGACCTCCTCGAGGAAGTCGACGACGAAGTTCTGGCCCGAGACGCCGTCCTGCGGGTTCGTCGTGTCGACGCCGTCGATGACGAAACGGTTCTCGGAGCCCGAGGCGCCGTCGATCGAGAGGCCGCCGAGGAACGCCTCGTTGGAGACGCCCGCGGCCTGCGTGACGACGGTCGTGAAGTCGCGGCCCTTCGGGAGAATCGCGATCTGCTCGGCGGCGATAGCGGTCGACGTCGAGTTCTCGCCGACGGCGATCTGGACCCGCTCGCCGGTGACGACGACCGTCTCCATGACCGAGCTGATCTTGAGGGTGACGTTCACCGTGGCCTTGTCGCCGAGGGCGACGGGGATGCGAGACGCCTCGTAGGTCTGGAAGCCCTGGAGGCGGGCCGTCAGCTTGTAGGCGCCGGGGGTCACTCGGGCGAAGCGGTAGTCACCCCTCGCGTCCGTGACCGCCACGAGCGTGCCGCTCGGGCCCTTGATCTCGACCGAGACGCCCGGAAGCGACTCTCCTCCGTCGGCCGTGATCTTGCCGACGATCTGGCCCGTCTGCTCCTGTGCGAGGGCCGTACCGGTAAACAAGACGACCGCGAATACGGCGAGAACGATCCCTATTCTCTTCATGGTTCCATCCTCCCTTCAAAATTCGCTCCGCGACGGAGCGGAAAGAAACTGAAAACGTCAGTGACGGAGCGGATCTCCGAGGCGAACCGTCCCGTCCATCAACCGGGAACTTTCGGGAGCAGCGAAGGACCTCCTTCCTTCTTGCAGATATCGGGTTCGAGGCCCGGGTCGAGACGAGAATTTGGAGGGGAATCGACGATTCCGTAGAGGTTCGAGTGGTGTCCAGCAGGCAGTTCCGGCGCGGCACATCCCGGACAATCCTCTGCCACCGACCGCGTTACGCAGTCTCGAACCAGATGCGAATCTCCCATCCGACTCATATTCGTGTTCGTTCTCAGAACCTGTATGAACGAATCATGCCGCTTTTGGCTCCCGGGGGGAAGCCGAATTCCATCGAACCGCCAGGAGCCCCGGATCGGCCCGGCAGGACGATCCGGGCCGGCTGCCGCTGAGCGCGGGTATCAGGACCCGGTCGCGGGACCGCGGGCGACAGGGGCGACGCCCTTCTCCGCCCGTCGCCGCCACGCCGCCGCCTTCCCTTTCTCCCCGAGGGAGTCGAGGGTGCTCGCGGCCAGGAGCGCGGTCCTCGCGGACGGGGCGGCCCGGTACATCTCCTCGAGGAGCCGGTCGACGCCGGGGCGGTCTCCCCTCATGAAGCGGAGGACGGCGAGGCTCACCCAGGGCTGGGTGTTGGTGGCAAATGCCGCGATCTCGGCGCGGAACGCCGCCTCGGCGTCGTCGAACCGGCTCATCCGGGCGAACGCGTCCCCGCGCAGGAACTCGAGGTTCCAGACCTGCGGGAGGCGCAGCTCTTTCGCACGGGCCGCCGCCCGCTCCACGTCGGCGAGCCCCTCGGCCGTCCGCCCGGCCTTCAGCTTCACCTCGGCCAGCGCGAGGATCGAGGAGGGCTCCGGGTCAACCCCGGCGGCGGCCTCGCGGGCCTCGCGCTCCGCCGCGGCGAAGTCGTTCTGCGCGAGAGCCACGCGGGAGAGAAGGATGTGGCCCTTCGTCGGGTGGTCGGAGAGCGCCCCCCGCGCGAGCTTCGCAGCCTCGTCGAAACGCTTGCGGCGCAGCTCGACGACGCCGAGGGAGATCGCGACGTCGGGGAGCGGGACCGGCGAGCGGTCGAGCGCCTGCCGGTACGCCGCGGCGGCCTCGTCGTCGCGCCCCGCGTCGGCCTGGAGCTCGGCGAGCTTGATCCACGCCTCGGACATCCCCGGGTTCCGGGCCACCATCGCGGTCAGGTGCTCGATGGCCAGTGCCGTCTGCCCGATCCCGGCGAGGCGCCATCCCTCCTCCATCCGGCGCAGGTCCGCGATGTGGTCGACGGGGTTCGGTAGATCGGCGCCGCCGGAGCGGTCGCGCAGGCCGCCGATGTAGCCGAGGGCCGCGAGCTTCTTCAGCGTCTCCTCGTCCTCCGGCGCCGGCTTTTCGTTGCCCTGCGGGAACCGCAGCAGCTCGCGGGCGAGCCGCGCTGCCGTCGGCCTCTCCGCCGTCACCAGGTCGTTCTTCTCTCCCGGGTCGGCGACGAGGTCGTAGAGCTCGGGGCGGGGGCCGTGGATGTAGTGCCAGCGGTCGTCGAGGGCGCTCTTCAGGTCGGACCAGCCGAGCTGGAGGCGCGGGTAGAGCGTCTCGCCGTAGATCGTCCGCGCCGGCGCGCCCTTCGCACCGGCCGCGAAGAGCGACCGGCCGCTCACTCCCGCGGGCGTCGCCAGGCCGAGCGCCGCGGTGACGGTGGGGAGGATGTCGGAGAGCTGGACCGGCGCCGCCACGCGGCTTCCGCCGCCGCGGCTCCCCGGGAGCTTGACGAGGAGCGGGACCTGGATCGCCTCGCGGTAGAGAAGGAGCGAGTGCTGCGCCTCTCCGTGATCGCCGAGCCCCTCGCCGTGGTCCGAGGTGACGACGACGATCGCCCTCTCGTAGACGCCGAGCGCCCGCAGGTGCTCGAAGAGGTCCCCGACGATCGCGTCGGCGGTCGCGACCTCGGCCTCGTACGTCGCGCCGTACTCGGCCAGGAACGGCGCGGAGGGCTCGTACGGGAGGTGCGGCTCGAAGATGTGGAAGAAGAGGAAGAACGGCCCGCCGGAGCGCCCGGAGACCCACTCCTTCGCGAAAGCGAGCGTCTTCTCGCCGGGGCGCTGATAGCGGACCGTCGCGACTCCGGGCGTCGTCGGCACCGAGTCCTCGTAGAAGTCGAAGAGCGCCCCCAGGCCCGTCTCGCGGCGGAGGACGTAGGTCGACACGGCGGCGCCCGTCGCGTAGCCCTGCTCCTTCAGGAGCCGCGGAAGGCTCGGGTGGGTCTCGCCCCGGAAGACGAACCCCGAGTTGTTCCTCACCCCGTGCTCGGGCGGCAGCATCCCGGTGAGCATCGAGGTGTGGGACGGAAGCGTCATCGGCGTCGGCGCCCACGCCTTCTCGAAGAGCCAGGCGTCGGCCGCGAAGCGGTCGAGGTGCGGGGTCCTCACCTTCGTGTAGCCGTAGGCCGGAAGGCGGTCGGAGCGGAGAGTGTCGATGGAGACGAGGATGACCGGGGCGCCGGGGAACGTCGCGGCTCCGGCCTCCCTCTCCGGCGTCGTGCGCCGGCACGCGGCACAGGCCAGCAGCGCGAGAACGGCCGCGACGAAGCGGGGAGCCCGGGAAGGCCCGATCACCGTGCCCGGCCTCCGCCCGCCGACAGGCCCGGGAACCGGCGCGCCGCTTCGGCCCGGAGCCTCTCGGCGCCCGCGGCGTCTCCCAGTGCGGTGAGCAGCTCGGCACCTGCCGCCCAGGCCTGGGGTCCCGGGACGGCGCTGAGCATCTCGTCGATGGCCTTGCGGGCCTCCGGCATGCGCCCCCTGGACCCGTAGAGGAAGGCGAGCGTCTTCCAGCCGTTGAGGTTCTGCGGGAACTTCCGCGTCTCCTCCAGCAGCTCGGCCTCCGCCTCTTCCCAGCGGCCGAGCCGCCCGAGCAGGTTCCCGCGGAGGAAGTGGAACCCGACGAGGTCGCCGAGGCCGCGCTCGCCAACCCTGGCCTTCACGTCGTCGGTGATCCGGAGCGCCTCCTGGAAGTTACCCCGGCCCGCCTCGACCGTGGCGAGGACGAGCCAGGAGCGCTTTCGCCCCTCTCCCGTTTCGATCGACCGCCTCGCCTCCGACTCCGCCTTCGCGTCGTCCCCCATCGCCAGGTACGCGCGCGCCTTCACCTCGTGCCCTCCGGTGTCGCCGCGGGCGATCGCCAGGTCCGCGTTCTTGAGTGCCTCGTCCGGTCGCCCGACCTGGAGAGACAGGTTCGCCACCGAGATCAGGTAGTTCGTCCGGTCCGGCGGCGAGAGCTCCACCGTCTTGCGGATCGCCACGAGGGCCTCGTCCGTCCGCCCGAGGCGGGCGAGGCCCTGCGCGTAGGCCTCCCACGCGTCGACGATCCTCGGGTTCCGGTCGAGGAGCCGCTTCAGCACCTCGACGCTCTCCGGCACGCGCCCCGCCTTCGCGAGGCCCAGCCCCTGCTTCAGGAGGCCGAGCGTATCGATCTCGTCCTTCGGGTCGGGCAGCGGGCCGCTCGCAGCCGTCGTCATCGTGAGGTAGCCGAGCGATGCGAGCTTCTTCGCGTGTTCGTCGTCGACGGCCTCCGGCGCGACGAAGGTGCTCCTTCGCTTCTCCAGCTCGGCCTTCATTGCCCGGAGCGGGCCCGGCTTCCCGGAGGCCAGGTTCTTCGCCTGCCGCGGGTCGCTCTCGAGGTCGTAGAACTCCGGTCGCGGCGCCTCGACGTACTGCCACTTCCCGTCCGTGAGCGCGTGGAGCTCGCTCCATCCGAACCGGATCCTCGGGAACCAGGTCTCGGCGAGGATCCGCCGCGCGGGAGCAAGCTCCCCCGCCGCGAGGCGGACGAGCGAACGCGCGTCGGGCGGCATCGCGTAGCCCGGCACGCCGACCGCCGTCGCGATCGTCGGGAAGACGTCGGTGAGCTGGACGGGCGTCGCGACGCGCGAGCCGGCGAGCGGTGGCTTCTCGCCCGCGCTGGCCGACGGGAGCTTGAGGAGGAGCGGGACCTGGATCGCCTCGCGGTAGAGAAAGACGCCGTGCTCGTCCTCGCCGTGGTCGCCCAGGCCCTCGCCGTGGTCCGAGAGGAAGACGACGAGCGCCTTCTCGTAGAGCCCCCGGCGTTTCAGCTCGTCGAGGAACGCACCGACGGCCGCGTCCGCCGCCGCCACCTCGCCGTCGTAGGGGTCGGCGACCCGGCTGCGGAACGGCTCGGGCGGCTCGTAGGGCGAATGGGGCTCGTAGAGGTGCAGGAAGGCGAAGAGCCGGCCCGACTTCGAGCTGTCGAGCCAGCCCCCCAGGAGCCTGGCCGTCTCGCTCCCCGGACGCTGCACCCGGTTCGCCGGAAGACCCGGTGCCTCGGGCTCGATCCGGTCTTCCCAGAAGTCGAAACCGCGCGCGATGCCGCTGGACGCGCCGAGGACGATCGATGAGACCGCACCCCCCGTGCCGTATCCCTGCCCCTTCAGGACCTCCGCCAGCGTCGGGAGCGTCGCGCCGAGGCGGTAGCCCCCGTTGTCGAGGACCCGGTGGACGCCCGGCAGGGCCCCGGTGAAGAGCGACGCGTGGGCCGGAAGGGTGAGCGGAACGGGGCTCCACGCGCTCTCGAAGAGGACCGAGTCTTCCCGAAGCGCGGAAAGGGCCGGCGTCACTGCGCCCGCGTGCCCGTAGAACGGCAGGCGGTCGGAGCGGAGGGTGTCGACGACGATCAGGATGACCGGCGCGCCGGGCGTGACGGACGGCGCGGCGGGCTTCTTCCCCTTCCGCGAGCACGCCGTAAGAAGCAGGAGCGGGAGGGCCACGAGGGCGACGAGCGCCACGAGCGCCACGGGTGCCGAGGTGCGGCGGTTCATCGGCCCATTCTCCCCGGGTTTTCGGCGGCGGCTTCCTCGCGCGCGAGGGCCGGGTCGAGCGGGAACGCCCGTCGCCCCTCGGCGAGGAGCGCCCGCGCCTCGCCGGCCTGCCCGAAGCTCCTGAGGCTGAAGAACCCCGCGAGATACGCCTCCGCCGTCGGCACGGCGCGCACCATCGCCGCGACGCGCCGGGCGGCCTCGGCCAGGTCGCCGCGCGCGGCCGCGACGATGGCCAGGCCCGAGAGCGCTTCGACGTTCCTCGGGTGCGCCCCGAGCTCGAGGCGGTGCTCCGCCTCGGCCTCGTCGAGCTTCTCCTGCCGGCCGAAGACCTCGGCGCGTACGGCGTGAAGCCCCTCGGGAGGTGCGCCGCCAGCGCGCGAGAGACCATCGTCGGCCGCGCGGAGCGCCTCGGCGAGCCGGCCCTCGCGCAGGAAAATGCGCCCGAGGACGACGTACGCCCGCGGGTCGCCGAGGTCGCGGGCCAGCTCGGCGTGCCGGCGGGCCTCGTCCAGCCGGCCGGCCCTGAGCGCCAGCGAGGCGACGTTCACCACGTAGTTGGACCGCCCCGGCGGCGAGAGCGCGACCGTCTTCTTCAGCGCGGCGAGGGCCTCCTCCATCCGCCCTTGCCTCTCGAGCGCGCTCGAGAGGATCTCCCAGCCGTCGACGAGGCGGGGATTGGCGGCGAGGACCTCGAGGAGGATCGGTACGGCCTCGGCGCTCTTCCCGGCCGTGTGGAGCTCGGCGGCCTGCTGCAGGCGCACGAGGCTTCCGATGGCGTCCTTCGGGTCGGGGCGCGCGCCGCCGTCGTCCCGGGCCGTTCCGGTGAGGTAGCCGAGGGCCTGGAGCTTCTTCGCCGTCTCGGCGTCAGCCGGCGCGGGCGCGCGGAGCGCCGTCCTGCGCCGCTCGGTCTCCACCACCATCGCGCGCAGCTCCGGCGGCCTGCGCGATGCGAGGTTCACCTTCTCCCCGGGGTCGTCCACGAGGTCGTAGAGCTCGGGTGTCGGCGCCTCGATGTAGTGGTGCCGCACGGAGACGAGGGCCCGCAGCTCGCTCCACCCGAGCCGGATCCGCGGGCTGAAGTTCTCCGCGAAGACGCGGCGCGCGGGCGCGGGCTCGCCCGCCGCGAGGGCCGTGAGGGAGACGGTGCCGGGACGCGCGGGGAAAGCCGCGACGCCGAGGACGTCTCCGATGGTCGCAAAGACGTCGGTGAGCTGGACCGGCGCGGCGACGGACGATCCGGCGAGCGTCTGCCCGGGCAGCTTGACGAGGAGCGGCACCTGGATCGACTCGCGGTAGAGGAAGATCCCGTGCTGCTGTTCCCCGTGGTCGCCCAGCCCCTCGCCGTGATCGGAAAGGAAGAGGATCAGCGCGCGGTCGTAGAGGCCGGCCTTCCGGAGACCTTCCAGGAACTCCCCGACGACCGCATCCGACGCCGCCACCTCGGCGTCGTACGGGTCGGCGTACCGCGAGCGGTACGGCTCCGGCGCCGCGTACGGCGCGTGCGGCTCGTAGGTGTGGAGAAAGGCGAAGAAGGGGCGCGCGGCGTGCTGGCGGACCCAGCCGAGGAGGAGCGCCGCGGTCTCGCCGCCGGGGCGCTCGACGAAGTCGAGCATCGAGACCGCGCCGCGCGCCTCGACGCGCTCCTCGTAGAAATCGAAGCCCCGCGAGATGCCGCTCGGCGACGCGAGGACGGCGGCCGAGATCGCCCCGCCCGTCGCGTAGCCCGCCCCCTTCAGCAGCGCGGCGAGCGTCGGGTCGCTCGCCGCGAGCCGGTAGCCGGAGTTGTCGAGGACGCCGTGGCCCCCCGGTTCGAGGCCGGTGAAGAGCGACGCGTGGGCCGGGAGCGTGAGGGGGATGTGGGAGTACGCGTGCTCGAAGAGGACCGCGTCCTTCCGCAGGGCGTCGAGGGCGGGAGTGGCGACTTTCGCGTAGCCGTACATCGGCAGGCGGTCGGAGCGCAGGGTGTCGACGCAGATCAGGACGACGGGGGCGTTCGGGAACCTCGGGCTCGGAGCGGGCGACTTCACCCCGGAACAGCCGCCGACGGGCAGGAGCGAGAACCCCGCCACCACCACCGCGGCCACCTGCACCAGCGCCCTCTGCATACCGCGGTGGAGGATACCGTCGGCAGCGCAGCCGTCCAGGACCTGGGCGGCCTTCAACGCCTGCGGAACCGGGTATCGAGCGGGTAGCGGGTGGCGGCTGACCGGCGGACCGCTTCCGCTTCGGTGCCCCTGCCGATCGCCTGAAGGCTCCTGATCGCGGCCGCCGGTCCTTCCGGGCCGGGAACGCTTTCGACAAGGCCGCGAACGGCGTCTGTGGCGTGGTCATTTCGCCCGGTGGCCGCGAAGAGGGCGACGAGAGCCGCCCGGGCCTCTATCCGGGCCGGGAACAGGCGGATTTCCCTCGTCAGCTCTGCCTCGGCCTCCTCGACACGACCCAGGCGCGCAAGGGCGTCGCCACGGACGAAGTGGAGCCCCGAATGCCCGGCGGCCTGCTCTCCTCCGGCAGCCACCTGGGCCTCGTCGGCCAGCACGAGGGCGCGGGCGAGGTCGCCCCTCAGCGTCGCCACGCGAGACAGAACGAGGAGGGCCCGGGTACGCGACCTTCCGCGGCCGAGAGCCCGACGCGCCGCCTCCTCCGCCCCCTCGAGGTCTCCTGCCGCCAGGCGCGCCCGGGCGACGAGCTCGTCCGCACCCGGGTCGCCCAGCGCGTCCGCCGCCTCGGCGTGGCGCACGGCCGTCTCGACCTGTCCGGCCTGGAGAGCCACCGTCGCGACGGAGAGCAGGACGCTCGTCGATCCGGGAGGCGAGAGCGGAACCATCCTGCGGACGGCCTCGACAGCCTCCTCGTTCCGGCCCAGCCCGAGGAGGGCCTGCGCGTAGAGCTCCCAGGCGTCCCGCACCCTCGGGTTCCCGTCGAGGAGGCCCGAAAGGAGCCGGGCCGCGTCGGCGAATCGCCCGGCCTGCAGGGCGGCCATTCCTTCCCGGAGGGGTTCGAGGGAAGCGATGACGTCCTTCGGGTCCGGCAGGGTCGCGCCGCCCGGGTCCGACTTCATCGTGATGTAGCCCAGGGACGCGAGCTGGCGGGCCTTCTCGGCGTCGACCGGGGACGGCGCCCGGAACGGGGACCGGCGCGCCTCCAGCTCGGCCCGCATCGACCGGATCGGACCGGCCTTCTCCCCGGCCAGGTTCGCTCGTTCCGCCGGGTCGGCGGCGAGGTCGTAGAGCTCGGGTCGCGGCGCCTCGATGTGGTGCCAGCGTTCGTCGGCGAGCGAGGCGAGCGGGCTCCACCCGAACCGCGTCCGCGGGTAGAAGGTCTCCGACAGGATGCGGCGCGACGGCACCTCCGTGCTACGCGCGACGGCGACGAGCGACACGGTTCCGGGCCGCGTTGGACACCCCTCGAGCGCCACCGATTCGCACACCGTCCTGAAGACGTCGGTCAGCCCGACGGGCGACGTGACCGACGTTCCGGCCAGGCTCTGGTCCGGCAGCTTGAGAAGGAGCGGGACCCTGATCGACTCGCGGTAGAGAAAGATGCCGTGCTCCCGCTCTCCGTGGTCTCCCAGCCCCTCGCCGTGGTCGGAGAGGAAGACGATCAGGCTCCTGTCGTAGAGCCCGGCGGCCTTCAGCTTCGAGAGAAACGCCCCGACCGCCGCGTCCGCCGCGGCGATCTCCCCGTCGTACGGGTCGGCCCAGCGACTCCGGAACGGCTCTGGCGGAGCGTAGGGACTGTGAGGCTCGAAGATGTGCAGGAAGGCCAGGAAGGGCTTCTCCCTGCGGCCCGCAACCCAGCGCCAGAGGATCGCCTCCGTATCGGCTCCCGGTCTCTGGACCTGCGTCATCGGCTGACCGGGGACCGGGGCCTCGAAGGAATCCTCCCAGAAGTCGAACCCCCTGGAGATCCCGCTCCGGCCCTCCAGGACGACGCTCGAGACGGCCCCTCCGGTCTCGTAGCCGTTCGCCCTCATCACCTCCGCGAGCGTCGGTACGGAGGGCGCGAGCGTGTAGCCCGAGTTGTCGAGAACCCCGTGCTCGCCGGCACCGGCACCGGTCATGAGCGCGACGTGCGACGGGAGCGTCAGCGGGGCCTGTGCCCAGGCCGTTTCGAAGAGGACCGAGTCGGCGCGGAGGGCCGAGAGCGCGGGCGTCTCGACGCCGGCGTACCCGTAGAACGGGAGGTGGTCCGCCCGGAGCGTGTCGACGGAGACGAGGATGACGGGTGCTCCGGCGAACCGTGCGGAGGCCTTCGGCCCCCCTCGCGCGCAGCCGGAGGCGAGGAGGAGGACGAGCGCGATCGGGGTGCGTCGCGAGGGGTGCACGTCAGTCCGTCCTGCGAGGATAGCGGCCCCCGGCGGGGCCGTCGGAAGAATGAAGCCCCGGCGCGAGCCGGGGCTTCGGGGTTCGGGGAAGGAGAAAGCCTAGAAGCGGACGCCGAATCCGATCCTGAAGAGACGCGGTGCCTGGAAGCTCGCCGAGCTCGTCGGTTTGCCGAAGTTCGGGCCGTAGTTCCAGTTCGCGCCCGTGCCGCGCGCACCCTGCGTGGGAGTCTGGGTGAACGGGTCGAAGGCGAGGTAGTCGTTGCGGCGGTTGACCCGCGTCTCCACCGTCGTGTTGACGGCGATGACGGCTTCGTTGTCGAAGACGTTCGTCACCTGCGGCTGGACGAAGATCTCGACCGGGCCGAAGAAGTAGGAGTAGTTGAGGGCGAGGTCCGTGCTGTTGACGTTCGGCCGGCGGAATTCGTCCCGCTTCGTGAAGTAGTAGTTCACCGAGGCGGGCGGGGTCTCGTACCCGGCGTCCGCCACGTACGGCTGCGTGGCCACGCCTCCCACCGCGCCGTAGGGGGTACCCGAGTTCCACGTGTGGAGCACGGAGAAGTTCAGCGCGCCGAGGACCTTCGGGAGGGGAAGGTCATAGATCGCGTACGCGACGAGACGGTGCGTCTGGTCCTGCGGCAGGCTCCCGATCGGGATGTTCCAGTCGGGGTCGGCGTACTCGGGGTAGGAGGTCCAGCCGAAGGAGCGGGGGCCGGAGCCCGCGTCCGCCGTGACGGCGTTGCCGTAGGTGTGCGCGTACGTGTAGTTCCCGCCGAGGTTCAGGCTGTCGAAGAAGCGGTAGGCCGCCTGGGCCTGCAGGGCCGCGTACGTCCGCTCGACGGCGTTCGTGTTCTGCAGGAGCGCCAGGTCGTAGGTGATCCCGACCGAGTCGGTGACCTTGCCTGTCGAGGTGTCGGTCAACGTGTCGATGAAGTCGCCGAACTTGCGGTAGATCCCGTCGAGCCGGAAGTTGCCGCGGGTCCCGAGGCTCCCCGCGACGCTCAGGCCGAACTCGTCCGTGTAGGTCGATCTCAGGCTCTCGCGGATCTGGGTCGAGACGCCCGCGACCGTCGCCTGGATCGGGAAGATGCCGGGGCGCGTCGGGAACTGGTTGATGCCCGTGATGCCGAACCAGCGGAACATCTGCTCGAGGGTGGCCGCCGACGTCACCGGGTTCGCCGGGTTGCCCTCGTTGATCGGGTCTCCCTCGTAGTACCAGACCCAGATCTCGGGGCTGCCGGCGCTCGAGGCGCCGCCGATGAAGTTCTCCTGCTGGCCGCCGACGTACCGGGCGTAGCTCGCGCCGACGCGCAGCCGGCCGTCTCCCTTGACGTCCCAGGTCGCGGCGAGGCGCGGGCTGAAGGCGCTGTCGTCCGACGTCGTCACCCCCCGGCTGTCCTTCCCGTCGTTCTTGTCGTAGCGGAGGCCGACGTTGAAGGAGAGGTTGTTGTTCAGCCGCCAGGTGTCGTTCACGTAGAGCGAGTGCGTCCGGACGTTGCTCCCCTTGCTCAGCTCGAAGATCGGCCAGTAGACGAGGACCGAGTCGTTCCCGAGGACCGGGTAGACGTCCTGACCCTGGACGATCGTGGCGGAGGAGTAGACGGTGTAGTTGCTTCCGGACTGGTAGTTGTTGGAGAAGACCTTGTTGTTGAAGTTGTCGTACCCGAAGACGATGTTGTGCGAGCCGAGGCTCTTCGTCGAGAGGAAGAGGGTCCCCTTGGCGAGGAAGTTCTCGTTGTCACGCGTCTCGGGGTCGCAGACGGCGCAGAACGGAGAGGCGTTGTAGAGGCCCCCGAGGGTGCTGTCGAACATGTTCGTCCCGGCGATCAGGTCCCGCGAGGAGCCGCCCGCGTCCTCGAACGCGAACTTGCGCTGGGAGTACTGCGCCTCGACGAAGACCTGGTTCGTCAGGACCCCGTTGTAGTTGAAAGCGAGGAGCGACTGCGGGTAGCTCGGGTCGTAGAGGACCTTGGTCTCCATCGGGGAGTAACCGGGGTTCACGTTCGTCGCGTCGTTGGCGATGTCGATGTAGGAGGCCGTGATCGTGTGGTTCTGGAACGGCGTGACCGTCAGCTTCCCCTCGAGCCGCATCTCCTCGGTCGTCGACGGGTAGCCGACGTTCGTGAGGTACGTCTGCGCGGTCGTGTCCGTCTCGCGGCTCCGGCCGGCGGCGAAGAACCAGATCCGGTCCTTCCAGATCGGCCCGCCGAGCGTCGCCTCGTAGGTCGGGATCGTCTTGTCGGTGTAGTCGACGGTCTGGAGCGGCTTCGTCGCCTGCCAGCTGTCGTTGTTCAGGGTGGCGCGGACGGAGCCGCTGAAGGCGTTCCCGCCCGACTTCGTGATCGCATTGATGACGCCGCCCGTGAACCTCCCGTATTCCGCCGAGATCGCGGCGGTCGAGGTGGTCGTCTCCTGGATCGCGTCCTCGATGAACAGGTTCTGCGGCGAGCCGCGGATGTTGTCCTGGGTGACGACGCCGTTGATCGTGACGAGGTTGTCGTACGACTCGGCGCCCGAGATCGTCGTCTGGCCGCCCGGGCCGTTCGCGTTGACGCCGGGCGAGAGGGCGACGGCCGAGAGCAGCGTCCGCGTCACCGGCAGCTTCTTCGTCAGGTCGGAGGTGACCGTCGTCGCCGCCGCGGCCGTCTGCGAGATCGACTCCGAGGTCGAGACGACGGTCACCTCCGCGGCCACGGCCGAGAGCTGCATGTTGACGTTGATGACGGCGGACTGCGAGGCGTTCACCTTGAGGTTCCGCGTGACCGTCTGGAAGGAGGTCATCGTGAAGGTCAGGGTGTAGTCGCCCGGTGCCAGGTTCGGCAGGGCGTAGTCGCCGTTGATCGAGGTGACGGCCGTGCGGGTCCCCTGCAAGGCCGGAGACTTCGCCGTCACGACGACGCCGGGCAGGCCCAGGTTCTCGTTGATGGCCCTGCCGCTGATGGTGCCGGTCGGCAGGCCCTGGGCGAGGAGGGTGACGGTCACGAGGAGTGGAACTGCGAGAAGAACGAACCGGAGGGTGCGTGATTTCATGATGGAGAACCTCTCCTTTCCCTGCTGGGCAGGAAGCTCGCTGATAGGACCGGAGACTGGGAGAACCAGCGGCGGGCACCTCGAAGCCCGCTCGAAGGTGAACTGCAAGCGGACTCAAGGACATGTCTGACACCACCTGGGCGCCGATGCACCTCCCCTCTGGCTGAACAGGCCCGAGACCGGCAGGCGGTGACACACCTGCCGCCTCGGGCGCCAATCCGGGAATCGGGTTTCTCGCGACCCGCGGCAAATCCAAGCCATGGGATCGGTCTCCCTGAACTTGCATCGGATCGCGCCTCTCGTCGCCGCTCGTCTGCCCTCCGGGAACCCGGGATCAGCCTGACTGCGTCCGCTGGGAAAGAGACTTCCCAGTGCCGGAGGTCCATCTGCCGCGCGGTAAGGCTCCCTTCGGGACGACGCATGACTCGCCGCCTTGAGAAGTGGGTGCCAGTTCCCCGCTTCTAAAGAAATCCAAGGGATATCCAAGACCGCGTTCCGGTTTGAGACGAACTGCCTCGCCGCTGAGGAGGTGTGCGAGGGCCATCTCCGGATCGGTCGGATCTGAGACGCCTTTTCAGAATTCGGCCGCTTCGGGTATCTTCCCCGCCCGAACGACTCGACCGCTCAGGAGGAACGCCCCATGCGCATTACGTCCGACATCCTTCCCGTTCTCGCCCTCGCCCTCGCCGCTGCAGCGCTCCCCGCCTCCGCGGCCGTGAAGACCGAGGTCGTCGAGTACAAGGACGGAGACCAGATCTGCGAGGGGTTCCTCGCGTACGACGACGCGGCGAAGGGGAAGCTCCCGGGCGTCGTCGTCGTCCACGAGTGGATGGGCCTCGGCGACTACGCGAAGGAACGCGCGACGAAACTGGCCGGGCTCGGCTACGTCGCCTTCGCGGCCGACATCTACGGCAAGGGGATCCGCGCGAAGGACACCAAGGAGGCGGGCGCGCTCGCCGGCAAGTACAAGGGCGACCTGCCGCTCCTGCGCTCTCGGGCCCGGGCCGCTTTCGACACGCTCGCGAAGAACGGCCGGGTCGACGCGGCGAGGATCTTCGCCATCGGCTACTGCTTCGGGGGCACGACGGTCCTCGAGCTGGCGCGCAGCGGCGCCCCTCTGGCCGGCACCGTCTCGTTCCACGGCGGCCTCGCCACGAAGGACCCCGCCGACGCCAAGAACGTGAAGGGACGCGTCCTCGTGCTGCACGGCGCTGCCGACCCGTACGTCCCGCCGGCCGAGGTCGCCGCCTTCCAGAAGGAGATGGACGACGCGAAGGTCGACTGGCAGATGGTCCATTACGCGGGTGCCGTCCACTCGTTCACGAATCCCGGCGCGGGGACCGACCCTTCGAAGGGGGCCGCCTACGACGCAAAGGCCGACCGGCGCTCCTGGGAGGCGATGAAGGCCTTCTTCGCCGAAACGACGAAGTAGCGCTCGCGGGAGGGCGCGAAGGCCTCCGGCGGGCTACGATGCCGCCGGAATAAGCCATGACGCGACGCCTTCGTCACCCCCTCCTCCTCCCCGCCGTCCTCGTCCTCCTCGCCGTCCCCGTCCCCGCTCCCGCCGACGAGGGCCAGTGGCCCCCCGAGGCCCTCGCCACGCTCGGCACGGCCCGCTGGGGCGAGCTGTCGAGCCGCGGGCTCAACGTGACGGCGAAGGACCTCTGGGACGGCCAGGGCGGCGGCCTCCTCACGGCTGTCCTCGGCCTCGGAGGCTGCACGGGGGCTCTCGTCTCGGAAGAGGGGCTCTTCCTGACGAACCACCACTGCGCCTTCTCGGCGATCCAGCTCGCCTCGACGCCCGAGAGGAACTACCTGCGGGACGGCTTCGTCGCTCGGGCGCGGGCCGAGGAGGTGGAGGCGCGCGGGGGGGCTGGAAGAGTCCGCGTTCTCTCCCGCCTCGCCGACGTCACCGACCGTGTGCGCGGGCCGAAGAGCGCCTTCGCGAAGGCGAAGGGGGACGCCGCCCGCTACGAAGCGGTGGAGCGCGCGAAGAACGAGATCGTCGCAGAGTGCGAGAAGGCGCCCGACCGGCGTTGCGCCGTGGCGGCGTTCGAGGACGGCCGGACGTTCCGGCTGATGGAGCAGATCGAGTTCCGCGACGTGCGGCTCGTCTACGCTCCGCCGCGGGGCGTCGGCGATTTCGGCGGCGAGGAGGACAACTTCCGCTGGCCGCGCCACACGGGGGACTTCTCCGTCCTCCGGGTCTACGTCTCACCCGACGGCAAGCCCGCGCCCTTCTCGAGGCAGAACGTGCCGTACCGGCCGAAGACCTGGCTGAAGGTGGCGTCGAAGGGGATCGCCGAGGGCGACGTCGTGATGATCGCCGGGTACCCCGGCAGGACGCAGCGCTACCTGACGCCCTCCGCCGTCGCGAACCAGGAGAAGTGGTTCTACCCTCTCCGGTCGAAGACGTTCTCGGATCTCATCGCGATCCTCGAGGCCGAAGGGAAGAAGGACCCCGACACCGCCCTCCGCGTCGCCGCGGCCATCAAGAGCTACGGCAACGGCGAGACGAACGCGCGGGGGCAGGTCGAGGGGCTCGCCCGAAACGGCGTCCTCGCGAAGGCCGAAGCCGAGGCGAAGGAGCTGACCGAGTTCCTCGCGGCGCGCAAGGACCTGCCGGCCGCGTGGGCAGCGGCCCCTGCCGAGCTGGAGAAGATCCTCGCGGCCGACCGGACCGGGCAGGACCGGCGCTTCCTCCTCGAAGAGGTCGAGAAGCTCACGTCGTACCTCGGCTCGGCACTCTCGGCCGTCCGGCGGGCGGACGAACGCAGGAAGCCCGATCTCGAGCGGGAGTCGGGGTACCAGGAGCGCGACCTGGACCGCGCTCGCCAGCGCGAGACGGACGTGACCCGTTCCCTCGCTCCCTCTGCCGCCCGCAGGGCGCTCGCGTATCTCGTCGCGAAGGCGCAGGCCGCCTCGCGGGAGAAGCCCGTGGGCGCGTTCGACGCCGCCTTCGGGAAAGAGGCGACCGTCGAGGCGATCGAGACGAAACTCTCGGAGATGGACGCCGCCACGGCGCTCGGCGACGAGAAGGCGCGCCTCGCCAGCGTCGACGCGACCTGGGCCGCGCTCGCCGCCTCGAACGACCCGTACGTGAGGCTCGCCGTCGCGCTCCACCCCGACTTCGCCGCTCTCCGCGCCGCGCGGAAGGAGACGAGCGGGGCGCTCCTCGTCTGGAGGCCGCACTACCTCTCGGCGCTGGAGGCCCTGCGCAGCTCGAAGGGGAAGGCGATCTACCCCGACGCGAACTCGACGCTGCGCGTCTCGTTCGCCACCGTGAAGGGCTACTCCCCGCGCGAGGCGGTGACGTTCACTCCCCGGACGTCGCTGAAGGGCATCCTCGAGAAGGAGCGCGGCGCCGAGCCGTTCGCCTCGCCGATGAAGATTCTCGACGCGGCCCGCGGCGGTGACTTCGGCCGGTGGGCCGACCCGCTGCTCGGGAGCGTCCCGGTCGGCTTCCTGACCGACGGCGACACGACCGGGGGGAACTCGGGGAGCCCGACGATGAACGGGAATGGCGAGGTCGTCGGCCTCAACTTCGACAGGGTGTGGGAGAACGTGGCGGGCGACTTCGGATGGAACCCCGAACGTTCGCGGAACGTGAACGTCGACCTGCGCTACGCGCTCTGGATGATGGATCGGGTGGACGGAGCGGACGCCCTGGTGAAGGAGCTGCTGCCACCGAAGTGATGGAAACCGGAGCGGTCCGGCCACCGCGGACGAGGGGCGCGGCGAAACGCACGCCGGCCCGTGTGCGTCGTGCCCCCGGGCGGGCCGGGGTGGCGCCGGGCCTCGTGGTCCCGGGCCTCGTGGCCCTGCTCCTCTCCTGCACGGCCTGCCGGAGGCCGCCTCCGGAGCGGACGCTCGAGGTCCTCGTCCCCCTCCTGCCGGCAACCCTCGACCCCTTCGCCGACTCGCGCCTCGTGGCGCGCAGCCTCTTCACCGCCATCTACGAGCCGCTCGCCGAGGCGACCGCGTTCGGCATCCGGCCGGCGATTGCCGAGAGCTGGACGAGCCCGACCCCCGAAACCTGGGTCTTCCGCATCTCCGGGGATTCCCTGTTCCACGACGGCACGCCCGTGACGAGCCAGGACATCGTCGACGCGGCCCACGCTTCGCGGACGTCGCGCGGGTCGCTCGCAGCGCTCGGCGACCTGCAGTCGATCGAAGTCCGGGACGAGAGGACCGTCCTGTTCCGGACCCACAGGCCGGCGGAGGATTTCCTCCTCTCCGTGTCGGCCGTCTTCATCCCGCGAAGAACGGGCGGAGTCTTCCAGGGTTCCGGGCCGTTCCGGATCGTCGCCAGCACGCCGGACCGGGTCCTCCTCAGGCGGCATCCCCGCCCCCATCACCCGTCCCCGCTCCTCGAGGAAGTCGTCTTCCGGCGCTTCTCGAGCCCCGCGGAAGGGCTCAGGCTCCTGCGCCGCCCCGAGGTCGCGGCCGTGCTCGACCCGACCCCTTCGATGGTCGAGGAGATCCGTGACGACCCGCGGTACCGCGTCGTGGTCACGGAGTCGGGCGGTCTCACGTACCTCGCAGTCGGGCTCTCCGCGGACCCCGGCCCTCTCGGAGACGTCCGGGTGCGTCGCGCCCTCCGCCTGGCCCTCGACCTCCCGGAGCTGGTGAAGTCCGGAACCGTCGCCGGGGGAGCTCCCTCGGGGCAGCTCATCCCGCCGGGCGCCTTCGGCTTCGACCCGGGACGGTCCGCGCCCCGGCGCGACCTCACGGAGGCGCGCCGCCTCCTCGCTCTCGCCGGCTTCCCCGGCGGGTTCGAAGCCGATCTCGACGTGAACCCGAACGGGCGAAGGGCAGCAGAGATCCTCGCGCGGCAGGTCGCGGAGGCCGGCATCCGGCTTCGCGTCGTGCTCCACACCTCCGACGAATTCGTGGCGCGCATCGACGGCCGCAGCTCGCTCTACCTCTACAGCTGGTTCGTGGGCCAGGATGCCGGCCAGGCTCTCAGGAACGCCTTTCACACGAAGGACGTGTCCCGTGGTCTCGGGTCGCTCAACCGGACCGGGTTCTCGAACGCCGAGGTGGACCGCGCCTTCGCCGACCTCGCCGCGGCGACGCGCCAGGCGGAGCGCCTCCGGAAGCTCCGCGATCTCTCGGACCTGCTCGACGCCGAGCTTCCCTGGATTCCCCTCTTCTCCGCCCGGGAAGCGCGGATTCTCCCTGCCTGGCTCGACCTGCCCCGCCGCGCCGACGGGCTCTTCGTGATCGCCGAGGCCCGCCTGGCCGGCGGCAGCATCCCCTGACACGCCGCCAGACGGGGAGCGGGCCCCTCCCGCTCCCCGTTCCCGTCTCGGTCTACTTCGTCTTCACCGGGTCCGCGGGCCTCTTCGGGAGCCGCTTCGGGTCCTTCTCGATCGCCTTCAGGACCTCCGCCACGCCCCGCTCGAGCTGCGGGTCGCGCCCGGCCGCCACCGAGACCGGGTCATTCTCCACCTCGATGTCCGGCGCGACGCCGATGCCTTCGATGATGTAGCTCCCGTCCACGTCGTTCGTCGCCTGCTGCGGAACGAAGACCTGCCCGCCGTCGAGAAGCGGACCGCGGCCCGAGATGCCGACGACGCCGCCCCAGGTCCGCTTGCCGATCAGAGGGCCGAGGCCCGCTTTCTTGAATCGCGCCGGGAAGATGTCGCCGTCCGAGGCGGAGGTCTCATTGATGAGCGCCGCCAGGTGGCCGTGGAAGACGGCGTAGGGGTAGGTCATCGGCTCGTCGCTCGCCATCCCGAAGCGGGTTCCGAGGAGCTTCGAGTCGAGCCGCTCGAGGATCCACTGCGAGACGTTGCCGCCGCCGTTGGAGCGGACGTCGACGACGAGGCCCTCCTTGCGGATCTGGGGGTAGTACCACTTGAGGAACTCGTAGATGCCGGGGGCACCCATGTCGGGAATGTGCAGGTACCCGACCCGCCCGCCGCTCAGCTTCGTCACCTTCTCGTGGTTGCCGAGGACCCAGTCGAGGTAGAGAAGGGAGGCCTCGCTCTCCACCGGCTCGTACGTCGCCTTGCGCGCCCCCTCGAACGTGGGCGTGCCGTTCAGCGTGAGCGTGACGGGGTGCGTCTTGTGCTGGAGGAGACGATAGGGGTTGTCGTCTCCCTTCAGCTCCTCTCCGTCGACGGCGAGGACGTAGTCGCCCACGCGGGCGTCGACGCCGACCGCCGTGAGAGGCGAGCGGTACTTCTCCTCCTCGTTGTGCCCGCGGAAGATCGTCGCGATGCGGTAGCGCCCCGCCTTCGCGTCGAGCTCGAACCGGGCACCGGGCAGGCCCGCCTTCGCCCGCGCGGGGCGTTCGATATCCCCTTCTTCGATGTAGGCGTGCCCGACGTTCAGCTCGGCGACCATCTCGCCGAGGAGATAGGTCAGGTCGGAGCGGTGGGAGACGTGCGGCAGGAGCTTGCGGTAACGCTCTCCGATCGCCTTCCAGTCGTACCCGTGCATGTTCTTCACGTAGAAGAAGTCGCGGTAGCGGCGCCAGACCTCGTCGAAGATCGTCGCCCACTCCTCGGCGGGGACGCGGTCGACCGCCAGCTCCTTCGTGGAGACGCTCTTCGGCTCCTTCGACTTCGGCTTGGCGTCCCAGAGCCTGAAACCCTTCTCCTTGCCGCCGCCGCGCACGAGGACCTTCTTCCCGTCGTCCGACACGGCCCAGCCGTCGACGTCGGCGACGAGCTCGCTCTCCTTGCGCTCCTTCAGGTCGTAGATCGCGAGGGAGGTCTTCCGGTCGCTGTCCCGGCCGTAGAACGCGGCCCCTTCCTTCGCGTAGAGGAGGGCCGTCTTCGTCACGGCGAGGCCGTCGAGGTTGTCGGCCTCCACCGGGACGCGGACGACGCGCGAGGCGAGGCCGTCCCACTCGATGACGACCGGCTTCGGCGCCTTCGCGGCGTCCTTCTTCCCGTCCTTCGCGTCGCCCTTCTTCGTGTCGGCGGCGTCCTTCCCGTCCTCGTCGTCCTTCTTCTCCGCGTCCTTCTTCCCATCCTTCGCGTCGTCCGCGTTCACCTCGTCGCTCTCGGGCGCGAAGGGGCTCGCGACGTCCTTCCTCAGGGCGAGGGCGAAGATGCCGGTCCTGCGGTTGCCCGCGTAGTTCCACTCGATGTCGGAGATCTGGGGAGCGAACTCCCGGTTCGAGAAGAAGTAGAGGAGCTTGCCCTCGGGGTCCCATGCGGGCGAGCTCGACGAGAAGAGCTCGCTCGTCACCCGCTTCACCTTGCCGTCGGCGACGCTCCAGACGTGGAGGACGCGCATCTGGGTGTGCTCGCCCATCGAGAAGGCCAGGTGCGCGCCGTCGGGAGACCAGGCGTAATCGAAGATCCCGCCGAAGCGGTCGTCGGCGATCTCGACGACTTTCTTCCCCGCCACGGTGACGACGTAGAGCTTCCCGTCCTTGTCCGACAGGGCGAGGCGGGCGCCGTCGGGCGACCAGGCTGGGGCCGAGAGCATCGATCCGAAGGCCGTGGTCAGCTGCTCCGGCTTACCGGAGCCGTCCTGCGCCACGAGCCAGACCTGCTCCTCGCCCGTCCGGTCCGAGACGTAGGCGATCGTCTTGCCGTCGGGGGACCAGGTGGCGTGCTTGTCGTGCGCGTTCGAGGAGCGCGTCAGGTTGCGCGTCGGCCCGTTCTCGATCGGCGCCGTGAAGACGTCGCCGCGGGCGACGAAGAGCGCCCGTTCACCCTTCGGGGAGAGGCCGAAGCTCTCGATCCGCTTGTCGGCGGGGACCCGCGCGGGCCGCGACGCGAGGCCGTCGGACGGGACCGTGATGGCCAGCGCCGTGTCGGCCTTCGCCTTCACGTCGTAGAGTCGCAGCTCGCCCCCGAGCTCGTAGACGACGAGGTTCGCGGAATCCGAGCTCGCCCAGCGGACGTCCCAGGTCGTCGACTGCGTCAGCTTTTCGAGGCCTTCGCCCGACGGGTCGGCCGAGTAGAGGTTCAGGGTTCCGTCGCGGTCGGAGACGAAGAAGATCTTCCCGCCGATCCACATCGGGTCGCGCTCGGTCCGCTTCGAGGGAGCGACGACCTTCGAAGCCCCGGTCGCGAGGTCGTAGACGAAGAGGTCCTGCGCCCAGCCTCCCTCGTACCGCTTCCAGGTGCGGAAGTCGCGGAACAGCGGGGAGTAGACGAGCTTCGTCCCGTCGGGACTGAAGTCGGCGGCTCCGGCCGTGTACATCGGGAGCTTCACGGGGAGGCCGCCCGACACCGCAACCGTGTAGAGAGCCGACTCCACCTTCGCGCTCTCGGCGTCACGCAGCGAACGGAAGAGGACCTTCGCCCCGTCGGGCGTCCAGCCGTAGACCTGGTTGTCCATGCCTCCGCGCGGCGGCATCGGCCCTCGCGCCGGGTACCAGGTGAGGCGCTTCGGGACGCCCCCCTCGGACGGCACGACGTAGACCTGCTCGTCACCTTCGTACTGACCGGTAAAGGCGATCCACTTGCCGTCGGGCGAGAACTTAGGAAAGAGCTCCTGCCCCGGGTGCGCGGTCACCCGCGCGGCCAGGCCGCCTCCGGTGGATGCCGTCCAGATGTCGCCGCCGTAGCAGAAGGCGACGCGGTTCCCGTGGACGTCGGGGAACCTCAGGAGCTTCGTCTGGGCCACGGCCGGGAAGGCGAGGGCAACGGCCGTGGCGGCGGTTGCGAGGGACGCCGAGAAGCGCGCGAAGCGCCGGGAACGTGGATTCATCGGATCCTCCGGAGGGGATGGTATCGCGAGGCGGGACCGGGGAATCGGATGGGATCCGTCGCCAGACGACGCGCCCACGATCATCCGGGATCGGGCCCCGCGAAAGCACTACACGAGATCCGTGCCAGGCGTGCAATCGTGTATTATTTTCAATAATACACGATTGCACGCCTGGCACCGGTGGCGCGCCCCTGTCGCTCTCGTAGAATCGGGGCGTGGGCCGTCGCGCCGCGACTCCTCGTGCTCCGGCGCCGGAAGCCGCCCCCCTGGACCGCACGCGGACGCGGTGGGTCCGGGCGCTCCTGATCCCCGCCGCGGCGATCCTGGCCCTCGCCTTCCTCGCCCACGGCCCGGCGACGAAGGCGACCTGGGTCTGGGACGACGACGTCTACGTCACCGAGAATCCCCACCTCGCCGACGCCGCAGGGCTCTTCGACATGTGGTTCCGGCTCGGGGCGACGAAGCAGTACGACCCGCTCGTCTTCACGACCTTCTGGCTCGAGCACCGCCTGTGGGGGCTCGAGCCCTTCGGCTACCACGCGGTGAACGTCGTTCTCCACGCCCTCAACGCGCTCCTCCTCTGGGCGCTGCTCCGGCGACTCGAGGCGAAGGGCTCCTGGCTGGCGGCGGCGCTCTTCGCCGTGCACCCGGTCTTCGTGCAGTCGGTCGCCTGGGTCTCGGAGCTCAAGAACGTCCAGTCGGCCTTCTTCGCCCTCCTCTGCCTCCTCGCCCACGTCCGCTTCAGCCTCCCGAAGGAGGGCGAGCGTCCGGGACCCGGCCGCGAGTGGCTTTTCTACGCGCCCTCGCTCCTCCTCTTCGCGGCGGCGCTCACGAGCAAGCCGACCGTCGTCGCCGTGCCGCTCGTGATCCTCCTCGTGATCTGGTGGAAGCGCGGGACCGTCGAGCGGACCGACGTCCTCGCGACGGTCCCGATGCTTCTCATGAGCTTCGCCCTCGGCCTCGTGGCGATCCACGTCGAGCAGCGCTACGGCGGCGCGACCGGTGAGGCCTGGAGCCTGTCGCGCCTCGAGAGGCTCCTCGTCTCCGCCCGGTCGCTCTGGTTCTACGCCGGCAAGCTGGCCTGGCCCGTCCCCCTCATCAGCAACTACCCCAGGTGGGACGTCAGCGCCCGCGTCGCGGCGCAGTACCTCCCAGCGCTGGCCGCCGGGGCCGTCGCGCTCGCCCTCTGGCGGGGCCGGGGAAAGACCGGCCGCGGCCCGCTCGCCGCCGCCGCGATCTTCGCCGTCCTCGTCGCCCCGCTCACCGGCCTCTTCGACGTGGCCCACCACCTCTACTCGTTCGTGGCCGACCACTTCCAGTACCACGCCGCCCCGGCGCTCCTCGCCCTCGGGGCCTCCGGCGTCGTCACCCTGCGCCGGCGTCTCCCGGGTCGCGGTGCGGTGGCCGGACTCGACGCGGTCACGGGCGTCCTCCTCCTAGGGCTCGTCTTCCTGAGCCGGCAGCACGCGCAGGCGTTCCAGAGCGAAAAGGCCCGCTGCCTCGACGTCCTCGCGAAGAACCCGGCCGCGTGGGTCGCGATGAACAACCTGGGCGTGGCCCTGAACGCCGAGGGCAATCCCGGCGAAGCGGTCCGCTGGTTCCGCGAGGCGCTCCGCGCGAGGCCGGTCTACCCGGAGGCTCACAGCAACCTCGGGGTCGCGCTCGTCGCCCTCGGGGATATCCAGGGGGCCATCCGCGAGCACGAGAAGGCGCTCTCGATCTGGCCGGCCTACGCGAACGGACGGAACAATCTCGGGACGGCCCTGGGTGCCGCCGGAGAAGTCCCCGCGGCAATCCTGCAGTACCGCGAAGCGGTGAGGATCGACCCGGGGCACGCAAAGGCTCACAACAACCTCGCGAAGATGCTGGCCCGGAGCGGGGACGTCGAGGAGGCGCTCCACCACCACCGGGAGGCCATCCGTATCCGGCCGAGATGGGCGGAAGCCCGCCGCGACCTGGGGACGACCCTCGCGGCCGCGGGACGCCCCCGCGACGCGATCGGGGAATACGAGGAGGCTCTGCGGCTCGAGCCGGAGGACGCGGCGGCCTCCAACGGGCTCGGTATGGCGCTGGCCGCGGACGGCCGGCCCGAGGAGGCGATCGCACGGTTCCGGGATGCCCTCCGCCTCGCCCCTGCCCTCGCCGGCGCCCACAACAACCTCGGCAGCGCGCTCGCCTCGCGGGGAGACCTCGACGGGGCGATCCGCCACCTCGAGGAGGCCGTCCGGATCGCGCCCGGGGACGCCGACGCCCGCAGAAACCTCGGCACGGCGCTGCTCTCGCGCGGAGACGCCGCCGGCGCCGAGGGACAGCTGCGGGAGGCGGTGCGGCTCGATCCCCGCGACGCCCGGGCGCTCGACCTCCTCGGCGTCGCTCTGGGGAGGCTGGGGAAGCTCGACGAGGCTATCCGCGCCTTCGAGCGCGCGACCGCTGCCGACCCATCCGACGCAAGTTCCCGGAAGAACCTCGAAGAAGCGCGCAGGCTCCGGGGATAGGCCTTCAGCGCACGGCGCCAAAAGCGCGCGGTGCCAGGCGTGAAACCGTGTATTGTTCTCAACAATACACGGTTTCACGCCTGGCACCGAAATCGTGCACCGGGAGCGGGCTCACAGGCTGGGCTTCAGCGTCTTGCGCTCGAACGCCAGCCAGCGCGCGACGTCGCTCGCGTACCAGCGTGAAAAGCGGCGGTCGGAGGGGCCGCCGGCGAGGGCGGTCTCGGCCGTGTCGGTCGCGAGGTCGGCGACGAAGCGCCAGGAGGGGCAGAAGGCCGACTCGCGCCCCGCGAGATTCAGGATCTGGCCCTGGACGACGGTCGCGCGGCCGCCGACGACCGGGAAGGGCCCGCGGTCGAAGCCGAAGAGTGCCGGAAGCTTTCCGCCGAAGAGGAGGTGGCGCATGAAGATGGGGCGCGTCGTGCCCCAGGCCGGAAGCGAGGCCGGGTCGACGCCGTCGAACGCTGTGTGGGCGACGCGGGAGACGAACGCGGGCTTCCCACCGTCGCCGAACCACTCGGGGCCTTCCTCGCGGGCGAGGACGTCGTCGAAGAGGCGGAAGAAGAACGGATGGACGAGAGTTGCGTCGCGCAGGGCCCGCCACGCCTCGGCGCCGAAGAGGCCTTCGCCGAAGAGCTCCTCGCAGAGAGCCGCGTAGAGCTTCTCGAAGACGACGGCTCCCGTCGACGCCGCGTCGTAGCGCCGGTCCCAGGCGCGCAGAAAGCGGACCGCGGGGAGATCGGGCAGGTCCGCATCGAGCGCCGCGAGCAGGCGCCGGGCCTGGCCTGAGACGAGGTCGGACTGCAGGTCGCCGAGGTCCGCGGCCACGAGCGCGTGACCAGACGACAGCTTCGCGGCGAGGAGCTCCCGCAGGCGATCGGTCCGGTCGCTCCCCATCGAGAGCGTGACACCGACGGGCTTCCACGCGCCGTGACCGCTGTCGTTCGCGGTGACGAGAAGCCCTTCGGGCGGGTCGAGGACGCGAGCGAGGGCGGCCGGAGGGAGCGTGCCGTCGACGAGATCCCCCGGCTCCCAGCCCCGGAGCGGAAGGAGGCCCGTCCCGCGCCGGCGACGCGGAAGGAGGCCCGACTGCTGCGCGGCGACCCGGCCGTCCCTGCCGGAGAAGAGCCAGTTCGCCGGTATCGCGATGCGCGACGCGGCCTCGGACGCGCGCTCGACGTCCGGGGCCGACCAGAGGTCGAGGATCGCCTCGAGCGAGGCGGCGCCGCCGTCGCGGCGGCAGGTCCAGGCGCGCGAGAGCCAGAGGCCGTCTTCGACCCGCGTCGCGACGTCGGGCGTCTCGAGGACCCCCGCGTCCGTCTCGAAGATGCCGAGGTCGACGGGCGCGCCCCTCTTCCGCAGGACCCTCTCGCGGCGTTCCCTCAGAGGACGCCACTCCCCCGCCCGGCGGTACCGCCCGCCCTGAACGTCCTCGATCACGAAGTCGATCGTGTCGGCGAACCCGTAGGTGAATCCGCCCGCGATGGCGCGGGTCCTCCCCATCACGAGGCCCGGGACTCCCGGCACGGTGACGCCGGTCCGGAAGTCGCCGTCGGGCAGCTCGCCGACGACCTCGTACCAGATGGCCGGCAGACGATTCACCTCGAGGTGCGGGTCGCTCGCGTAGAGCGCGGAGCCCGACGCCGACAGGCGCCCCGCCACGGCGACGTTGTTGCTCGCGCGCAACCCGGGAAGCGGCGGGAGGCCGGGGACGAGGGACGGAACGTGGCGCACGGCCCGGATCGCGTCGATGAGCCCCTCGTCGAGGCCCTCGAGGTGGGGACGGAAGAGGCGGGTGAGCTTCGCCGCGTCGACGCCTGCGCGGAGCGCCTGGAGGAGGACGATCTCCGCGTCCCCCTGCGCCTGCGCGAGGCCGACGAAGCTCATGAGCCGAAGCGTGAGGAGGGTGTCGGCGGGGCGCCACGGTGCGTCCGGGACCCCGAGGAGCCGCAGCTCCCAGGGCCGGCCGCGAGCGAGGCGCGCGTTCACACCCGCGGCGTAGGCCTCGGCCAGCTCGCGCGCCCGTCCGTCGAGGGACGCGGCCTCCTCCGCGGAGCAGGCGGCGAAGAGGTTTCGGCGCATGAAGAGGTCGATCACGAGGGAGGCGGGCGAGTCGTCGAGCAGCTCGCAGAGCCGCCCCTGGCCGATGACCCTGACGAGGAGCATCTGGAGGGCCCGGTCGTGCGCGTGGGCGAAGCCGTACGCCGTGGCGAGCGCGAGGTCGTCCGCCGCGGCGGCGTGCATCACGCCGTGCGCGCCGCGGCGGAGGGTGAAGGGGCGCCTGCCCGCCGTGAACCGATGGGCCGACCCTCCGATGCGCGGTCTCACAACCGGGCATTCTATGGGTGAGCCGTCGGGGAGTTGAGTGAAGGCCTCGACACGCAACCCGCCGCGGCTGGCGCCCGCGAGGTCGTCGTGAAGCCGATCGGCTACGAGGAAAGGCTACGCTGCGTCGACGGAGTCGAGACGAACCGGAGAAGGGCCTACGCAACGGCGAACGGGCGCGCCGGCCACGGCCAGATCCCGCACATAGAGTTCATCCGCCAGAACCACGCGCGGCTGGAGAATGAACCGCCCGTCGTCTACGTCCGCGCCAACGGCCGCGGCTTCGTCTCCGAGATGATCCTCAGGCTGCTGCGCCGGACAGTGAAAGGGACGAGTCAGCGCCGCGTCGGCGTCGCCGACGCCTCCGCTGAAGAACGGCCTGGCGCGGCTCTCGCCCGCGACGTCGCCGGGCCGAGGAGCGCAGCTCGCGAGCACCAGAGGCGCGTACGGCGGCGCGTTCGCGAGAGCCGTTGCCAGGCCCTTCAACGACCGCGCGGGGCGCGCACCGCACGACCACGGCGGTGTCCGCCGAACTTGTTCGGCGGCAGGGTGTCGCTGGAGCGAGCGTCAGCGAGTGGAGGCGATACCCCGGAGGAGCGCGGGGCCTGCTCGTAGCGAAGCGGAGCGCCTCATTGACAGCCGGCGCGGCCCCAAACCGCGGCTTTGGGCCGCGGGGCGCTGCACGGCGCGCGTCAGGAGGAGGGCCGGGGAGGTGCCTCTGGCGCGCGCCGTGCCCCGCGCCCGTACCTTCCTCGCCCCGCGCGACGAAGCCGCCGGGGGCGCCCTTTCGGGCTTGCCCCCGGCGGCGGGTTGGAAGAGGTCTGTGTTCTATCGAGAGATCAGGTCAGACGACGAGGTCCGTGGCGAGAAGCGCGTGTCGCTGTGGGCGGCGGGAGACGAAAGCCACGACTTCACGCCTGACCCCGACTCGACAATCGTCGATGTCGCCGATAAACGATAAGGCCGACGCCAGACGCAACAAGAGACAAGAGCCCGCCGGAAAGCCACACCGTAGCGCTTCGACGGAGGGGTCCCGATGGCTCATAAACCGAATACACGCTGCCCTCCTCTGTCTTATCGGTAACCAGGACCAAGCCTCGACTCTTGAATCTGCAGGGCAGCGACGTTTCCTGGAGGCCAACACCGATCTGGCCGAATCCAAGGACAGCGTTAGAACGCTGCATCGCACGTAGATACTGAAGGGCTTCCTGATGTGCGCCGGGAGTAATCGCATTCTCGCCGTAGAGCCACCAGACCCAAGAGGAGTACTCGCAGACAACCGTTACGCTGCGACATCCGGAGACGACCTCCTCGGCAGGGTTCGCAGCAGTGAGTTCCACTTCTGCTGAGGGACCCGATAGCGAGGAAACGGATCGCACGCGTGCGGGTGAACTCGCACCGCCAGCGCGCGCATCCGTACTGGCATAGAGAAACCCAGCCAGAAGCAGTGCCGTTCCGAGCCTGGCGACACTAGGGTGTGACGATGATGACATTCTTGGGGTACTCCTCGTTCAGGAGGTCGTCGATTCCCGTGTACTGCGACATCGCCGACGGATCGCTAGGCCTTGCGGTAATGCACCCCCAGGAAATGGTGCCAGGGTGAAGCATGAATCCGGTTCGCCGGAACCACGTAGCGGGCCAGCGAATCGGAGGATTGGGTTCCAATCGCCAGAATAGTTCATGACCTCTCCGGTCATCGATCCGCGGGATGTACTGACCCTGAGGAATCGGGCCCCGCTTCGGGACATCCTGGCAACCAGGATTATCCCGGCAGTCACCTACGCCGGAGAAGACGCCAGCCGGCCCTAGCTGGCGCACGGGTCCGCCGCCGTTAGGCCGACACCTAAGCGTATGTCGCGAGATGGAGTACGTGCACACCGCGAGGCCTGTCGGATCAGCATTCGAGATGGGGTTCCCAAGGGCATAGGCGAAGGTCGATGAGCCATCGAAGAGAGCCTGTTCCCAGCCAACGCCCACCGGAGGCCCAGCCTGCGACTGAAGTCCGGGTCCGTTGTGGCGTAGTGGATCCGGCTGTGTGTATTGCCCGAGGTCCGGCCGGTACCAGCGGAAGACGTTGTAGGAGCGGCCCGGCGACGTGGACCGCTCCTCCTGCCCCGGGAACCGTAGCGGCTGGTGGTCGGACGCCGTACCGGCCCGGTACCCGTACACGTCCCCAAACGGCTCATGCTCTACGCGCCACGTGATCGCGCCCGCGGCGTTCGTCTGAAGGAGCGGCGTGCCGAGGTGGTCCGTGACGGTGTAGCGAAGGGCGGCGCTGTCGCCCACCTTCTCCTGCGCGACCGGCTTCCCGCCGAGCCACACGTATTCGTAGAGCGGTGCGAGCGTAGAGGTCGCACTGGTCGTCTCGGCCAGGAGCGACAGCTCCGGCGAGTAGAGAAACACCCTTCGCGAGGTCGTGGACTCCTTGAAGTACCCCGCCACGTCGACGATCGTCTGGGCGGGAGACGTCGACGCGTTGAAGACCGTCAGGTCGCCCACGAGCGACAGTCCCAGTAGCCCGTTATTGGCCCGGGTCTTCCCCGTCGAGAAGGAGATGGTCGACGTGACCGGCTTCGGTATGTCCGAAGGGAAGAGCGTCAGGAAGCCCGAGGTCGAGGGCTCCGCGACGGTCACGTTCAGGGCCACGGCACGGGCCGCAGGCGCGATGCCACACTGCCCCTGGAAGGTGAAGGTCCGCGAACCTCCCGCTGGAATGTCGGGCCCGCCATACGGGCCATCGGAGTCTCGCGTGTCGAGGAGCCTGCACGGGGTGAGCGTGTAGAGCCCCGAGCCCGACGCGACCTCCTCGGCGACGCGGACTCCTCGCGCGTCGTACCGGAACGCGCTCAGGCCGGAGGCCGAGAGGGAGTTACGGGAAGAGGTGAGCGAGGAACCCGTGCCAAAGGCCGTCTCGTTCCCCGCGCCGTCGCGAAGGAGCGACGTGACGGTGCCCCCCTCGGTGGTCGAGGCCAGTCGCGACGTCGTCTTCCCCGACACGACGTCGTAGTCGTAGGTCACGCTGCGCGCGCCGAGGGTGAGCGCGGTCCGATTGCCGAGAGCGTCGTAGGCGTACGTACCGGTACCCCAGAGAGGAGGCGTCCCGGAGATGGGAGTCGTCGCCGTCGTGAGACGGTTGAGGTCGTCATAGACGAAGGTGCGGCTGTACGAGGCGTTGCCGTTGTCTGTGATCCCGGTGACGTTGCCGAGGGCGTCGATGGCATACGTATAGGAGACCGCGGCGCCGACCGAGCCGCCCGTGAGCGCGAGCGAGGCCGGCTGGTAGCGCTCGTTCCACGCCGCCGCCCGCGTCGTGCCGTTGCCGAAGGCGAGCGACCTCTCCGGGCCGAACGGCTGGTAGGCGGCCGAGGAGACGTACGTTGTCCCGCCCGACACGGCGGAGAGGGGGCGATCGGCGAAGTCGTAGGTGTACGTCACGATGCGACCCGAGGGATAGGTTACGCGCGTTCGGTTGCCGTTGGCGTCCCTCCCGAAGGAGAGGACGTGGGATCTCCCGGTTCCCGTTCGTAGTGCTTGCGTACGTGCTCGGGCTCTCCGACCGCGCGGTCCCGCCGTGCCTCACGACCTGACGGCACGCTGGATCTTCGCCTCCCGCGCTCACTCGACGGGGTCGGCACCCGAAAGACTCACGATTTCGCGGCTCGATGCCCGGCCCATTCGCTCCCGGCCAACGCTTCGTACCGCCCCTCACGGGTCGACCCGCATGACTCGGGCTTCAGGGTGGTTCGTTGCCCCTTTCCCCGCGGGACCTCCACCCGCCGCACAACTCCGATGTGACCGGCGCGCCGAGCGACGTGCCCCGCGCCCGTACCTTCCTCGCCCCGCGCGACGAAGCCGCCGGGGGCGCCCATTCGGGCTCTCCCCCGGCGAACCCCGGGTTGTGATTCGTGCTCTACGGAGCGATCGGAGATCGATTGCTATAGCGAAGGATCAAGACCTTCCCCCGAGCGGTCGTGACCCCGCGCGGTCAGTTCGCGTTGCGCCAGCGTATCGCCGACGCCCGAGGACCTCGTAGGCCGAAAGCGTCATCGCTGCGCCGACGAGCGCAAGAGAGAACGGGATTCGACTGTACGGATCGAAGCCTCCTACGTGGGTGTGTCCTCCAAGCCACAACGTCTGTATCCCCTCGCTTGAGACGACCATGACCAGAATCGAAAGGGACAAAGAAAGCGCTCCGAGCCGAAGGGCTCCGGAGGTATCCGGCCGATCGACCGGATCGGGCGGGAGCAGACACAGGAGAGCAACGGGCAACAGTAGCGGGAATACCGCATGGGCTAGCAGGTACAGCAGCAACACGACGCCGTATGGGACGCCGATGAAGCCTGCCATGAGGCGCAGCCGAAGCCACTCCAGAACGGGCTCCATCAAGACCCAGCCGAACAGGCTGGTTCCAATCACAGCGAAGACTCTCGCGGGGAGCTGCCTTCTCTGTGCATTTGCGACGACGAGACCAACACCGACGACAACAGCACCGGCCGCGGCGCCGAGCATCCGGTCGCGCAGGAGCAAACGGAAGTCGCCGACGGGTCGAAGCCACGGAGGGAGAGAGAGGGCGATGATCGCGAGGGCCAGCGTGCTGGCGACGCCGCAGAGGATTCCGACCAGCTCGAACGCCAGCCTGCCGTCCATCGACCGTAGAGCGGCATGTCTATTCAAAACCGGCACTCTCTGTCGATCTCGTCGAAAGCACTATCAACGGAGGGCCTGTCATGGGACGACGCGAGGCCGCCGCACCGATGGACACCCTCGTGGAAAATCGTCCCAGAGAGCGGCCCACACTTGGGGTTCTGAAAGCTACCCGGCTGCAGCCAAACATCGAGCGCGCCGCCGGGCCCCTGACTGATGGGAGGTCCTCCACAGCAGTCGAGGTTGCCAGGGGCACAGTCCTTGCTACATCGGACCGTGAAACCCTGTCGGCACATTCCGAACACGCAACCCAGAAACCCGAACGGGGATCGTGGGTTCATTGGAGAAAGGCCCGAAGACCCCGACAGCTTGCGAATGGCGTTGCGGCATCCGGCGGGCAGGTTGGCCGAGCCCGGCATCAGCGCTCGGCAGACTGCATTCGCACCGGCCTGGATACCGGCAGTAGGCCACGGGACCGGCGGGCGATCCGCGATGAAAGTCGGACATAGTCCGCTACAAGTCGCTGCGTCCACCTGAAGGAGCCCCGTCGGGTCAATCTGCGTTACGGGTCTCGAGGCCGCGTATGAGAAGAGATGAGGAGACGCTTGGAGCCCAGCTGGATCCCCCTGCGAATACTGCCCGAGGTCCGGCCGGTACCACCGGAAGACGTTGTAGAAGCGGGCTGGCGACGTGGACCGCTCCTCCTGCCCCGGGAACCGCAGCGGCTGGTGGTCGGACGCCGTACCGGCCCGGTACCCGTACACGTTCCCGAACGGCTCGTGCTCCACGCGCCACGTGATCGCTCCGGCGGCGTTCGTCTGGAGCAGCGGCGTGCCGAGGTGGTCCGTGACGGTGTAGCGAAGGGCGACGCTGTCGCCCACCTTCTCCTGCGCGACCGGCTTCCCGCCGAGCCACACGTATTCGTAGAGCGGTGCGAGCGTAGAGGTCGCACTGGTCGTCTCGGCCAGGAGCGACAGCTCCGGCG
>Ga0209573_1001360_pt1 | contig 38677 bp, 26 predicted proteins | sample TNRBio252014_DNA_FD_185870 | JGI IMG/M metagenome (GOLD analysis project Ga0209573, IMG submission 185870) | Wastewater treatment Type I Accumulibacter community from EBPR Bioreactor in Madison, WI, USA - TNR Reactor_6/25/2014_ DNA (SPAdes)... | ecosystem: Engineered > Bioreactor > EBPR >...
TGTAAGCAATGACGACGACTGCGACGACAGTGACCCGCTGGAAAAACCGGGCCAGACCTGGTATGCCGACCTGGACAACGACGGCTACGGCAGCGGCGTCACGCAGGTTAGTTGCCTGCGCCCCGGCGGCCACAAAGTAGCGGTCGAGCTTGCCTCGACCACGGGCGATTGCAACGACAACGACGAAGACATCAACCCGGCCGCTGCGGAAATCTGCGACGGTATCGACAACAATTGCAACAGCTCCATAGACGAAGGCGTACAAACGACTTATTACGAAGATGTGGACGGCGACGGCTTCGGCGACCCCAATAGCTTTACGATGGATTGCAGCCCTCCCACGGGTTATGTAAGCAATGACGACGACTGCGACGACAGTGACCCGCTGGAAAAACCGGGCCAGACCTGGTATGCCGACCTGGACAACGACGGCTACGGCAGCGGCGTTACGCAGGTTAGTTGCCTGCGCCCCGGCGGCCACAAAGTAGCGGTCGAGCTTGCCTCAACCACGGGCGATTGCAACGACAACGACGATGACATCAACCCCGTATCGCCGGAAATCTGCGACGGTATCGACAACAATTGCAACAGCTCCATAGACGAAGGCGTACAAACGACTTATTACGAGGATGTGGACGGCGACGGCTTCGGCGACCCCAATAGCTTTACAATGGATTGCAGCCCTCCCACGGGTTATGTAAGCAATGACGGCGACTGCGACGACAGTGACGCCCTGGAATTCCCGGGCCAGACCTGGTATGCCGACCTGGACAACGACGGCTACGGCAGCGGCGTTACGCAGGTTAGTTGCCTGCGCCCCGGCGGCCACAAAGTAGCGGTCGAGCTTGCCTCGACCACGGGGGATTGCAACGACAACGACGATGACATCAACCCGGCCGCCACGGAAATCTGCGACGGTATCGACAACAATTGCAACAGCTCCATTGACGAAGGTACGTTGACCACCTATTACAGGGATATGGACGGCGACAGCTACGGCAACCCGTCGAATACGACACAGGCGTGCAGCCAACCCACGGGTTATGTAAGCAATGACGACGACTGCGATGACAGTGACGCCCTGGAATTCCCGGGCCAAACCTGGTACGCCGACCTGGACGACGACGGCTACGGTAGCGGCGTTACGCAAGTTAGTTGCCTGCGCCCCGGCGGCCATAAAGTAGCGGTCGAGCTTGCCTCGACCACGGGGGATTGCAACGACAACAACGATGATATCAACCCGGCAGCCGCAGAAGTGTGCGACGGCATCGACAACAATTGCAACGGTCTCCTAGACGCAGCTGACCCCAACCACATGGACATTACGCCTCCATCTCCAATATGTTTCAATGCGACAGTTTATGTGCAGGGGGACGGTGTCTATATATTACAACCTGAAGATGTACTCAATTTCCAGGCTTCTACGGATAACTGTGGCGCAGTCAGTGTGTTCGCCATGAACCCTCCCATAGTTAGTTGTGATCAAGTGGGCCAGACAATCCCCGTACTTGTTACTGCCTCTGACGGCAAGGACAACAAAACGGACTGTATCGCCCAGGTAACAGTAGAACAGGGTACGGGGCTGCCCTCGAACTGGGTCGGCGGCGATATCGGCACTTCCGCCAATGGGGGTTCACAGTATTACCCTTGCAACAACAATGGGAATGGCAGCTTTACGCTTAGCGCGCAAGGTTATACAACCAATATCACTGATGTTCAGCATACGGTATACCAGTCCCTTTGTGGTGATGCAGAAATCATAGCGCATATAAACGGCCTTTTTCCCAACGGAGGTTGGGCCGGTATACAAATGCGGGAAAACGCTTCGCAGGGCTCCAAGAAATTTACACTCAAAACACAACTCAACACCTTCTTGAGGAGGGAAATCCGGACGGCAACATTCGGCCCCACGAATACATTGCAATCGCTGATCCCGGCCAGCCATACCTGGTTAAAATTAGAGCGTTTGGGCAGTAACTTCAGTGCATTTAGTTCGGTTGACGGGATTAATTGGGTTTTCCGGAGTACGGCATCTATTGCGATGAATGATTGTATCATGGTTGGGTTGTTTGTAGAAAGTATTAACAACACCACAATTAGCTCCGCCTCTTTTGACAATGTCGTTATTACAAACGGGTACTTGTGGCCCTTAATAGAATCTCCTACAGGCCTTACGCCACAAGAAGTCGTTACAGTGCCCAAAGTGAAGGTTTTTCCAAATCCCACAACCGGTCATGTAACACTCGACCTTACACATTTTGCAGGTGCGCCGATGCAGATTGATGTTTTCAACATCCAGGGGCAATTGTTATACTCCAAGGCGATTGAAATGACACAAGACCTGGAACCCATGGATTTATCGTCTTTAAAAAGCGGCATATACATGATTCAAGTTAAGCCGAAAGGCGCCCCAAGGGAGGTAATACGAGTAACCATAGATTAGTGAGCCATACTAGCGAGTTGAGGCATCCCAAATCTTGGTCCAGCTGAGGTTAGTGGATGCCTCAATTTTTTTATCAACCCCTCTTGAATATCTCTATATTTACCCCGAATATCACACAATTCAATGATCAACATCATTTCCTACAACCTCAACGGCATTCGCTCGGCTATCGACAAAGGATTATGGCAATGGCTTGCCGATAACTCTTTCGACGTCGTTTGCCTGCAGGAAACCAAAGCCCAGCCCGACCAGGTAGATATGTCGGAAGCCGAAAAACTGGGCTATCACCATTTTTGGCATTCTGCCGAAAAAAAAGGCTATAGCGGCGTCACTACGCTTACCAAACTAAGGCCCGACCGTGTGGTGGAAGGCTGTGGCATTCCCAAATACGACCGCGAAGGCCGCATTTTACGCACGGATTTTGGCGACTGGAGCCTGCTCAATTGTTATTTTCCTTCCGGCACTACCGGTGAAGAACGTCAGCAATTCAAAATGGAATTTCTGGCAGATTTTCACCAATGGATTCAGGAACTGCGCCGCGAAAGGCCCAAATTAATAGTGGTTGGCGATTATAACATCGCTCACCAACCCATAGACATCCACGACCCGGTTGGCAATAAAAAATCTTCCGGTTTCTTACCCGAAGAACGCGCCTGGATGAGCGAGTGGTTAAATGCCGGTTTTGTCGATAGCTTCCGCTATTTGAACCCCGACAAAGTGGAATACAGTTGGTGGAGCTTCCGGGCTAATAGCCGTTCAAAAAACAAAGGCTGGCGCATCGACTACCAAACAGTGACCGATACCCTGCGCGACCGCCTTCGCCATGCCGGCCACCTGGGCGATGCGGCGCATTCCGATCACTGCCCCGTATGGCTGTCTATCGACTTATAGCCTATGCATAAGCCCGTCGTCACAATCCAATTTGCAGACATAAAAACCATCGTACAGTTATCTGCCTCCATCCCGGAGTTTGATGCACCTTACTCTGCGGCAGAATTTCACCGGCGCTTGTCTGCAACGCCTAACCTGATCCTGGTAGCCTTTGCCGACGGTCAACCCGCCGGATTTAAGGTGGGGTATGCCAGGTCTTCAACCGTTTTTTATTCCTGGATGGGGGGCGTTTTACCCGCCTTTCGCCGCCTCGGCGTAGCCGCCACACTAGCCAACGCGCAAGAAGACTGGGCCAGGCAAAATGGCTATACCATGGTAGAACTCAAAACGCGAAACCGCTATAAAGCCATGTTGTGCTTTGCTTTAAACCGCGGATTCGACATAACAGGCATAGAAGTCAAAGATTCTTTACGAGAAATGAGAATTTTTTTACAAAAAAAGCTGTGATTATTATTTAATAATGCTATTATTGCACTAGCGAAACGTCGTTGTTTTCTTAATGAAATGTTAAATATTTGACATAGTGTGCTAAATACACTTATATTTGTTTAGCTTTGGCGCGCATTTGAAAATTTAAATGAAGAATGATTCATGCTTTTGAAATGCGCTATACGCACACAATGCAACTTCGCAATTTGTGCACGTTAAATTAAAAATACTTCTTGTATTAAAATATAACGTCGATAAAACTTTTTCGACGAATAAAGAGTTTTAAAGATAGTTTTCATTTGGTTTTTTGGGGTTATACAAGGGGCGATTGTCTAAAGACAGTCGCCCACTTTTTTTATACATAAACCCCTTTCCCTTTTTCCCTTTCTTTTGCTTGCTTCTCCCTACCTTTGCAGCGCTTTTATCACCACCAAGACAAAAAATCCATGTCTTCTACACGCATTCAATCGGCGCTTATTTCCGTATACTACAAAGACGGGCTGGAGCCCATCATCCGCGAATTGTCACGCCTGGGTGTCCGGCTTTTTTCTACAGGCGGCACCCACGACTTCATCCATTCTCTGGGCATCGCTGTAGAGGCAGTTGAAGACCTCACCGGATATCCTTCCATCCTCGACGGGCGGGTAAAAACGCTGCATCCAAAAGTATTCGGCGGTATACTTGCACGAAGAGAGGCCGACCACATAGCGCAGTTGACACAATATGATATACCGGCTATCGACCTGGTAATCGTGGACCTGTATCCATTTGAAGCTACCGTAGCGCAAACCAGCGACGAATCGGCGATCATCGAAAAAATCGATATCGGCGGTATCTCCCTCATCCGGGCCGCGGCAAAAAACTACCGCGATGTGGCTGTGGTAGCCTCCCGCGAGGAATACGGCAGCCTGCTGCAATTGCTTCAAAATAAAAACGGAGCCACGGAACTTGACGATCGCCGCGAACTCGCCCGCCGCGCTTTTGCCGTTACTTCGCACTATGATACGGCTATCTTTCAGTATTTTGACGGCGATCGCGGCGACCTGGCCTTCAAACAAAGCGTGCCAGGCGCCCTTCCCTTGCGTTATGGCGAAAACCCCCACCAACGCGGCGTCTATTACGGGAATTTCGATAGCGTATTCGAAAAATTAGGGGGTAAGGAAATTTCTTACAACAACCTGCTCGATATTGACGCGGCCATTGCTCTGATGGCAGAATTCAAACACGATGAGCCCACGTTTGCCGTACTCAAACACAACAATGCCTGTGGTATAGCTACCCGCGCAACAGTGCTGCAGGCCTGGCAGGATGCCCTGGCCGGCGATCCGCTCTCCGCTTTTGGCGGCATCCTGATCTGCAACCACCCGGTTGACGAATCTACCGCTGCGGCTATCGACCAAATTTTTTATGAAGTACTTATTGCCCCCCACTTTAGCCCAGAGGCTGCCGGCTTATTGCTGAAAAAGAAAAACCGCATCCTTCTGAAACTTAAAACATACCCGCAAAAGCAGCAAAACTTCCGCAGCCTGCTCAACGGAGTAATTGCCCAGGATGCCGACCTGCATACCGAAACCGAAGCCGACCTGAAAACGGCTACCCGGCGCTCGCCTTCCGGTTCAGAAATCAATGACTTGCTGTTTGCCAATATTTGCGTCAAGCATTTAAAATCAAATGGCATCGCCCTGGTGAAAAACAAGCAATTGGTAGGCATGGGCTGCGGCCAAACCTCCCGCGTGGACGCCCTCCAGCATGCCATCAACAAGGCCGGGCACTTCGGCTTTGACCTCAACGGCGCCGTGATGGCCTCCGATGCTTTTTTTCCCTTTCCCGACTGCGTAGAGATAGCCCACCAGGCCGGAATTACGGCGGTTATTCAACCCGGCGGCTCGGTAAAAGACCAGGAAAGCATCGACTATTGCAACGCACAAGACATGGCTATGGTGATGACCGGCTACAGGCATTTTAAACATTAAACACATGGATATCCATTCCAAGTTGCCCCATGTGGGCACGACGATATTCACGGTGATGTCGGCACTGGCCCAACAACACAATGCTATCAACTTATCGCAGGGATTCCCCAATTTTCCTACTTCAGAAGAATTGCACAGGCTGGTTTACGAGTACATGCAGAAGGGCTACAACCAGTACGCTCCCATGGCCGGGGCGCCCCTGCTCCGGCAACGCATCGCCGAAAAAATTGCCGGCATGTACGGCGCCGCCGTTGATCCCGAAAGCGAAATTACGATCACTGCCGGCGGCACTCAGGCGCTTTTTTCTGCCATCACGGCTTTTATCAGACCCCACGACGAAGTGATCCTCTTTGAGCCGGCCTACGACTCTTATGCCCCTTCGGTGGAAGTGAACGGCGGAAAAGTAATCCCTTACACCCTGCAAGCCCCTGGCTATCAGGTGGACTGGGAAAAGGTAACGCAATTGATCACGCCCTGCACGCGAATGATTATTATTAATACGCCGCATAACCCCACCGGTACGGCCATGAAGGCCGCCGATCTGGAAGCCCTTGAGCGGCTTACTGCCGGTACGAATATGCTGGTGCTCAGCGACGAAGTGTATGAACACCTTATCTTTGATGGGCTGTCGCACCAAAGTGTGTTGCGCTATCCCGGTTTGCGCGCACGCAGTCTGGCGGTCTATTCCTTTGGCAAAACCTTCCACCACACGGGCTGGAAGATCGGCTATTGCGTAGCGCCGCCCGAACTTACCGCCGAATTCAGGAAAGTTCATCAGTTTAATGTCTTTGCCGTAAATACCCCGATTCAATATGCATTGGCCGATTATATGGCTAACCCGTCCACATATTTATCCCTACCCGGTTTTTATCAGCAAAAGCGCGATTTTTTCTTACAAGCTATGCAGGGTAGTCGCCTGCGGCCCCTGCCATGTGAGGGTACTTATTTTCAGTTGGTCGATTACAGTGCGGTGAGCGACGAAGCCGACGTGCAGTTTGTGCGCTCGCTGATCACCGATGTGGGCGTGGCAGCCATACCTGTATCTGTTTTTTACAGCGGGCAGGCCCCCGGCGACCGCGTGATCAGGTTGTGTTTTGCCAAAACAGAAGAGACACTCAAACAGGCCGGAGAATTGCTCAAAAAAATATAATTCCGGTTTTTTCTTCAATCAGCCATCGGCGCAACATATTGAGTGCCTGCACCGAAGCTGCCTGAATGGTTTTGAGGCGATCGCGGCCAATCACAAACCGCTTCGTCGAGATGCGGCTCGCGTTGCCTACGGCAATCCACACGGTACCCACCGGTTTTTCGTCGGTGCCGCCCGACGGCCCGGCAATGCCGGAAATGGCCACGGCCACATCGACTCCCAGTGCGGCTACAGCGCCGTGCACCATTTCGATGACCGTTTCCGAGCTCACTGCGCCATGTTCTTGCAGCGTATCAGCGCTTACACCCAGGCGCTCCATTTTTATCTCATTTGCGTAAGCTATAATACTGCCCTTAAAATAGCCGGAAGCCCCGGGTATGGAAGTGATGAGGTGAGCCAGGTATCCGCCGGTACAGCTTTCAGCGGTGCCCAGCCACAGGCCCTGTTCGAGTAACATACGGCCTACCGCAGCCTCAAGCTGGTCATCCCCATGGCCGAATACTAATTCTGATAGCAAATCACTCAACTCGGCGGCTTTAGCATCTAACTCTGCATTGAGCTCGGCTTCATTTTCACCGGTGCCTGTAAGCCGCAGCCGCACCTGTCCTATGGCAGGTAAATACGCCAGTTTAACATGCGTAGGCAGGCTTCCTTCAAAATTGGCCAGGCGCTCGGCAATAATCGACTCGCCTTCGCCTACAGTGAGAATAGTGCGGTGGGCAATGGGCAAACCCGGAAAGCGCTCGCGAAGCCGGGGAATTACCTCGTTTTCCATGAGGTATTGCATCTCAAAGGGCACGCCGGGCATACATACGATCACCTTGCCTTCGTAATCAAACCACATGCCAGGGGCCGTGCCCATTTTATTGTGTAAAATGAGCGCATTGGCAGGCATAAAACACTGCCCTTTGTGGGCTTCGGTCATTTTGCGGCCCCATTTCTCCATCATACGGGAGATGCGCTCACAGGTAGGCTCGTGAAATACCATCTCAACGCCAAAAAAATCGGCCAGGGCTTTTGCCGTAAGGTCGTCTTTGGTAGGGCCCAGACCTCCGGTGATGAGCACCGCGTCGGCGTGCGCCAATGAATCTGCCAGTGCGCGATGAATATCGGCCACATCATCGCCTATGATGGCATTCCAGGTCACACGGGCGCCGTAGAGGTTGAGTTGTTGGGCCATCCAGGCCGAATTGGTATTTACCACCTGCCCGATGAGCAATTCATCGCCGATATTGATGAGATGTACTTTCATGGTTTCAAAATTGAAACCCAATGTCGGGAATTTTGCTTTGCCGGAACAGGTTTTTTTGCTAAATTAGGAGCGCAATAAAACATCAACAATGACACTGCAAGATCTTCAGCCCAAAGCATTGTGGAGCAACTTCGCCGCACTCAATGCCATACCTCGCGCTTCTAAAAAAGAAACCCGCGTAATTTCTTTTATGAAAAATTTCGGCGAGCAACTCGGTCTGCCCGTAAAAGTGGATAGCGTAGGCAATGTAGTCATCAAAAAGCCGGCTACTGCGGGCATGGAAAACCGCCCCACGGTGGTATTGCAGGCTCACCTCGATATGGTGCACCAAAAAAATGCCGACACGGTATTCGATTTCGATTCGGAAGGCATACGCAGTTATATCGACGGCGATTGGGTAAAGGCACAGGGCACCACCCTCGGCGCCGACAACGGCATCGGCGTAGCGGCAATCATGACGCTCCTGCAGTCCACTGATATCCCCCACCCGCCGCTGGAAGCGCTTTTTACCATCGATGAAGAAACCGGCATGACAGGCGCAGAGGGCCTCGACGCATCACTTTTGAGCGGCCACATTATGCTCAACCTGGATTCGGAGGAAGACAACGAGCTCACTATCGGCTGCGCAGGGGGCATCAATACTTTTACCAAGCTACGCTACCTGGAAGAAACACCTCCCATTGGCTCTACTGCTTTTGCGATAAGCATAAAAGGACTCAAAGGCGGGCATTCGGGTATCGAAATCCACCTGGGGCGCGGCAATGCCAACAAACTCATGACCAGGCTATTGTATCGCACCGGTAAAGCTTATGAGCTACGCCTCGCTTCGTTTGATGGCGGCAGCCTGCGCAATGCGATACCCAGAGAAGCGGTTGCACTGGTAACCACCACCCACGCCACTGATTTTCTTGCCGAATTTGAGCGCCGTAAAAACTATATCAAAGCCGAGTTTCACAGCATCGAACCCGATATGGCTATCGAGATCGCAGAGACGGCCATGCCTGCCAAAGTAATGTCCCCTTCCGACCAGGATAAGGCCCTACAAGCTCTATATGCCGTACCCAACGGCGTTTTTCGCATGAGTCCCGACATACCCGGACTGGTAGAAACCTCCTCCAGCCTGGCCCGCGTCATCATCAAAGACGGCGAATTTACATCCCAAAGCCTGCAACGCAGTTCGGTGGAATCCGGCAAGGAAGATATCGTCAATGCGGTCGCAGCCGCGTTTGAAGCTATAGGCGCCGAGGTTTCTAATGATGGCAGCTACCCCGGCTGGGCGCCCAACCCCGATTCAAAGGTATTGCGCGTCATGGAAGGTTTGTATGCCGACTTGTTTGGCGAAAAACCGCATGTGGCCGCTTGTCACGCCGGGCTTGAATGCGGTATTATCGGTAAACACTACCCCGGCATGGATATGATTTCGTTTGGGCCTACGATTAAACATCCGCACTCGCCCGACGAGAAAGTGCATATTCCATCTGTCGAAAAATTCTGGAGGTATTTGCAGGCTGCATTGCAGCGTATGAATTAAGCTGGAGGCGGCTCTTGGGCTGAGGGCCAAACAAATTATCAGCTTTTTCATCCGCAAAGCCGGGCTAAAACTCCACCCGGTAACTCAATATCGGAATGATCCCCAACTGCCGCTTTACCACAATCGCTTTTTGCTGGCTGTCGTAATAGCTGAAGGCTGTATTTGGAGTATTCGTAGCGTTTTGGATGTCGAGATAAAGCGTGCTGCTGGACTTGCGTTTTTGCCATTGCAGGTACACGCGCAAGTCGAGGCGGTAATAGTCGGGTTGTTTGAGGCTAAAGGCTTCAGTGTCGAGGTAGACGGTAGTTGCCGTGGCTGCTGAGGCTTCGGCGTCGATGGGGGTATCGCGGAAACCGCCGGCGTAAGCCAGTCGGGCATTGGCGCCCAAGGTGCGCTCTCCGCGGCCTTCGCGCTGCTTTTTCCACTCGCGGCCGGCAGTGGCATTAAAAAGGTAGTTGCCGTTGTAGCGCGTATTGCGCCACTGGCCATCAGCGGCGCGGTATTGGGAGTCGTAGAGGGTGGCGTTGAGCAGGTAATACCAGCGCCCGGTGAAGAGCTGTTGCCAGTTGAGTTCGAGGCCGACATTGCGGCCTTGACCTTCGTTGGCGAGGGGGAAAGCCACCGTGGTTTCTACCAGATTGAGGGCTGAAAAAGTATTGTTTTCGGCTATCGCAATGGGCACATCGTAGAGTTGCTGATAAAACGCTTCGACACGCAAGGCGCCCTGGTTCTGTAATTTGTGTTCAAAACTCAATACCAGGTGATGGGCACGGGTGGGTTTGAGCTTTTCGTTGATTTCGGAGCTAAAGTATAGCTGCGGCTGTTGTAACTGGCTGTGCAAACCGTAACTCAAGGCCAGCGTTTGGCGAGCAGTGGGCGTCCATTCCGCCGACAGGCGCGGTTCTATGGCGCCCGTGCCGTTAAAATCAAAATACAGGCCGTGCAAGCCCGCATTAATTCGCAAGCGTCTACCCACCTGGGTTTGCCAATGGGCGTAGGGTTGCAGTAATAAACCTCCACCGATGCCCAGGGCCAGCGTGTCGGACTGCATAGCCGAGAAAATATCGTACCCCTGCCTGCTAGCCATGATCCCTGCCCGCAGGCGGCTGCCTGCGCCTAATTTGCGAGTATAAAAGCTGTGCAGCGATAACTTGGACTGGCCGTATTCGTCCGATTCGAGGCGTTGGGGGGCCAGTTTATCGTCAAGGCGGTCGCCGTAGCGGTCGCTGTCAAGCGCTGAGATGGCCAGCACGGTGCGCCAAACGCCTTGTGCGCCCACGGGAGTAGTGTACGAAGCGCCCAAGGTGCCCATGCGCGAGCGGAAAGTGATGTCGTAGCGGTCTTTCTGGAATTCCCACAAGGTTGAATCGCGCTGGGCTTCAAACAGGTTTTCGCTGAGGCCGCCCACGCCGAAGAGGGTCCACTGGCCGCCCTTTTGCGAAGGAAAAACGAGATTAAAAGAAAAATCTTGAAAGCTGATGGCCTCGTCGCCCAATTCCAATCCCATCGCGCTCAGCAAACCGAGGGTGGAGTAGCGGTAGTTGACGAGGTACGAGGCGCCCGATCGGCGGGCCAGGGGGCCTTCGGCGGCCAGGTCGAGGCCGATGAGGCCGGCCTGGGCAGTAAATTCGTGGTGCTGGTCGTTGCCGCGGCGCAGCCGCATATCCATCACGCCCGAAAGGGCATTGCCATAGCCGGTGGGGAAAGCGCCAGTATAAAAGTCGGAGGCTGCCAGCAGTTGCGCGCTGAGCATCATCACGCCGCCGCCGTTGGCGGTCACTCGGTCGCTGAAGGTGCCGGCATTGGGCGTGTGGTTGGGGTTAACGATATCTACGTCCTCCAGTCGCCATAGTAACCCGTTGGGCGAATTCCCCCTGATGGCGATACCGTTGGCCTGGTCATTGTCGGAGGCGACGCCGGCAAAAGCCATGGCGAGGCGGGCGGGGTCGAAAAAGGTGGCGGGGAAACGCAGGGTTTCTTCTACGGTGAGGGTGCGCACCGTAGGGCAGTAGCTGCGGGCGTCGCTGCGGGGCGCGCGCACTACGATTTCCGACAAATCGGCGGATGCTTCCTGCAAGGCGAAGTCGAGCACGAGTTCTTTGCCGGACACCACGACAACCTCGGCCACCAGCAGGCTTTGATAACCCAGATGGGCCACCTGCACGCGATAGCGCCCCACCGGCACGCGTTCAAAGCGGTAATAGCCGGCGCTGTCGGCAGCGCTGCCCAATGAGGCGCCGGGCAGCGCTACCGTAGCCCCCGCCAGGGGCTGTCGCGTATCGGCGTCGGTGATGCGACCGCGAATGGTCTGCGTGAGCGTTTGCGAAAAAGCGTCTCCGCACGCGAAGGCGGTCAGAATAACAAGAAGCAGCAGTTTGTTCATCATGCAGGTACAAATGCGTGTTTACTACGCCTGCAAAGATACTTTCTAATCTCCATTAATCTGCTTCAACATCTTGCGGGCGTTATCGCCCACGCTACCTTGGGGGTCGAGTTCAATGGCTTTGTTGTAGAATTCGATGGCTTTTTCCTTTTGTCCGGCGCGCCAATGGGCTTCGCCGAGACTATCCCAGGCATTGGCCGATTTGGGAAAAAGCTGGGTATTGAGTTGAAAAACGTAGATAGCGGCGTCGAACTGCTTGTCTTGCAGTAGGTCATAACCCGAATTGTTTATTTCTGTTTCGAAATCGACAAAGCGGTAACGGGGGTCTTTTACCATTTTCTGGGCTTCGGATTGAAGCAGTTCCATTTTTTGTTCCGCAAATAACCCCCGCAAGTAGCTCATGGGGTTCAATACCATATCGTGGCCGGAAAAGCTAAGCGCCATATCGAGCACAGGGTCGCGGTTGGAGCGATAGTCGTCGAAGCTCATATCCACGGCCACTTGTGGCGCCAGCCAATCGGCGTTTTCCCATTGGGGTTTGTCCTGCCACCAGGCAAAAGACAAGTACACCGGCATCTTGCTTTTTGGCAATTCCACCCGGCGGTTGTCGCCATAAAAATTGATATTTTCGGAGGTGGGTTCGCCCACAAAAATCGCATTGGTATAGTTGTGCAACTCATTGACCAGGTTCTGACAGGCCGAAAAAGTGCGCCTACCGATGATCACGAATAATTTGCCGGGTTGATTGATTTTTTTGGTGCGAATAATACCGGTCACGATAGGTTTGTTTTTGTAGTTATTGCCGCCGCCGTTGAGGCGCACGTCAATCACTAATTTTTCCACGTCATTTTTTTCAATAAAATCAAAAACGCGGTCGTAAAAAGCCGGTATATTTTCCTGCGGGTCGTCTTGTATTTGGCTATGCCGCACGTACACCGTTTTCGACTCGGGCAGGTACTCGTAATAATATATTTTATCAAAATTTTTAAGATAAAGGGGTGTAGCATTTTGATCGCGCACGCTTACCCAATCCTTTTCCGGATTGACAAACCCGTATTTTCGCGGAAAGCGGTACGATTCAACCGCCGTGATCGTGTGCTCGAAAGATTTTCCGTCGCGCTCCAGCGTCAAAGTAATCGCTGACTTCAGCGTTTTGGTAATTTTCTGCGCGTGCAATGCTTCGGGTACGGCCAGAAAATCGAGGCTATAAGCTTTAAAGTATTGGTCGTTTTCAACAGGCACCAGGGGTCGGACGGCTTTCAACGCTTCTTCGACCGGCATACCTTCGATTTTGAGCACTTTGGCGCCCACTACTTTTTCGTAGTCTTTGTGCGCCCCTTCGATATACACACCGTCGCTAAACCAATACAGATTGATAGGCAAAACATGAAATTTGACGGGTGTTTCCCGCCACCCAATATCGGTATGCCCGTATTCAAAGGAAGACACAATGCGCCCAAACCCGGCGACGATTTCGTGGGCCTGCAATTGGGGGATCTCCTGATAGAGTTTCTCTACCGAGGCGTCAAATTTTTCAGCGGTCGTTTTTTTAAATAAAAAAGCATAATCCTTGTGCACCGTTTCCTGCAAAAACCGCAGGTCGGCCTGCCAGTCGGCAGATGTAAGGGCAGTTTGGGCAAAAATGCCGTTTACAATAAGGCAAGCGAGAAGGAGTAAGGCTGTTTTTTTCATAGTCGGGAGGTTTTTTATAGAAAAAGAGGGTGTTTTTTCAGAGAGGTTGCATTTTTTGTGAAATCGCGCGTCATAAGCAAAAAGTATTATTAAAAATTACATAACCATTTGAATATATGTATATTTGATAAGCGAATAAACCGATTTACCTGTACCCGGTAGTAAGTGACGCCTGGCGCCCTTCCGCTCATATCGTCAATGATGAACGATGCGCAATACCGAACCCTGTTTCAATGCGTCAAAGGCGGCAAATGCGTGCTTGTGGTAGGGCCCGATTTATATCGCGTAGAGGGCCGGCCGTTAAACCGGGCCATGACGGAATTCCTCGCTTCGCGTAATCCCGACGAAATCGATTTTTACGATTTTAAAGACGAGCTGTTTTATTTTAAAGGAGAAGACAAACGCGTTTCCAAAAATGCGGTGTATTATAATCTCCAGGAATTTTATGAAGGCACGCCCCCCGGCGAATTGCACGAACAAATTGCCCGCATCCCCTTCCCGCTGATCGTCAACTGCGCGCCCGACCTCATGTTGGCCAATGCATTCGAAAAACAGCGCATCGCCCATGAATTCCGCTTTTACAATAAAAGTCTGAACCCCGATAGCGCTAATACGTCTTTTGCCGAAGAAGAAGGCTTTGACGCCGTACCGGAATACCCGCTGGTATACAACCTGCTCGGACATATCGGCTACGAAGAATCGCTGATCCTCTCGTATCCCGATTTATTCGACTTCCTCTACAATGTTTTCGGGCGCAACAACCTGCCGCAATCGCTCCGGCATGTGCTTGATATCCAGGACGACCAGGATCGCAAAAACTACCTCTTCCTCGGCTTTCAATTCAACAAGTGGTACCTGCAGATGATCCTGCGCCTGCTCAATGCCCAGGCCGGTATGCAGCGTTTTGTTTTCAGCGAAGGCATCGGCGCCCTCGATAATGCCATGCCCGCTAATGATAATACCGACCGTGGATTTTTTTATATCAAAAATTATTTTACTTTAAAAGTTTTCGACGAGGCGCCGGCAACCATTCTGCAGCAGCTTTACGCCGATTGCGAAAAAGAAGGCCTGCTGCGGCCAACCGATACGCTCGACCGGCAAAAAAGCGGCGCTTTGTCTGCCGACAAACCCCTTAGCCTGCAGTTGGAGGAAATGGTGGCCAATAACAAGATCACCCAGGCGCTCCAGGAGATGACCCGCTTTTTCAAAGAAAACGGACAAACCCAGCTCGCCTCCGATACCGTGATGCAATCATCCATGTACAACGACCTCCTGCAACTCGAGCGCAAAGGCTCGCTGTACGTGAGCGAACGCTGGGTACAGAAAAGCAAAATCACCAATGCGCTGATGGATTTTATCGAGGAAATTCGCAAACTGGAAAATACCACGGCTGCATGAGATACCGGTATCCAGGCATACAATCCTTCAGCCAGGAAGACGAAGCCCTGTTTTTCGGTCGCGCCCAGGACGCCGAGAAACTCTACCGGCTGCTGCGCCTCGAACAAATGGTCGTGCTTTACGGTAAATCGGGTTACGGCAAAAGTTCGCTGTTGCAAGCCGCCGTATTGCCCCGGCTGAAGCGCGAAACGGCATTTACGGCCATCCCCGTGCGGTTTTACGCCTACAACCCCAACGACGAGGCCGCGCTTTTGCCCCTGCAGCGCACCATTGCCGCCATCCGCAGCGTCATGCCGGAGGCAGGGCGCGACAACTACCTCGACAAGCTTATCCCGCACGAAAATTCGCTCTGGTACAGCCTCAAGCAGGTACAGTCCGCAGGGCCCGCCCCGCAGTCCAAATTCGTACTGGTCTTCGACCAATTCGAAGAAATATTCACCTACCCCGAAAAAGCGATCTTGCAGTTCAGGGCCCAACTCGCCGGCATGCTCTACGTGCAAATCCCGCAGAACTTCCGCAGCAAATTCAACCGCGACCGCGGCGCACTGAGCCCCGAAGAAACCGCCTTGTTTTTCACCGACCTGGAGGTGCGCGCCCTGTTCTCCATCCGCTCCGACTACATGCACCTCATGAACCGCCTGAAAGACTACCTGCCCCAGATACTGCGCAACTGCTACGAACTCGACGCCCTCACGCGCGAGCAGGCCCGCGAGGCCATTGAAGAACCGGCCCGGCAGGAGCGTGCGGGTTACTCCCCCGCTTTTGCCTACGCTCCCGACAGTCTCGACCTGCTGCTCAACTACCTCTCCAACGACGGCAAAGAAAAAATCGAAAGTTTCCAGCTGCAGTTGATCTGCCAGCACATCGAGCGCGAATGGGTCGTCGGGCGCAACGACCGCCGCATCGAAGCCGCCGATTTCGGCGCCACTGCTGAAGAACGTCGGGCGCAACTGCGCGACATCAACCGCAACTACTACAATACCTGCATCGCCAAGCTGCCCGAAAACCAGCAGTCCGTTGCCCGCCTCATCGTAGAAAACGAACTCGTTACCGCCGAAGACAAACGCCGCATCACCGCCGACGGCGGCATGCTCGTGAGCCGCTACCGGAGCGCCGGCGCCACCGAAGCGCTATTGGAAGCGCTGAAAAACACCTACCTGTTGCGGGCCGAAACCACCCCTCGCGGCACTGCCTACGAATTGAGCCACGACGCCCTCATCGAGCCCATCCTGAAAGCCCGCGGTGAGCGGGAAGTCCAGGAGGCCCGGCAGCGCCAACTGGCCGCCCAAAAAGCTGCTGAGCGCAAGACACGGCGGCTCATTGCCCTGGGCGTATTAGCCCTCGCCGTCGCCGCAGGCGCCGTCGTATTCGCCTTATGGGCCTGGCGCCAAAAACTGGAAGCCGACACCCAACGCAAAGCAGCCGATACGCAGCGGCAACTCGCCTACAGCAAAGCCCTCGAAGCCCAGCGCAACCTGGAGGGCTTCTACAAAGCCAAAGCCGCCGAAGTACAGGTGAAAATAGACCAGTTGGAACAACGCGGCGACGAGCTCATCGCCACCGGCAACCCCGAGCCTGCCCTCTTCCTCTACGAGCAGGCCGACTCGCTGGCGCGGGACAGCCTGGTGCGCAACTCCATGCAAAACACCCGCAAACGAATACGACAAAAAATCCGGCAACACCAACCTGAGCAACGATGAAAACCCAAGTACTCATCATCTTGCTGGGCCTTTGCTGTGTCAGCGTCAAGGCTCAGAACTGCGACAAAATCGTGCAAAAAATCGAAGTCGCCTACCGCGCCGGCCGCCTCGACGAAGCCCTCACGCAAATACGCGCGCTGCGCGCCTGCGACGTATCGGAGCAGGGCAAAAAACTCGCTGATACCTGGACCGAAAAAGTGTACAAAAGCGTACAAGCGCAAAAAGACCTGGCGCAAAGCAGTCTCACAAAAGCCAACCGCCTCATCCGCCACTTCAACTTCGACGACGAAAAAACTGCTTGGGCCTACAGAGACGGCCTCTTCGCCGTCATCGACCGCAATGGAAATACATTGACGGATTTTATGTATGAAAACCCCGAGCCGTTTAACAACGGCGTAGCTATTGCGGGGATTAACAATCAGTATGTGTTTGTGAATGACAGGGGGGAGGAGGTGTCGGAGCGGTATGATTATTTGATATTGACAGTAGGGGGATATTATTTGGGCAGGATAGAAAATGAACAATGTATTTTAGATAATAAAGGCAAGGTAATATTCGACAAATTGGGAAATTTTGTCAATGGTTATATAAAAGTTAGACTTAACAATAGATGGGGATTTATTGACAGTAATATCAGCACTGTAATCCCCCCACAGTTTGATGCTATTGGTGATTTTTACGAAGGATTGGCTAAAGCTAAATTCGATAATAATTGGGGATTCATTGATACTTCAGGAACTTTTATTATTTATCCTTTATATTTTGAACCATCTGATGTTGTAGACAATTATGCAAGAATCGAGAATGAAATTTATTTTATTGATCGAATTAAGAAAAAAGCTATTTGTTGTAAAAGCCCTGAAGATAAAAATACTATCTATACGTTTTTGAAAGGATTTCATGAAGGTCTTGCTGGAGTAGGGATATATAATTTTCATAAACAAGATCTTAGCTGGGGATATATTGACTCAACATGGAAGATTACTATTCCTCCAATATACGATAATGTCAGTAATTTTGAACAAGGCTTGGCATGGGTAGAAAATAATCCAGGAAAATGGGGGTTAATTAATAAGTTTGGCCAATATATAATTGATCTCGAATATGAAGATCTTGTTTTTTTTAGTGAGGGTTATGTCGGTGCGAGAAAAAATAATAAATGGTGCATAATAAATCCAGTTGGAAAAATTGTAGCCGATTGCATTTTTGACAATATAAAGGAACTGCAAAAGGGGATTTTTGGATATAAACAAGGAGACAAATGGGGGGTAATAAATAAAGAAGGGTATATATTATCTATCCATCAATATGATCAAATTTTTTTATTTTCAGAAGACTTATATTTGGTAAAAAGTGAAAACAAATGGAAAGTAATTGACAAACGAGCAAGTGAAATTGTTCAACACGTATTTAGTGATGAACCTTTGTTTATTGGCAAAGATAGTCTTTTGTCGATTGCTTCTTCTGGTAAATATGGTTACATTGACAAGTATGGACGTGTTCTAATTCAACCTAGATACAATTATGGATTCAGTTTTAAAAATGGTTTTGCGCAAATAGAATTAGCTGGGAAATATGGAATTATTGACACACGTGGTCAGGTCATTATTGAACCTCAGTATGATAATATTTCAGATATTAATAGCAATAGAGTATGGGTGAAAAATAATGGTAAGTGGGGGCTTATCGATATAAGTGGTCAGGTCATTATTGAACCACAATATGATGAAATTTCAGATGTTATTAATGATAAATTATGGGTGAAAATTAATGACAAATGGGGACTTATTGATATTAATGGACGTGTTATTATTAAATCTAAATATCAGGATTTTTTAAATGACACCAATAATAGGATATGGGTGAAAATAAATAACAAATGGGGGCTTATTGATGTTGATGGGCAAGTCCTTATTGAGCCTTTATATGATTATTTTAGTTGTTTTGCAGAAGGGATTGCAGGAATTAAAATAGGACAATATTGGGGTTTAATTGATGCTATAGGCAATGTAATTAGTCCTCCACAATATGAAAGTTATTTGGCATTTAGAAACGGCCTCGCATGTATAAAAAAAGATAACAAATGGGGATGGATAAACAAAAAGGGCGATTTGGTTATAAGGGCCGAGTTTGACGACACAAGGAGTTTTATTAACAATGTAGCACTTGCAAAAAAAGGATATAAATGGGGACTAATTGATGTTAACGGAAATTTTATTACACCTTCATTATTTGATGAAATTATTATTATTTCTGAAAGTATTATTGGGGTGTTAATAGATTATAAGTGGGGTGTGATAGATTGGGCAGGAAATTATATCGTCAACCCCAAATTCAACCTCATTGAGCCGCCAATAAATGGATTGGCGACTATTCGGGATAAAGGAATGGGTAAAATAAATATGAATGGAGATATAGTTGTTCAGCCAAAGTATGACAATACACTTGTTATCTGGGGCGATATAGTTGAAGTTACTGTGGGGAATAAGAAAGGCCTCCTCGACACCCTCGGCCGCGAGCTCCTCCCCTGCCAATACCAGCTTCACCGCTGCGGTTACCGCCTCTACCTCCTCGAACAAAACGGCCGCTACGGCCTTTTCGCGCCGGATTACGGCGTGCGCATCGAGCCGGCCTACGAAGAACTCGGCTTTGTGGACGAAGAATTCGGCTGGATCCGCGCCCGCAAAAATGGGAAATGGGGCTGGGTGGACAAAACCGGCAAGGTGAAAATCCCCTTCCGGTTTGACGCTGCGGCGCCGTTTAAAGACGGCAAAGCGCGGGTGTTGCGATTGCCGTATGAAGAGACGTTTTATATCAATGAGAAGGGGGAGATGATATTGGGGGAGTGAAAATTGCAAAATCCGAATAACGCAAAAACAGGCATGCAAACCGACGATATTTTAGACGACGACTTTTCCCAACTCATCCAGGAATATCTCATGGAAAAAGAAGGGATAGTATGGCGGGGAAAACCGCAATCCCAATTCACCGTCACCCTATTAGAATTTGACGGGTACTTTGACGTCATGACAGGACCCTCAAGCGTAATCGGTTATGTTTTTGGCGGCATGGCCATAGGCGGATATTATTTTTATACAAAAGCAAATTGGACTGGATTTGTTTTAACTATGCTAATTGGAATAGCCATTATTCTATTCCCGGATGTTATAAAAAACATCAGAAAGAAAAATACCCGGTACGCATTTACCAAAAACAGGATTTTTTTCAAGTTATGGAGGTGGGGAAAGCGTAGTATTCACTTCATCGACCTGGCGGATATTGAAAAGATCAGTTATCAGGAATACAAAGACAAAAGCGGCGTCGTCCACTTTATGTCCGGTAAACCATTCGGCTTTCATACCTACGATTTTCTCACTGGAAGAAAAAGAGATTACCCCACCTTTGAGATGGTGCCAAATGTGATTGAGTTGACAGAGCGGCTGGAGGAGTTGAGGAAGGAGAGAGTGCGGGGGAAGGTATAGGGAAGGACTGGACATACCGCACGCCGGTTGACATGATGCAAACAATAACCGGTACTTTACAATCTCTTCTTTTCCTCCGCTAATCAGATCGAACAGTACATTATGGAAAAAATTTCGACAAGATAAACTTTAGTTTCCCCAGATTGATCCTTTCTGAATGCTTGAAGGAATATTCGATGGCTTTTTTTTGGTCATCAGTCATTTCTTCAGGCATACAATCATGATAGTTCATAATATTTCGCCAAGGCGGGTCATAAGTGACTCCATTGATTATCACGGTTCCTCCCGGACAATTCAAAGAATACGTCGGAGCACATTAATCTGTATCCGGATTGGTGTCATGAATGTCATCATTTGGGTACTGGTCATTACCACCCTTGATATCGCCGTCTGTATTAGAAGCTATCTTAAAACTGCCGAAGCAGGATAATAATGCAAGCAAGCTTTAAAAACCCTTCGAAGTTAACTTGGTAATATTAATGACGGATAATGCATCTTCTGAAATTTTGAATCCAGGCGAAAAGACATTCGATTTTCCAACATTTTCGGTATCGGCGCAATTTTCGGCCATCCTGCGTGCTTGGCTTGACTCGGTTGCTTCGATGTGGAGCAATCATTTCAATGCCGTAGTCTGTTTCCATTTTTTCATCCAGGGTATCGCTGTCATAGGCTCTGTCGCCAATGAGCTTTTCAGGAATTTGGTCAATGAAGCGGGCTTCAAGGGTTTGCTCGACCAAGGTTACTTCGTGGGGGCTAGCCTATCCCGTATCGATGGCGATTGGAAGACCAGCAGCGTCTGCAATTGCCATGATCTTGGAGCCCTTGCCGCGCTTAGTTTTGCCAACACTTGAGCCCCTTTTTTTGACGGTGCGAAGGAACCGTCTACAAACATTCTTTGACATCGATTTGCCCGCGTTCCAAAAGGTCCTGCGCCAAGGCTTGAAGTGCCAGTTCAAAAATCCTCTGGTCAACCCACTCCTGATAACGCCGGTGGCAGGTTTAATAGGGAGGGTAACGCTCTGGCAGATCCTTCCATGGAGCTCCTGTACGCAGAATCCAAAGGATTCCGTTAAGCACTGCCCGGGCATCTTGGCGGGGACGACCCGTTCCTTTATAGGGTGTTTCAAATACTGGTGCCAATTGATCCCATTGAGCTTCAGTTAGGTCCATCTTTTTGAACCTAAAGTTCAAATTTATTTCGCGTTATGTCAATATTGAGTTTTGAGATAGTTTCTAGTTCTCATGCCCAAAACTTGACGGCGTGAAGTATATATACTATTATTTCTAATTAGTGGTCGAAGAATAGGACATCAGAGCGGTTCATTATAGCATTGAATATACTGGGGTGCATTCAAGCCAAAAGAGAAGTCATTCCGAGCTTTGGACTTATTAATTCTCAAATCGTTAAATATGCATTAATAAGCGTTTTGTTTTAATTCCGAATACAGTGACTTTATCGCTTGCAGTTGTCTATCGGTAAATATAAAATCACTTTGTAATGAGCCAAAGTTACCATTATATCTATTATCTAAATCAATAGCATGTACATACATCTTTTTTGCCTCTTTAACATAATTTAACAAATAAAGGCTTATGCTTGCACCACAATATGATAAGGCATCATCAGGGTGATATTCAATGCTGATTAAAAAGTTATTATAGGCTGAAATGTAATCGCGTTGATCAAAATAAACCCATGCTAAATTTCCGTATGCATCTATCATGCCTAAATCGATCGATTTTGTTAAATCTCGTAGCGCATTTTGGTTTTGCCCTTTACAATTGTAAGCAGTACCTCTTCCAAAATAGGCATCCGCCGATTCTGGATCTAATTCTATTGCTTTTGTAAAATGATAAATAGCCTTGTCATAATCTTTTAAATTATCTACGTAGTTTGCGCCCAATTCATAATGCTCGTCATATGTTAGTTTCCTTTTTTCCAATTTATTGTCCAAAAATTGATTGCTTGGTAATATATCGTATTGTTTGTTATCGATTGTTTTTAACGAATTATCGTGGTTTTTCAAAACAATAGCTGCCCCTAAGAGTGTTAAACAAAAGAGGATTGTCATCCAGCCTTTTACGGAAAGATTAAAATTATTATTGACAATTTTATCATCGGTAATATTTTCAATATTCTTGTCGCCTTGTATGTTGTCTCCTTGCCCTGAATGGAATTGCTTCTGTTTCATAGATTTTTGTTTATTTTGCTAAAAATTCATAATATTATCGCCCTGTCCACTGTGATTTTGTGTGTATTGATTCTTTTCGACTTCTTCGAAAATCATGTCAAGTTCTCCCTTGACGTCCGCACTGGTGCGAGAAGCTTCTTGGATTTCGCCAACTAAACTTAGCAAGGCAAATCTAATTTTATTTTTTGCCAAATCAGCCTCTTCAAAATTAACAATTCCCATTCTTATCTGACTCATAATATCGTTAAATCTTGCTGATTGCAGGATAACTTGATCAAGTTTCGGGCTGTTTTTCAGGAGATTACTCAAAAGTGAAATTGCGCCTTGTAGGTCATCTTTTCCAATTAAATCCCCAATTTGTTCTGAAAAATTATTGATATTCACGGCTTTTATATTTTTGATTGTTAGTTATCTCCACAGCACAGGCTAAGACATTCAAAACCAACTTCAGGGAAACCACTGTAGCTTCTCTGCTTCGCATTATCTCAGCGCCAATATATATTTCTGTAAATTGCTCCCGAACCTCCAACATCAGGCGCCCCATTCCCCCCTTCAAATCTGCTGCCATCTCCAATAATAACTGCTGATTCTGCCGCAACTTCAACTCCTGGAAAACCTGCTGTTGACATATTCCAGTCTTCAACCAGCAAGTTTTCCAAAAAGATCATATTTTCATAGCCATCAATACGTATCCCATTGGCTTCGTAATTAGTGACACGAACATTTGTAGCCTGAACTTTTACCCTATTCGTTTCGATCCTAAGCCCTACAGGGGCTCCCTGCCTTCCCTGGGTAGTCCAATTAGTGATCTGCCCTGTAGTGCCCTCTCCGTCAATCTGAATTCCTACTCCGCAAAAATCACAGTCGGCGTTAGCGATGCGAAATTTACTAGTGATCCCTACCTGGCCGGATCCAAAATGGAACCCGTATTTATAGCCAAGAACAAAAATATTCGAAAAATGAGGGTTGTCATTTCTAAATGATTGAATAGCCACTGCATTTCCAGCAACATAATCCATTACAGGATGGTTCTCGTTTCCATTCCAAAATGGCCAAAAGTGAATGTTATGAATTTTAATAGCATCTTGCGCATCATCAATCGTGATACCTTCTTGTAGCGGTTGACCCCAAATCCGGTCAAGTACGACACGGCCAATAGTTCTTCCAGGATTACGAATGGAGATACCTCTCGTTGGATTAAAAAGTTGTATGTTATGAAGAAGACAATCAGTTGCATGTATTTCAAACGCGTATGGGTAGTTAAAGGGTTGCCAGGACATCGAGCCTGAGGGGTCTGGTTGTTTGTGCTCTATAGCTAGATCTCGGATCGTAGTTCCGGCGCCACCCGGTTCTACTGTGATAGGAATAAAATTTTCGGCATCTATATATAGCCAGGATCCATTTCCTGGGATATTGCTCCAGCCAACCCCCTGCATCATAACCTGTTTATGCACAGTTAGCCCGGTTGTTAAATGGTATTTCCCTGGGGGAAACCAGACTATCCCACCGGTAACTTCAGAATTATCAATAGCTTTCTGGATATATGGAGAATCATTCGAGATACCGTTCCCCGTTGCCCCCATCGATTTAACGTCAATAAATCCTCTCATATATATGCTTTTAATGCGTATAAAAATTAAAGGAAAATATTACTGTGCTAAACTGGGTATCAAGGGGGACTTAACAAGCGATAATAATATGGTCTAAAAAAACACAATATCTCCCTGTCGGGGATCGAATAATTGCTTATTATAGAGGTTGTGTTTTCCGGATTTGATATATCCAGGGATAATGTTACATAATCATCCTTGGGCATATTGGGATCATACAACCAAATGATGAGATTACTGTCGTCCAACTCATACCCATAAGCAAGGACCTGATGATTATTGCCTAATAATGAAGGGTCCGTTGATTTGAGCAAAATAAGTGCAAGCGGCGATGGCAAGCCATTATCGATATCTTCTTTGATTTTGGGCCATTGCTCATTTATCATCACCCAAGCTCTGCCACGGTATGCCAATAACAATTTACTCACCATTGTTTCATGATCAGGTAATGCCGGATTCATCAGGTGCAGGTATGTCAGAGGCCCTGGGCCAAATGGCGGTGCGGGGGTTATAAAAGGGGGCGGTGGCGGCGGAAATGGAAGAGCAAGGTTAAAGCTTTCTATCAATCTATGTACCAGGTAATCAAATAATGGCCCTGACGATGGGGGCGTTTTATCAGATGGTATTGAAATTCCTGTTTCAAAGTAATCGCGAGCGGCAAAAGTCATCCCTCCGCATAACCCGCGAGATGCATCACCAATTCCTATCTCATTACCTAAAATATTAATGGTAATATCCGGTACTTGCGGAAAACGGTTAGCAAAATGAAAAGCTGACGTGCTAGGATTAAAACCCGGAACCATTTTCATGAGCGAATAAGTGGCCCAGAGTGGTGCGCCTGAGGCATCATAAATTACCAGGTTTCCATCATTTTGCAAAACAAGCCATGCCCCGGGATTTCCATGCGTACCTGAGTTCCACAACGCGCCATGAGGGCCGTACACTACAAAATTACCATCACCTTGCATGACTGCCTGGGTTACTATTTGATCATTTGTCCCGGTAGACCAACGTGCAATATGACGGCCTCCGGTGAGAAACCTATAAAGCACGAGATTCCCGTCTGTTTGCATAATGAGTATGGAACGGCCGTCTTGAGACCTGATAGCGCCGATTTTCACGATGTCATCATTAGGCCTGAGCATGTTTCCCATTGTGAATATTATTTATGTTACAAGAAAAATCTATGATTCTTCAAGGCTTCAATAATTTGACAATTATCCTTGTCATTTTTTTATGATGCCAATACCTGCGGCACATCATGCCTGTATTCACAGGAGAGCGAAGGTAGATGAAGATAGCGCTGGATTGATAAACGGTAAATTCACCCTTATTAAAGACTGCTATTGTGTGGTAATTTTATAAGTAGCATTCTGTATCCCCTCAGTACGCAACTTCTTTCGACTGCAACGATGCAGTACCCAGCGATCGAATTTCACAAATAAAGTTACCGCCCGACATTCTCATCCACAATCGCAAAAAAGGAGTAGGTAGTCTTAAATTGGGGTTTTCAAATCACCCGAAAAGCGTATTGCCCGACCGTCAAAAAGTTAGTATGAAGTCAACGGTTGTGCCAGAGGCTCCGGAGCGGATGTGGAACTTACCCCCAACCTCCTCCATTCTCCGCTGCATATTCATCAGCCCGTTGCCGCGGTCGCCGGTGGTGGCGGGATCAAATCCGCAGCCGTTGTCGCAAAGGCGGACGCAGAGTTGGCGCCCCTGAGGCTCGAATTGCAGCGATACCTGTGTGGCGTGAGCGTGTTTGACGATGTTGTGCAAGGCTTCCTTGAAAGCCAGGAAAAGGGCACGGCGCCGGGCGCTGGAAACAGGCGTATCCTGCATGTCCGTCGAATGCTGGAGGTGAATCAGTATGCCGGCGGGCGCCAGCATGTCGGTGGCGAGGCGTTGCAGGTGCTCCTGCAAGCCGCCGATGGTGTCGTTTTGGGTGCTGATGGCCCAGATGATATCCTGAATGCGACCGTTCACTTCGCGGGCGGCAGCGGCAATGCGCTCGATCTCGGCGGCGAGTTGGGGGTCTTTGCTTTTGTTCAACGCGATTTCGGTGAGCAGATTGATGGCGCTGAGGCCCGAGCCGATATCGTCGTGCATCTGCCGGGCCACGCGGTAGCGCTCGCGTTCGAGCAACTGCCGCTTTTCAAATTCAAACGCCTGCTCCTGCTGCCGAAAGTGGTAGTAGAGGGCGGCAATACCGAAAGATATCAGGAAGGCGGCGGCAATACTGCAGGCCACAAACCAGCTTTTTTTCCAGAAGGGCTCACCGGGAGTAATTTGTACAATTTCCCGGATCCCCGCGTATTTTAAATCCGCATCTACGGACGAGATGATATAGCGGCCGGCTTCCAACTGTTCGATTTTTTGAAAAACGGCTTCCGGTTTGGGAAATACAAAACCTTCGGTGAGCGCGCGTACCTCGCTTTCGGCTAATGCCCTGTTATAGATGCGGAAATCCTCCAATTCGCACGGGAACAGGTGGGATACCTGGCCGTTAAAATTTTGTCCGCCGATATACAGGGGGGCATGGGGAGAAATGACAGGCGCCAGTTCTTTTTTTTGTTTGTCTTTCAATAGTCCGTTCAAATACAGGCGCATTTCCTGCTTATCAAAGTCAAATACCCCCGCTATATGATGCCAGGTATTTTTTTGAAGGAACCCGGCTGCGGAAATACCCTTGCGAGTTTTTCCGTCGGTCAAAACAAACTGAATGGCATCGAAAAAAAAGGCCAGTTCCCACGATGCGTATTGGTCTGGAAACCATTGATGGATGATCGATGACCGGCTGGTAGAAGAAGGGAAAGCATGCGGGTTGAACCAAACGGCTACGGTTATGCTTTTACAGCCCGCCAGCGCCGGCGAAGGGCTGACCCGGATATTACTGCTGGAACCATCAAAAGACATGGATTTCGCCGCCACGCCGGGTATACCTGCTCCCGTTTCGATGGAATGCCATTCTCCGTGGTTATCGTACCCCGACAGGTCCTGCCCTGGCGTCAGGGCGCTGTAGTGGAGCACCAGTCCCGAATCCGGCTTTTGCGCCATTGCCGTAACTGACAAGATAACGGGTAGTAAAAATCCCAATGTGAACTTTCGTTTCATGCCGGTTGGGGTTTAAGCGAAAATCGGAGGGTCGCCTGTCCGACTGTTTCCATCGAAAAAGCGCCGCCGATGTCATTGAGCTTTTGCAGAGCCTGTCCTAATGGCTGCGATGCCCCGCATTCGCCGGTAATGAGCTCGGGGCCGGGAAACCGAAGCGTAACTGTAAAGGGATTATTTTCAGAAAAAGAAAGACAAAGGCTCGCGGGCGCTCGCCGGTGCAGGAGCAGCAGCGCTGTCTTGACTGCCTGGAAGAAAGCCCGCCGTTGCTCGCCGTCAAGGGCGCCGGCAGGTATATTTTCGGGTAGATTGACTTCGAGTTCGGTGGTAGAAGCGGCAAAAAGTTCTGTTGTGAAATGGTGCAGGTAGCTGACGAGATTTTCCAGGTTGTCGAAACGGGCGCTCACCAGCCAGATTATCTCCCGAATCTTGCGCGACAGCTCTCCGGAGGTCTCCGATATCTGTTGTATCTCGGCATCCAGACCTGCGTCAGTCGATTTTTGCCGGGCGATCTCCGTGAGCAGACCGATGGCGCTCAGGCCGGAGCCCAGGTCGTCGTGTAAGTCGCGCGCGATACGCGATCGTTCTTGTTCGATGGCTTGCAGCCGGTCCAGTTCCATGCGGCGCGCGCGCAATTTTTGGCGGTTCCGTTGGTATTGCGCCAATAAAGCCAGTCCACAGGCCAGCAGCAGGCTGCCGCCCAGAAACCAGCCGTTTTGCCAAAATGGACGGCGGCGTTTTAATTCAAACAGAAACGGAACATTGGAAATAATCCCATTTCTTTCGATCTGATGGGCAACGTAGCGACTATCCGGCAAGTCTTTGTTCATCCAGGCGGTTCCGATGGCTTTTCCGCCCGGTCGGTCGGCGGCTAGTTGAATAATCGTTTCCGGAGGAAGCGCCCGATTGTAAATCCGGATATCGTCGAGTTGCCCTTTATAAAAGTCGCCGAAATCGCCGTGCAATACCCAAACTCCGAAGGTTAGCGGGTTGCTGTCGTAGGCGGCGGCGATATTCAGGTCTTTATGGCCGGCAAGCTCGCCGTCGATGTACATCAAGTAGCTCATCGTGGCATAATCGCCCACTACTGCCAAATGGTGCCAGGTACCGGGCTGAAGGGCCCAAAGCGAGAGTGAATGGAAATAGTTTTCATTGCCCACGCTGTCGCAAATAAACGTATTCAGCATTTGTCCGCGGGGATACAAGGCAATAGAAAACCGGTTGGCCGGCTTGTCGAGGCGTTTGGCCAGAAAAAAGGCATCATTTTGTACCCATTCTTCTGCCCGGAGCCAGAGGGAATAGGTGAAATTATACAGATGCAGGGCGGGATGATCGGGCACTTCTACGTAGGCATGATCGCCATTCAGGTTCAATGCGCTGTTGGGGCGGTTGAAGCGGTCGTCCGCCCAGGAAACGTTATGGGGAATAGAGGACAAGCCGTTGGGGCTCTCATCCTCTACAGTGCCGTTAAAAGGCCAATAACCTGCCAGCCCGTCTGAGGGCGGATGAACCTGCGCCAGGCATAAATGTGGAAACAAACCAAAGAGCAAAACTGCGAATCTGAGCAAAGTATTACAGTTTTACAGATACTCAACAAAGATACGCCAAAAAGAGTATTGCATCAACCGGATATTCAGGCGAGATTTGTAGTAGAATACAGCCTATGGAAACCATCCGCATAGCCGTCATAGAAGACGTAGATGAATACCGCAATGCCCTGGCACTGATCCTCAACGGCACGCCGGGTTTGCGATGCGAACGTTGTTATGCAAATGCGGAATCTGCCATTCGCGAACTGCCCGAAATCAAACCCGATATTATACTCACCGATATCAACCTGCCCGGCAAATCAGGCATCGAAGTGATCATCGAACTGAAAAATCGCTTTCCCGCTATGCAGTTTATGATGCTCACCGTGTATGAAGACGACGACAAAATCTTCCACGCCCTCGAAGCCGGCGCAACCGGTTATCTGCTCAAAAGTACCGCGCCGGCAAAGATTGTAGAAGCCGTCCGCGAGCTATACGAAGGCGGCTCGCCGATGATCGCGCAAATCGCCCGCAAAGTGGTTGACCGACTGCACAATGCACGGCCTGTTTCCGGAGATAACCCCTACGAAAGCCTGCTCACGGAACGCGAAAAGGAAGTGCTCACGCTGCTCCGCACCGGCCTGGTCTACAAACAGATCGCCGACCGCCTGCACATCTCCGAATATACGGTCAAGACGCACTGCCGGAATATTTATGAGAAATTGCACGTGACCACGCGGGGAGAAGCGGTGCATGCTTATTTTAACAGGCCATGAGGCGGTCCTTTAGGGGCAGTGGCTCATTATCGCTGCTGTAGTTACCACACACTGCACATATACCGCACGCCGTCAAGTTATCCCGACCTGTCGGTACGGGACAAGTTAGGAATAACTTTTCCGGCTCTGCGGCATTATACTTCGCCCCCAGCCCAGGAACATGCCCAATTTATGGCGGCGCGAAGTATAATTTGACGGCGTACGGTCTAGATTGTAAACGCAATACCTGAGCGACGGCCACGTCGCATTCTCATCGGCACAGCGGCGATTGTCCGCGAAATGTGGGTGTTTTTTGATACATTTCGCGGGTAATAAAGTTGGATTGGCCGCGAAATCTGTAAAAAACGCTACTTAGCCGGCTACTTAATCCAGCACTATATATGGATGCGGAGCTGACTATGGATGATTTGTTTGGGGGATAACTTGACGGCGTGCGGTGTAAAAGGCTAAGTCTAAACTAATCTTCGTCCTGAAACTCTTTTTCAATCTCCTCAACAGATGGCAAATTTGCCTTTAGGCCTTCCGGCAAATCCTCGAAGATACGGCGTTCCCAGTTGGCTACGCCAATCGGATTGGTGTAGCCCGCCAGGCTGTACTCGACGATGGTTTTGTTTTTTGACTTTACCAATAGCAAGCCAATGCTTGGCTTGTCATCCGGATGAGCGAGCACATCGTTCACGACATTCTGATACATATTGAGTTTGCTGATATACTCCGGTAAAAATTCACCCAATTTCAGCTCTACCACCACGAAACACCGCAATTTCAGGTGATAAAATAAAAGGTCCAGGTAGAAATCCTGCTCACCCAATTCGAGGTGTACCTGTCGACCGACAAAGGCGAAGCCCTGCCCCAATTCAAGCAGGAATTTCTGGATGAGATCCACCAGTTTTTGTTCCAGCTCGGCTTCTCGTCGTGGGTCGGCAGTACCCAAAAAGTCAAACACATAAGGGTCTTTGAAGATTTGTGCCGCCATATCGGAATCCTTCGGGGGCAGGGCGACATCGAAATTATGGGTACTTGCACCTTGCCTTTCGTGCAGTCTGGTCTCAATTTGAAGTACCAGCATATCCTTTCCGAAGCCGTGTTCGATGGTTTTTTGGGCATACCACAGGCGCAGTTCGGGATCGGAGAGTTTGTCAAGCAAGGTGATGTTGCTCCGCCAGGGAATTAGTGCAACGCTGCGTTGCACTAATTCCGGGTCCGGCCACGCTTCGGCAAACTTGCGCATGTATTTCAGGTTTCGGGGGGAGAAACCCTGCATTTCCGGAAATGCCTGCTTCAGATATGTCGTCAACATAAGCCGACCAGTTCAGGAGGTGATCTCAAAATCACCTCCTGAATTTACCTATGCAGCCCCGCACACCCCTGCCCGGCCACTGGATTATGGGACTAATACTTCAATACCATATCAGCATTGGCAGAAAGCACGGATTTTATGCGTTCCGTTGTGATTCTTTCTTTAATAGCCTGAATAAAAGCTGCGTATCGACAAGATTTGCGGCAAAGGGAAAACTACATTTTCCTTCGCTTTCCCGCGTTGTTTGCGGTTGGATACGGGTTGATTCTGCTTTTCCATGATGGGCTCAGGTTCGGGTTCTTAATAATTTGGGTGGCGAGTTTTTGCGTTGATTCTGACTCGTTGTTGCTCACTCCTCCCACACGATTTCGCACCAGGGCATGGCGCGGCGGAGGGCTTTGATGTCTTCGGGTTGGAGGGGGTTGGTAGAATATTCAAGGACATCATCTTCCGTTTTTGTACGTAAAACCAATTTTTTCAAATTCGGCATTTGTATAAGTACATCGATCGGCAGGCTTTTCAATTCATTCCCAGCCAAATTTAGGGATATTAAATTTTGCAATTTGTCAATTTCGACTGGCAAGATTTTTAATTCATTTTTCGCTAAATTCAGCGTTTGCAATCTTTTCAGTTTACCAATTTCAGTCGGCAGACTATCCAATTTATTCCCTTGCAAATCAAGCGATATTAAATTTTGCAGATTGCCAATTTTCGTTGGTAAGATGCTCAATTGATTCCAACTTAAATCCATTTCTTGTAAGCTTTGCAAATTACCAATTTCGGCCGGCAGACTATCCAATTTATTCCCTTGCAAATCCAGCGATTTTAGATTTTTCAGATGGCCAATCTTAGGAGATAACTCTCTTAGATGATTTGAATTCAAATTTAATAAATCTAATTTTTCTAGATTGCCAATTTCGGCTGGCAGGATTTCTAAATCATTGTCATATAAATAAAGTGATTGCAAATTTAGAAAATTACCTATTATAGCGGGCATAGTATCTATTTCATTTGAACCTAAATCTAGGAATCGCAATTTTTTTAGACGGTTAATTCCTTCTGGTAGGTTTGTCAAATGAATAAAATTCAAACTCAATGATTTTAAGTTTTGCAGGTTACCTATTTCGGGGTGCAGGTTGAGCGATTCATTCAAATTCAAATTTAGTTCACATAAATTCTGCAGTTTGCCAATTTCGGATGGCAAGCTATCCAAAGAATTAGAACTCAGATCAAGCGATTGCAGATTGCTCAGGTTCCCAATTTTGGCAGGCAGACTTCGCAAATAATTGCCGCTTAGGTCAAGCGATTTTAGATTATGCAGTTTACCAATTTCAGCAGGTAACGTTTCGATAGCCCACCTAGAAAAGTTAAGCGAATCGTTAAAAAGGAATACATCAAAAGTCTCGGGCAATTTCTTCGCAGCAAGGTATCGGCTTGCTTCCAAAAGTATTTTTGCTTTGTATTGAGCCTTCTCTGCCTCCAATTTTGTTATCTCTGCTAAATCAGCAGCCGTTTTTGCCTCTTTCGTTTTTAGTTCAGCCAGCCGTTTCGAAATTTCGGCTGCCCGCTCTGCTGCATCGGCGGCATCTGTTTTTTCTTTTGCCAAAATTTCGTTCGCCTTGGCTTCTCGCGTTTTTACTTGCGCCAGCGAATCACTAACATTAGCGGCTCGAGTTTTTTTATCCGCTAAAACAATTGCCTCCATCGCTCTTCGATTTTCAAAAAACGCAAAAACCGCCGCCCCCGCCGCCACCAAAATCAACACCCCCGCCGCCACGGCCGTCCAAAAAGCCCGCTTCCGTCGCCGCTCGGCATCCGCTTTTTCGCGTTCAATTCGCTCGGCCTCGGCGGCCAATTGGCGTGTAGCCTCCTCCGCCTCCCATTCCTTCTTCATCACCAAAATCCCCTCCACCAGCCGGTCGTGGCTCACCTCGTAACTGAACCCGCCCGTGGTGTTCGGTTCGGAGCGCAGCAGGAAAAAATCGGTGAGTTGTTTTAGCAGATTTTCGTCCACGCCGGGCAGGGCGCAGAGGGCGCGGCCGTCGGCGTTGATGCGGTAGGCAATGCCGCTGGCGGGGTCGGTTTTTACCAACTGGTCTTCGATCATGCGGCGGGCGGCGTTGCGCCGGATTTCGTCGGGTAGAGCCGCGATTTTGCCGCGGTAGTATTGCTCGAACAGGTCTTTGAACACGGGTAGCTCGGCTTCTGTAACTGTCACTTCACCGGCGCGTCCGACGACTTTTTCTTCGATGGCTTCGCAGCAGATTTGCAGCAGGAAGGATTCGATGTGCGGGTCGCTTGCGTCTTTTTTTAGGCCTTTTTTGATCGCTTCGACGGCGGTGGGCTCGTACTGGAAGGCGGGGCTTTCGAAGCGCTCACCTTGCGGTAGCGCGGCGGGCAAGGTGATGGCGGCGGTGGCCTGCGCGTCGTCAAGCCCTTGCAGGTGGTAGCGTTTGTGGAGGATGGCGGGCAGCTTATCGGCTAGTCCGTCGAGCACGCCGAGGCGGTCTTCGCGGATGGCAAACAGGGCCTTGACCTCGTTGGGGCGGGCGAGCAGGTCTTGTTGCGCGTCGGGGAGTTCGTCGGCGCGGTCGCGCACCGTCTGCGGGATGCGGGTGAAGAGCAGTTCGGCGAGTTGTTTTTTGAAGGCCTCGCGCTGCTCCGCCGGGTAGGTCTGGAACTCTTCGAACTGGTCGAAAACAAGCAGGAAGGTGCGCTTTTCGGCGTTTTGTTTCTTTTTGAAGCGTTTCCAGAGGCTGTCTTCGGGACATATCGTTTCCAGAAAATCCATCTCCGGCGCGTCGTCGGGCAGGGCGGCGTCGAGTTGGGCGAGCGCGCGGGCAAGCGGCGTGGGACTTTGCCCGGCCTGGTACGCCCCGAACTGCACGATGACGGGCAGCCAGCCGGCAGGCAGTTCAGGCGCCAGGCCGGCCCGCAGCAGCGAGGATTTCCCGTAACCCGATTTGCTGAACATGGCGACGATTTTTTCCGTCAGTACGAGCGCGAGCAGGTCGCGTTTTTCGGCTTCGCGACCGAAAAACAGGTCTTTTTGCTCTGCGGTGAAGTAGTGGAGCCCGGGGTAGCGGCGGGTGCGGGTTGTGCTCATGGTGCGCATTTGTTAGGGTAAAAGTTTTTTTCGGGCCAGCCTTTCCCTTGCTTCGATACTGAGTAATTCCACAAAGTGCGACCAACTCAATTGTGTCGACAGCGTTGACACAATTTCAGGATCAGGAAAAAACGTCGCCATTTGCATCATCCTACGCAGGTTTCGCAAGGCAAAATTCCTCCCAAATTGGACAACCAGTGCCCCCGACAGGTTTTCCACCAACTGCTCGCCGTAGGGCGCGCGTTCGTTTTGCAAAACTTCGTCGTTGATTCGTTTGCCCACGTGCCAATATAGCGCCACTAAGCGGCTGTTGACGGCTCGCCGGACGGAAATCCGGGCCTCCTCTATCAGCTGTTGGATGTCGAGGAAAAGTTGCCGGCTTCCGTTTGCAGGGATCAGTTCTTCTTTCATGGCGCCAGTTTTTTAGCTAATTGAATCGCGGCGTATGCGATTTTATTCCGTTCCACCCCATAATCGCGCGAGTCTGTGCGCTCTTTTTCGGCTTCCAGCGCGTTAAGGCGTCCGGCGGTAAGCGCCGCTTCGTCTTTGTCCGCGGCGTCGGCGAGGTGTTGTTGCAGCTCGGCGAGGGCGGTAGGGATTTTGCCCGCATAGACGAGGCGCATTACGGCGGTTTGCCTTCCGGAGTACAGGTTTTGCAGGTTGCGCAGCATACCGTGCTCGGCGCAGCGGCGGTAGAGGCTGTCGAACAGGTTTTCATTGTCCTGCTCTCCTCTTTCAAACCGGATGCGGAAGCCGCTGACGAGGAAGACGCTGGTATCGTTGCCCGCCGGCTTTTCGCCCTCGATGGCGAATTTGGTGACGCCCGGACGCTGGCTGAGGAAGCGCAGGAGCATCTGGGTATGCCATTTTTCGAAGTCGAAGCCGAGGAACAGAAAGGTTTTGGCGCGCACTAACCGTTCGTTGAGTTTGAGCGGCAGTCCGGTAGAGAGACAGTCTTTCACCAGGTTGAACACATCGTCGTAGTCGAGCGCCAGCGATTCGTCGTCGCCGATCATCCCCATGAGGTTGTAGAGGAGGGGGCGGCCTTTTTCGGGCTTGGGCAGCGCGTCGAAGGGTTCGGTGGAGCGAAAGTAGTGGAACGAGGCGTTCAGGCCGCACTGCTCGAATGTATCTCGCAGGTAGGTGTCGGGCGTGAGCGAAATGATCAGGTGGAAGGGCAGGGCGGCGATGCGCTGCAGCAGCGCCTCGTCGGGTGGCAACTGCCTGTAGAGGCGCTTGATTTTCCTTTGTGCCGACACTTTGGCCGCTTCGTCCCGAAAAAGAAAAATGCCGTCGCGTTGGTAGTGGTGCAAAATATCGTCGGGATTTTCGCGGCAGAGTTGCTCGCGAATATGCAAACCCAGCGATTTGCCGTCGAGTTGCATCAGGTCGGGGCCGAGAAATAGGACAGCTTGTTCTTCTTCGAGATCTTCCAGCAGGTCATTCCAGTTCATAAGTGAAATTCATTTTCCGGTTTTGTCTTGGCATGGGTAGCCGCTGCCGACGGAGGGATTTACCATAGGTGCGAAAATAAGAAAAACGGGGCGCAAATCCGGCCAATTCCTTTTATTAAACAAACAAATCATCCATCACCACTTCATTTTGTACCAGGGCAGCGGCGTGTGGGTTTTTCTCGATGCCGTAGGTAGTGATCATGGTGAGGAAAACCGCTTTTTTGGTTTTGCCGGCGGTTTTGAAGATGTGGATTTTGTTGCGTAGCTTTTCGGCATAGGATTTGTCAATGGCGAACTTGCCTAAGGAGAATTTTGCTTCGCAGAGGTTAATCACCTGGTCGCGCCGGTCGATGAGCAGGTCTATTTGGGCAGATTGCCCGTCCGCCCCACCTTTCCACGCGGCTTCTTTAGAGAGTACGCCCTGGATACCCAGCGCTTTTTTAATTTGCGGGATATGGTCGAGGCATACCTGTTCGAAAGTAAAGCCTTCCCAGGCGCGATGGGCAGGGTTGTCCAGGAGATTGACCCAGGCGCCCTCGCCGCGGTACGGGCTGTCTTTGATAAAGCGGAAATAGAAAGACGTGTAATAATCGGAGAGCCGGTAAACCGTGTTTTTGTTTTTTTCGTCAAGCGAAATATAGGACGCAATAAAGCCGCTCTCTTCCAGGTCGGCCAATACTTTGCTGAGCGTTCCGCCGGAGGAGATACCCGATAATTTTACGATTTCTGATCGCCGCAGGCCGTAGGTGCGGGTGGACAAGACTTCAACCACTTTTTCGTACAACTCGTGTCTTTTGAAAAGTGAGCGGTACAGGTTGAAAAACTCGTTTTTCAGGAAGGCTGCTTTGTCGAAAAACAAAGCCTGGATATTTTGAGTAGCGGAAAGTTCGGGTTTCACAGCTTCCAGATAGTAGGGAATTCCGCCCAGCACCATATACAATTGCACGATTTGATAGCGGTCGAGCACGCCGCCCTTGCGCGCTAGCATGGACTCTACTTCCTTCAGGCAGAACGGCTCTATTTTCATTTTTTGCGTAATCCGGTTGTGCAAACCGCCGGGATGGCTGATCAGCACATTCATCATCCAGGAGGCCGCCGAACCACAGGCGATCAGTAGCACATCTTTGCGGTTGCTCGCCCAGCTATTCCAGAAATGCTCCAGGCCCATGACAAAATCGGAGCCTTTGGTATCGAACCACGGCATTTCATCGAAGAAGACGACCTTTTTCTTGCCGGTTTCCAGCGTTTCGAGGTGATCCATCAGGCGCTGAAACGCGAGCAGCCAGTTTTCGGGTTGCGCCTCAAAACGCAGAGAGGACTGCCGGGCTAAGGCCGTGTGGAAGTTGAACAATTGCTGGGTTGTTCCGGCGTTAGCCAATCCGGAAATCTGGAAATCAAACCGGTATTCAAAAAATTCGCGCAGCAAATAGGTCTTGCCCACCCGACGCCGCCCGTACACCGCCAGGAATTCCGACTTCTGGCTTTCAACGATGGACTGTAATAGCTTTATCTCTTTTTCGCGCCCGATAACATCCAAAAGCTTTGCCATAATCAGCCAATTTTGATATAAAAATAGCAGTTTTGGCTGATAATATCAGATTTGCAGCCAGAACTTATAGAAAATAAGCAGTTTTGGCTGTAAAAGATAGGGCGAAGCGAATGGGGAGGAGATGTGGTTGGTGGGCCGCAAATGGGATATTGCCGCTTTATCACCACAGCGGCCCTCGCTTTTCGTATGAGTGATCAGCGGTTTTCCATTTCTTTCAGCAATGCTGCCTTTACATAGCCCTTAATGCCGCCGAAGGCGACTTTCCACCACCACTCGTCTGTTTTTTCGAGCAGGCGGACCTGGTCGCCGGGTTTGAAACGCCGGAGTATTCTGGCATCAGATGCAGGCGCGGCGCGGAGGCTGGTTTCTTGTGTCAAGGTAAAAGACGTGACCGCAGCTTTCGCCTTTTCTATTTGCTGTGATTGCGGTGTGGTTTCAGGCATGTTTTGGCCTAATTCGGCCAGTTTGCCGCGCACTTCGGCGAGTTGTTTTTGATACTCGGAATTTTCCGGGGCGTCGCGGACGAGTTCGGTCCAGAGGGTGTCGGCTTTTTGGTAGTGGAGAAGGGCTTGGGGTAAATTACCAAGGTAAATATAATAGTTCCCAATATATATATATGACATAGCCAAGTAATACCTAAAAATAACATTTTGGGGGGCGGCTTCATGAAGTTCTTTAGTCATTATTTTGAATTTATTATAAAAATGAAAGGCCGTATCCAAATTGTCCAATGAGTAATGGATATTCCCTAAATTACCATATGATGATGCTAACCCTAATTTGAAATCAACGTCTTGTGGATAATTTTCGTGAAGATCTTTTGCCAAGATAAAGCCTCTATTATAGTGAAACAGAGCTGAGTCCATCCGGCCTAATGATACATATGTACTTCCTAAATTTTCGAATGATCCAGACAAATAACTCTTGAATATAACATTTTTAGGGTCGTTTTCGTAAAGTTCTCTTGCCAACGTATTGTATTCTTTAAAAAAAGTCAAAGCGGTGTCCAGATTACCCAACGAGGTGTATATACGGCCTAGATTAGTAACAGAGATTATCAGATTGCCTTTAAATGTAATTTCTTGGGGATTGTCGCCATGTAATTCTCTTGTCAGCTCATTGTATTCTTCATAAAAAATAAGGGCAGTGTCTAAATGACCTAATGAATTGTAAGTATTGCCCAGATCACCGTTAGAACTTGCCAGATTGCTTTTATAATTAACAATTTGTGGGTGATCTTCGTGGAGTTCTTTAAATAGCGCTTTGAATTTACTAAATACAATTAGGGCGCTGTCTAAATGACCCAATAATGTGTATGTATCGCCCAGATATTTGTATGAAATTGCTAGACTATGTTTATTATCTACATTTCCTGGTGCGACTTCGTAGAGTTCTTTTGCAAGCACGTTGTATTTATTCGAAACAATCAGTGTGCTGTCCAAATAGCCTAATGATAGGTATGTTTGGCACAAGTAACTGTATGAACCTGCCAAGACACCTTTTAAATCAGCATTTTGTGGATAACTTTCATGAAGTTCTTTTATCATCCCATTCAATTTTATAAAAAAATTCAGAGCTGTATCCAAATGGCCCAATGATATGGGGCGCAAACCAAATTGTCGCATAGATAAAAAGCGTATATTACCTCGAAAAAGATGAACGAAGAAGAATTTTTGAAGATGGCCAAAGCGAAGTACGCGGAGATTAAGGCGCTGAAAGACGAGCCAAC
>Ga0209573_1001361_pt1 | contig 38641 bp, 46 predicted proteins | sample TNRBio252014_DNA_FD_185870 | JGI IMG/M metagenome (GOLD analysis project Ga0209573, IMG submission 185870) | Wastewater treatment Type I Accumulibacter community from EBPR Bioreactor in Madison, WI, USA - TNR Reactor_6/25/2014_ DNA (SPAdes)... | ecosystem: Engineered > Bioreactor > EBPR >...
CCTTCATGTGACCATCAGGAGCGAATGAACCAGGAACGAAGGCAAAGACGATGACCACCACGATCCTGCCGACCAACAACCAGGCCTGGGGTTTCTGGGGCACCATCGGCAGCCATGCAGACCAGAGCGAAGCCTGGACGCTGGCCACGGCCGCGATCGTCAAAGCGACCGGCTGCGCGCCGGAAGCGGTTCGCGACTTCCTCGACAGCCGGCACGGCCGCCACTTCGCCGACGAGGTCGCCAACGGCCTGTTCGCCGGCCTGAGCCTGCATGCTGCGAGCGTTGCGGCGGTCGAGCGGTGGATGAGCTGGACCATCGGTAAACGCACCGAGCGCGAGCACGGCATCCCGCGCGACCTGCCCTACCTCACGGGCTGGGTCATCAACTGCGAGATCGAGGCCGAAATGGCCGACTGAACACAGCACCCGCTCCTCTTCTGCCCCGACCGCCGCAGAGCGTCGGGGCTCGCGGTGGTAGAAGGCGCCGCATCCCGTGGCGCCGATAATGGGACGCCACCGATGAGCATCGAGTACACCTTCAGCCTCGCCCAGCTGGCGCAGATCCTGAGCGCGCTGGAGAACGAGCGCCGCAACCCCAACACCAAACGCAACGCCATCAAGTCAATCGAGCGCAACGCCGCGCAGATCGGGCTTTCCGCCGAGGACGTCTTCGATGCCGCTGACGGCCTGCTCAGCGGCCGTCTGAGCGTCGCCGAGTTCCGCGCCGCCCTCCGGGACGAAAGATGCGAGCCTGTCGGTTTCGTGACCGAGGCCGCGGCCGAACCGCAGTCGCGCGGCGCCGCCGACGAGCCGGCGGAAGCGTTCATCATGGCCGGCGCGGGCCCGCTGGCGGTGGCCGACAGCGACGCGGGCGGCACGGGCGACGACGCCGCGACCGACATCGCCGATGCGACGGAAGGCACGCGGGTGGCCGCAACGGACGCCGTGGGGGCCAACCCGGAACCCAGCGGAACGCGGGTCGGCTCGAAGGAGCAGCTGCTGGCCGCCTGCCAGGCCGCCGAGCATTGGCTGCTGGCGGAACGTGACCGGCCCGGCGAAGCCCGCCCCGACGACATCCTGCGCGTGCTTCGCGCCGCCATCGCCCGAGCGGAAGGCCAGTCGCTACCGCCGCGCCAAGCTCATGAATCTCGTCGTCAACGCCAGCCGCGCACGGGCAGCAAGGAGTCGCATGTCATCGCGATGCTGCGCCGGCCCGAGGGGGCGACGCTGGCGCAGATCGGCGAGAGCACCGGGTGGCAAACCCACACCATTCGAGGGTTCTTCGCCGCCGCGCTGAAGAAGCGCCACGGCCTTGCCGTCACCTCGGAGAAGCCGACGGGCGGCGAGCGCACCTATCGGCTGGCCGAGTGAAGGAGGCGGCGATGCCCAAGTCCACCCTGCAGCAGCGGCTGGTCGACGCGCTGATCGCCACCGGCCGCGGCACGACTGTCCCGAGCCGGAGCCGCAAGTACGTGACGCTGAAGCGGCCCGACGGATCGTTTTTCTACGTCGGCAAGGCTGGAGCGCTACGCTTCGGCAAGTCCGTCATCGAAAGCATGGCCGCGCCCGACGACTTCAAGCGACGGCTGTTCGAGGAAACCCAGCAATAGCCTTCAGAACGGGCGATGCCGCCGGGCCTCATGCCCGGTGGCACTCGTTTCGGCGCCATACGCTCGGATTGCTTCGAACACCCGTCGCAGCATGTACGAACGGACGATCGATGCGATGGTAAACAGGCCGCCGATCGCGAGGTTGTCGCCGAGGCTGACCTGCAGCCCGAACAGCGGAAAGACGATGATCTGCGTCAGCAGCGCGACGAGAAAGCCGACCGCGACGTTCGCGATCGCCTCCACGAGCGACATCCGCCGTGACTGCTTTTCATGCCTATATTGTTCAAGTGCCGCGCCTTGTGAACCGACGAAGCTGGCTGCCGTATCCCTGTTCATGATGCCAATTGCTTCCCGATTTTCGGTGTCGCGGGTTACGGCACCGTTTCTGTTCGCGCTTGCCCTGACGGGATGCTCGATGTTTGGTGTACGCTCGGAATATGAGCAAGCCCCCTACACGGTGATCGATCACATCGGTGAGACCACCGAGGTCCGCCGCTATCCGCCGCAGGTGGTTGCCGAGGCAATCGTCGAGGCGCCGGACGAAAGCAGCGGTCGCAGCAAGGCGTTCCGGGCTCTCTTCGACTACATCTCCGGCGCAAACCGATCGCAGGCGAAAATCTCTATGACGGCACCGGTCGAGACCGCCAAACGGTCAGAGACAATCGCCATGACCGTGCCGGTCGAGACAGCGTCGCAAGCTGCGGGACGATATGCGATGCGCTTCTTCCTGCCGGCCGGATACGACCTGCAGACCGCGCCGCAGCCGACCGATCCGCGCGTGCATATCGTGGAGCTGCCAGAGCGGACGCTGGCGGTTCTCCGGTTCACAGGCGCAAGGGATGCGCAGAATGTGGCGCGCCATTTGACCGACCTAGACGCCATCGTCAGGGGTTCGCAGTGGCGCGCCGCCGGCGAGCCGACGACCATGTTCTACGATCCGCCTTGGACCATCCCGTTCTTCCGGCGCAACGAAGTCGCCGTTCCTGTTTCCGGCGATTAAGCCGCTTGCGGCAGCCGGTCGGGCGCGATGTCGTCGAACGTGCGGCCGTCGCCGTCCAGCGTCGCCGGCTTGTCGGTCGCCGTCTGCCAGCGCTTGACGGCGACGTCGACATATTGCGGGCTGATCTCGATGGCGAAGACGCGCCGCCCTGTCGTCTCCCCGGCGATGATCTGTGACCCCGAGCCGGAGAACGGCTCGTAGCAGACCTCGCCCGGACGCGTATGCTGGCGCATCGGAATGGCGAACACCTCGATCGGCTTCGACGTCGGGTGCTCGGTCTTCTCGCCGACCTTCACCGTCGGCAGCGTCCACACTGTGCTCGGGTAATCGTCGGAGACGCGCGACGGCTTGTTTCCCTTCAGCCAGCCGAAGAAGCAGGGTTCGTGCTGCCAGAGGTAGTATGAGCGAGTCAGGATGCCCCGGTCCTTGGCCCAGACAATCTGCTGATGGACGAAGGCGCCGAACTTCTCCCAGACGCTCTCGACCATCGCCTGGCGGCGGCTGGCGTGCCAGCAGTACCAGGCGGCGTTGGGCAGGATAGCGTGCTCGACTGCGGCCTTGATGAAGCCCTCGTACAGTTCGGGGCCCTGGCTGGAGTCGTCCCAGGTGATGCCGTAGCTCTCACCCCAGTCCTTGTTCTTGTCGGCCCCGCCCTGCTTCGACGGGTGATTGGTGCCATCGTAGTCGACGAGATACGGCGGATCGCTTGCGAACAAGATCGCCCGCTCGCCGTTCATCACCCGGATCACGTCCGCGCCCTTGGTGCTGTCGCCGCACAGCAACCGGTGCTCGCCCAGCAGCCACAGATCGCCCGGCTGCGACACCGGGTTCACGGGCGGCTCGGGAATGACGTCATCGCCGGCAAGACCATCGCCGTCGTCGAGCGGCGCCAGCAACCGGTCCAGGTCCTCGCCCTCGAAACCGGTGAGATCGAGATCGAAGCCCGCGGCGTTCAGCGCGTGCAGCTCGGCGGCGAGCAGTTCGTCATCCCAGCCGGAGAGTTCCGACAACCGATTGTCGGCGATCCGGTAGGCCCGCACCTGTTCCGGCGTCAGGTGCGACAGCCGAATGATCGGCACCTCGCCCAAGCCCAAGTGCTGTGCTGCCAGCAGCCTGCCGTGACCGGCGACGATCTCGCTGTCGTCGGCCACCATCACCGGCGCCGTCCAGCCGTACTCGACGAGCGAGGCGGCGATTTTGACGATCTGATCCTCGGAGTGGGTCCGCGCATTCTTCGCGTACGGCTTCAGGCGCGCGACAGGCCACTGCTCGATCTGCTCGGGCAGGAAACGCAACGAGGTCAAGAGCGATGTCCTTGAAGGGAAAACGGCGAGAGGCCGGCTCCGTGGCTGGATGCCGGCGCTGGATGCACCTGTCTGGATCCAAAGTGGACTCCGAAATCCACCTTGAAGCCAGGGCGGAGTCCAGCTAATGCCCTGATTTTATGAGATTATTGTAGGGGAGAGGGTGGCTTCTGGCTCAGGTGGCTTCCCCGATTTCGGGGCTGACGCTATCGAACTTCCGGGCCACGCCCACCAGCATAGGTTGCGTTCCGGGAAGGAACCAATTAGCTACGCAGCATCACTCTCGGTCTCTCGTCTCGAAGCGCCCGCCCAACCGGCGGGCTGCTTCAGTGACAGTTCAAACTATGGGAAGATCATACATGTTGCGAGTTCTCGTGTCAACATCTCAATATGTTGTGCGCAGGAGCACGCGCGTACCCGTAGTGGTTCGCCAGAACACCCAGGGCTGCGATGAGAATGCCCTGCGCGTGCTTCTCGTTGACCGGCCGGCCGCCCCAGCCCTGCCGCATCGCCCACTCGCGCACCGAGCGCTGCAGCCCGACGACGTGCCAGACGCAGCCGCCGGCTGGGCTGCCGAGCCCGCCGAGGGCGTTCACTGCCTTATCGACGCGCCGCCTCGCATCGATCTGCGTTTCCGTCAACTCGGCGCGGTTGCCCTTTGGCGGATCGCGATCGAAGCGCATGCAGACGAGCGTGTCGTAGCGAGCGATGGTGAACTGCGCCTGGAAGTCGCGTGCGGCGTCGTGCATCTCTCGGGTGATGGTGCCGGCGCGCAGCATGATGCGGAGCGTGTCGACTGTGCGGTGGTGGACGACGGGCCGTCCGTCCGGATCAGCCTCGTACACAGGTTCGAGCACATCGTTATGCCGCCGGACGACCGGCAGACCGGCGACAGTTGCTGAAGTCTTCCGCCTGCGTCGTGCCATCACGCAACCTCCCGCCGGCCGTAGAGGCGCGTCGCCTCGTTGACGAGCGCCTGTCGGATGATCTCGTCGTGCACATCGGCCGGCCGGATCACCGCTATGCCCTGCTTCCGCCACGCCGCGCGCCGCATGGCGAACAGCTCGTCCTCCGTCGGCAGTGAGCGCGGCAGCTGCCGCTCCAGGGAGCTGCGCATCGCGCTACGCATGGGTGACCTCACTCAGGATCGCGGCGTAACCGGCGACGTCGAGGATGCTGTCGAGATGCGACGGGTTGCGCGTGAGCCGTGCCAGCTTCAGGTCGATCAGACAGAGCGCTACCTGCGCCGGACTGACGTCGACGCCAAGCACCAGCGACCAGCGTTCGGCGATGTGCGCAAACAGCTCCTGCGGCGGCCCGTAGATGCCTTCGCGGTGTTTGATCACTCCGGCCGCGTGCTGCAGCAGCATGGCGCCGTTCATCGGACGACTCCGACGCCATGGGCGATCGCCCAGTTCAGCAACGCCAGCGCGTCGGCCTCGTTGTCGTCGGCAGGCTGGAAGCCGAGCTTGCGGACGGCCTCGATCACTGCCTGCTTGTCGGCATTACCCTTGCCGGCGATGTGCCGCTTGATCGTGCCGACGGGGACACCTCGGTAGGGGACCTTGTTCGCCTCGGCCCAGGCCGTCAAATGCGCGAGATAACCTCCAAACGCATGTGCCGCGGTTGTGCCCAGATGCCGCCGCACTTCTTCGAATACCACCACGCCGACGCCGCCCGAGGTCTCGTCGATCTCCTGCAGCCAGGCGCGGAACCGCAGCCAGATCATGCCGCCGCCTTCGAACCGGCCGGGGCGGAATTCCTGGACGCCGCTGGCAATCGCGCCGTCGCAGTTGCGCACCGCCCAGCCGGTGCGTTGGCCCAGGTCGAGCGCGAGGATCACCGGCGTCCTCGGTGTGCCGCCGGCGAGCGCCTCGATGGGCATCGGCGCCGTGACGCTTGCATCCTCATGTCGTTGGACCAGAGTCTTGGTAGCCATGATCGTCCTCATCTCAGGGTCATCGTGGTGAGGATGGCGGCGGGGAACTGCCAGGAACGCCGCCGCCATCCGCTTTTCGCACTGCTCGCCGAGATCGGCGGCCCGGTGCTTCCGTTCATCCTTTGGCCTTCGCCACCTCGGCACACCGCAGCCGGAGCGCGGCCCGTCGCTCGGAATTGTTGAACAATATCAATGCCTCGGAGGTGCATGGAGGTGCTGGCTTATAAGCACGTATTCCGCGCGCGTACGCGCGCGCGTGACGTCGATAACCTGGGACACCTCCCCACACCTCCACAGACACGGTTCAGCCGCCGTATCGCAGGTCATCGGTGTAGTCCTTCCGCTGCAGCCGGATGCCGAGGAAACCGCTGACGTTGAGCCCCGGCAGCCGTTTGGACTCGAAGCCGCGCGCCTTCAGCGAGCCACGGAACTTGGGCTCGCTACCGGCCGACATGCCCGAGCGCTCCGCCCACGCCGTCCAGGCGGCATAGAGATCGCGCGTCGTCTCGTGCGCCATCGGATCGCGGATGCAGCATTCGGCGAGCCAGCGGCCGAAGCTGTCCTCGTCCTCGAAGTACTCGGTGGTGGCGTCGATCACCGCAGCCGGCGGGTTCAGCCCTTCTGCCTGCCATTCGAGGCATCCCTTGAGCGCCCAGCCGAGGATCGCCGGCCACTCCTCCTTGAGCTTGTCGAACAGGTTCGGATCGCGCTCCTCGGGCGGGATGCGCACTGTGAACGGGAGTAAGTGAAAGCGCCGGCGGATTGCTTCGTCGATGTTGCGCAGACCGGGCTTGTGGTTGCCGGCGATTAGCAGCTTGAACTGTGGAGTGTAGGTGAAAAAGTCCTGGCGCATGAATCGCGCGGTGATCGGATCGCCGCCGGTCAGCGCCTTGATCCGGCTCTCCGCCCAGCGGCGGCCTTCCTCGGTTTCCTGGGCGGCAACGATGCGCGCACCGCGCAGCATCGCGAGCTCCGTCGGATGCCGGTCGGTATGACTCTCGGTGAACGTCTCCATGCTCGCCACCTTGGCGTAGTCACCAAGGATCGCGGTCAGCGTGTTGAGGAAGGTGCCCTTGCCGTTGGCGCCGGTACCGTAGAGGAAGAATAGCGCATGCTCGCGGGTCGAGCCGGTGAGGCCGTAGCCGGCGATGCGCCGCAGGAAGCGCTGCAGGTCCTCATCGCCGGCGGTGACCTGATCGAGGAACCGCTGCCAGCGTGGAGGACACGCGGCGTTGACCGGTGCGACCGCCGTCATCTTGGAGCACAGCGCCGTCCGGTCGTGCGGACGCGTCTGCCCGGTGCACAAGTCGACGATGCCGTCCGGCGTGTTCAGCGCCCAGGGATCGGCGTCCCACTCGTCCGGTGCGGTCGCATGCCGGGCATCGGCACGCGCGAGATTCACCATCGCGGCGACGGTCTTGGCGCTGGCGACGAGGCTCGCGATCTTCGCCGCCGTTTTTTCGCTCTGGATGGTGGCGAGCGCCTCGGCGGACTTAGCCCTGCACAGGCGCCGGGCGAGCGAGAACACGCGGCGGATGTTGTCCTCGCGCCAGCGGCCGGCCTGCCATTCGAACCAGGCGCCGAAAATATCGCAGTAGCGCAGGTCGTCGGCATGCCGCGCCGAGAACGCCAACGTCAGCGCCTCGTCGCAGTAGGGGATCAGGAACGCGCCGTCCGGCTGCTCCGATGGGTGCTCAAGGGGAGCTGGCTCCCACAGCGGCGGCGCCTGGCACAGCGCGACCAACTGCTGGGCATCACCGCCGGCGTCGAGCCAGTCGGAGACGTCGCCGCCCTTGGCCAGGCCCGGCAGCGTCACAATGCGGATGCTGTCGGCAACGCCGTGCAGGCTTGCCGCGACCTTTTCCGCGTGGCTGCGGCCAGCCTCGTCGTTGTCCGGCAGGATGCAGACGGCAAGACCCTGGAAGTGCGGGTTCAGCTCGGCCGGCCACTTGTTGGCGCCGCCGGCGTTGCAGGTGGCGACGAAGCCGAGGCTTGCGAGCCGATCGACGTCCTTCTCGCCCTCGACGATGAGGATGGGATGCTCAGCAGCATAAGCCCGCGCCTCGAACAGCCGATACGGCACTTGGCGCACGCCCTTGACCCGCCACGTCCAGCCTCCCTGTCCGTCCGGACGGCGCTGGCGAAAGTCCTTGGGCTCGAAGCGGACGACCTGGAAGACCAGTTCTCCCGCCTCGTCCCGGTAGTCGTAGGTGGCGACGATCCGCCGCTTTGGTCTTGTCTGAGGCTTCGTCTCAATCGACACGCCGATCTGCGAGTGGAGCCAATCAACCACCTCGCCATTGGACAGGCCGGTGTGCTTGCGCACGAGATCGAGGACGCCGCCGCCGATCTTGTTCTCGTGGTCGTACCACTCGCCGCGCCTCTCGCCGGCGATCTCGATGGCCAGCGAGCCGTGCGTGCCGAAGCGCAGCTGCGCGCGCGTCGACAGCACCCGGTTCGGCTCGCCAAACAGCGCGTACGCCACGTCCTCGATCCGCTCGCTGAGCCCGCGGGCGAGCTCGCCGGGCGGCACGCTGCGGCGCGGCGCCGTCGCACCGAATGGCTGGACCTCGTTCAGATCAATCAAGGATTACCAGCCCTTTCTCGGCGCGGGTGATCGCGGTGTACAGCCAGCGGGCCCGGTCCTCGGCAGTGCGGCCAAGGCCGTCGTCGAAAACGATGACGTTCTCCCACTGCGAGCCCTGGCTCTTGTGACAGGTGATGGCGTAGCCCCAGACCGCCTCGATCAGGCCCTTGCGGACCCAGTGGTCGCGGCGCTCGCGCTCGCGGTCGGGTGCGACGTGCTCGTCGAAGTGCCCCTTGTAGATGAACTGCCGCTCGTCATCGGCCCCCAGCGTCTCACCATCCTCGCTTCGCACGACCGCCGAGAAGCAGTGCGGCGTCTCGTCGCGGACGTCCGACAGCTCGAGGAACATGCCGTTGACGACGCCGAGGTCATTGCGGTTCTTCAGGCAGATGATCTTCTCGCCGGCGCCACTGGGATAGATGCCTGGGAAGCCGGCGGCCTGCTTCATCGCCAGGTTGAGCTGGATGCGGGTGGCGTTGCGCCCGCAGATCACCTGGCCGCCGCGCAGCATCTGCTCCGGCCCCGCCTCGTCGCGGCGCATCTTCCAGACGAAGGCGTCGTGCTCACCGTAAGGGATCGGCTGGCTCTGCCGTGCCATGGTGGCGAGGCGGATGATCGCGCTCTCACCGGCCTGGCGGTGGATCTCGGTCAGCATGACGTCGGGAGGATCGCTGGTGAAGGCGCCGTCGCCCTTGATCGGCGGCAGCTGGCCCGGATCGCCCAGCACCAGGATCGGCTTGCCGAAGGCGAGCAGATCGGCCGCCATCTCGGCGCCGACCATCGAGACCTCGTCGAGGACGATCAGCCTGGCGTCGCGGACGATCGACTGCCCGTTCAGCACGAAGCGAGGCTTGTGGATGTCGTCGAGACGGAGTTCCAGGCTGCGCAGCCGCGACTCCTCGAGGAAGCGCTCGCGCGGGCTCAAGCTCGGCAGCTTCGCCCGGATCGCGGCGATGTCCTCCTTGACCCGCTCGATTTCCTCCTTGGTCGCCTCCGAGACTCGGTAAATCAGCGAGTGGATGGTCGAGGCCGGCGTGCCCTTGCGGGTCATCACCAGCGATGCTTTTCCGGTATAGGCGCTATAGAGGACGCCGCCAGTGCTCGTGCAGCTGCCATCCGCTGCCCGGGTCATCGTCTCCAGTCCGAGCTCGGCGATGGCGTACTTGGTGAGGGTCGACTTGCCCGAGCCTGCATACCCCCAGACCCGGAACACCGGCTGCGAGTCGGTGCGGTTCTCAAACCACTCCTTGATGTCGCGGATGGCTTGCGCCTGCAGGGGCGACGGCGAGAAGCTGGCGCTCATCGGTCCGCCGCCCAGCATTGCTTTGCGTACTCGCAAGTTCGGCAGAGATAAAAGTCGGATGCGTTGGCGATCCGCGGCGGCAGCTCGCCGGCCTCGGCCGCGCGGATCACCGCCACTGCCTTGTCGGACAGCGCCTGCGCCTCGGCGGCGTCGAACGGCACGATCACGTGGTACAGCGCCAGCGAGTCGCGGTTGGTGGCGGTGAACAGCGCCACCGGCAGCTGCATGTACGCCATGTACAGCTGCACCTGTGCGAAGTAGACCGGCCGCGCGGCGCGGACGCCGCGGCTGATAACGTCGCTCCACGACTTCTGGCCCAGCGCCTTGTGTTCCCAGAGCGCGGGCCAGCCGATGCCGATGTCCGGCCCTGCGACGATGGCGCCGTCGATGTGGCCGCGGATACGCCCGCCGGCGATCGAAAACCCGAACTGCTCGCCGGCACGGTTGCGGGTCCGCACGTCGAAGCCGGCAGACCGCAGCCAGCCGACGCAGAGGTCTTCGAACTGGTGGCCGGCCTCGAAGATGCGCAGCGTCCTTCCTGCGAACTCCCGGCCGTCGTCCTTCGGCGTGCGGGTGATCTCGTAGACGAGCCCGCGCGCGCACGGCTCGCCGATGCGGCTGGCGCCGAGATAGTCGCGCGGTGGCTTCGCCCAATCGGACGCGACCATGGCGGCGTCGATGAGCGCGTTGATCCGCATCGCCGGATCGGCGAGGGCCGGCCGCCCATAGACGAAGCCGGAGCCGGCGTTGAGGTCGATGACGTCGTGCATCGGCGTCGCCTAGAAGGGCACGTCGTCGTTCAGCGACTGGCGCTGCATCGAGTCCTGGAAGCCGTCGATGCAGGCCTCGATCAGCCGGTCGATCTCGGCCGCCGAACGGTCCTGGAAGGGCTCCATCAGGTTGAGCTCGGTGAGCACCTCGGCGAAGTACCGCCGCGCGTCCCGGATCGCGTGGCGTTCCATGTCGGTCTTATCGATCATGCCGTTGTTCCTTTGGGCCAGCGCCGAACCGGCGTCGAGGCAGCGCATCGAGCAGAACCGGTAGCTGGGATAGCGGTCGAAGCGGAGCTCGCGGGTGTAGCCGAACCCCCGGGCCTCCCGGCCGCAGATGGCACACAGCCTGGGTAAAGGAGTGCCGACAGGTCCGCGCTGTCGTCCGGCTGCTCGCGGATCCGCTCCGTCGCCAGCACGATGAACCGGCTGATCGCGGCGGCGGCCATGCACTCCAGCTCGTCCAGGCTGAGGGCGGCGATGGGCTGCTGCAGCCGTCCTCTTCCTTCCAGCCATCGGCCGATGTCCCTTGCCGCCTCACGGGTCACGTGCGCCTGCCATGCGTCGTCGGTCATCGCGGTCATCCCGGCCGAGCTCAGCCGTTCAGCCAGGCGGGGCCTGCCGGTTTCGATGTCTGGGTTGCCGTCGGCTGCGTTGGTTGCGGAGCTGGTGCCGAGGATTCGGCCGGGCGTTGCCACAGCGGCGCGCTCGGCGTCGCTGCTGCCGGCTTCTGCTGTGCGCTGGACCACGCCGGCGCCTGAGCCGTAGCCGCGCTGCGGCCGGCAGATGCGTTCCGCGGCTTTGATGGGCGCGGCGAGACATCGTCGCCGTTCGTCACCGCGCGCCACTCCTTCTCGGTCGGCAGCACCGGGTGGTCGAGTCGGTTGTGATCGGGGTAACGCGGGTCGTTGTTCGGCTCGACCGCGACCTTGGCGACGAAGCTGATGCCATTCAGATCGGCGAGGCCGCGCAGCTGCCGCTTCGCCTTCGCCACTTCGCTCATATCCTCGGGATCGAGGCCGAGCGCCGAGTCGATCATCGCCCGGAAGATGCGCTTCGAGATACTCCAGCCGATCGAAGCGCCCTTGTCGTCCAGCTTGCCGCCGGCAACGGTGAACAGCTGCCAGAACTTGCGCTTGGCGAACGGCCCCTCGACGACGGTGAACTCGCAGTCGAGCGAAAGGACGTCGCTGCCGGGAGCGTTCGAAGCCTTCAGCAGACCCCTGTCGATCTCGGTGGGACCATCGACACCACCCGCGCGGATCGCCATCGTCACCTTGACGAAACTGCCGTTGGGGAGCAGCTCGCCGCTGTTGATCGGCTCGACGTCGTTCAGGTCGAACATAGCTGAGTCTCTCCTTCAGATGCGGTTGATCTTGGCGAGCAGGACGCCGAGGTCGGCGGGCTCGCTGACATCGAGGCGTCCCGACCGGTCCTTGGCAGGAAGTCCAAACGGATTGCCGGCACGGCAGACGAGGCGGCGGACCTGGCCCTTCGCCGGCTCGTGCCGCCAGCCGTCGCCTTCCGGCTCGAACAGGCTCATGCTGATCACCTGATCGACGATGCCGGGCAGCTCGCGGCCGGCCTTGCCGCCTTCCATCTGCGGCTGCCAGTGTTCGCGGCTGAACTCGTCGACTACGCGTTCGAGGACGCCGACGAGGATCACCGTCTTGCCGGGCGCGTGCTGCAGGTGTTTGAGCAGCGCGATGACTTCGCGGGCGAGCAGCCCGAAGGCGCCGCGGGTGTCCGGCTTGCCCGTCTTCTCCGAGAAAGCCTCCGGCCGCGTCTTCGCCCACGCCATTGCCTGCCGGGTCAGATCGGTGATGCTGTCGACGAAAATGATCCGCTTGCCGGCGATGCGGGCGGCGAGATCCGGATAGGTTTCGCTGAGGTAGCGGTGGTGCGCCTCGGAGAAGAAGCCGTCCGCCGGCGCCGCCGGGTCGATACCGCCGATCAGGCAGGCGATGTCGACGGCGTCGCCAAACGTGCGGATCGAGATCGACTCGCCGGGCCATCCCTGAACCGACTTCAGGCCCGCCTCCAGGTCGACGCAGAGGGTCTCCTCCGGTGGCAGCGTCGTCAGCTGCGAGGTCTTGCCGACGCCGCTCGGCCCGAACAGCGCGATGGTGGTCTTGCCGTTCGCCTCGGCGAGGCGCTGATCGGCCGTAATGATGCGAAGGGTCATGGGCGTCCGAACTTGCGGATTGTTCTCGGGAAGGATGCGGGGCCGGCCGCGTTGGCGCCTATGCGCGCACCGAGCGGCCGATCCGCCGTGCCGGCTGCTCGGGCCACATCGCCTGCTGCGGGACGGCCGGCGTCGGCGACGCCGTTGCGGCAGAACCGGTCACCTGGCGGAGCTGCTGCTCTTCGAAGGCATCGATGTCCTCGAGGCGGTAGGCGATGCGGCCACCGAGCTTCAGGAACTTTGGCCCCTGTCCGAGCCACCGCCAGCGCTCCAACGTCTTGGGCGACATACCCCAGCGCTCGGCCAGCTGCTTCTGATTGAGGTGCCGCGTGGACATTGCCGTCTGCTCCTATCGCCGCGAATACGTGCGGCTAAGGTAAGGCAGGGGCGGTTAGGAGGTCAGACGGGGTAAAGTTAGGAGAGAGGTTAGGAGTTTGAATCCGCTGTGTCGAAATCATCGACCTTGAGCCAGCACCGTCCCGCCCGGTAGCCGATGAGGCGTCGCCAGTTGACGGTCGAGTTGCTGAACGCGTGCGACAACTGCGTCGACGTGTAGCCTGCCTCCTTCAGGACGCGGCCGGTGACGAGCGAGCCTGATCCATCGCGCCACGCCTCGTAGAGCTGTCGGACGATGCTTCGATGGCCATCGCTGCGAAAGGTGAACACGACCCCGTGGACGGAGACCGACCCGAAGTCCGGGCTGTGCTGAACCGGTGATCGCGTCTCGCGGAGGCCCCCATGCCACGCTGCCTGCATGAGCTTGTGGTCGATGCTGAACTGGGCTGAATCCGAGATGCAGTCGAGAAGCGATACGACGCGATGACCGCCCGGTACTGTATCGATCGGTAAGATAGCCGGGGAGGTATGGAAGCAGAGTCCCGAGGAGCGGCTTGGGCGGTGGACCAGCGCGTCGCGCGATTTCATCAGGCTATCGGTGCACGACAGTCGCCTCGCGAGCAGTAGCGGTGTGTTTGCCTTGTCAATGATGGCGTCGCCCAGGTCCCAGAGAAGGCCGTCGACGAGACATCGTGCGTCCGGCTTGTCCCGGACGTTGAAAGCGAACCGCAACTGGTTGATCAAGCCACCGAAGTCCACGCCGTACCGGCGGAGCCGCTGTGCATCGATAAGAACGTGGCCCGCCTCCGGGCAGAAATGACGGTAAGTGCGGGTTGCACCATCGAATTCGATGGGGGCGTCATGATCCTCATGGCAAGCGCTGCAGGTGACCCACTCGGCATCGCGTATTCGCTCCAAAAGACCATGCTGCACCGCTTCCCCGATGCAGCCTGTGCTGGGACTTCCGCATGCTTGAACGACCGGCTCGGGCTGCTCGCACAACCCGAGTACGAAACGCACAACTGACGTGGAGACGCGCAGACGCACCGCTGAGACGCTTCGATACTTCAGTCCTCGGCGAGGAGATTCCAGCGGGCGAGGTATTTCTCGCCGATCAGCCGTTCCCTTTGCGTGCGCTCCTTCAACGTGCACCCGTTCGGAACCGTGATCTCGAAGGGCAGCTTCTTGCCAAAGCGCCGGCTGCCGGTCGGTCTGAACTCGATCGACAGCTTGGCGTGCTGAACTTCGAAACCCTCGTTCTGCAGGGGATCCCTGCCATCGAAGCATTGACGCGAAGCTTCCCAGATTTCCGGCCCGTCATCATGCCCGGATTCGATGGTGATACGCGTGCCGTTACCCGCCTTCAGGCGCAGCCGGACGACGCGGACTTTTCTGATGTAGTCCTCATCATCGGTTGCGAAGTGCTGCGGTCCTGCCAGCCGGTCGAGTTTGTAGACGCGAAGCGGGATCCGCTCGGGATCCATGTCTGTTGCCAACAGGTGCCTCAGCAACAAGCGCGTCACTGTGCGCCTTTCGTCGCGACCACCCCTGGCGAGAACGTCGAGGGCGCCGCTTTCCGGCGAGTAAGCGAACGCCACCTCCACCGGCGGGCGCTGCAGCCGTCGCACCAACTCGCCGCTATCATCGAAGGTCAACGTGCTGACGGCCATGCCTTCTACGTAGGCCATGACCTGGACCAGCGAATCGACCCCCCTGCTTCCGAGGCGGGTACGGTCGAAGATCTCGATCTTCACCGTGCGCCCGGAACCGTCGCGCGGCGCGAGATGCTCTCGAATTGATCGTGCGAAGGCGAGCTTCGCATCCTCCGACCGATTGATCTCGCAGCCGCGCGGGATGACAAAGCCATCCCAGATGCGGCTCTGCCGGCCGTAGTCGATGTAGCGCGCATCTTCGGCTCGCTCGAACGCCGCCTGGTCCGTGTAGAAGACCCAGAGCGCCCGCTCTTGCGGGCTACCCATGGTCGCGAAGGCTTCGAGAGCCGCCATCCGGCTGGTCACGGCGCCGAGAAGCGCGTTCTGGCCAACCTCGTCGGCCATTTCATTGGCCCGCTCGAAATCGATCAGCACCTGCGAGCGCGCTGGATCGGCAAGCGCGTAAACGGCATCGATGATTTGACGCGCGCCTGTTTTTTCGTCGGCCTTCCAATCGGCTGAGACCTCGATCTCCTTCGCCTCGAAGTAGGGGCGCAGCGCTGCCGGGGTAATGGTACGGACGAACTTCTCCAACGAAATCGGCATGGCCTCCTCACGGATCAGCAAACTACACGAATATCCGCTTATCCGCGTATTTGTTGATGGTCAAGCGAAATCCTTCTCGACAGCGCGCATCCGCTCCGTCAGCCGAACAGCAAGGCGGTGCGCGTCCCGGTCGTTAGCAGCCCGAGCTTGATCAGCCGCACACGCGCGGCTTCCTCCGACACGGCGAAGGCGTCGATCAGCAGGCCGATCAATGCGCGTGCGGCATCGGACGGGATGACGATATCGCCATGCTGGCCTTTTTCGCTGCGGTAATCGCCGACGATTCGATGCACAGCGCTCACCGGCATCAGGATCGCGCCGCTGACGTAGCCGGCCTGCCATTCCGCCCAGTCGTACTGGCTCGCGCCCAGGATGGTGTCCCGCTTGCAGACGACATTCTCCGGCTCGCGGCGGTCGAAGAGGCTCGTCTGCGCGAACTTGGCGTCGTAGAGTTGCCGGTGGAAGTAGACGTGGCCGAACTCGTGGGTCAGCGTCGTGCGCAACCGGTTGACCCGTCTTGGATCGTTGGCCAAGCGCTCGGAGATGAACACCGCGGGTGCCTGATCGGCGAAAAACCGGGTCATCCCCTCGACGCTGTCGCCGTACGCCGAGAGATCCGCGTAGTTGTCGAGTGCGTCGGCGTACTCTTCGATCAGGCTGCGCAAGTCGTCGGTATCGACAGGGAAGCGTACCTCACCGCGGCGTCGGCGAAGAAAGCGGCCGAGCACCGCCTCGCACTCCCGATCGAGTTCGGCATTCTCGTAATACGGCCGTCGCGGGAACCGCCCCAACGAATCCGGCACCATCTTCACCATACCCCCCGTTCCCCCCGGATGGTGGTAAGCCCTGCCTTCATATTCTAGCAGATTCCGCGCCGCGACTGAGAGTCAAGAAGGGCCGCTGAGCAGCAGGGCCGGCCAGCCCGGCCCCAGCACGAGGCTAGTGGCTCTCGGTGATTGTTCTCCGAAAGTGCGCAAAGCTTTTCACAACCTGATCGCGCCTGTCCTGCTCGCCAGCCTTTTCGCGGATCTCCTGCGGGATTTTGCCAGCCAGCACGAACATATAACCCTCGTCCTCGCCCAGCACCTGCGCGAACTGCCGGATCAGATGATCCGACGTCGGGCTCCGCCGGTCGTGCTCGATGTCGTTGAGGTATTGCGGTGAAATGGAACCCTCGTCCTCCTCCTTATGGATCCGCGCCGCCAGATCCTTCTGGCTCAATCCCTTCGCCTTGCGCGCGGCGACGATCGCACGCCCGAACGTCATCGGTCGCTTCACCATGCCGGTGCTCCCTCGCCCATGGTTATGGTGCCGTTTTTTACGTTTCTTCGCTTATTGACGTATGAATGGATCTGGGCGTCAACCCCCGAGCCGTCGCTCTGGATCATCCGAATGCCTTGCGGCAGACGTGGCCTCGCAGTGAATCGACATGCGCGACTCGGCGACGAGAGGCTGCATAGCCTCATGCAGGAGCTGCTGTCTCGTGAGCAGCCGAGGACGGCACAAGCGGAGCCGCATACCTTAATCCCCGAGGCCCAGACGGCAAGATCCCCACGTCCGTATGTCGATGGCGAGGGGGGCGGCCCGTAGCGAAACTCAAAATCTTCGAAATGGATCCGATCGCCAGCCGAACCCGGCCTCGCCAGGCAGCGACACATCATTTACACTCGGACGATCATGTGGCGGCCTGATGAGAGCGTCTGTGCGATGATCGCGTTGAGCGGCGCGTTGGTTATTGCGAACGGCTCGGCGCGGGCGGCGGGTGACCCGGTTTCGGGTAAGGATATCGCCAGCCGCTGGTGCGCCCAGTGCCATCTCGTCGACGGCGGTCGGGCGAGGGATGCGGCCCCGCCGTTGCCGGCTATCGCCCGCGACGCTAGCTGGACCGACGAGCGCCTCTCAGCCTTCCTCACCAAACCCCACGGCGGCATGCGCGGTTTTTCGTTCTCGCGGCAGGAAATCGACAACCTCGTCGCCTACATCGGCAGCCTTGGGCCCCATTAACCCGGTCGGTCAACGGCGTATCCGCGGTTTGCTGTACGGCCGCAGTCCATACCGCCGGCACAGCAAAATGGACAGGCGACGCAACCGCAGGTCGGGCAGGCTAAACCGAATCTCCGCTCGCTGCTGGCTTGTCGCTGTTCGTCGCCACGATCTCCTATCCGCTCCCGGCGAGCCGGATGGCCGGTTCGAGTTCATCTTGACGCCGATCCTGCGAATCGCCGCTGAGACTTAGGCGGCAAGATCCACGTTCGCATGTCGATGGGGCACTAGCGAAACTCAAAATCTTCGAAATGAATCCGATCGCCAGCCACCCCGAGCTCACGAAATTGTCTTTGCAAGCCGGTGGTAAACCTTTTAGGGCCGCACATGAAAATTTCTTTGTCGTCGAGGTTACCGATATCAGCTGCTCTGAGGTGGCCCTGCTCTTCCGAACAAACGAGCGTGACCTGCAGGTTGGCCTGCCGCGCGGCTATGCGCTCGAATTCCTGATATTGGACGGCATCGTTCCGGCTGTGAACGCAGTAATAGAATCTTGCCTGATACGTGCTGTCTTGCGCTTGCTCCATGTGGCGCGCCCAGCTCAGAAACGGCGTGACACCGACACCCGCGGCGATCCAGATCTGCTGCGGTGACCCCACCCGATAATTGAAGCGGCCGTAAGGTCCCTCCACCTTGACACTTGCTCCGCTCTGAAGCCGCCGGTACAGCGCCTCTGTGAAGTCGCCCAGCGCTTTGATCGTTAAAACAATGTCCTTGTGTTCCGGAACGGTGCAGATGGTGAACGGGTGCGATTCGTGCGAAAGGCCTTCTTGATCGAAAGTGACAAAGACAAACTGGCCAGGAACAAAGGCGACGCGCCGACGCTGCGGTGCAAGCTCAATCTGGAGGACCTCGTCGCTGAGCCTTCTGACTGCCTGGACCGTGTACATGTGCCGACGGGAAAACAGGGGTAGCACGATAATCTTGTAGCAAAAGCAAACGACACCGAGCGCGGCCAAGCCGAGCATGTAATATCGTAGGATTGGGTTTTCCATTACGGCGACAGGACGACCCCGCGTGCTCTCGACCGTAAGCATGTGGATCGTGCCAATGATGAGGACGAGGCCAAGGAATTTGTGCGAAAGCTTCCACTTGTCATATGGAATTTTGACAAAGAGCGTGAGCGTCATGAGCAGCAGCAGGCTCCAGAAGGCATAAGAGCCGAGATCGACGGCTAGTTTTTCGTGAGTTGGAAGCAGGAACAGGAGCGCGCTGCCGATCCGGTCCGGGACAAATCGCAGTGCGTGGGCGATCGGGTGGATGAGCAGCAGGACAAATGCGGTCTGCCCCAGCCGGTGATGGAGCCGATACATCTTATCGAGCCCGCCGAAATAGTCCTCCAGGAAGCGCGCTCGTGAGGAGAGTACGAAGGCAATCGACAACATGGCCATACCCACCAGCCCGGCGAGCTGTCCTGCATTGATGAGGTTCGTACCACTAAAAAAACGGTGGCCTCGCGGTTCTGCCGATTCCGTGAAGAGCCACAGCAACAGGGGAAGCAGAGCACTGCTCCAGACGAGCAGGCTTCCAATACTATGTTTCTGGATTATTAGCTTATTTTTCATGGGTATTTCCCTAACATTCGGAAAATCGTCGCAGGGCACGCGATCTCGCCGACATTACCGGCAAGCTCGCGCAGTCAGCGAGTCAATGGCACCGGCGACGATCAGCACGGAGGCCAGCGGGCCGATGCTCGCGCTTCCCATTGCGGGATGAGCGCCGAGAAGGATGGCGACGTCACCGCCAAGTCGTTTATCCCGGCTGCTGGGCCAGGCTTTAGAAGACGACGGTCATCGTCTGACCTTCCGCCTCAGCACCAAGCTTCAGACGCTCGAAAGGTCAGGGCGCCGGCCTAATCGAGCGCTTCACCTTCACAATTCCGACAACGGTACTGAGACCGCTTCCGCATGCGCCGCTTCAGTGTCGGCGGCGATTGCTTCGAACCCCGAGAGCACGTCGATGATTTCGTCGGTGATCTGCTGCTGCCGCTGCATCCGATACTCGGCGTTCACCTCGTCCAGGTGCTGTTCGATGTTCCGCTCGGCCGCCTGCATGGCCAGCAGCCGGCTTGCCTGCTCGCTGGCAACCGACTCCGCGGCGGCCTTGAACAGCGCGACGAACAGATGCTGACGGACGAGCGCGGCGAATAGCCGCTCGAATGCCATGGTGAACGTCGGCAGGCAGCGTGATGGCCACGGCCGCCTCACAACGCCGAGCAGGTGCGCCTTGTCCAGAGGGAGCAACTGGGTCATGAGCGGCTGCGCGGCAACATCCTCGCTGCGCCGATTATGGAAAATCAGGATGCGGGCGCCCGGCCGCAACGCGAGCATGGTGTCCAGGCGGATCAGCAGCGATTGAACGGTTTCCGTCAGTCCTTCGACGTTGCCGGGCCAGGTGAGGACCGGATCGGCCACACCACCGTGGGCTTCCAGCTTCGCCGCGACTTTCGCACCCACCACCAGCATCGGCACTTGGCTCAATGATTGCCCGCAGCAAAGCAACTGTTGGGTAACAAAACGGACGAGCTCTTCGTTGAACCGGCCGCACAGCCCATGATCGGAGCCGAGGATGACCGCCGCGCTGCAGCAGGTCTCACTCTCGCCGTTCAGCAACGCCTTGTGCTGCCGCAGGATCACCTGCAGGCCCATCTCGACGGTCCCGGCGTAGTCGGCGAGCGCCTCGCCGGCGCTCTCGTACTGGTGGATGCTGACGGCGGCGAGCGTCTTCATCGTCTTGACGATGGTGCGCAAGTCGACTGTGGTCTCGATGTGCCGGTGCAGGGACTCAAGCGTCTGCATGGGCGATGGCGACGCCGGGCAACAGACCGCGCTCCGTCAGCGCATGCCTCAAGGCCTCCAGAAAAGGTTCGAGATCGGCTGTCGCCGGTTGCGATCCAGCTTCGATCTGAGCGCGAAAGCCGGCCGGCTGCGAAGCCATGCATCTCCGCGCCAGGTCTTCCGCTTCGGAAATCCGTTCCAGCGGCACCGGATCCAAGAACCCCTGAGTGGCTGCCAACAGGACAGCAAGCTGATCCGTCGCCGCGATCGGCCGGGACTGCGGCTGCTTCATCACCTCACGCACCCGCTGTCCCCGCTCCAACTGCCGTCGCGTCTGTGCGTCGAGCCGGGTGCCGAACCGGGCAAACGCCTCCAGCTCCTCGAATTGGGCATGGGCGAGACGCAGCTCGCCGGCGACTGCGCGGTAGGCAGGACGTTGCGCCTTGCCGCCGACGCGAGAGACCGACCTGCCGATATCGATCGCCGGCAGGTGGCCTCTCTGGAACAACGTTGGCGTCAGGTAGATCTGCCCGTCGGTGATGGAGATCAGATTGGTCGGAATGTAGGCCGACAGGTTCTGCGCCTCGGTCTCGATGATCGGCAAGGCGGTCAGCGAGCCGCCGCCGCGGGCAGCACTCAGATGGGTCGCCCGCTCCAGCAGTCGGGCGTGCACATAAAATATGTCGCCCGGATAGGCCTCGCGGCCCGGCGGCCGGCGCAACAGCAGCGATAATTCACGGTAGGCCCGCGCATGGCGGGTCAGATCATCATAGACGATCAGCACATCCCGTCCTCGTTCCATGAAGAATTCGCCGATCGTGGTCGCGGTGTAAGGGGAGATGAACTGCATGCCGGGCGGGTCTTCGCCGCCGGCGACGACAACGATGCTCGTCTCCATCGCGCCAGACCGGCGCAGATCGGCAATCACCTGGGCGACGCCGGCGCCGCGCTGGCCGATCGCGCAATAGACGCAGATCACATCCCTACCACGCTGGCTGAGGATGGTGTCGACCGCGATCGCCGTCTTGCCGGTCTGGCGATCGCCGAGGATCAACTCGCGCTGCCCGCGGCCAATCGGGATCAGCGCGTCGATCGCCTTGATCCCGGTCTGTAGCGGTTCCGTCACCGCTGCACGTTCGAGGATCGCCGGCGCATCGCGCTCGATCGGCCAGCGGTCGCGCGTATCGATCGGCCCACCCTCGTCGAGCGGACGGCCCAGCGCGTCGACCACCCGGCCGAGCAGCGCCTCGCCAACCGGGACATCGACGATCCGGCGGGTTCGCTTCACATCGGCGCCGGCCCCCAATCCATCCGGTTCATCGAGCAGCACAACGCCGATCCAGTCGGGCTCGAGGCTGAAGGCGATGCCCATGACGCCATTCGGGAAGCGGAGCAGTTCCTCGGCACCGACGCCGGCAAGACCGCTAACGGTGGCAACTCCCTGGCTCACGCTCATCACCGAGCCGATGTCCTCGATCGAGATCTTTGCCTGCGTCTCGGTCAGCGCCGAGCCGACCGCAGCGAAGGCATCGCCGACCACCCGGGTGAGTCGATTGCCGGTCACGCGACGGCTCCGCTGGCGTCTGATGCCGCCAGGGATCGATCGTGATGGACGCGCAGGTGTCGCTCGATCGCGTCCAGATAGCCGTCGAGCGACCAGCCCAGGACGTAGCTGTCGGCTCGCAGCTCGATGCCGCAGTTCAAGCTTTCGGTTGTTTCGAAGGTGATTACTGCGTCGGCATCGAGGTGCTCGTGGATTGCTTTCGTCACCCGACGGCGAAGCGGGGGTGCAAGCTCAAACCGGCAACGAACCATCACCCCGCGGTTTCCCTGTCGCAGCGCCGCCTGAAACGCGTCCTTCGCGTGCTGGTCGAGATCGCCGAGCTTGTCGAGAAAGACGGCGACAACCTGGCTTTCCAAGCTGGCGTTCGCGAGGTCGCACAAAGCTCGGCGGGCCAGGGTCAGGAATTCCTGCTCTGTTTGCCGGCGTAGATTTCGCAGGAACCCCTCCTGCTCTTCTTCAAGATCGCTGCGCCAGTCCGATTGCTTCGCCTTGATCTCCGCGCGGGCCGCCTCGGTCAACGACGAGCGCAGCGTCTCCGCCTCCAGACGGGCTTCGACCAACAATCGCTCGCGCTCGGCGTTCAGTTCCTCACGCTGGCGACGGTAGGCATCCGCCTCGGCTGCCGCGGTATCGCTCTTCCTCTGCGCGTCCTGCAATCGCTCGGCAATGCGCTGCTCTCGCCGATCCATGGCAGCGACGATGGGACCATAAAGGAAACGGTGCAGCAGCCAGACCAGGATCAGGAAGTTGACGACCTGCGCCGCCACCGTAAGCCAGTTGACGGACATGCTTCAGCCGCCGGCTTTCGACGTCACGAACGCCCAGAAGGGATTGGCGAAAATGAGGATCATTGCGACCACGAAGGCGTAGATCGCAGTCGACTCGATCATTGCCAGGCTGACGAACAGCGTGCGGGTAATGGTTCCGGCCTCATCCGGCTGTTGGGCAATCGAACTCAGCGCCTGCGCTGCCGCCCGCGCCTCGCCCAAGGCAGGACCGATGCTACCGACGGCGACCGAGAATGCCGCGCCGATGATCGAGGTGGTGCCGATCAGTCCAATGTTGTCCATTGCTCGGGTGCTCCCTTATTCGGTGGACGCTGTCGGCGGATGCGTAGGTGGTAGACCCGTACTGCCGGCGGCGTCGTCGCCGAGTGCCGAGGCGATGAACACCATTGCCAGAACCGCGAAGATGTACGCCTGGACCAAGCCGGTCAGAAGGCCGAAGGCCTGCATGATGACGGGGAAAAACAGCGGCGTGAGACTGATCAGGATCGACGCGATGATCGTGCCGCTCATGACGTTGCCGTAGAGACGGACGGCGAGCGCCAGCGTTCGCGACAACTCGCCGATGATGTTGAACGGCAGCATGAACACCGTCGGCTGCAGATACTTCTTCAGGTATTTGAACAGCCCCGAATCGACGATCCCGTAAACGGGAACTGCGATCAGCACGCAGAGAGCCAACGCCGTCGTCGTCGACAGTGACCCCGTCGGTGGCTCGAAACCCGGCACCGCCGCGAGTAGATTGGAGGCCGCAATGAACAGAAACAGTGAGCCGACGAACGGCAGGAAGCGGCCCGGCTCGCGCCGACTGACCTCGCGGATTTGCTGCTGCATGCCGATGACCAGCACTTCCAGAAGGTTCTGCCAACGCGATATGTGATCATCGGAGGAAAGTCTTGCCGTGATCAGCCGCGCGCCGATCGCCAGGATCGCCATCACCACCCAGGTGAACACGATCGTCGCGTTGAGGGTGATGGCCCCCAAGTGAAACAGAACGAGATCATCCGGACTGATGCGCATATCGTTCTCTCATCCGGCGGTGCGTGCGGCAGTCGTGCCGTTGCGCCGCCCCCAGGTCGAGAGCATTCTGACTGCAACAAAGCCGAGCAGACACGCCAGCATTCGCTGCCACTCCCCCGCCATGACGAAGTAGAAGAGCGGCAGAACCAGTGCGATGCGCACGGTAGCGCCGCCCAGCAGCCAGATCATCGGCTGCCTTGCGCGCACCAGACGATCGACGGTCCACCGCATCGAAGCAAAGTAGACGGCGCCGATGATTGCTCCCGCCGCAAAGGGCCATAGAAGTTCAATTGCGGCCATCGGGCACCTCCGCTTGAGAAACATGCAACTTATCATTATTCATCATGGGTTCGCCTGTTCTGTCGCTGCACCCAGTACCAGGCATTGACGCAGCCGAGGCCAACGCCAAACAGAAGAAATGTCAGCGTCCATGACGCCTGTCCGGGAAACGAACGATCGAGCCATATTCCGATTGCAGTGCCGAGCAGGGCCGGGACCGCCACCGACCAGCCGACCAGCCCCAGCATGCCTAGACCGAAGAGGACGCTGTTGCCGCGCCGACGTTCGGCAGCGAGCCTGCGTTCCGCCTTGCGCGCGATCTCCTCGGCCATGACCTGCCGCGAATGCGGCCCGCCGGATTTTGCGGGATCGATCATGGTGTCCGCTGCCGCAGTTCGGTGAAGCGCCGGACGACGCCGGCTTCCAGTCGGGCCATCGCCGTGCGCGCTATGGCAGCCTGCTCATCCATCTCCAGGAACCAGCGCTCGACCTCGCGCTTCAGCGTTGCCAGATTGGTGCCCCGGATCGCCCGCCCGGTGGCAACCCGAACCTCGTCCCCACACTTGACGAGAATGCCTTCGTCGATCCCGACGAGTTGCTGCCGGCCATCACTATCGACATAGGCAAGGATCCCGGGCACCAGCGCCGTCACAACGTCGATGTGCCGCGGCAACAGCCCGAACGACCCGTTCTCGGCCTCGGCCACCACTTTATCAACGCTCGCATCGACCAACACTTGCGTCGGCAGCAGAATCCTCAGGCGCATCGCTTCCATTTTCCAGCTCAACTCACCCGGCCCGCCATCTCGTCGAGACCGCCGAGCATGTAGAAATCCGACTCGGACCGATCGGCGAACTCGCCCGCCAGAATGCGTTCACAGCCGTCCAGCGTCACCGCCAGCGGCACCAGGCGACCGGTCTGCCCGGTGAACTGCCCGGTGGTGAAGAACGGTTGCGTCAGGAAACGTTCGAGCCGGCGCGCCTTGGCGACGGTCGCGCGATCCTTCTCCGACAGCTCCTCGATCCCCAGCATGGCGATGATGTCCTTGAGCTCGTCGTACTCGGCCAGCGCCTGGCGAACATTCCGAGCCGTCCGATAGTGGCGCTCGCCGACGAGCGCCGGCGTCAGCATCTTCGAGGCCGATTGCAGGGGATCAACCGCCGGATAGAGCCCCTGGCTCGCCCGCTTCCGCGACAACACGATCGATGCCGAGAGGTGGGCGAAAATATGGGTGGCGGCCGGATCGGTGAAATCGTCGGCCGGGACATAGACCGCCTGGATCGAGGTCAGCGTGCCGCTGGCCGTATTGCAGATCCGCTCCTCCAGCTCGGCCAACTCCGAGGCGAGTGTCGGCTGGTAGCCGACCCGCGACGGGATGCGACCGAGCAGGCCGGAGACTTCCGAACCGGCTTGGACGAAGCGGAAGATGTTGTCCATCAGCAGCAGCACGTCGCGATGCGCGTCGTCGCGGAAATACTCGGCGATGGTCATCGCCGCGTGCGCCACCCGGAAGCGGACTCCGGGCGCCTCGTTCATCTGGCCGAAGACCATCACCGTCTTGTCGAGAACGCCGGCCCGGCCCATCTCCCGGTACAGTTCTTCGGCTTCTCGGCAGCGTTCGCCGATGCCGCAGAACAGCGCGACGCCCTCGTAGCTGGCGACCATGTTGTTGATGATCTCGGTGATCAGCACCGTCTTACCGACCCCGGCGCCACCGAACAGCCCTGATTTCCCGCCCTTTTCCAAGGGCGACAACAGATCGATGGCCTTGATCCCGGTCTCGAAGACCGACGGTCGGACCTGGCGGCGGGCAAGCGCCACCGGCGGCTGGTGAATCGACCGCCGCTGCAGGTCTTCGGGCAGCGGCCGATCGTCGATGGCATCGCCGAAAACGTTCAACATTCTGCCGAGAAGGCCTTCGCCGACCGGGACCGCCAGTGGACCACCGGTATCGGCGACCGGCGCGCCGCGGGCGAGGCCACGTGTCGGCGTCAACGCCACCCCGCGAACAGTCGCCGCATCGACATGGCTCGCGACTTCGATGACAACCTGCTGTCCTTCACCCGCAAGGAGGCGGTTGTTGAGCGGCGGCAGCGGCGAGGGAAAGCGGGCATCGACGACGCTGCCGCGGACCGCGACGATGGTGCCATGGGCCGGCAGCCCTTCTTTTCGTCTGATGTCCATCGCGTCCGGCATCGCGTGAGCCTTCCCGCCGGTAAGGCGCCGCTCCCTCTTGACCCTAGCATGCGCCGCCGTAGCCAAGCTGGATCATGCACCAAAAAAAAGACTGACATCATTCTACTGAGAGGCGAGCACTGCCGACCCGCCAGTTTCACCAACCCAGCCATGCAAAATCATATGTATCGGCGCATATACGCTGCGGCGTATGATTTTGTGCCATGATGATCAATGCAGATGCCCTGATTCAGGCGCTCGCCGACGGCACGCGGTTGCGGGCCCTGGTGTTGCTGACCCGCGAAGGCTCGCTCTGCGTGTGCGAGCTGACTGCGGCGCTCGATGTCTCGCAGCCGAAGATGTCGCGGCATCTGGCGGCGCTGCGCGCGCTCGATATCGTAGAAGACGCACGTATCGCCAACCGTGTGTTCTATCGCATCCACCCGGAACTGCCGAGCTGGGCGCGGGGTGTCATCGGTCAGTTCGCCCGCGGTTTAACAGCGATGCCTGACTTCGCCACCGTCCAGCTCCGTCTCCGCGAGTTCCCCAACCGGCCACGGCAGCGCGCCGATTTCGACAACGGCGACGGCAATCTCGATCGAGAGGAAATCCGCCATGCCGTTTGATTGGCGAATCGACGGCCGGACACTTCTCCTGCTGACGGCCGCATTCATTGCCGCTCTCTGGATCCCGTTCGATGCGCCGCGCTTCGAAGGGGCACTGCATGAAGCGTTCGCGCTGTTGCAGTGGTATGCGCGCGAGCATGTGGTGTTGTGCCTGCTGCCGGCGCTGCTGATCGCCGGCGCCATCGCCGTCTTCATCAGCCAGGGCGCGGTGATCCGCCTGCTCGGCGCCGGCGCCAACAAGATGGTTGCCTACGGCATCGCCTCGGTCTCCGGCACCATTCTCGCCGTCTGCTCGTGCACCGTGTTGCCGCTGTTCGGCGGCCTTTACAAGCGTGGCGCCGGCTTGGGTCCCGCCATCGCCTTTCTCTACTCCGGTCCGGCGATCAATATCCTCGCCATCGTGCTGACGGCGAAGGTTCTCGGCTTTGAGCTGGGCGCGGCGCGGGCGATCGGCGCTGTTTCTTTTTCGGTGATCATCGGCCTCGCCATGGCGGTCCTCTACCGCCGCGAAGAGCAGGAGCGCAACGCCTCGGCCGCCGGCGGAGAGATGGTGCTGCCGGAGGACGGGTACGCCTTTCCGACCGGGGCAGTCGTTGCGCTGTTCGCGCTGATGATCACGTTTCTCATCTTTGCCAACTGGGCGCCTGCCGATCCGCAGGACAGTGCCGTCTGGCATGCCGTCTTCGGCTGGAAGTGGCCGCTCGCCGCCCTGAGTGCCGCCGGCGCGGCCCTGGTGCTGGTGTTCGCGCTGGGGTTCGTCTGGTGGCGGGTGGGGCTGGTCGCCGCACTCGCCGCGATCCTGGCCATCGCCCTGCCTGAGCAGCCGGCGTTCGCGGTAGCGGCGGGCGTCGTCGGCGTCTGTGTCGTTGCCGCACTGCAACCGGGGGCCGGCCAGGACTGGTTCGAACAGACCTGGGGCTTCGCCAAGCTGATCCTGCCGCTGCTGCTCGCCGGCGTCCTGGTTGCGGGTTTCCTCCTCGGGCGACCGGGAAACGAGGGGCTGATCCCGTCGGCATGGGTGGCGGCGGCGGTCGGCGGCAATTCGCTCGCGTCGAACGCTTTCGCGGCGATCGCCGGCGCCTTCATGTACTTCGCGACACTGACCGAGATCCCGATCACCCAGGCGCTGCTCGGCGCCGGCATGGGCAAAGGACCGGCGCTGGCGCTGCTGCTCGCCGGCCCGGCGCTCTCTCTACCCAACATGCTGGTGATCCGCGGATTTCTCGGCACGCAGAAGACGCTCGTCTACGTCTCGCTGGTGGTCGTCATGGCGACGATCACCGGCATGGTCTACGGCACCTACTGGGGTTGAGGAGAAGTGCGATGGTCGATTTCAAGATCCTCGGATCCGGCTGCAGCAAGTGCCTCAAGCTCGCCGCAAACGCGGAAGCAGCGGCAAAGGAGCTGGGTCTGTCCTACACCGTCGGCAAGATCACCGACCGCAACCAGATCGTCGACGCGGGCGTGATGATGACGCCGGCACTGATGATCGACGGCAAGATCAAGTCCTCGGGCAAGGTGCTGACGCCCGAGCAGATCAAGGCGCTGCTGGCGTAGCCGCCGTGCGGCAGCAGTTCAATCGAGCGCATGGAGGCTGGCATGGTGAGCCCCGCACAGGTTTTAACATCTCCAGTGGCAAAGCCGTTTCACAAGCGCGGCTTGGTCGTCTTCATGGTTGGGCTGAGCGCCGTCGTCCTGGTGATGAGCGGGATCGTCTTGTTCATCGCGCCCAGCGGCCGCATCGCCAACACCACGCAATGGGCGCTCCTGTGGCTCGACAAGGACGGCTGGGTCAACCTGCACAACGTCTTCGCCATCCTGTTCGTCGCCGGGCTGATCTGGCACCTCGCCTTCAACTGGAAGCCGCTCAGCAACTACGTTGTCAGCCGGGCAACCCACCACCTCAACCTGAAGCGGGAGATGCTGGCGGCGGTGGTGGTGCTGCTGGTCCTCGTCGTTCTGGTGGCGCAGAACCTGCCGCCGGTCGATGCGCTCACCGACCTCTCGGGCTACTTCCGTCAGGAGTTCTGGCGGTGACCGCGCCGCACCCGCTCGTGAGCAATGATTTCGTTCGCGGAACACGGACCGACACGCAAGCCAGCCATGCCGCCTGAGCTTTACTCCGAGATTGCTTGTCCCCGATGCGGGCACCGCAAGGTGGAGCAGATGCCGACCGATGCCTGCCAGGTCGTCTACGAATGCACCGGCTGCGGCGCTCTGCTGCGTCCGGAGCCCGGCGATTGCTGTGTGTTCTGCTCCTACGGCTCGATTCCCTGTCCGCCGATCCAAGCGGAACGGTGCTGTGGTGGCGGTTGATTGTCATCCTTTTCAATCCATGATCGCCGAGCTTACTTCGATAGTACGTACGTATTTGAAAAAATATTCTCTTCAGAGATAGGGGCTGGATTACGAACAGGACTTCAGCGATGCAATTATTGCAGGAGATTAAAGCCGAGCGCGGTCTGCTGACGGTCATCGTAATTCTGAGCCTCGGATCGCTGTTCGTCGCTTTCCTCGGTCAACATGTGTTCGACATTCGACCCTGCATCCTCTGCATTTATCAGCGCATCCCCTACGTTGTTACAGCTCTCATCGCAGGCGCCGCGGCAGCGCTGCCGATATCGTCGGGCTCCCGGGGGCTTGCCGTCGCATTGTGTGGCGTCGTTTTCGCCGCGGGCGCCGCGCTCGCGGCCTACAGCGTCGGCGTCGAAGAACACTGGTGGGCGGGAGCGGCGGGCTGCGAAGGCACCGTGCCCACGATCTTCAGCCTCGATGCGCTCCGCGGCAAGTCCGCAATGGCATCGTCGTTGAGGACGTGCGATCTTGAGATCTGGCGTCTGTTCGGCCTGTCGCTCGCCGCCTACAACGCGATGGTACAGATCGTTGTGGCTGCCGCCTGCCTGATCGGCCTGCGCTGGATCACAAAACGCCGTCCCGGTTCCGCATAGATGAAGTGGCGATTACCGTTGGTGGCCGTGGCGTTTACGGCGCTTCTACCGTTCCCTTCCGCCATCTCCGCGGAAGCTGCGCCCACCGGACCCGCGAGCGGCAACTCCCCTGACTGGTACTATCCCGAGTGGCTGGCGACGGCGCCGCATGCGCCCGTGTTCCGCGTTCGCGACACCGTCAACAAGTACGGCCGCTATGTCGGCGACACGAAAGCCATCACCCTAAAGGATCTCATAAAGTACCATGGTCATTTCTGCGGCGGACTGGTCGAGGGAGTGATGGCCCTCCAGGTGGCGTTCAACAGTTTGTTTGCCGACGGCGTCATCGATCGGACCGACCTGCGGGTCGCGTCCAGCAACTCTACGTGTGGCGCAGACGTCGCTGGCTACCTGACCGGAGCACGAACACGCTTCGGCAGTCACCTCCTCGACGGGACGCTCGGCGCGAGCGAGTACGTCGTCGAGCGGCTGTCCACCAAGAACAGCGTTCGCGTCTCAATCAATCAACAGACCTACCCGGTCGAGGTCCGTACACTGATGAAGACGATTGAGTCCGGTGCGAACGAGCCGGCCGACATTGATCGTTTCCAGGAGCTGCAGTGGCACTATGCGCGAGTGTTGGTCAGCCGGCAGGCGATCGCCGCTGTCGACATCCAGGACGCAACGACCTACCGGTGGCCGGAGCCGCCTTGCGGCGATTTCGGGCAGCGTACCGACAACGACCACAAGAGCGTTCCAATGACGTTACCCAATAGGCAATAAGATCACGCGGTAGCGACCCCCGAACTCAGTTGCAGCCCTTGATTGCTGCTGCTCTGCATCTCGTGGATCGAGCGTTGAGCGGCACGCCCATTGCTTACCAAAGCTGAACACCGCATCGAGAGGAAGAACTGCTCGCCGATGACCGCGGCCGCTGGACTGCGCCAGATGATCGTACCGACGGTGGCGACCGGCTTTGTCGTCGCTATCGCCGGCGGGCTGATCGGGCTTGGTGGCGCGGAACTGCGCTTGCCCTACCTGATAGGCGTCCTGCTGCTGGCGCCGCGCGCCGCTGTGCCGGCCAACCTCGCGGTCAGCCTGATCACCGTTCTCGCCTCGTTGCCGGTGCGGCTTGGCAGCGTCGATTCGGCGGCGCTGATGCCCTGGCTTCCGGTCGTCCTTGCCATCACAGTCGGCGCCATGCTCGCCGCCTACGTCGGTGCCGGCTGGCTGCGCGGGATCCCGACCGCGGCGCTGGCGCGGATCCTCGGTGCGCTGCTGGTCTTCCTCGGCGTCGTGCTGTTGATCGAGGCGGCGCTTCCGCTCGTTCCGGCGGGTGTGCTGCCGGGCGATATGACGGTTCGTATAGTGGCGGCGGTGGCCTTCGGCGTCGTCATCGGCGCGATCTCCAGCCTTCTCGGGGTCGCTGGCGGCGAGGTCATCATCCCCACCCTGGTGATCGGCTACGGCGTTCCGATCGGGCCGGCCGGGACGCTGAGCCTGCTGATCAGTCTGCCGACGATCATCGTCGGCATGCTGCGCCACTGGCGCGCCGGCGCCTTCGCGGATGCGGCGACATCGCGGTTCGTCATCCTGCCGTTGGCGTTCGGAGCGCTGTTCGGCGCGCCGCTGGGCGGTCTACTCGCGGCATACGCTCCCGCGGCACTGATCAAGGTCGTCCTCGGCGGTCTGCTGATCTGGTCGGCCTGGAAGGTGTTCGGCAAGCACGCTTAGCCCGCGTCGGCAGTGGCCCAAAGCAGTGGCCCAGAGAGGTTAAGCAAGAGCGTTGACTCAGTTGGATATTTCCATTAACGTCAAAATATGGAAACAAAGAACGCCGTTGAAGCCCTCAGCGCGCTTGCCCAGGAGCATCGCCTCGCGGTGTTCCGCCTGCTGATCTGCGAAGGACCAAACGGGTTGCCTGCGGGCGCGATCGCCGAGCGCGTCGCTGTTCCCCCATCGACGATGTCGCACCACCTGGCGCATCTGGAACGCGCCGGACTGCTTCGCTCATGGCGGGTTGAGCGCCGCATCTATTACGCAGTCGATGTCGAAGGCACACGGCGCCTGCTGACGTTCCTGACCGACGACTGCTGCCAGGGACACCCGGAAATCTGTGGATATGAAAAAGGAGGGGCCAACCGTGACGATCACTATCTATCACAATCCGGCGTGCGGGACGTCGCGGAATGTCCTTGCGATGATTCGGAACTCGGGTGAGGAACCCCGCGTCGTCGAATATCTGAAGACGCCGCCCAGCCGCGCCGAACTGGTCGATCTGCTCGCCCGCGCCGGCCTCAGCCCCCGCGAGCTGCTGCGGCGCAAGGGCACGCCCTACGACGAACTCGGCCTCGACGATCCGAAGTTCACCGACGATGCGCTGATCGATCTGATGGTCGAGCAGCCGATCCTGATCAACCGGCCACTCGTGGTCACGCCGCTCGGCGTTCGGCTGTGCCGTCCGTCCGAGGCGGTGCTGGAAATCCTGCCGAACCCGCAGCGGGGCGCCTTCACCAAGGAAGACGGCGAGGCGGTGGTGGACGCGGCCGGTCAGCGGGTCCGATAGCCCGCGCGTCACCCCTTTTTCGCGATCGTCGCCCCGAGCAGAAGCGACTCGGGCAACGCAATAAACGCCGGAGGGTCGAGTGCAGCACTGTTCTGTGAAATTACCGTCCATTGCCACCGTCCTGGCTTCGGCGCTACTGGTCGTCGCGGCCCACGAGGCCAGCGCCGAGACAGCAACCGACAAGGCGTCACTCGTCGGCGCCGGGTCGACGTTTGCCGCACCGCTGTACGACGCCTGGATCAAGGCGTTCGTCAAGGACAGACCGGCGATTTCCATCAGCTACGACACGGTCGGCAGCGGCGAGGGGATCAGCCGCTTTATCACCGGCTCCGTTGATTTCGCCGGTACCGACGCGCCGCTGAGCGACAAAGAGGCGGCGACGGCCCAGGAGCGCGTTGTGCAGATCCCCTCGACCGCCGGGATGATCGTGCTCGCCTATACCCTCTCCGGTTTCAAAGGCGATCTGCGGCTGCCGCGCGATCTCTATCCCGAGATCCTGGCCGGCGACGTCCGCTTTTGGGACGATCCTCGCCTGCAGGCGGCGAACCCGGACGCCAAATTGCCGCACCGGTCGATCGCCGTCGCCGCCCGGCTGGACAGCAGCGGCACGACTTACGCGCTGTCCCGTCATCTCGGCGCGATCAGCGGCAACTGGCGGGACAACGGGCCGGGTGTGGGCAAACTGGTCTCCTGGCGGGGCGCCATGCTCGCCCGCGGCAACGAGGGCGTCGCGCACCTGATCAAGATCTCCGACGGGGTCATCGGCTACGTGGAATACGGCTTCGCCGCGCGGCTCGGCCTTTCGATGGCGGCCCTCGAGAACGCCGCCGGCAGGTTTGTCCGTCCGACGGACGAGGCGGGGCGATCGACGATCGCCGCCGCGGGCGATGACGCACCGGCCGATCCACGAACCTATCTGGCTGATCCCAAGGGCGACGACTCCTATCCCATCATCACCTTGAGCTGGCTGCTCTTGCACGATCGCTACCGCGATCCTGCGAAGACTGCGGCGATCAGAGAGTTCGTAAGCTGGGGCCTGACCGGGGGCCAGGCGTTCAGCGTCGAACTGGGATTACATCCCGCTGTCCTCAGCCGTGAGCACGCGTGCTTTGCAGGCCGTGGCGGGTATCAGCTGAGGAGCGTGCAATGTCCGACACCAGGAAAATCAACGTTCTCTTCCTCTGCACGGGGAACTCGGCACGCAGCATTATTGCCGAATGCATCCTCAACCAGCTGGGGCGGGGGCGCTTCAAGGCGTACAGCGCCGGCAGCCATCCGACCGGCAGCGTCAATCCGCATGCGCTGGCATTGCTTCGGCGGCTCAACTATCCCACCGAAACGCTTCGCTCCAAGTCGTGGGAAGAATTTGCGGCGCCTTCGCCGGTCGTCCTCAATTTCGTGTTTACGGTCTGCGATAACGCCGCAGGTGAGGTCTGCCCGGTCTGGCCGGGACAGCCGATGTCGGCGCATTGGGGCATCCCTGACCCGGCGGCCGCCGTTGGCACCGATGCCGAGATCGCGCTGGCCTTCAGCGATGCGCGTCGCATGCTCAACCACCGCATTTCGATCTTCGTCAGCCTGCCGCTCGCCAAGCTCGACACGCTGAGCCTCCAGAAACGTCTCGACGCCATCGGCAAGAGCGCAGAGGCACCGGCGATCAGTGCCCCCGCCTGACATTCAAAGGGACAAGAAGACCCATGACCGGTGAAGACATTTCCGTCGGTGCGCATGAGCACATCATCGAAGTGGCGAAGGACCGGCCCGCGCTGGGCGTGTTCGAGCGCTATCTGACGATTTGGGTGGCGCTGTGCATCGTCGTTGGCATCGTGCTCGGCCACTGGTTGCCGGCGCCGTTTCACGCTCTCGGCCGCCTGGAGGTGGCCCGGGTCAATCTGCCGGTGGCGGTGCTGATCTGGCTGATGATCATTCCGATGCTGATGAAGATCGACTTCGCGGCGCTGGCCCAGGTGAGGGAGCATTGGCGCGGCATGGGCGTGACCCTGTTCATCAACTGGGGAGTGAAGCCGTTCTCGATGGCGCTACTCGCGTGGTTGTTCATCGGATGGCTGTTCCGCCCGTATTTGCCTGCCGAGCAGATCGACAGCTACATCGCCGGGCTGATCATCCTGGCTGCGGCGCCGTGCACCGCGATGGTCTTCGTCTGGTCGAACCTCTGTGACGGCGAGCCGCACTTCACGCTGAGCCAGGTCGCGCTCAACGACACCATCATGATCTTCGCCTTCGCACCACTTGTCGGGCTGTTGCTCGGGATCTCGGCGATCACCGTGCCGTGGGAAACGCTGTTGCTCTCCGTCGTCCTGTTCATCGTCATCCCGGTGATCATCGCCCAGGTGTGGCGCAGGGCGCTGCTGGCGAACGGCGCAGCAGCGCTGGCCGCGACCCTGAAGCGGCTCGGCCCGGTGTCGTTGATCGCGCTGCTCGCCACCCTGGTGCTGCTGTTCGCCTTCCAGGGCGAGCAGATCCTGGCTCAACCGCTGATCATCGTCATGCTGGCGCTGCCGATCCTCATCCAGGTCTATTTCAACTCAGGATTGGCCTACTGGCTCAACCGCCGCGTCGGCGAAGCGCATTGCGTCGCAGCACCATCGGCGCTGATCGGCGCCTCGAACTTCTTCGAACTCGCCGTCGCAACCGCCATCGGCCTGTTCGGCTTCAACTCCGGCGCGGCGCTCGCCACCGTCGTCGGCGTGCTGGTCGAGGTGCCGGTGATGCTCTCCGTCGTGCGCATTACCATGGCGACGAAGGGCTGGTACGAACGGGCACGGTGATGCCTCCTCTGAGGCACAACGAGCGCGTAATCCCATTTTCGCCCGGCATCAGCAGGAGACCGCCGTCTTGACCATAGATACCGGCATTAAGCAGGTTGTTCGCGAGCGCTATGCTTCCGCTGCGGTGGCCAAGACGAGCTGCTGCGGTCCGAAGTCATGTGCCGATGCCGCCGGACCCGATCTTGGGCTGAACATGATCGGCGACGCGTACGCAGACGTCGACGGCTACGTCGCCGATGCGGATCTCGGACTCGGTTGCGGTCTGCCGACCCGGCACGCCGGAATTCAGTCGGGCGACGTCGTTCTTGATTTGGGCTCCGGTGCCGGCATCGACGCCTTCGTTGCGCGGCGTATCGTCGGCGAGACGGGGCGCGTTATCGGGGTCGACATGACGCCTGAGATGCTCGAACGGGCGCGCCAGAACGCGGCGAAGCTCGGCTACGACAACGTCGAGTTCCGTTTCGGCGAGATCGAGGCACTGCCCGTTGATGACGCTGCGATTGATGTCGTCGTTAGCAACTGCGTGCTGAACCTGGTTCCGGACAAGGCGCGCGCGTTTTCCGAGATTTTCCGAGTGTTGCGGCCGGGCGCGCATTTGTGTGTCTCCGATATCGTTGCCACCGGCGCGCTCTCGGAGCCGATCAAGAATGCCGCCGCGCTCTACGTCGGATGCGTCGCCGGCGCGCTGCCGCGGGACGAGTACCTGCGGCTGATCACGGAGGCCGGCTTCGAGGCGATCTCCGTTGCCGAAACTAAGCCGATCGAGCTGCCTGACGACGTCCTTTCCCGCTACATCGATGGGGCGGGCATAGCCGCATTTAAGAGGACCGGGGTCGGTTTGCAGAGCATCACGGTGCGGGCCAAGAGACCGATGTAGCACGCGTTGTTCGCATTGTTTTTTACCAGCGGGCTTTTCGTGCCGTGTTTCTCCGCCTGCGTTGCGCTCGCCGCGGCGCTACCGTTTGCTGCGCGGCTCCCAAGAAGCAAAGGAGGCCACGCTTAGGCAATCGAACTGAAACTACGCAGATTTTCGCACCCTCTTGCTTCCATAGTGCTGACAAGGGCCGCTGAGCGGCTGCTTACTGCCGGCGCAGCACTCAGCTAACTACTTGATATATTTCGTATATTTTGGTTGCGGGGGCAGGATTTGAACCTGCGACCTTCAGGTTATGAGGACGAGCGTAATTCTGCGTAGTCCTGCGCAACGGGGCGAACCAGCAATAGCGTGAAGAGGGGCATTTTTCCGGACCCTCAGGCGGCGCGCGGTGCGATCGTTTGCAGTTCGGCCTCGATCTCTCGACGACGCTCCATCAGGTCGTAATCGTTCTGCAGCCCGAGAAAAACCCCTTCCGAAACGCCGAAGTAGCGGGCGAGGCGGAGATCTGTGTCGGCCGTCATCGATCGCTTGCCGAGGACGAGTTCATTGATCCGCCGGGGCGGGACGTGGACGGCCCGGGCTAAGGCATTCTGACTGAGGCCCATCGGCTTCAGGAATTCTTCGAGCAGAATTTCGCCGGGGTGCGGGTTCGGCAACCGGTCATCGTCAGTCATGGTAGTCGACAATGCCGACATTGCTCGGCCCTCCTTCGGTCCAGACGAAACAGATCCGCCACTGATCGTTGATGCGTACGCTGTGCTGACCGGCACGGTTGCCCTTCAGCGCCTCCAAGCGGTTGCCCGGCGGAACCCGCAAATCGCCGAGCACCTTCGCCTGGTTCAGTAAGCGCAGTTTGCGCAAAGCCACCGCCTGAATGTCGGGCGGCAGTCTGCGGCTCCGCCGCCCGCTCCAGATCAATTCCGTCTCGGGGTCGGCGAAGCCTTTGATCATCGGGACTGACTATAACGCACCACGTTATGGACAGCAAGTCGCGCGAGCCGGCAACGACCGCCGGGCTCGTCTGCCTCCCCATGCGCCAAGACTGAGAAGACGCGCTCTGCTTCGAGGCTTATTGTGTCGGCGACGTCGGCGTGCCGCCGTCCACACCGGCGACAACCGGAACATGACTCTCGGGGTGCGCCAGGTCAGCATCGAGGGCGGGACGTGCGGCTGCACACACTTGACGATATCCGCCGCACGGTGTCGGCGGCGGCGTTCGAGAAGGCTACGCTCTATCAGCGCCGGCGACGAGCCTTTGTCAGCGACATGGCCGACGACGGCACACGCATCGAGGGCCGGGTGCAGGGAACGCAACGGCGCCCCTACACGGTCATCATCACGCTCGAGATTTCGTCGGACGGCAAGCTCCGCATCGACGGATCCTGCTCCTGCCCGGTCGCGTTCAACTGCAAGCACGTAGCGGCCTTGCTGATCGAGAGCATGACAACGCCCGAAGGTCGGCAGCTGGCATCGTCAGCCGCGAGACCGGTGCTGCCGCCGCAGGCGGAAAGCTGGCTCGCCGACCTCGACCGGGCGATGGCACTCAGCGACGACGAGTATCCACCATCGATCCGTCAGCGGTTGATCTACGTCTTGTCGATCGACCACGGCGTCCTCGGCTCGCCGCAGCCGGTGCTCGAGCTCAAGTCGGTCCGGCTACTGAAGGACGATATCTTGAGCAGCACGGTATCGAACTACGATCCCCAGTCGGCGTTCTCGAGCACGCCGGCCAAGTTCCTGCGCGGCCATGACCTGCCGGTTCTGCGGCGCCTGCTGGACTTGCGCGGGCTTTACGGTCATGGCGGCGGGCGAGGTCATCCGCTTTCCGGCGAAACCGGCGCCGAAGTGCTGGAACTCGTTCTCGCCACCGGCCGGTGTCGCTGGCAGTCGCCAGACGGGCCGGTGATGAGGGCAGGCGAACCGCGACGCGGCGGGCTCAGCTGGACGATGATGGACAGCGGCGCACAGAAGCCCGTCGTCTCGGTCGAGGGCGGTGGCAGCGCTGTTTGCGTCGTGCCACCCTGGTACGTCGACGCCGCAGCGGCCGTCTGCGGTCCGTTGCAGATCGGCGTCCCGCCGCGGGTTGCGGCAGTGCTGATGCAGGCGCCCGCGATCGAACCCCAACAAGTGGTACCGCTTCGCGGCAAGCTCGCCGAGCGACTGCCCGATCATGAACATCTGCTTCCGTTGGAACCATCGCCTCCGGAGATCATCGGCGGTCCGCCGACGCCGATCCTGCTGCTGGCTCGGCGAAAGGTCAGGCCCGTGTACGGAAGCTGCTCCTGGGCGATGCCGCCGGCACCTCAGGATATCCCGGTCGCACGCCTCGCCTTCGCCTACGGACCGGTGATCCTGCCGGCCAACGATCAGCGCGAAAAGCCGCTTTTCGCCGAACACGGCCGCTTGTTCACCGTCGAACGTGATCGCACAATGGAAAACCGGCAGCGCAGGCGTCTTGCCGCTGCCGATGCCCGGTTGGCGGCGATCCAGGCGCACCCCGCCTACGGGTTGCCGCCGGACGCTCGCGGTGAACTCGTTCTCGCCGACGATGATCCCCTGGCTTGGCCCCGGTTCCTCGTCGAGGTGGCGCCACGCCTGCGCGAAGAAGGCTGGCGGATCGAGATCGAGCCGGGTTTCGCGCCGCCGCTCGCGGAGGCCGACGGCGACGTCGATGCCGTACTGCACGAGGGTAGCGGCATCGACTGGTTCGAGTTCGACCTCGGTATTTCTGTCGATGGGCAACGCGTCAACCTGCTGCCGCACATCGTCGGTCTCTTGAAGGCCGTGCCCGACGGCGCCGACAGCGACTTCTTCGACCTCGAGGACGGCGATCCACAGACCCTGTTCGTCCCTCTCGACGACGGCCGGCTGCTGCCGCTGCCGTATGCGCGGCTGAAGCCGATCCTCGCCGCGCTGCACGAT